>SDBU01000111.1_pt1 | contig 107853 bp, 92 predicted proteins | sample 2277071 | NCBI WGS metagenome assembly SDBU01 (sample SAMN10397929, study PRJNA504765) | marine sediment metagenome | isolation source: marine sediment core GS08_GC12, 126 cmbsf | place: Arctic Ocean: Gakkel Ridge, Loki's castle | collected 2008
CAGGTTCGAGTCCTGCCTGAGGAGTTTGATTAACCACTGGGTCGTCAGTTTTCACCTGATCCGGCTACTGCCGGACAGGTTCGAGTCCTGCCTGAGGAGCTTAATTATTGCGGAATGTACTTCACCTATGTACTATATTCAAGCGAGTTCGACAGGATCTATATCGGTCATACTGGTGATTTGAATGCCCGGATTCCCAGGCATAACAGCGGGTTGGTGAAATCAACCAGGCCATTTAAACCGTGGAGACTTATTCACAGCGAGGAGTTTGCGACTCGGTCAAAAGCGATGCGCAGGGAAAAGGAGTTAAAGACTCATCGTGGTCGTGATTTTATTCGAACAGAGCTGCTTAACCGGTAGGAACCAGTTTTCATCGGGGTTAACCACTGAGTCGTCAGTTTTCACCCGATCCGGCTGCTGCCGGACAGGTTCGAGTCCTGCCTGAGGAGCGTTTTTACGCGATTTGAGTTCATTTTCTTGCTTGAATTACTGGACTTACATATTACAGAGCAAAACAAGCGGAAGGTATTATTGCGGGTCGACAGGCGATTTGAAACGTCGAATTGCGGGGCATAACAGTCCGGATTATGAAGGAGCCAGGACCACAAAAAGGTTTAAAGGGCCGTGGGAGTTGGTTTGGTATCATCGATTTCCTACACGCTCCGAGGCGATGATCAAGGAAAAGGCAATAAAGAAGAGGGGAATTGGGCGGTTTTTGGAAGATTGCGCTCAGCTGGTAGAGTCCCCGCTTAATGCGGGAAATAACCACTGGGTCGTCAGTTTTCACCTGATCCGGCTACTGCCGGACAGGTTCGAGTCCTGCCTGAGGAGCATTATTTGTTTGCTATTTCCGGAAAAACAGGTAAGTTATGGGGAACATTTCCGATAATGGTAATGTTCTATGGCTGTAATTGAAAAGACTGGTAAATCGAAAAGGAGGCATCGAAAGTAAAATTAACCGATTTTAAAAAGAGAACGCTCTTGTTTGAAAATGTTTTCGTATTTGGGGCCGAGATTGCCGAAATTTTGCGTCTTCTCCTAAAAAACATACTTGAACAGAGGAAAAAGAGGAAAAGATGCAGAATAGTAAACTTTATGTAGGAAATCTTTCCTACTCAGTTGGAAACCAACAATTAGAACAGCTCTTCGCGGAACATGGCGAAGTCAAAGAAGTAAGGGTAATCGAAGGAAAGGGCTTTGGATTTGTCGAAATGACGACGACCGAAGGCGCCGAAAAGGCAGCCGAAGCCATCAACGGAACAGAGATCGATGGCCGTACTGTTAAGGTCGACGAGGCTCGTCCGCAAAAGGACAGACCCAAAAGAGGCAGTTATCAGAACAGGGGCTACGAGAGATATTAGCCGAATTCGATAACAGGTCGAATTGAAATAATCCGATGCCACGATAAACCAGTCAGAAAATTACAGCCGTAATTTAAAAGGAGAGCTTCAATAAAGCTCTCCTTTTTTCATGGATAACGCGGAGGAGGTGAAACGACGTGTGTGATGAATGATATTGACGCGTCATAACGCGGCATGAGACCCAGATGCGGCGGTAGTAATGGGTGATCCGGCAACCCTTCATGCTGATTTTGGTCGTTTTCCTTTCTGGATTTAGTATATTAGTGGATATGCCGGTAAAAGCCCTCGTCCGCATTCGGTGTCCACTGCCATCAGTGTTTAAATTGGAAACATAGAAATCGTTATAGAGCGATTATCTTCGCTTATGTGAGATTCGATATTGCATTTTATAGGATAGGTATCCGATACCTTTAATAAGAAAATCGGGATACCTATCAAAGGGGATTTAATGGGAAAAATTTTATTGGTACAGCCTAACTCCGAGGATAAAGAGGAGTTGAAAGAAATTCTTAATCTGAATCGATTCGATACGATAACCGCGTTATCGGTTAATAAGGCAATCGGGTTTCTCGATTCGGATTCATCTATCAACCTGATTATCGCGAGCGTAACCATGCCGGTACAATCCGGCTGGGATATATTGAAGTATGTCAAACAGGATCAGAATCTTTACTATGTTCCCATTATCATGACCTCCGATAAATTTACCAGAGAAGACGTGGTGCGATGCGCGAAATTCAAAGTGGATGAGGTAATCTCCAAGCCCTTCGCGGAGGATCTGGTAATCGGCAAGGTTCGCAAGGCAATCACCAAGGGGAAACCCACGGTTCTTATCGTTGATGATGAAAAGGGGATAGTGGATATATTGAAATATGTCATAGAGTTGGCGAAAATAACCGTTCTGACGGCCGCGAGCGCCGAGCAGGGGCTGGAAATACTCGAAAGTAATCACGTTGACGCTGTAATTTCCGATATCATGCTTCCGGGCATGAGCGGTCTGGATTTTATGACTCAGGCTAAAGATAAATATAATAATCTGCCCGTAATACTTATTACCGGTTGGGCAGGCAAACGCGGGTCCGAACCTGCCGGTCAGAGTAAAGCCGACGGTTTTTTCCGTAAACCGTTTAATAATAGAGAATTGGTTTCAAAATTAAAACAGGTTATGCCTAACCAGTTCCAGCGAACAGGATCCAAGACCGTCACAGCGCGATAAAATATCCCATCGGACTACTGCCTAAATAAGAACGCTATGTAAATTCTCAAAACGGTTACAAATGGTCGTAAAAAAGAAGATATGAATATCATCAGGATTAACCATCCTCTAAAACTCGCGACGGGGTCCCTTCTCGTTTCGCCCGCCGATTAATCACGGTTTTATAGATATCGTTCGTCTTACTTTTAATCATATCCTAAAATCATTTGGATGAAAATAATTTATATGATTCGAGATTAGACGGAGAGTAATATTGTGATAAACCGATTGATAAACGCGGTGTCGGAAAAAACTAGAATTATAATAATTTTCTTAGCGGCCTTATTATCGTTTGAGAGTTGCCGATTCGTTCGAAGCCCTGGTTGCCGATATGGAGACCGCTGAGGTTGCCCGGGTTTGTCATGTTAACGATATACCATTCATTGGATTCAGGTCAGCGCCGGATCTCGCGGGAGGTTCGGGGTCATCGTCGGCCAGAGCCGATTTGGATCGATTCTTCGAGGTGGCCGCGGAGAATTCGTCGGAGTTGGTTATGGCCTTTTTGGAAACGACGCGGATTCGTATGCGGCTTCGCTAAATCCCCGAAACTACAGGCATAATTTACAATGTATATTGCGATTGACAAATATTGATAAACCATTATATTGGAACCGAGAATGGTCGCTATTTGTTGAAAAAGCAAAAACACGAGGTAGAGATGAAACTAAAACTAACGTTTATCGCCGTATTGATTCTGGCTTTATCGGCGGCGGTTTTCGCCCAGGAGATTAGCCGGGAGGATTTTCGTAAAGCCGAATGGGAGATGAAATCCCGTCTCTGGCAGTTTCAACAGGAACAGCAAGATCCCAGCCTGATTCTGGATCAGTCGGATTACGATGTTATATACTGGGAGCTGGATATCAATGTCACCGATATCCAGGGAGAAAATATAAGCGGTAAAGTGACTATGACTTCCGAGGCCACCGTGGACGGTCTTGCCAGTATCGAGTATGATTTGCATTACGCTATGGACGCCGATTCGGTTTTTATGTATGGAGAACCGGTGTCATATACTCATTCGGGAAATGTTCTTGAAATCGATCTCGATCATACTTATGACGCGGGCGAACATTTCACCACATTAGTTTATTATCATGGTCATCCGGTGGGCGGCGGATTCGGGTCGTTCGGCTGGCGAACACATAACGGCCAACCGATAATCTCGACATTGTCGGAGCCCGAAGGCGCACGCGAATGGTGGCCCTGCAAAGATATGCCGCATGATAAAGCCGATTCCTCGGATGTTATAATCACGGTTCCCGACGATCTGGTCGGAACATCCAATGGAATTCTGGTCAGCGATGTCGATAACGGTGACGGCACCCGAACGTTCCATTGGAATATTTCTTATCCCATCACCACTTATTTGATTTCCCTTGCCATAACCAATTACGAGAGTTTCACCGATTGGTATTTTACGGTCGATGGGGATTCCATGCCGATCGTAAATTATGTTTACCCAGAGCATTTTGATAACGCTGTGGAGGATCTGAGCATAACGGCGTCGGTAATGGAAATTTTCGCGGGTCTTTTCGGCGAATATCCTTTTATACGGGAAAAATACGGCCATTCGATATTCCCCTGGGGCGGAGCCATGGAACATCAATGCAATACCAGTTACGGGGCATCGCTGATCAGAGGAGACCATGCTTACGACTGGATCCTGGTTCATGAACTGGCGCACATGTGGTTCGGTGATATGATCAGCTGCGACACATGGCCGGATATCTGGATGAACGAGGGATTCGCCTCGTATCTCGAGGCCTTATGGACCGAGGATCTATACGGACATAACTCATATCTCAATTATATGCGCTACAACAACAGCGTAAACGAGCCAAGCGGTCCCATCTACGACCCTAATCCTCTTTTCGGCGGGAACACCGTTTACGATAAAGGATCATGGGCCTTGCATATGCTTCGCGGGGTTATGGGGGACGACGCTTTCTTCGAGGGGATGTACGCCTACGCGAATCATCCTGAATATCAGTATGGCACTATTCAAACTCTTCAGTTCCGTGACCATATGGAAGAGTATTACGGCGCTTCGCTCGATTGGTACTTCGAGGAGTGGCTAATGGGACGGAACAGGCCGCATTACGTCTATTCATGGATGAGCGAGGAGACCGATAATGGTCGCTATCAGGTATTTTTACATATCAGGCAGACGCAATCGAGTCCGTCTCCCTATGTCTTCACCATGCCTATCAAGGTTTATCCGCGTATTAACGGTGTCGATACGGTGATAACCGTCTGGAACGACAGCCGTGAGGACGATGTCACCTTTATTGTCAGCGGGCAGCCATCGATGCTCCGGTTCGATATCGACGATTGGATTTTGAAAGAAGTGTCATCGGAAAACTATTCGCTCAATATTGTCACTACCGAGCTTCCCGATGGCGATCCCAACGAACAGTATGAAGCCGTTATCGAGGCCCGCGGCGGTAATGAGCCGTACGCGTTTACTCTCTCCGATGGCGAAATGCCGACGGGTCTTTCCCTCGATAGCGAGACCGGCGAGATCAGCGGCATTCCCACAGAAGAGGGGGAATTCGATTTCACGGTGGAATGCATCGACGCTAACGATTATACCGACGACCAGGCGTACACGTTGCTTATCGGAGAGCCTACCGATATTTCCGGTGATGATCCTCGAACACCGTCGAATTTTGCCCTGATCGGCAACTATCCCAATCCGTTTAACAACTCCACGGTCATTAAGTTCAGGCTGGCCGATCCGGCCGACGTAAGCCTCGAAATATTCAACGTCCTCGGGCAGAAGGTCGAGACGTTGGCCTCCGGAACCATGACCGCCGGGGAGCATGAGCTGGTCTGGACCGGTGTAGATGTACCGTCGGGAATCTATTTCTACAGGCTTACCGCTGGAGACAAAAGCGCGGTTAAGAAGATGGCGTTGCTAAAATAAATCAACGTTACAACTAGTAATTGAAAAAGGGTCGAATGAATATTCGGCCCTTTTATTATTTGGTTGTCTATAGGATTCGCGCCAGTTGTACTTTACTACGACCGCCGATTATTATCTATTCTATCCCCAGCAGATACCGGCGGACCATGTCAAGGGCGGCCACCGCGCCGCGTTCGCGGTTGCGTTCGCGCTCGTTGCCGAAACGATACTCTTTGCCCATGGTCTTACCCGACGCCGCAAGCCCGATATAAAGAAGCCCCACAGGCTTTTCGTCGGTACCACCACCGGGACCGGCAATGCCGGTCACCGAGACGCCTACATTCGCCCCCAGGCTCTGGACAGCTCCCTCGGCCATGTAACGGGCGCATTCGTCACTGACCGCGCCGTACTTTTCGAGAATAATCCGGGGAACCGATAAAAGCTTCATCTTAAGCTCGTTGGAATAAGCGGTTATCCCGCCGAGAAAATAATCGGACGATCCGGAAACGTCAGTGATCATCTTGCCCAACAATCCTCCCGTGCATGATTCGGCCACGGCAATCGTCATGCGTTTTTCTCGCAATAAATCGCCAACGATCGAGGGAAGAGTGTCGTTGTCGTATCCATAGATGTATTTCCCCGCCTTTTCACGGATCTTCTCCTCGATTTCGGCGATTTGTTTAAGTCCTGTTTCCTGATCTTTTGTCGCCAACGTCAGCCGGATATCGACACCTCTCCAGGATGGCAGGAAGGCGAAATCGACACGCTCGCTCTTTCCCGATCGCGGTCTCGAATCGATAAACTCCGAGATTTTCTCATAAAGCGCCGATTCGATAATACCGACGGTGTGTATTTTTCTGTGAATGGTAACAACCCCGGTGGAGCGTTTCTTGATTGCGTCAACGATCCAGCCGTCGACCATGGCCATCATCTCCGACGGCACCCCCGGTACCGCGACAAAGAGACGATTATCGTCATCATCGATAGCGATACCCACCGCCGAACCGATGGGGTTATCGATAAACTCAGCGCGCTGCGGGAGCAAAGCCTGGTTCTGGTTTATGGCGGGCATCTCGAGGCCGCGATCCCGGAAACGCTTTTCGATTTTTTTAAGGATATTATCATAGAAAACCAGCGGCCTTTTGAAATAGCGGCATATCGCCTTTTTGGTGATATCGTCGTGGGTGGGGCCGAGACCCCCTGTGGCGATAATCAGATTCGCCCTCTGCATAGCCCGGGCGATCGCCTCGGTGATCGTTTCGAGATTATCGCCGACAGTTGTGCGCCAGATTACCTTCGCCCCCGCCGACGTTATCTTCTCGGAGATGTAGGGAGCGTTCGTATCTATGGTATGCCCGTAAAGAAGCTCGTCGCCGATTGTGATTATCTCAGCTTTCGTGGAGACCCCCGTTCAGCAAGCGTTGGAAAAAGCGAATATTGGTCATTGCAAGTCTCCGACCGCAGGTCGGGGACGAAGCAATCTAACTTTATTACAAGCAATTAAGGTTGAGATTGCTTCGTCGTTCCCCCGTAAAAAAACGGGGGATCTCCTCGCGATGACTATTTCATCAGATCTGCTAAATACGTTCATATCCCTAAATATAGCTTACGCCCCATCTATCTAAAAAGAACAATATCAGTTGCAGAATACAGGCGGCGTAGAATCCGGCGGCCATATCGTCGGCCATGACCCCCCAGCCTTTTCTGTACGATTGCCAGAGATTTGCCGGCGGCGGTTTTATGATATCGAAAAGGCGAAACAGCACGAAACCGAGAAAGAACGGCAGGAATTTCACAGGCGCCATGAAAAGCGCGATCATCTGCCCGGCTACCTCGTCGATTACGATAGGCCGGCCGTCGTGGCCGAAATACTCCTCGGCTTTACCTCCGACCCAGACGCCGAGAAGATAGACCGCGGCGATAGCGACGATCTGGTAATACCATTGATCCGGCCAGACGAAAAAGAGGATTAACAAAGTAAAGGCCGAGCCCCATGTACCCGGCGCTTTGGGAAGGTAGCCGGAGAAAAAAAACGTGGCCAGAAGTTTCGTGAAAAATCCTTTTTTGGCGAATTTGCCGTCGGTCATCTGAGCATCCCTTTAAGTAAGCCTCCCGATTTGATCAGGTAATCGATTCCGGTCCAGACGGTAAGAATTAACGGGATAAAGATCAAAACGTCAAAAAGATTATATTGCCAGTTGACCAGCGGCAGGCTCCAGACCGGGATGATCGACCCGTCGAGGTTGCTGTCGTTTAGAAACGGTTCGACGTTGGCGAAGACCAATATGATGGAGATTACGATCATCTGGGTGGCGGTTTTCCATTTGGCCAGAAACGACGATGATATAACCATGCCCCGGTAGGCGGCCATGGAACGCAGGCCGGTGATTAGAAACTCCCGGACAATAATAATGATAACCATCCAGCCGCGGGCGTAACCGAGCGGCACGAATGTGAGGAAGGCGGTGGAGACCAGGATCTTGTCGGCCAGGGGGTCCATGAATCGCCCGAAACCGGTATGATGTCCCATCTTGCGGGCGTAGTAGCCGTCGGCGAGGTCGGTCAGCGCGGCTATGGTGAATACGATCGTGGCCGCCAGCCGCCAGCCGTATCCCTCGATAAGCATGAATACCATGAAGACGGGCGAGAGGACGATTCTTGTTAAGGTTAGCAGGTTGGGGATGTTCATTTACCGGGCCCTTTATCATAATTCACTTACGCCCGGTAATATCGCGGTATCTCCGGGCGGTCGGGGCAATGTATGGAGTTTGACGGGCGGAGTCAAGGGGGGAGGGGGGGCTCTTAATAGGATTAGAATTAGTAGCATGGAAGGATTCCTAGCAGAATGAAACACCTTTCTTGATTACAAAATAGGGTTTATTTAATGCGGCTAAGAAATCGAGAGTTATTCGTTTAATTTATGTTTAATTAGTAAATTGGGAAAGTTTTATTGTTTAGCATAAGGTAATCTTAATTTTTTCTAATCACTTTTAATGCAATGATTAAAAGCAAAGAAATAAATACTCCATAAATCAAGGCCTTGCTGAGAGTCCAGAAAATCCCACTTACTGTATCCAATCTCCCTGCGGCATTGTCCTGCCAGAGAAAGACTATTAGAATAATAGAAATAATAAGAAAAAGCACGGCGGAGAGACGACCTTGAATTAAAATATCATACACGATATCAGGCCAAGTACGGCCAATATGTTGAGCAGTAGATGCAATCTTAGCATTTGCCTCTGTTTCAGTAGGAAAACTAGTCTGTTCCCGAGAAGGCCAACCACCTCGATTAGGTAGTGCTGAAGCGTCCCCAGTTTGATCCCGAAATTCAGATGCGGAAAAATGGGATAACGCTTTTGGATTACTGAAAATCCGTTTTTGAGGAATTGACGGTATTTTTTTTCGTTTTTGCCGTTTCATCTATTTACCTTCAACTATCTGCTTATGAAGACGGTCGAACATATCCCATGATGAATCGCTAAAAGACCTTAGATTCTCTGTTATTTGGCCTTCGGTCATCTTTCGCGATGGTTTTACCCAATAGTCAAGATCAAATACCAGTCCAATTTCTGGAATATCATACTCAATTCCAAAAAATTGAGAGATTTGTTTAGCATCCATTGGACCGCCCATTAGGTTTATATTCATATCATTATCTTTAAGTGTAATTGGACTACCTATATCGACAATGTCAGCAGATAGTATTTTTACGGCTTCAGTTGATGGACCAAAAAAATTGGCCATATATTTCTTGGTGAGATCCTCAAATTTGCCTTCGTATTTTCTACAGTATCTAGAACGTACTCCAATTCTTTCAATTACCGGTTCCTTATCGAATCCTTCGAATTCGAACAGAATACGAAGGAATTTTGCTGCCTTATCAGGAAAATAGGTCTTAGTAGAAGCGTTGCGCACATAGAATCCCGCATTGGAAAACGAGACAAAAATATGATGCAAATCTTCATGATCGAACACGTCAAATCGATTTTCAATTATGCGTAATTCCGGTAGTTCCATTGCGTTAGAAATTGCTTCTGCCCAAGCACCCCTGTAATCAAGGACTTTGACGTTCGGTTTGTATCTTATTTCCAGTAGACGATAATTAAGCTCTGACATGTTTGTCCTCCGGATTGCTAATTTTCAATCTTAATTCTTGAAATTTAATTATTATCAATCTAAGATTTTGTCATCATAAGGATTGCGAGTGTTTTGGAATTAAATTCATAAAACCTTTCCGTCTTTCATATCCTCAAGTCAGGCGTCTACTCAATACTTTAAATATCAAGCAGAGTGCCATATCTACCTTTCTCTTCATTCCCGGGGGGAGGGAACCCCGGCCTTTCGGACGGGATGATACAAAAAAGCGAAAATAGGGTTTGGTGTCAAGATAAATATTGTACCGGCGGGTCATTATCATAACGCAGATTGAGCCATACAAACACCTTAATAGCCGAGACTTTCCGGTCTCGGTTTTGAGGGCGCATAAAAATTCCGTAAAGGTCGATTTCAGATCGACCCGCGTCAGAGCTGTCGGGAACGCGGGGCTCCCGCCTTCGGCGGATTCAAAACCCGAACTATGGCAAGGATGGCATCACACCGCGTCGATCAGTAGGCATTGACCGGCATCATCCCATATCGTATCTTTAAATAACATGCAACTCTCAGATCCACAGAAACAAGCGGTGGAGTACCTCGATTCGCCGCAGATTATCCTGGCCGGAGCCGGGTCCGGGAAGACACGGGTCATCGTGGCCAAGGCGCGATACCTTATCGAGGAAAAAGGGTACTCTCCCGATTCGCTTCTGGTCATCACTTACTCTCGTAAAACGCAGGCGGAACTCGAGGAACGGATGGCCGATCTCGGAACGTCGGCGCCGGAGATTACCACTTTCCATTCCCTCGGGTTTGAGATTCTCAACGAATTCTCGCATCTGCTCGGTTTTTCCGGTGAGGCGGCTAAGGCCGATGAATATCGCTTGTACAAATACTTAACGCGCGGCATAAGCGAGCTTACCGATTCGAAACTTATGCGGACTAATAACCCGGGATCGATTTACAGAGCTTTAAATTCGTTTTTCAACCGGGCCAAGGACGAGTTGGTGACACCATCGGAGCTAATCTCCCGGGCGCAAGCCGAGTTGCACTCGCTTCCTAATGACCCCGCGGATGACGACGATGAAAAGTTACTGGCCCGCGACCGCTGGACCCGGATCTACGAGGCCAGCAGGATCTATCAATCATACGAGCGATTGAAATCATCGGATAGCGGCGCCGGTACGGCCTGGATTGATTACGGCGATATGATCGTCCTTTCGCACATGCTGTTGAGCACCGAAAAGATTGTCGGCACTTCATTGAGGCAACGTATCAAATATATTCTCGTCGATGAATTTCAGGACGCCAACTTCGCCCAGGTGGAAATGTTACACCATCTTGCCGGGGATAAAGTCGGCATTACCGTGGTGGGCGATGATGACCAGGCGATATACAGGTTCCGCGGAGCGAGTTTCGGATCGTTCAAGCTGTTCAAGAATCTTTTCGGCAATGTGAAGGATCATAAGCTCGAGGAGAATTATCGTTCCACGAAAAACATTGTCAATATCGCGCAATCGTTGATAGAGGTCGAGCCCGACGCCCGTTTCGATCCCGATAAACGGATGTTCGCTTCCGGTCTCGAGGGGGATAAAGTGAAGATCCGAATCTGCCCCGATTACGAGACCGAGGCGGAGTCGGTAGCCGACGAGATAGCCGAGCTTTTGAAAAACGAACTGTTTCGGCGGCGGAAATCGATCGCCGTCCTTTTCAGGACGAGGACGAATAAAGACATTCTGGAAAAGTTTCTCATCAGGCGCGGGATAGATTATTCATATGATAAAAAATCCGGTACGTCATCGTCGCCGGCGGCGAAACATCTATTGGCTTTCTATGAATTCACCGTCGATCATAGCCGCGGCGATCATCTGGCGTATATCATCACTCATTTCATGCCGAATATATCGCCCCGCGACGAACGGGAGATTATGTATAAAATATCCCGCGCGGAATCCGACCCGGTCGGGATCCTGCGGTCTATCGCCGGGGAGAGCGAAGATCCGGTATCGTCCGATTTGAAAAAGCTGATAGATCTTTTAATATATTTAGAGGAAATGAAATCTGAAAAAGACCCGCTTGGGTTTTTAGAGGTTATAGTGTCAAAAACGGGGATATTGTCATCGTTGATTCGCGATGGTATCATTATCGATGATCAAGCGGTATCGGAGGTGGCTGGGATTTTGCGTTCGGCGGAAACATTCGTTCACGATGACATGTCGCGCTCCCATGCCGATTTCCTCGATTATCGAAAATGGAGCGATGGTTTCTCCGGAAATGATACAAACGACGACGATATTCAATCCCCGGTGGTCTTGCGGACGGTGCACGGCTCTAAAGGGCTGGAATATCCGGTTGTATTCGTAATCGGCCTTTCCAACCGACGATTCCCGCCCACAAGACAATCATCGCCGGTGGAATTCCCCTCGGAGTTGTATAAAGACGAATTGCCCGACGGCGATTATCGGATCCAGGAAGAACGCCGGCTGCTCTACGTGGCCATGACCCGAGCCCGTGAGAAATTGTATTTGTATGGAATGGAGAAGAAGGGAACGAAAAGATCGCGCTTTTTACAGGAGCTTGCCTCCGCGCCATTTTACAAAGAAGTTTCCGAGGAGGAGTTAGTCGAGCGGAGGGAGCTTCTAATCGTTCCCGATATCGGCCCGAGACAAACGCGGGATGATAACATATCGGTGATTATACCCGGTTCGGATTCAGTCAAGACGAGTATTTCCGATGGGCTGTTCGAACTCTGGCGGTCGCGAAGCTCCGGGGCGGAATCGCGGGAGGATTTTGAGAAAATAAAAGGGGATTTCCAGAAACAATTAAAATCCGCCCAATCGATCCTGAATGAAGCGATAGAAGAGGATGAGTATCGTCCGCCGGTGCGGTCGGAGCGATATAAGGTTGATAGGATATCGTATACCGATCTGGAGACGTTCGATTCCTGCCCGTTGAAATTCTATTATAAGAAGATTTTACGGATGCCGTCACCGCCGAGCCCTCATCAGCTTCTGGGGCAGGTGATACATGCGGTTTTAGAAAGAGGCGGCCGTTCCACGATGGAGGGAGAGGCGTCGGATCTCAAAACGCTTGTATCGGATTTCGAGGACAGGTGGCGCAAAGTCAGGCTTACCGATCCTGATCAGAAGGAACGGATGGGTCAGAGGGGCGCGGAACTGGTAGGCGCATATATGACAATGCAGGCGAAGCTGGATGGGTTTCCCGCCGCTTTGGAGAAGTTTTTCGAGATAGAGTTATCGTCGGCGAAATTAATAGGGCGGATCGATAGGGTGGATAAGACCGAGAGCGGTCTGCGGGTGATAGATTACAAAACCGGCAAAAAAGGTAAAAACAAATTCGATAAGAATCTTCAGCTTCCGATATACTCACTGGCCTGCAAAGAACTTTTCGGCGAGTACCCGTCGGAACTGATGTTTATGTTTTTAGGCGACGGTACCGAGTATTCGATATCATCGGACCCCGGCTCACTCGATACAATCAAGGCGGAGATCGAACAGAAAGTAGATGCTATTAACTCGTCGGATTTTTCCGCCACTCCCGGCAAGCCATGCCGCCTATGCGAGTATGCCAGGATTTGCCCGGCGAAGGCGGGGTAGGGGGATCGTATACTATACTTTATTATGGCTGCGTCTCGGAGTAGTTGATTATGGTAATCCATTGCTCGTCGATCAGTTGTAAGTCTGGCGATATAAGGGCACGAAGAAATAAAATAAATTTATGTAGAAAGGGCGAATGGCAATTCGCCCCTACAACCCCAAATCCTCTTTTGAAAATATCGGCTCGTAAGGGACATTCATACCGGCCAGCTTTTCAGCCGCGCCGCCCTTTCGATCCACTATGGTAATGACTTTGATAACCTCGCATCCGGCGGCCCGGAAAACGTCAACCGCCCTGCCCGGCGAACCGCCGGTGGTGGTTACATCCTCCACCACGACAACCTTCATTCCCTCGGCAACCGGTCCTTCGATCAGCTTTTGCGTACCGTGATCTTTGGTTTCCTTTCGAACTATCAATCCGGAGAGCTTACGTCCACGGTTGTGCGCCAGCGCCACCACCGCGCCGATAATGGGGTCGGCGCCCAACGTCGGCCCGCCGATAGCGTCGCACTCGATACCATCGATCATATCTAAAATAATCTCGGCAGTAAGATTCAACCCTTCCGAATCGAGGGTGGCCATCTTGCCGTTGATATAGTATGTAGATTTCTGCCCCGATGCCAGAGTGAAATCGCCGAATTTAATCGCTTTTTCCAGCAGGATCTTTTTTAATCGTCCCCTCTTGTCACCCATCACTTTATCCTTTCACGACATGCTATGCGACAGCCGCCGCACCTCGCCGCGGAGCCGCTTGGAAGATTCTAAGGCTAATCAAAAATTCAGTCAAGAGCTTTGAAGCAATAACCAAGAAGTGAATATCAATCGGCAAGGCCGATCTCTACCGTATCGGAATAAACCGTCTGTTTAAGTTCTGCCGTAGCGTAAACTAAATACGGCCCTCCCTCGGGCCAACGGCCGTCCGGTTTGCGGCCGTCCCAAATACAGGCATATCGGCAGGCATTTTCGCGGTTTTCAAGTTTGGCGCGAAGGGAATATATGAAACTTGTTTTTTTCTCCAATACCGAGATTTCGATAGAAGGGGGCGGATTGTTTAATTCGGGTAGAGAGAATTCCAGCGAGACTTTTTCGCCCATGGCATATCCGCCGGGGCGTGTGTCGTTGGATAAAGTCGGGTCTCTATCACAAGCGAGAATCGAAAACGCGATTATTAACGTCGATAACGCCGATTTCATACCGCTTTCTCCGTCTTTTTGGGCGGCGACGTTCGTCCCAGTATCGATTCTATAATCAGAAGGATCAACGCGAAAACCAGAAACTCCTTCCAGAGTTCGCGTCCGAAACGCGCGTTTTTTATCGATGTTCCCAAATCGGCGCCCGGTTCGATACTGCTAACTTTCACGCCCAAGAGTTCGCTGATCTCCCGCGGCGCGATAATCTCATCGGATGATTCGTCGGGATCTACATTGAAAGGTATAAGGGAGACTGTCGCGCTATCCGTGGCCAGCCTGTAAACGCCGGGGATATCGTCAACCGTGAATCGCGCCATAGAGCCGCCGTCGCCTGACGCGGGATTGATATCCGTTGTCTTGTCCGATGGCGAAATCAGTTTCAGCCCCGCTGTGATTCCATCGGTTTTCCAGGCGAAAAGTTCTCCGATAATACCCTCAAAATCCTCACCGGAATTTCGCGACCCCAGGTACTCTATACTTCTGGCGAGCATGGGCAGGAAAAACGAATGGGTGGGAAGATCGCCGGTGGCGAGATCGAGGCCGCTTCCGAAAACCAAAACGGGATCTGTTTTCGATTCGGCAAAGAGGTTTATCCCCCCGGAACTCGATCCGAGAATTTTACCGCCCGCCAGATTCATATAATTGAAAATATGAATATCGGGGATGTTCGGTTTTGATCGATCTGAATCAGTTTTCGAGTAAACCGAGAAAATCGGATGCTCGAAATCGAAATTATCCCAGATGATGTATTCCCCGATGCTTCCTCTCATTTCACCGACCGAGATTTCGGCCGATTTGAGAAATTTATTCCAGTATGATACATCGATCGATTTTCCCAGAGCCACAAATAAACCGCCGCCGTCGCTGACAAAACGCTCCAGGGCCGCTTCCCGCGACGGATCGAGGTTTCTCAAATCGTAAAGAAGGATAACATCGAATCTCCCGAGGTCCTCACGCAGGAGACCGGATATCCCGATGCCTTTATACGATATCTGTCCCGCTTCGGGTCTGTCCAGCGCCAAAGATAAGAATCGAAGACTGTTTGATGTCTGTCCCACCGCCAGCAGGTCGATTCTTTCGGGGATATCGAGGGTGAAATATCGTTTGTTATCCAGGCTGTACCTGTCGTAATCGATCTCGATATACCCGCCGTATTTTCCCGGAGCATCAAGCTTGAATTTAAAAGAAACGCCGGTAGGCTGTCCGGGACGAAGGGAAATCGCCGTTTGGGCTTTGCGCTCGCCATCGACAATCACGCCCACCAGCACGTTTTCGAGCGTGCCGGAACCGTAATTGATTAGCTCCGCCTCGATTCTAAAATTCTCCCCGGGAACAAGCATTTGGGGGGGGAGCAATATGTCGATAATACCGATATTTTCCGGCCCCGACGGTGATATCTGTACGCATGACAGATTGATGCCGTCCCAGAGTTCCCGATTCAAAATTTCCGATGGCAAATTATCCCAACCGCTTTTTTGAAAATCGGAGATGATATATATCTCTCGATTGAGATCGGAGCTTTTGGCTAAGATATCGAGAGCCGATTTCAAAGCGTCTCCGATTCTATCGGATCCGTAACCCATTTCGATATCGCTTATTTTTTTCTGAAGTCTGGCTCCCGGGTATAGAGGATCCGCCGAGAAGCCCGAAGCAGGCGATACGGGATCGGGAATAACCGCGACCTGATCGGCCTGTTCGAGGCTTTCCACCAGCCGTCCGGCTATTCTCCTTGCCTCGCTATATAAGCTTCCCGTCTCGCCCTGGGTTTCCATTGACGCGGAACGGTCGAGGATAATCGCCACCGACGAAGATCCTTTCGACGAGCCCGCGAAACCTCGAAGGGTCGGTCGGGCGAAAGCCATTACGATTAAAGCTATTACGAGCATCCGCAATAAGAGAAGCAGAATTTCTTTTATCTTGAGCCACTTCATCCGGCTCTTCTGCATCTGCTCCAGGAATTTCAGCGACGAGAACTCTATCGTTTTGATACGCCGCCTGGACAAAAAATGTAAAATGAGCGGGATCGATACCGCCGCCAGGGCGAATAGAAACGATGTACTTAAAAAACCCATATTGTCAATCCGTTAAGAATGATTAATCAGTCGTAACGCTTTATAATCCCTTCAGCGTATAAGCGGATTTTATATATCTTTCGCAGAGCTTCCCGATATATTCCCCACCGCCGCTTTCCCGCGCTTTCCGATAAAATTCAAGAGCTTCGTTTCTCTTGCCGTCAAGATCGGCCGCTTTCCCCAATTCCAGCAGAGGCACGGCGAAAAAGGCGTTTTTTCTTTCGAGGAAACGCGCTGTTTCCAGGTTTTCGGACGCCCGATCGAACCGGCCCAACAGGGCTGACGCTTTTCCGGCCGCGATATACCCCCGTGGATCGTCGGCGGCTTTCATTGTGGAGGCGCCCGCGCGGTTAGCGGTTTGATTTAATAACGAATCGGGATTGGCCTTACCCTCGGCTATCTCCAGCCTTGCCTGTTCGATAGAATAATCGAGCCTTCCTGAAATATCCGCGCCCAGTTTATCGAAAATTACCCGGGCGGAATCGATTTTGCCATCATCGATGAGAATGGTTACAAGCCTCAAGCCCGCGTTCCCGAACCTATATTTTGAAAACGATTTTTGGTATAGCTCGAATGCGCTTTTGAAATCACCCAAGGCCATCCGCACGTCGGCGTTAAGCATCATGTATCTGGGATTTTCAGGGTAATTCTTTACTATCGTATCATACGTTTCCCCGGCCGCTTTGAAATCACCCGTCCAGTGCTGGCATCCGGCAAGGTTTACGAGAATTTCCTCTTTGTTTTCTTTTTCCGGGAGCAATTCATTGAACAGTTCGATAGCCCGGATATAATCGCCCTGGCGAGAATATATAGAGGCGAAGTAAAGCAGTTCCCCATTCTTCGGCGTATAATTTTTCAGGTATTCGATAAAATCCTCTATGGCGGAAACGAGGCTTCGATTGTAGATCCTCTCGAAAACAGAGTCGAAATCGAGAAGAGTTGATTCTCTATACAGATATTTGAAATCGGAATGACTGCCGGTGGTCAGAAGCCAGTTTACGAATCCTCCGCAAAAAACAGTACCGGTGTCCGAATCGACCCAGGTTTCCGATGAGAGATTATTCACCGTCGTTGACGGCATCAATTGATGAGCGAAATCCCTCAATAGAAGACCGTTGTCCTCATAATAATGGGCAAGCCCGACGACCATCCAGCGGGGACCGTAACCCCATAAACTGTAAACCAGAAGTTCGGCGGCGGGGGCAGGGGAGGCGGCATCGATATCATGGCCGAAAACCAGATCGATTTTTCTCGAGTTCGGATATATCGAGTAATGTCTCGCTGGATCCATGTAGACCGCGTCGGTGGGCTCCGGATGAAACGTAACGTCGATCTTATCGAACATCGAAAGCTTATAACTATGCCGGTATTGATCGTAAATGTTCTCGAGGTAGCTCATCCTGATGTTCCAGACGAAATCGGCATAAGAGCCTTTCATCCACCGTGTCAGGTAATGTATGGAAGTAGACATTCCCCATTCAGCTGAGTCGTCGGAGACGGTGGCGTATCCTTTGATGGAACTGGTATCGTCCGCTAAGATAATCGAGTAGCTCACCAGAACGTCGTTTTTCGCCGGCAATGACGGTATCAGCATTTTTTCGGAGACGGATAGATCGAAGCTTTGGCTGAAATTGTGAAATGTGGGGCCGAGACCTATTAGCTCGATGGCGATATTATATTTACCCGACGACATCTTGCTCGAGTTGATAATCAATGTATACGGCGCGATAAAGATCTCTCTTTTCCCGTCCTGTGGAATCAGGATTTCCTCGTCAAACGTTTTTAAAGTATTGCCGGTACTCTTACTGAGAAAAATGTCTTTCAACTTAAGACGGATAGCGTCGGAGGAAAAAGCCGTGTTCAAGGAGAAAAAGATGGATAATAAGACGATTACCTTTTTCATTTTTTTGCCAGCTTTCTTAATAATCCGAGGTTAACCTTATCCATCTCGCCGTCATCGCCCTTAGGGGTTTCGAGAAGTTTCGGAATTTTAGCGAATCTCCTGTCGCGCATGAAAAATCCAAACGCGTCTTTCCCGATTTCTCCCTTGCCCAGGTGTTCGTGACGGTCGACACGGGATCCCAACGCTTTTTTGGCGTCGTTGAAATGGATGACCGCCAGCCTGTCCAGGCCTATTATACGGTCGAAATCGGAGATCGTTTGTTTATATGTTTTCTCGGTAGTGATATCGTAACCAGCGGCGAAAATGTGGCAGGTATCCATACAGACCGCGAGACGCTCCGGCCGCTCGGCCCGTTCTATCATAGCCGCTATCTGCTCGAAACGATATCCCAGGTTGGTGCCCTGGCCGGCGGTGGTCTCGAGGGCGATTTTAACTGCGTAACCGTCGGTTTGTTCATGAAGCCAGCTTATCGATTCGGCTATCCGTTTTACTCCCCATTCCTCCCCTTTCCCGAGATGGCTTCCGGGATGGGTTACCAGGAGTGGGATTTTAAGTTTTTCGCATCGTTCCATTTCCACCAGAAACGCCTCTCGCGATTTCTTGATCAGGGCGGCGTCGGGGGAGCCGAGGTTGATCAGGTAGGAATCGTGCGCGATTACCGGGCCGATTTTGGTCCGCTTCTGTTCGGCATGGTATTTCTCCAGATCTTCGTCGGTCAATTCCTTAGCCTTCCACTGGTTGGACGATTTGGTGAATATCTGCATGGTTTCGCAGCCGACACTCTCTCCCCGGGCGAAAGCGTTGAAGACCCCCCCGGCGATAGACATATGCGCCCCTAAAAGCATGACCGTCCTCCTTTACGGTTAATCCCGGCCGAATTTATTTAACTTTGCAAGATATGGATCTTCGTTGGATTTTCAAGGGAAAAGAATCTTGCGTGATGGAGATAGCTCGCAGGTCAAAAGTAAACTTGATATAGATATTATAATCGATTATATTCTAGCCTAATGCGAATTCAGAATATCGGATATGGTTGGCTCGCTATTGGCTTGGCGACGATAATACTTATTGCCTTCAGCGTTATGATCCACCCCTGGATGCTCGATGACGCTTTCATATCCTTTCGTTACGCCGAGAATATCGCTGACGGAAACGGCGCGGTTTACAATGTCGGGGAGAAAGTGGAAGGTTATACCACCTTTCTCTGGGTTATCATACTGGCAGCGGGCAAATGGTTCGGATTCAATACAGTAATATTTTCGAAAATTATGGGGTTGATATTCGCCTTCGGATGCCTGGTTCTGCTCGGCAATGCACACAGGTTTGTCGGGGTGATAGAGCCTCGGATCTCGATCGCGGCCGTTCTCTTCCTGGGGACCTCAGGCGTATTTTTGCCTTGGGGCGTCAGCGGGATGGAGGTTACTCTTTTTACCTTTCTTATTCTGATAGACGTTCTCTATTATCTGCGAATCAAAGAATTCGGAAATATCAGAAGGTATATATTTCTTGGGATTTTATGCGGCTTAACAGCTCTTACCAGGCCCGAGGGGCTTTTAATTTTCGGACTAATTAGCGCCGATATCCTGTTTACAAAAAACAAAAAGATTTACGTTCTATACCTGATTTTAGCTTTCGGGGCTTTATACCTGCCGTATTATATCTGGCGTTACGATTATTACGGATACCTCTTCCCGAATACCTTTTACGCCAAGGTGGGATGGAGTATCGAGCAAGTATTCAGAGGTTTCAGATATCTGATAATTTTCGCCATCCCCGCGATGGCGATTTTACTGCCCATGATCGATCCTCTCGCGATATCGCTATTGTTTAAAAAATATTCTCGGCTTTATATTCTTCCGATTATCGTGGGCGTTTATACCATTTATATAATTCTAATAGGGGGAGATTCCATGCCGGCCGCCAGGTTTTTCACGCCGATAATGCCGATTTTCTGTATCCTGTCGGCAATGTCGGTAATGTTGATCAGTGGAATCAGAAAGGTGGTATTCATCGTAATGGTCGTTATCGTTTATAACTTCGTCCTGTTGGATTTCTTTAATATGAAACCGCATATCGAGAGCGATAGAGTGGCTGAAGTCGGAAAGGAGGTCGCTTCTTGGCTTCGCGAAAACGTATCCCCGGGCGCGCTTATAGCGACCAATACCGCCGGTTCTATACCGTATTATTCGAAATTCAAGACCATAGATATGCTCGGCCTCAATGACGTTCATATCGCTCATCGGGAAATACCCGATTTGGGTTCCGGGTGGCCGGGCCACGAGAAAGGGGACGGTGAATATGTTTTATCCCGGCATCCCGATTTGATATTATTCGGCTCAAGTTACGGGGCCAAAACCCCGGTATTCCCCAGCGATTTAGAGCTTTACGAAAACCCGCAATTCTTTGAAAATTACCGTCTTCGCGAAATCAATCTGCCTTCAGGCGATACTTTATTTATCTATGAGAACCGCGATAATCCGAAACTTCCTGAAAGGCCGAAAATGTCCGGACCTGATAAACTTGATTAAAAAGGTTCGTTTTCATATATTCGCATTGTGAAAATATCGGGCAAACAGCTTACCTGGATAACGATTCTAATCGCTGTAATTATACTTGTCGTTCATAATATATCCATATATCCGTGGATGATCGACGATGCGTTCATCTCTTTCCGGTACGCCGTAAATTTCAGCCAGGGAAACGGAATCGTTTTCAATGCCGGAGAGAAAGTAGAGGGATATACGTCATTTCTATGGGTCGTCTTAATGGCGCTGGGAAGTAAAACGGGATTCGATATCGTATTATTTTCGAAATTTCTCGGCTTTTTCTTCGGGATCGCGAGCCTGCTCCTCCTGGCACATTCTTATCGTTTTATAAATCAAATCGACCGAAAAGTCTCGACTCTGGCAACGCTGTTTTTGGGGACTTGTGGTGTTTTTACTCCTTGGGCCTCCAGCGGTATGGAAGTCAACATGTTTGCCTTTTTGACGCTTCTTACGTTTCTTTTTTATCTCAAAATCAGAGGAACAACGGAAAACTCAATAAAATTCATCCTGCTGGGAACTCTATGCGCCGTTACGTCGCTGGCACGCCCCGAGGGTTTGATGGTGTTTTCGCTTATCTTTATCGATTTATCATATGTCGGCCTGAAAAATAAAAATAGAGGCGCGATTTATCTGCTGGTTAGTTTTCTGGCCCTTTATCTACCCTATTTCACCTGGAGATATTCGTATTACGGCTTCTTGTTTCCGAATACCTTTTACAACAAGGTCGGCTTCAGTATTTTTCAGGTTTTTAGGGGAGTCGAATACACGGCGAAATTCGCCCTGACAGCCCTTGGTGTTGTGGTGCCGATAATTGAACTGCTGTTCGGCGGCAGGATATTCAAAAAGATCGGCGGTCTTTATTTGTTGCTGGTATTCGCGGCGAGCTACGCCGCGTACACGACCTTTATCGGCGGCGACGTTTTCCCGGCCTTTAGGTTTTATGCCGCTATTTTGCCGATTTTATCTATTCTGGCCGCCATCGCGTTGGTAAACCTGGTCTCTTCGACCGGCACTCTGGTCAGACTTGCGATTATTATCGCCCTGTTTAATATCGCGCAGCTGAAAACCAATTATCATATTTACTTCGTTATCAACGTTCTGGATAAGGTCGCCGAGCAGGGAAAGGAGGTCGGATTGTGGTTGAAAGAGAATTTAGATCCTGACGCCGTAGTGGCGGTCAATTCGGCCGGGGCTGTTTCCTACTATTCGGAACTTAAAATAATCGATATGCTGGGGCTTACCGATAGCCACATAGCTCATCGAAAAATGCCGGATTTCGGCAAAGGCGCGTCGGGACATGAAAGGGGTGACGGCGACTATGTTTTATCCAGAAAGCCGGATTATATCCAATTCGGGACGACATATGGATGGGCGGAGCCCGAATATGCCGGGGACGAGGAGATTTTCGCCAACCCTGAATTTCGCGAAAATTACGCGCTGAAGACCGTAAATCTGATATCGGGCAATAATCTGCTGATTTACGAAAGACTGCGTCAGCCGCGGTAAACGTGTTTGAACGACGATGCTGGCCGGAATACCGTTTTATGCGGAAAATTGGCCATCGATCGATTAAGTTATAGGACATTTCTATTTTGCGTTGACAAATCGACAATCAAATCTTGACTTTTGGCCGATATTTCCTATTTTTTCAAGCTTGATAGGGATTTGGGGCGTCGACAAGCGGTAAGTCACCAGCCTTTGGAGCTGGCATTCCCAGGTTCGAATCCTGGCGCCCCAGCTTTTTGGGGAGAATTCGCGAAGGGTTGGATCCGAATTTAACGGATCATAATAGCGGGGATGGGAAATGGTCAACGATTTTAAGATTTTATCAGGGGGGTCCAACAGATCCCTGGCGGAGAAAATCGCCGAAAATCTGGGGAAATCGATTTCCGAGTGCACGTTAAAACGGTTTTCCGACGGCGAGATATTTTTCCAGATCAACGAGAATATCCGCGGCATGGACGTTTTCATTATTCAGTCCACAAACCCTCCCGCCGAGAACTTAATGGAGCTTTTCATCATGATCGACGCTTGCGTGAGAGCGTCGGCCAGGAGAATCACCGCTGTCATACCCTACTACGGCTACTCCCGCCAGGAACGCAAGGATCAGCCCCGGGTGGCCATCTCCGCTAAACTGGTGGCGAATCTGATTACCAAGGCCGGGGTTCATCGGGTGTTGCTGATGGATTTACACGCCTCGCAGATACAGGGTTTTTTCGATTGCCCGTCGGACCACCTTTACTCGGCAAGGGTTTTCAATAAAGCTATTAAGAAGCTGGGTATTCAGGAAGGCGTGGCCGTGGCGCCGGACGTCGGATCGGTCAAGCTTGTACGAGCGTTCGCCAAGATACTCGATTTCAGCCTGGCGATCGTGGATAAACGCCGGCCCGACATTAACCAGGCCAAAGTGATGAACATCATAGGCGATGTCGCCGGTAAAGACGTTGTGATCCGCGATGATATGGTCGATACCGCGGGGACTCTTACCGAGGCGGCGGTAGCGTTGAAGGAACAGGGCGCCAGGCGGATAGTGGCGGCATGTACACATCCGGTTTTATCGGGGGAAGCCCTGGAGAGAATCGAAAAGTCGCCTATTGAAAAGTTTTTCGTTTCCGATACAATATATCATCCGTCAGGGGAACTGGGATCGAAAGTCGAGGTTTTATCGGTATCGGCCGAGTTTGCCGAGGCGATATCGAGAATTCATGACGAGCGTTCGCTTTCGAGCCTTTTCGAATAAAGGGCGATGGATCAAAGTAGGGCGGTAATTATTCAGATTGGAATTTGATTGAATTTGTCGGTATCGTTGATTCGCGGTTGATTCGACGGTGTCCGACGGAACTGATTTTTAGAATAAATCGAAATTAAGGAGTAAAAGATGAAGGAAATCACACTCAATGCCCTTGCCAGAGATAAATCGGGCAAGGGCGTGGCCAGGAAGCTGAGGGCGGCGGGGAAAATCCCGGCCGTTGTTTACGGCAAGGCTGAGAAGCCTGTATCGATCGAGATGGAATACAACAATTTCCACCTGGCCATGAAAGAAGCCGCCGGCGAGAAACTGCTTATAAACCTGAATATCGACGGGGCGGATTCGGATAAGAAGGCGATCATCAAGGAAATACAGAGAGATCCGGTTGACGGCCAGCTGTTACATATCGATTTCCTGCATATTTCCATGACCGAGAAGATCAAGGTTACGGTGCCTATCGTGCTGGAAGGCATTGCCGAGGGCGTGAAAAATTTCGGCGGTGTCGTATCCTCGGCAATCAGGAGGATAGAGGTATCCTGTTTGCCGAAAGATATCCCGGATAAGATTACCCTGGATATCACCGATTTGAAGATTCACGATTCGATTCATATCAAGGATATTCAGATCGAGAATGTCGAAATTATGGAGAGCGAGGAACGCACGATAGTTTCGATAATTCCTCCCACGGTGGTCAAGGAAGAGGTTCCCGCCGAGGGCGAGGAAGGGGAGGTTGTCGAGGGCGAAGCCGCTCCCGCCGAGGGCGAGGAAGGCGCCGAACCGGAAGTCATCTCCGAGAAGAAGGCCGAGGAAAGACAGTCCGGCAAGGACGAGAAGAAAGGCAAAGAGGAGAAAAAGTAACATTTCCGTAAATCCGATTGAATTCGAAAGCCCGCTACGGCGGGCTTTTTTATTGACAAAGTTGTTGAAATAGAATACTCTGATATATATAATATCCAAAGCGAGTGATTTTATGGCAGAACTAATCTGGGATGGAAAATACAAAGACGGCAAAAAGGTTGCCCCGGTAAAGATATCGCTACCATTTCAAACCGTTGAAACGGTCAACGAATCGGCGGCTGATCGGCTTAAAACCCTTGATATGTTTGCCAGCGGTCAGAAAACCGAATGGCGCAACCGCTTGATATGGGGTGACAAGAAATATGTTCTGCCATCGCTTCTGGATGAATTTACGGGGAAAGTGAATCTAATCTATATTGACCCGCCTTTTGATACTGGCGCCGACTTTTCTTTTACGGCAGCCATACCCGATTCGGACGAAACATTTGTCAAGGAACCTAGTATATTGGAACAAAAGGCCTACAGGGATACCTGGGGTCGAGGCCTTGATTCGTATTTAGAGTGGTTCTATGAGACTGCGGTTTTCTTTCGTGAATTATTAGCTGATGACGGCTCTATATACGTTCATTTAGATTGGCGATTGGTTCATTATATTAAACAGGCGATGGATGAGATATTTGGTTATAATTGTTTTCAAAGAGAAATTATCTGGACATTAAGCGGAGTCGCTGGTTATAAAAGCCTAGTTAAAAGTTTTGTACGAGGGCATGATACAATCCTATATTACTCCAAAAATAAACATGTTGTTTTTAACAAAAAGTATTTGCCATATAATGAAGCACAATTAAAGCGATTTACTAAAGCCGATAAGGACGGTAGAAAATATAAACCCATAACCAAAACTAAGAAAATATATTTGGATGAGGCTAAAGGAGTCCCTATTTCTGATGTTTGGACGGATATTGCCAGTTTTCAAACCGTTGTAAATTCGCCTGAGATTACAGGTTATCCCACCCAAAAACCTGAAAAACTACTTGAGCGCATTATTAGTGCGTCAACTAATAAAGGTGATCTAGTCCTTGATTGCTTTATCGGCTCCGGCACTACTGCGGCAGTTGCAGAGAAGTTAGGCCGCCGATGGATAGCTTGCGATTTAGGCCGTTTTGCAATCCATACTACCCGCAAGCGGCTCTTGCAGATTGATGGCTGTAAGCCTTTTGTTGTTCAGAATCTCGGCAAATACGAACGACAGGCCTGGCGGGGGGCAGAGTTCGAGGACGTAAAGGACGCGCAGGCAAAAGAAGCGGCCTACCGGAAATTTATTCTGGATCTTTATCATGCCGAGCCTGTTAACGGACATGTCTGGCTGCATGGAATAAAGGCTGGCAAAATGGTGCATATAGGCGGGGTTGACGCCCCCGTAACGTTCGAGGATGTAAAAAGCATATGCGCCGAGGTCTGGAAGGCGGCGGGCAAAGGAAAAGACAGTCCCAAAAAAGCAGCGGTCGATATTCTGGGTTGGGATTTTGGCTTTGAGGTCAACGAGACCGCCAAGCAATTGGCCGCTGAAGCAAAGGTTCAGGCTAAATTTAAGCATATTCCCCGCGAGGTCATGGAGAGACAGGCGGTTGACGCCGGAGATATTCATTTTTATGAATTGGCGGCGTTGGACGTCAAAATAACTACAAATAAAATGGCAGTTGCAGTCGAATTAAAGGATTTTATGATGCCCCAGGACGACGTTCCTGAAGATATCCGCAAGGCCGTTAAGAAATGGTCTCAATGGATAGACTACTGGGCTATTGATTGGGATTATAAGGACGACACGTTTCATAATATGTGGCAAACCTACCGCACCAAGAAATCACCGGATCTTCAACATAAAATAACGAACAAATATAAAAGCAAAGGGAAATATACGATTGTCATTAAAGTTATAGATATCTTGGGAAATGACACAACCAAAACAGTTGATATAGAGATTAAATAATGCCGCCAAGAAAAAGAGTAAAAAAAGATCCGTCTCAGCAAGATTTAATAGATAAAACCAGCCAATTAAAAACTGCCCCTTGCGTACCGGCTATTCGAGAAGCGGTTAATGCCTGGCGCGCCGGTGGCTATAAGGGGATGACCGATACCACAAGGCGATTGTTTAATTTCTGGTTCAATGAAGACCATCGGGCTAAACCCGGCGGTATTATCAAATATTACAATTTTCAGCGCGAGGCCATGGAAACCATTGTCTATCTCTGGGAATATGAAAAGGTCTATAGGGCAAAAGACCTCATAGAGCGCTACGCCAGGACAGGCGATTATCTCCGGCTTCTACAATACGATGATTTTCCTCGCTATTGCGTAAAAATGGCCACAGGTTCGGGTAAGACAAAGGTGATGTCGCTTTGCGTTGTCTGGCAATATCTGAACGCCAAAATTGAAGATGATGAAAAAGCGAAAAATTACGCCAAGACATTCTTAATATTGGCTCCCAATGTTATTGTATTTGAAAGATTGAAAAAAGACTTCGAATCCGGGAAAATATTCAAGTTCGATCCGCTAATTCCAAGAGATATGGAGATATTCTGGGATTTCGATTGTGTTCTTAGGGGTGAAGGCCAGAGGCCATATTATGACGGCGTATTATTTTTAACAAATATACAGCAGTTACATGATAGGGCAGATCGAAAAAACAATGATGAGCCGGAACAAATCACTGCGGTTTTGGGCTCCAGGCCCCCGGCTCAAAAACTGGAAATGGCGGATTTCAAACAGCAGATAGCGTTAAGAGATGGCCCGTTGTTAATTATCAACGATGAGGCACATCACACACATGACGAGGATTTAAAATGGAATGAAATAATTCGTGAATTGCACACGGAAAATCCTTTAAGCGCCCAACTGGATTTTACAGCCACTCCTCGTTTTCAAAAGGGGGCCTTATTCCCCTGGACAATTTTTGATTATCCATTAAAACAGGCCATAATTGACGGCATCGTCAAAAAACCGATAAAAGGCATCGCTGATATTGAGGAGGGCAAGTCAACAAGAGCGCGAAAGAAATATATCGGGTGGTTAACAGCTGGTGTAGAAAGATGGAAAGAGTACAGGCAACAATTAGCTGAACTGAACAAGAAGCCCGTTCTTTTTATCATGCTTAATAAAACTGAAGAGGCTGACGATATCGGCGATTGGCTAAGAGTTACTTATCCGGAGGATTTCGGCGGTGACAAGACGCAGATTATTCATACTGATAGAAAAGGCGAAATCTCAAAAAGAGAATTGGACAATGCCAGAAAAGCAGTTCGAGATATTGATTCCGATGATAACCCTATTAACGCCATTGTAAGCGTCCTAATGCTGCGCGAAGGTTGGGACGTTAGAAACGTTACAGTTGTAGTCGGCCTTAGACCATATACATCAAAAGCCAATATCTTGCCGGAGCAAACTATTGGTAGAGGACTTCGCAAGATGTTCTCCTCTGGCATTGCGGGTTACGTGGAACGGGTTGATGTTCTTGGAAATAGAGCATTCTTGGATTTCGTAGATGATCTGGAAAAGCTCGAGGATATAGAATTGGAGACCTTCCGGATTGGCAAAGACAAACTGAAAATTATTACTATTATGTCACTCAGCGAAAAAGCTCAATATGATATCGGCATTCCTGTAATTTCACCTACCCTATTACGAAAGAAGAATTTAGCGCAGGAAATAGCCTCGATCGATATAAATAGTATTCCATCAGGGAAATTGCCGCTTACGGCGGACGAGAACGCCATTAAAGAGTTCCTTTATGAAGGATTCGATATAATTAGCAAAGCCAAGTTACTGACTCGAAAATATCCGATCCACGAGGCTCAAACAGCTCAGGAGATTATCAGTTATTATGCCGGTTGTGTGGCCGATCGGATTAAATTCCCATCGCAATTCGCAGCGATAGCTCCATTGATAAGGGATTACTTCGAATTTAAGGCTTTTGGAGAGTCCGTTGATCTAACTAATCCACTTGTCATTAAGGCAATGGGTTCTAAATTATCTGAATATGTCTGTGTCGACATAATTGTAAAGTTATTACAAAAACTTACTCTTGAAAAAGTCGAACCATCGATTGCGCAACCTTCAAGGATGTTATCTACTACTCCGCCGTTCCCCTGGGATCGTCCTGTTTATGAGGCAAGAAAGACGATTTTTAATTTAGCTGCCTGTGATAACAATTTCGAAAAGAGCTTTGCGAAATTTTTGGACGATGCTAAAGATATTAAGTCATTCGCAAAATTGCCGGAGGGTTTCGCTTTCAGCATAGAATATACAGATAGCGCCAATAATATTCGCTTCTATTACCCGGATTTTATTGCTATTGACGTTAACGGAGTTAATTGGATAATTGAGACAAAAGGCCGGGAAGATGAAAAGGTAAGATTTAAGGATATCGCCGCAACCAATTGGTGCGAAAACGCCACGAATCTAACAGGCTCCTCTTGGAAATATATGAAAGTTCCTCAAAAATTATTCGATGGATTGCATCCATCGAAACTATCGGATATAATAGTAGCCGAAGAACACATTATTTAGACATATCCTACCATGCCCCGTTATCCCCAAATTTACCGATAAATTTTGTTGTGTTATTGAAATAAACCTGCTACCGCCCCAGGACCTCAAGATTGGCATGTTTGACCATGATATTTTTCTTGCCGACCCGCTCGAAATTGATGGCCACGATCAGCTCGTCGCCGCTGCCCTCGCGTCCTATGATAACGCCTCGTCCGAATTTATGATGCGCTACTATCGCGCCGCTTAAAAAGATATCGTCATATTCGAAATCAAAATCGTTCACGATCTTAAAGCTCTGTTGTCTGTTTTGAGGTCGATAGCCTTTCTGTTCCGGCGGGCGGTTTTCCCGGTAATTGAATCTTGTCACCTCGAGAATATTCTCGGGTATATCCCGCAAAAAGGCGGACGGCCCTCCGGTAAAATCGCCCCATCGACGGCGAAAGCCGGCCATCGAGAGGTAAAGCTTGTTCTTGGCGCGGGTCATTCCCACGTAACATAACCGACGTTCCTCCTCGAGATCGGCGGGGTCATCAAGCCCCCTGTTCATGGGGAAAAGACCGTCCTCCATACCGGCGATAAAGACCGAATCGAACTCCAGCCCCTTGGCCGAGTGCAGGGTCATCAAAGTTACCGACGGCGTCGAATTGTCCCAGGTATCGATATCGCTGATAAGGGAGACCTCTTCCAGGAACCCGGCCAGCGTCGGAGATTCGTCTCGTTCGCCGTATTCCTCGATACCGGCTACAAGCTCCTTGATATTATCGGCGCGAACGTCGGCCTCCGGTGTTCCCTGGTCGTCGAGCATTTCTAAGTATCGTATCCGCTCTATTAAGCGGGCGGCGGTGTCCTGCGGAGTGAGATCGGTCAATGACGCGGCAAGGTCGTTCATTATAGATATGAATTTCTCGAGTTCGTTACCGGCTTTGCCAGTCAGCCCGGTTTCGCTGAGATGTTCCCTCGCGACAGCCATCAGCGAAATTCCCCTTTCCGCCGCCAGCGATTCGAGTTTTCCGATACCGGTTTTGCCAATTCCCCTCTTGGGTACATTGACAATCCTCAAAAACGCCAGGCTATCGTCGGGGTTGACCAGCAGGCGAAGGTAGGCGAGAATATCTTTGACTTCCGCCCGTTCGTAAAAGCGGGTGCCGCCTACTATGGTATATGGAAGTCCTTTATAGCGAAGCGAATCCTCTAAGATTCTGGATTGAGCGTTGGTGCGGTAGAGGATAGCGAATTCCGACGGCGATTTATCCTGTGTCGTCTCATGCTGAATGGTCGCGGCGATAGCCTCCGCTTCGTCCATATCGTCGCCGCACATGAAAAGCGAGATATTTTCCCCGCCGAGTTTTTCGGTGAACAGACGTTTGGCTTTACGCCCGACGATCTTCGAGACAACGTCTCCGGCGGCATCGAGGATGATTTGTGTAGAACGGTAATTTTGTTCGAGCTTGATCGTCTTGCAGTTTGGGTAATCCTCCTCGAAATCGAGGATGTTATTGATATCCGCTCCCCGCCAACCGTAAATAGACTGGTCGTCGTCGCCGACCACGCAAAGATTCCCGTTTTTCTTAGCCAGTAGATTTACAAGTTTATACTGGACATGATTGGTATCCTGGTACTCGTCGACCATTATATATTTGAACCGATCCTGGTAAGATTCCAGTATAGGCTGGTTTTTTTCGAATAGCTGTACCGTTTTCATCAAAAGATCGTCGAAATCCATGGCCTGGTTTTTTACCAGCCGGTTTTGATATTCGATATAAACCCTGGCGATATTCTGCTCGATAAAATCGGCCGCTTCCTCGGCATAATCAGCGGCGGTTATCATCTTATCTTTGGCCCTGGAAATTCTCGAGCGGGCGATCCCCACCGATGGTTGAGTCTCCGGAATCCCCTTATCTTTGTAGATTCTCTTTATCAATGCCTGTGATTCGGCATCGTTATAAATACTAAAGCTTCGTCCATAACCTATAGTCTCCGCGTGATCCCGGAGAATTCTGGCGCAGAGGGAGTGAAAGGTGGAAATCCAGACCCATCGGCCGGTCGGTCCCAGAAGATCCACTACCCGGTTTTTCATCTCTCCGGCGGTTTTATTGGTGAATGTTACTGCCAGGATGTTGTTCGGATTCGCCGACCCGGTTGCGATTATCTGGGCGATTCTATGGGTAATCACCCGGGTTTTGCCCGAACCCGCCCCGGCCAGAATCAGAAGAGATCCATCGACTTGTTTTACAGCCTCAAGTTGACGTTCGTTTAAGCCGTCAAGATGCCCGAAATTTTCCATGCCGCCTAATATATGTATCTGAAACCGAATGACAATCAAGAAATGGAGGGAAGGTCGATTTAGATGGTATTGAATACTAAAATCGCGGAGATTACCCTTATTCCCGCTATATTTTCAAAACGAAGTTATAAACGGGCCGAATATTTTATTTCAGGCCATTAAATTATATTGCCATTCGATTGTGAAAATTTTATCTTTCTGTTCTGTTAGAGCAGGGTACTTTTCGAGGGCGTCACCAGCCGGGGGAATACCGCGGACGTCCTCTTAAAAAATAGAAGGCTTGCGGAAGGAGAGGGTTATGGAAACCTCGACAGTCGGAATAATTATAGGCGTGGTAATAGTCGTAGTCGCGGTAATATTGATCATGTTTGCCAAACAGTACCGCAAAGTCGGCCCCAATGAAGTTCTGATTATATCGGGCGGGCGAAAGCGAACGGTGAAGGATCCCGACGGCACGGAGCGGAAGATCGGGTATAGGATACATATCGGCGGCGGAACGTTGATTTTCCCGTTTTTGGAATCTACGCAGGTATTATCGCTGGAGGTTTACACTCTTGACTTGGAATGCAAAGAGGCGGTAACCTCCCGAGGCGTTCAGATTAACGCTGTCGGGCAATGCCAGATTAAAATCGGCGGCGACGAGTATTCCATAAGGATGGCCGCCGAGCAGTTTCTGGGCAAAGGTCCGCAGGGCATTCGCGACGTTGTCGGTAGTATCATCGAGGGACACCTGCGCGCGGCGCTGGGGACTATGACGGTCGAGGAATTATTCCAGAAACGCGAGGAGTTCTCCGATAAGGTCCGCCGCGCGGCATCGGATGATCTGGAGAAGATGGGATTGAAAGTCTTATCCTTCGCCTTAAAAGACCTGACTGATACGTCGGGGTACATTGAGTCCCTGGCCAAGCCGAGAATCGCGCAGATCAAAAGCGAAGCGGCCATTGCCGAGGCCGAGGCGGAGCGTGACGCCACCGTGAGAGCGTCAAACGCTAGGAAGGAATCGGATATCGCTAAATTCAAAGCGGAGTCAGAGATCGCCGAGGCCAACCGCGATTATGAATTGAAGCGTGCCGAATACCAGGCGCTGGTCAACCAGAAAAAAGCGTATGCCGATATCGCCTATGAGCTCGAGCGTCAGAAGATGAATCAGCAGTTAAAACGTGAGGAATACCAGGTTCGCTTAGTGGAGAAAGAACAGGCTATCAAGCTCGAGGAGAAGGAGATCCTGCGCAAAGAAAAGGAACTCGAATCTACCGTGAAGAAACAGGCCGACGCCCGCAAGTACCAGACCAGATCCGACGCCGAGGCCGAGGCGTTCCGTGCCGATACCGAGGCGAAAACACGGGCGGAAGCCATAAGACTCGAGGGTGAGGCCGAAGCCGAGACCATGAAGAAGAAGGCGGAATCGTACGCCGATTATAACCAGGCGGCTGTTACTCAAATGCTGGTTTCGATAATGCCCGAATTGGCCCGGGCGGTATCCGAGCCGCTGTCGAAGGTCGATAAGATTGTCATAGTTGACGGCGGTGAGGGCGGGGGAGCGTCGAGGCTGACAAAGCAGGTGGCCGACGTTTTAGCGCAACTTCCTACGATTGTAGAGTCGCTCTCCGGTATCGATCTTAAAAAGTTGGTGGAGAAACTGCCAAAATCGGATAATAAAGAAAAGAAAACTCGAAGTTGAGATTCTTAGCGATTAGGAATGTCGCCGTAATCTTTTTGGAAATTTCGGAGGAGCGTTAAAATTATGAAGTTTCTAATTACCATGTTTGAGGATGAAGATGGGGTTTTCATAGCTGAATGTCCGTCGATACCGGGTTGCGTAAGCCAGGGTAAAACTGAACAGGAAGCCGAGAGGAATATTCAGGATGCGATAAAGGAGTGTCTTGAAGTGAGGGCGGAAAAAGGGATGCCGTTGACAGTAACGACTCGTCACGTTGAGGTTAAGGTTTAATGCCCCCTGTTCCCCTTCTTAAGCCTCGAGAAGTAGTCAAAGTTTTTGAAAAACTTGGCTGGGAAATCGCCCGGAAGAAGGGTAGCCATATAATAATGACCAGGGAAGGACATATCGCGACATTATCGGTGCCGAATCATCCTGAAGTGGCTCGAGGTACTTTGCGGAGCCTGATTGCCAGGGCGGGGATAACATTAGAAAAATTTTTGGAGAATCTTGATAAATAGGCAAGGAGATTCATGGATTAAAAAGGATTTATTCCATTATGAAAATAATTTTCAGTGATAAGTTAATCAGAAATTTGAAAATAAAAACCGTAAAATCCTAATATGGTTATTAATCATGCTGTCTGACAGAATTCAAAAGGTGGGGATGTCGCCGACGATGAGAATCTCCGCCAAGGCGACCGCCATGAAGGCGGAGGGAATCGACGTTATAAATCTTTCGGTGGGAGAACCCGATTTTCCCACGCCGGAAAATATAGGCGCCGCCGCCAAAAAAGCGATCGACGACAATTTTACCAAATATACGCACAACGACGGCATCCTACCGCTTCGAAAAGCGATAGCCAAAAAGTTCCTCGACGATAACGGCCTCAATTACGAACCGGACGAGATTATCGTATCGGCCGGAGCCAAGAATTGTATCTACAACCTGTGTATGGCCATTCTCAACGACGGCGATGAAGTCATCATACCGGCGCCGTACTGGGTGAGCTATCCCGAAATGGTCAGGCTTGCCGGCGGACGACCGGTAATAGTCCAGACCAAAGAGGAGAACGGATTCCGCCTTACTCCCGACGAACTTTCCGCCGCTGTATCACCATCGACAAAAGCCCTGATGATAAACAACCCCTGCAATCCCAGCGGAACGGGTTATACAAAGGACGATCTTCAGAAAATAGCCGATATCGTGGCCGAGGAGGGGATACTCGTTATAAGCGACGAGATCTACGAAAAACTGGTTTTCGACGGTTTCGAGTTCGTATCTTTCGCCTCCCTGGGGAAAAAGGTCAAGGAGCAGACTGTTATTGTAAATGGCGTTTCCAAGACTTATTCCATGACCGGTTGGCGGCTGGGCTATGCGGCAGGTCCCAAGGAATATATCATGGCCATGTCTATCGTGCAGTCGCATAACACGTCCAACCCTACGTCAATCTCGCAGATGGCGGCCCTGGAGGCGATAACCGGCCCGCAACATGAGATCGCGCGTATGCGAAGCGAGTTCCAGATAAGGCGCAATTACATGCTCGATCGTTTAAGGGGATTGCCGGGTATATCCTGCCGGGAGCCGAAAGGGGCGTTTTACCTGTTTCCGAATATTTCGTCATATTTCAATAAAGAATACGAGGGGATGCAGATCCGTAACTCCTACGGGATGTCGTATTACCTGCTCAAGCACGCCCACGTGGCGGTTGTACCGGGCGAGGCGTTTGGCTCGGAGGGGTATATCAGGCTTTCGTATTCGACGTCCATGAAGAAAATAGAGACGGCTATGGATAGAATCGCCGACGCTTTGGCAAGGCTGGAACCGACTCGAAAAGAAAAATCGATCTCGTTGAACAATACTATCACCAAAAGAAAGGGATTTGTCGAAACCGAGACTTATGTCGGCCCGGAGCTTCGCGACGCGGTGGTGGCCGAGGCCGAGGACCATCTTTCGCATGAGGGATATTTCGAATGGAACGCCAATATTTTGGGCACGGTAATTCAGCTTCGCACAAACCTTCCGCATCTGCACGATTTCTGGATCGAGAACTGGTACCCGGCCCAGCTCGAGAGCGATCTCGAACCGCATGGCCTGATCTACGCCGTAGGATGGATTCCGGGTAGAGAACCGCGAGCGTACTACAGCAGTGATTCCCGAACCGCCGTCTTTTTCAAATCGGCCTATTACGGGCAATTGAGATCGCTGGCGTTGGGCATGGCCGACGATATCTCCTCGCGTATATCCGAATCGTATTCGGTGAGGGGATTAACTCTGGATTTCGATGGCAACGGGTTAATCATGATCGCCCCGAAAGGAGTGGGCAAAACCGTTTATTTCGCCAACCTGCTTCGTCATCCCAAATCGAAAATTGTCGCCGACGATATCGTATTTGTCCGGCTGGGCGCCGATGCCATAGCGGATACGGCGGAACGTAAATTCTATATGAGGACGGATTTTACGGAAAGATACACGGATCTGGCCGCCCTGTTCGACAAATCAAAATGCGAAAACGTAATTACCGATAAGAACGAATGTGTCAACGGGCCATGCCAGAGGATGGAAACGTGCAGGCTCGATAAAGGCTCGCCGTTCTGCTACGAGGCCTCGCCGGTTTCGCGCGCCATGCTCGATCCTTTCTGGATAGACGGTTCGAACAAACATATCAAGCGGACATCGTTGAAATGGATACTTCTATTCAAGAACGATCCGATAAGTCCGGTTATATCGCGGCCATCGCCCGACGATGCCGTCCGTTTCTGCGAGGAAGGGTTAACACAGTCGGGGGCTTTGAGATCCGAACCGTTTTTCAATCCCCATATTCTTGTAAGGGGGGCCGACCGAACCGAATCGCGGCGCCTGTTCTATAAACGTCTGTTCGAAAAAGTACAACCGGTATTCATCAATGTCGGCGCGGGGTCTAAGGATGAAATCCAGAGCCGGATTAACGGCCTGATTGGAATTTGACTCAGATCGCCTTATTGCCGTATATTATAGTATCGTAAACGGTATAATCAGGGGGTTTAATTGTCGCCAATCTTAATTTTCATACTGGGGGCGCTATTCGGGGCCGCGGTCGTCCTTTTAATTAATCTGCAATCCAGGAGTAAATCCGGAGCTGAATTTCAACATCTCAAGGCTGAGATCGAGAATACGTTTAAGGCATTATCGCTCGACATTCTCGGTCAGTCCACCGATCAACTTCTGAAACGTTCCAGGGAAGCGTTCGACGCTAAAACGTCGGAAAGCTCCGCCGACTTGGAATCGAAAAAGAAACTGATCGATCAATCGTTGGGTAACCTGGCTAAGGATATGCAGGAGCGGCTGGAGAAAGTCCAGAAACTGATGACCGATATCAACCAGTCGGTGCCGGAGAAATACGGCAAGGTCAGCTCCGCTATAGAACAGGTGGCCAGGCAAAACGAGGATTTGAGGAAAATAACAGAGTCATTGAACCGCGCGTTGTCGTCCACGCAGGTTCGAGGTCAATGGGGCGAGCGGATGGCCGAGGATATCCTGCGCATTGTCGGTTTGCAGGAGAATATCAACTATCTCAAGCAAAAGTCTGTCGAGGGAAGTAGATCGAGGCCTGATTTCACTTTTCTTTTGCCCAATAATCTGAAAGTCAATATGGATGTCAAATTTCCTTACGAGCGATACAAATCTTATCTCGACGCTGAAAGCGATACGGAAAGAGAAAAAGCCAAAAAACTCTTTTTAGGGTCGGTAAGGGATCGAATTAAAGAGGTTACCAACCGCGATTATATAAACCCGGAAGACAACACCGTGGATTACGTTCTGGTTTTCATCCCCAGTGAAAGTATTTATGCTTTCATTCAGGAATGGGATTCGTCTATACTCGATGACGCGCTACGGCAGAAAGTCGTGCTATGCTCGCCGCTGACCCTCTACGCCATGCTCGCGTTGATACGTCAGGCGGTGGATAATTTCAGCCTTCAGAAATCGTCGCGGAAGATCCAGGCGCTTTTGGGGGGATTTTCTATCCAGTGGAAGAAGTTTATCGATTCTATGAAGACGGTGGGCGAGAGGATCGATAACGCCCGCAAAGCTTTCGACGATATGGAAGGCACCAGAACCAGGATGCTGGATAGGCAGGTCAGGGGTATCGACTCTCTTAACAAGGCCGACGGTATCGAGCCTAAAATACTCGATAGCAACGACGATATCCGGGAGATTGAGAACGATAGCGATCCCGACGGCGAGAATAACCTGCTGTTATAATATTTCGCCAACCGACAGCTTGCCGTGGGAAAATGAAACTGGAAATAAATTTCAAGATCGGGGATGGAATTAATTAACCCATAGCAAGCTATGGGGTACCCAAGTGACGATAAATCTGGTAACCCACAGCTTGCTGTGGGAAATTAGAATTGAGCAATAAGTTCTTTATTATGCCCAGACTCAGACATTACGACGATCTCGGTACCGCACGGTTCGTTACATTTTGTTGTTATCGTATGGGTGAATACCTGCTGGATTCGTTATCACGCGAACTGTTGGTTAAATATTTGCGAGAAGCGCGAACGAAACATCTATTTAAACTTATGGCATATGTCATCATGCCAGAGCATGTTCATCTGGTTATGTGGCCGCCCGACGGTATGAAATTGGGTTTGGTGATCGGAGAGATAAAATCGAAAATGGCACGGGAGTATTTTGCATTTACGATGCCGGATATTCAGGGGACTCGTGTTTTCTGGCAAAAACGATGTTACGATCATAATTGCCGGACGCCAGAAACCGTAAGGGAGAAGATAGAATATTGTCATAATAACTCGGTCAGGAGGGGATTAGTACAAGAACCGGGCGATTTTGAATGGTCAAGCTATAATTGGTATCAGGGCATGAGGAACGTTCCTCTGGATATGGATGAAGTTGCTTTTTAGAGGCTAACCCATAGCAAGCTATGGGGTACCCAAGTGACGATAAATTTGGTAACCCACAGCTTGCTGTGGGAAATTAATGGGTATAACCTGGGGAACCTTAACCGGCTTCAACAGTAAACCGTATTAGATCAGCATCTTCGATACCGCTTTAAAAACCATATTGAATTATTTCTCAAAGGAGAAAACGATGTTCAAAAGAAACAGTATAACCGGAACAGCGATCATTGTCGCGATTCTATCCCTGGTTTTATCTATCCCGGTGTTTGCTCAGGAGACCGAAAAGCAACCGCAAAAAAGTGAAAACTCGATTAAAGACGGGGCCTGGGCGTTGCAATTTCAGTTGGGCAGCGCGTTTTCGCGAAGATCGTCCGTAGGTTACGCGATTAGCGGTAAATACCATCTATCAGATAGTAAAGCCGTTCGAATCGGGTTTGATATCGACGGATCTTTCTCTTTCGGAAAAAATGTGAATCGCGGGGGCGACGTGCCGGATGATACCCTGTTTTCTTATGACGATAGTGATTATAGTCTTCAGGACATCGAAATGACTCTGGAGTATCTATCGTATAAGCCCATCAATGATGATATTAGTCTATTTTTGGGGACTGGACCGATATTTGGATTCAGGCATAATAAGAGCAGCGTCATAGGTGGATGGTATTACCGCCAGGAATTCAGAACGTTTACAAATACAAACGAGTATTATTCCTGGAATTTTGGAATTTCGACTGTTCTGGGCGTGGAATGGTTCCCGACAAAGAGAATCAGTATTGTCGCGGATTATGGAGCGTCATTTAAGTATAGTTATGTATTGAGAAAGACTGTGAGAACCAACAAAAACCCGGATGAAATAGACAGGATCAGGTATCACAACAATTATTTCAGCGCGAATCTTCACTCTACAAGAATGGGAATCTCGGTGTATTTCTAAAATACGCTTACCGCTTTTTGCGAGAAGCATCCTTGATCCGCTGGCGTATTTCCTCGAGCTTTTTGGGATCCCATTCGTCCATATTCGCTTCATGAAGGTTGCTGAAAGCGGATTTGAAAAGACTTTTCGCCTTATCTATATCACCTTTAATCATCATTATCTCGGCCAGTTCGAGATTGGAGAAACCGACCCATTCGGCGTTCTCGGGAGATTTCTCCTCACCTTTGCGAATAAGCGCCAATCGTTGGATACGCCGCAATAACGTTTCGGCCGAATCGATTTGACCGGTCATCCTCAAAGCGTGCCCCACCGACCAGTCTGCGATCAACATCGGAAGCTCTTTACCCCTTTTGTAATGATATATCCGTGCTTTTTCCAACGCTTTTAACGATTTCTCATATTCACCGATATCATCATATGCCCAGCCGAGGTTGTTCCAGAGCGGGGCGAACCAGCTCTCGATATTGCCCTTCTCCGCCGCGTCGATACCATTTAGCGCCCAATTTACTCGTTCGTTTTTTCTCGCTGTTATCGAAACCATGTTGGCCGCGTCAATAGCCCGTTCGTATAGATCGTGCCGCAGGCAGTAATCGTACATTTCTTTGAAAGTATTCGACGCTCTATCGGTTTCCGGGCTGAGCAGCCCGGTTGTTTCGGCGGCGTCCTTCCATTCGAATCGGCCTCGTACTCCCAGGTATCGGGACCATCCGAGAGGATCGTCGTCCAAGGCGATTGCCGCCGCTTTTTGCAGCCAGGTTCGGCCTTCTTCTTTTCGATCGCTTTTGAGATAGCATCGGGCTGCCTGCGAATAAGCCTCGGTAAGGATTCTTTTGTCGCTTTCGGATTGCGCGGATTTAACGGCCTTGAGATAAATTTCCAGGGCCTCATCGATATTATGCTTTTTAAATAGAGAGTCTGCCTGCTTTAAAAGATTTTCGGACACGGAAAATTCCCCTTTTTCAGCCGAGGAGATGCTCGCCGTAACTAAAAAAACCGCAAAAAACATGAAAAGTATTCTTATCGAACGCATATCATCTACCCCCAGAAAACAAATTTAACGGGTTTTGAGTAATTTATACGCATGAGAATCATATTGTCTTCCCCGGAATTCCATTCGAAACGGAAAATTTACGGCTGAACTCCGGAATGGCATTCCCAGCAGCCTATTTCGCGCCAGGCCTCGTCGATATCCTCCGGATGTGAAAATTCCAATCCTTCCTGTGTGATGGATATCTCCGACCGTTCGCCGCTCCCCTGGGATAGTATTGAATGGCAGGCGCCGCACTTGTGGGTAATCGTGATTCCGTCGTCAGTTTTGTGGTTTCCAAGATGGCAGCGCATACATCCGGGGTCAGCGAAATGGCCGATATTATCCTCGTACGATTCCCAACGGACGTTCATTTCAGGGAAAATATTTTTCGAAAAAGCGCTCTCGGTGGCGATAATCGCCTTGTCGATTCTCACCCGGTTTTTCTCGTAATATTCGGGCATCTCGATCCGGTAATAACTGGTTATAAAGTTAGCGATTTTCATGAGAGCTTCTTCTTTCGATTGATACTCCGCGGTCATCGCTTCGACCGCTATTCTTTTTATGCTGGGAAGATCGTGATCGATCTGTCCGGTTAGAATCGCCTTGTCTATGGCGTAATCGGGTGAATAGAATATATGGCTTGGACGGTTATGGCAATCCATGCAGTCCATTTCTCTCGGTTCGGCGTTGGCGATCTCTTCTTCGCTCAAGGGGTTGGTTATGTCATGATAAACCGTAACCCGTCCCGTCTCGCGGTCGGTAATTCGGACCCAGGGTATATCCTGACGTTTATCATCGCGAGCGATATAGTCGACTTTTACTCCGATATTCATATGCCAGTGTATTCCGGCCGTCTGGCCGGTCCTGGGATCCCCACCGCCGGTCTTGATCAACATGTTGATCGGCCAGTGCGTATTGGCTTCGTCGTAAAAGTAATGGTTGAACTGCTTCTGCTGGGCGCCGAAAAACTGCTCGGGCCAGTGACATTGCTCGCATGTTTCCTGGGCAGGACGCAGGTTTTTTAGAGGAGTAGGAATCGGTTTTGGATAGACCTTGGCGTTGACAGCATAGACCTGGTAAAGACCCGATAGCTTCGACTTGGTATACCATCCCGCGCCGGCCCCGACATGACAGGCTGAACAAGAGACACGAGCGTGAGGTGAATTCTGATAAGCGACATACTCGGGTTCCATCACCGAATGGCAGAGTTTCCCGCAGAATTCCACAGATTCACTGTAATGAAACGCCTGGTAAACGATAACGGAACCGACCAGGGCTACCAGTATGGCCACGTGGGCGAATATTATTACCGGTATGCGATGCGATGGTTTATTAAAATCGATATAGGGCCATTTTCTATACGGGATATCTCCGGTTTTTTGCCATCTTCGCCAGGCTCGATACATCCCGACCGGTATCATAATCAAACCTATAAAAAGAATCGGCGGAAGTAAGAGATAGATGTAAATGCCTATGTAGGGATTATCCAGACCGACATAAATATTATACACAAGAAAAAATATGATTATAAGCGTTGTAGCCGACGCCAAAAACGCGCCGAGATGAGAAACCCAGTTATTGAATATTTTAGCGATAGTCGATTTCGCCATGTTCACACCAGCCTTGCTTTCACCAATCCCATTAATCTCAAATCAAAATCGCGGAAACAAATTCCTAACAAGTCTTTATAGTTAATAAAGTTCGGTATTGCTGGCAAGCATTTTATTTTTATTTTTGGAAAATTCTCATTAAGTTGACAAATCAACCCCCGCGCTATATTTTATCGCCCGACCGGCTCTTAAAATTAGAGGAGTTTTCGATGAAAGAGTCCACTCAACAAGCTTTGGATGTGTTATCGAAAGGGATAAACGCGGAGTTAGCGGCCTATGTTTTCTATAAACGGGCATTCGAAAAAGTCGGCAACCAGGATATAATAAAAATGCTTGAGAAACTAGCGTCCGAGGAAAAAGACCATTACTGGACCCTCGAGGCCGAATACGACAGCCTGGTCCGCTCGGAAAAATGGGTAACCTATAACGATATTATGCGCAAGAACGGTTTGCCGGAAATACCCGAGGAGATGGCCGGGCATCATCAGAAAAGACTCGCCGCTCTGGATACAGTCAGCGACGAAATCTCCGTTCTGAAAATGGCCCTGGAATTGGAGGAAGAGGCCAAAGACTTCTATCAATCCCAGGTTGATAAGGTCGATGATCCTGTAGCAAAGGAAATGTACACGTTTATGGCTAAAGTGGAGCAGGGGCATGTAAACGTGATAAGCAACTGGATACGTAAGTTGGGATAAAACCGGCTGAAATAATCTCGAAAAATTAGATTACGCGGCCGTCGGATTTACCAGCGGTTTTTTTCTATAGCCGAATATTATCCGATCCGAGTTCCTGTTTGAAAGCGTCAAACGCGTCGCTGTCGAAAAGGATAAATCCGATTATTGTTACCGAAAATGAATCCGCCAGGAATCGTTTGGCCTCGTCTATCATAATTTTCGCGGCTTTTTCAATCGGAAATCCGCCGACCCCGGTCCCCAGCGCCGGAAAATCAATCGAGCCAAGTCCGAGCTCCTCAACTCGCAGAAGAGCGTTGCGGGTGGCCGATCTGATTTTAGCCTCGTCGGTAGCCAGATCCTGGCCCATGGCCGCCGCGTGGATTACATATTCGCATCGCAGATCCCCGGCTGACGTTACCGCTGCCTCGCCCACCGGAATAGGGCCTTTGGATACCGCTTCTTCTTCGATCTGTTGCCCGCCTTTGCGTTTGATGGCCCCGGCGACACCCGATCCCATCCATAGATGATTGTTGGCGGCGTTTACTATGGCATCGGCGGACGAGTCGGTGATATCACCTTGAATTATTTTTATCTGTTTTTTCATAAAGCGGAATCGGTCGCTTCTTTGGCGGGTAATTAGATTCATACAGATATTTTTTCATCCTCGGCCTGATTTTCCTCGCCATTAAAATTACCCCATAACCGATAGTCGCGCCGTAGATAGCGCCGGCCAGCACATCCGACGGGTAATGGACACCGAGATAAACCCGTCCTATAGCCACTAAAGCGGCCAGGGGAAACAAATAGTAACGGGCGGTTTTGTAAAACGCGCCGAAAATAACAGCCAGGCCGAACATGTTGGCGGCGTGAGATGACGGGAATCCGCAGCGTCCCCCGCAACCGCCGACTATGCGCACCCATTCCAACGCGGGGTCGTGGCAGGGACGAAGCCGTCCGAATAGAGGCTTGAGAATACGATAGATCGACGGATCGACAATAATGGCGGTGATGACCGCCAGCAAGACCATCCAGCGCCCCCCGGGGCCGCCTTTCCACAACAACGCTACCGCTATCAATGCTAACGGCCAACGCCAGATATCGAAATCGCAGATGGCGGAGAAGAAGATATCCAGTACCGGCGCGGCGATTGTGACATTGACGAATTTCAGAATTGCCAGATCAACAGGCATGGGACCTCCTCAGGCACAAATAATATGGTCATCGAATACTGTTGACAAGCTCGAATAATGAGGATATTAACTTTATGTCTCCTCCGAATTTGAGGATCGAGAGAGATTGTTTGGTTTGAGATATTTTTAAACGAAATGAAAGGCGAGAATGCGCCCCCGAATCATCAAAAAAAACACCGATAATGAATTCTACACCGACGAACGCTGTTTTATAATCGAAGCGTTAAATTCCCCGGACGAGGACCTCATGTCAATCGCGCAGGCCAGGGTGGAGCCGGGCATTACCACGGCGTGGCATTATCTTGACGGTATAGACGAACGCTACCTGATTGTAGCCGGTAAGGGTAGGATGGAGATAGGAAAAGAGGCTCCCGTCGCGGTCGGCCCCGGCGATGTTGTCTTGATTCCAGCCGGTACGCACCAGAGGATCACTAATATCGGCGATGGCGATTTGATTTTATTTTGTGTTTGCACGCCCGGTTATAAACGGGAATTTTATCATAACATGGAAAAGTCTTAAGCCCGAGTTTTTGAAATACAGAGTTAGATATATCAATTAAGACCTGGGTATTATTCTATTTCCGCATGTTCTGTCGGGGAGTTGTTGAGTTCTATGAGCTGTTGAATTTCCTCGATTTCCGGTATGCCTCGCAATCCCCCGATCCGGGTGCATTTCAGGGCCGCGGCCGCCGACGCGAATTCGAGAATCCTGGGAAGTTCCCAGCCCTGAGTCAGGCCGTAGATATATCCGCCGTGGAAAACATCGCCCGCTCCGGTGGTATCCACCGCGTTAACTTTGAAAGTGTCCTGCTGGTATAAATAGCCGTCGGGGGTGGCTCCCACGCATCCTTTATGCCCGGACGTTATCACCACCGATTTGAATCCCATGTGGGCGAGCATTAATGCCGCCTTCCCGGGATCGACCTCTTGCGTGAAATCCAACGAGAATCTATTGGAAGCCACAAGATGATCGACATGGGCCAATAGATCACCGATATTTTTTCTCGGCGAGCCGGCGTCGATAATGACCTCGCCTCCTGCTTTTTGCACGAGCGCGGCGGCGGTTACCGACGTTTCCAGTTCGCGGCCGTCAATGAGAAGATAATCGGCTTTGCGAATGAAGTTCAAATCGAGTTCATCGGGAGACATCGCCGCGGTTTCGGTTCTATCGAGGATCACCGTTCTTTTGCCCGTTTCCTTCTCGACTATTATAAAAGCGCGGGGAGTTCTAGAATCGGTGTCGAGAATTAACCTTTTCGTATCGACACCGAACCGTTTAAGATCCTGCCTGATAGCCAGACCGTCGTTATCGGAACCGCATTTGCCGATAAAGGAACTTTTTACGCCGAATTTAGACAGCGCGCACAAGGCGGTCGGTACCGGTCCCCCTCCCTGCCTGGAAAAGGAAATGGCGTCGATCTTATCGTCGAGACGAGGATAATGCTCGACCGCGAAAGAATAATCCAGGGCGCACAGGCCCAGGCCTATTACATTGGATTTATTCGAATTCGATCTGGCCATTGGTAGCTTCAATTAATTTGTCTTTGAATTTCACTAATTTCGACGCCCTGACATTTACCTGAAAAGATACTTTCTCCCCGTAACGCGAATCTTCGGTCTCGGCGGAAAAACTGTTTATTATTAAATGAGCTACGTTGACAAAATCGAAACCGACTTTGAAGGCCAGATGTTTGATCGCGAATTTTTTTGCCGTATCCCCGGATTTCAGCAGCGATTGCGCTGTTTGCCCGTAAGCCCGCGTCAGGCCGCCGGTACCGAGTTTCGTCCCTCCGAAATACCTCGTTATGACAACACAAACATTCGTGAGTCTAGTGTGGTCGATAGCCTTGAATATCGGTTGCCCGGCAGTTCCCGACGGTTCGCCGTTGTCGTTATAGCGGTATTTCCGCCTATTCCCGATGCCGATCTTCCAGGCCCAACAATTGTGGGAAGAGTTGTGGAATTCCTTTTTAATCTCATTGATAAATTTGGCCGTGTCCGCCTCGGTTTCCACCGGGGCCGCGGTACCGATAAACCTGCTTCCTTTTATCTTAACTTCCAGCCGGCATCGTTTCTTAAGCTGTAAGTAGAGGTCTTCGTTGGATTTAAAGTTCATTCTCCCGCTCCGGCGAGAAATTGTAGAATCAATCTTTTTATCCTGCTTTCATACACCATAGTAAATAGTTCGGCCTTTTGAGATTCCTCTTTAAGAAAGTTATCCGCGATAAGTGAATAAGAATCCAAAGCGTCGGTTTCGAAAATTTCGCTTTTTTTAATTTGATCGCATAAATCGTCGATCTTCAATCTGGCGGCCAGGTACGTTTCGCTATATCCCCGTTTATCTCCGATTCTCAAGCTCATAACCTCACACGATATAACTGATAATCTCATCCACGGAATCGACTGTCTTGATTATAGTCCCGGGCCATTCCCTGACCTTTTCGTAATCGAGATTACCCTCGGGATCGCCGTAAAACAAGGGTTTGGCCTGTTTGGACGCGAAACTGGCGGTACGCAGTTCGCCACGGGTCTCCTCTCCCACTTGAACCACGATCACCCCTTTTGCCAGGGCCGATATTATTCTGTTTCTGAGCACAAGACCGCTTTTACTGACTTTCTTGTACGGCGGGTATTCCGATATCAATAGCCCCGATTGAACGATCAGGTCGGCTAAGGGCTTGTTCTCTTCCGGATAAACCTCAAGTAAGCCGCAACCCAGCACGGCAATATTAGCTCCCTTTACCTTGAGAGCGCCAAGATGCGCCCCGCTGTCGATACCGGCGGCAAGACCGGATACGATTCCGTAACCTTTATTCGCGAACTCTTTGGCCATATCCACCGCCAGCCGGATTCCGGCCTGAGTCGCTTTGGTTGTCCCGACCATGGCGATAAAATCTGTCGACCATACGGCCGTATCGCCCTTATAGTAGATTAATGGCGGCGGATCATCGATAACGCGTAAGAGTTCCGGGTAATCATCATCGAGAATGCTGCTGATAAAAATATCGTTGGCGGCATAATCGTGGATCTTGCCTATATATTCGTCGGTGTGATCGAGCGAATTAAGTAACCGGGCGATCCTCTCGTTGTTCAAGCGGGGAAAATCCTCGATATCCGACGGCGTTAAATCGAGCAGTTCCTCGGGCGGCCCCAATCGCAATAGAAATTGCTGAAACATCTTTGGGCCTATTCCGCCTTCCTCGGTTATGGCCATAATAATCGATTGTCTTACCAGGGTTTCGTCATCTATTTTGGCGGGCATATTTTAATCCTATCGCGCCGTTTTAAATTTCCAGGTATGATTGCGAGCCGGATTGCCGGCTAAATCCTTAAACCCTTTCGAATCGTCGCCGTTGATCTGAAATTCGTATTCTATTTCCGGATAGAGGTGGAGCTTTAAAAGGAAACTGCTGGTTTTATCATTATAAATTATATCGCCGTATCGTTTCCACATTCCTTCCGGCGACCCGGATATGGAAATCGTCGACGGGTTCATCGGTTCGGAGAAAACTATTTTCAAATTGACATATTGCCCGACGTCGGTGCGGCCATCGGCCGGGTCCACGGATAAAACCTCCGGGGAAATTTTATCCGGCGAGAGAATTAGAGCGGCCATCTCCGGAATAACGGCGTGAATATCATCGATACCGCCGCATACGATAGGATCGAACAGAACCGGTTCGGCTTCTTTAGAGCCCAGATATCTCAATTCGACGGTGAATATATCCTCTGACGTATACACGTGTCCATAAGCGGCGCCGTCGGCGCCCAGGTTGATAATCAGCTTTTTTAGATCATCGATAGTGTAATTGAGATCCGATTCGTCGATCCCCTTGCTTTTAAGGGTTTTTTCGAAAAGCTCCCTGGAGACCGTTTGCCCGCCCTGCTGGCGGATCTGATTTCTGAGGGCGTTGCCTATAGATTTCGATTGTCCCGCGGCTTTACCATGGCAATCGAAATTCAGGATGAGATATCTCGATTGCCCCCATACCGCCCGGGGGACAAAAGCCGACATAACCATGGCCAAAAAAAGCGTATGAATCAACTCTCTTCTCACAAAGGCAATATATCGGGCGGGAAAGGAAAAGTCAATCGAGCTGTGCCAGAAGCCTTTGAGCGGGGGGGGTATATAAAAAAGGTGTACATTCGGCGACAACTTTGATGAAATCCGTTCTGAATTCCTCCTTCACAGGCATGGCGGCGGGTACGGTCATCTTCAATGGGTTTATATACTTGCCGTTTTTTTTGACCCTGTAACAGAGATGGGGCCCGGTGCTCTCGCCAGTACTTCCGACATAGCCGATAACCTGCCCCTGAACGACACGTCGTCCCTTTTTGATCCCCCGGGCGAAACCGCCCATATGTCCGTAACAGGTGACCATCTCGTTCGCGTGTTTTATTTCCAGGTAATTGCCGAATCCCCTTTTCACTCCCTTGAACAGCACATAACCCTCGCCGGAGGCGACAATAGGGGTCCCGATGGCGGCCGCGTAGTCGATTCCCAGATGCGGACGGTAAATTTTATGAATAGGATGAAGTCGTCGATAGGAAAATTTCGATGATATCCGCCGGTAATTCAATGGCGATTTCAGAAGCGATTTTCTTAAATTGTAACCGTACTCGTCGAAATAGTCTCTGTGTCCATCGGGATCGGTATAGAGAAACGCGCGATGCGGAGTACTATTGAGAACATATTCAGCGGCCAGGATATTGCCGGTTTTCACGAAAGCCCCGTCCTTTTTGAAAACCTCGAACGCTATCTTGAAAGAATCGCCGATACGGGGTTCGGTGAGGAAATCGATCTCCCAGCCGAAAACGTCGGCCATATCGAAAAATATTTCCATATCGGGCAAAAGAGGAATTAAAGCGTCCCATAACGTGGTCTCGATCTCACCCCGCACGGATTTAACCTGACGTTCGAGCCCGATCTCTTTTACCGATTCGATATAGTTATCGCCGTCGCGGTCCAAACGATATCTCTTCCAGTCGCCGGTTGTGTATTCGAACGCGATAATACTATCCTCATGCCCCAAAAAGATTTGAAACGTATCGCCAGGCTGGGAGTTTTTCAGGTTGAACATTTGGGAAAAGCGCGACGTTATCTCCGCCACCCGAAGATGAGACAATTCCAAATTCAACAACTCGGCGTATAGATTCGAGTTTTTTGAAATACTTCCTTTATGGATCGCGGTTATTTCTATAGTCTCCACCGGTTCCGGTATAATGGCTTTTGTGGATTCGGGATCCGCGACTATCGGCCGGTTGGCGATGTACAAAACCGCCGCGAAAACGATCATCCCGATTATCACAAACGCGGATGAAATCACGGTTCGGAGCCGCTCGCTTTTTTTCGGTTTACCGTTGATTATTTCCAAATCTATTCCTCTCCGAATATCTCGGCCTGAAAAACGTAAAGCTCGGTTTTGTCGCTTTTCCACGCGTCCGGCGGCAGGCCCGCTTTCAAACAGGTCTGTTCGAGAAATCTCTTTCTATCCCACGCGTGCTCCACCGGGACCTGTGGAAGCAGAACGCCTGAATACATGCCCTGTCTGACATAAAGGCCGTCCTTGCCGACCTCCACAACTTCCGGGTCGCTTATCTTTTTCATCGGCGTTAATACCGAAATCTCAATGTCGAGGAGGTCGAACTCCTCCCTGGTTACCGTCGGAAATCGTGGATCGGAGAAGGCCGCCTCCCGCGCCATGCGGGCGATCGTCTTGTAAAGCGGATCGTCGGCGGCAAAAGTCCCGATACATCCTCGAAGCCTGCCCTGCTTGTTGAGTGTGACAAAAGCCCCCAGTTTTAGCTTGAGGAGATCGTTTATATTTTCCGGCATGATCATCTCGACATCGTTAAGCCCGGAGGATATCGATTCCCGGGCGATATCGAGCAGGGCTTTTTTATCGTCGCCTGACAGACCGAATTCCGCTCCCGTGGCGGGGCTGTCGTGAATCTCCTCCTCATCGATATCGAGCTCGTAAACCTTATCGGTATCCGTTTTGTAGATTAAAGCGGAGAAATATCCTACCACACTCGATTTATCGCCGGAGCTATCGCCGGAATCGCCGTAACCGGTGATCTCTATCGAATTCGCTCCCAGTTTTTCGGCGGCAATCATAGCCGCTATAATCGGTCCGCCTCCGCAAGCTTCGGTTTTTCGCGACGCCAGATCTTCGGATAACCCCCGGTAATCGAAATCGCGTACCCTGTCGATCAAGATCGAATCGAGTTTTTTAGCGGTATCTGAGTTATGGAAATGCGAGAGGTCCGACGAGGCTACGATCAAAACATCGCGGCGTCCGTTTAACGCCTCGGCAATGGCGTTGCCCAGTTTTTCGCAGGTTCGGTAATCCTGATCGCCCATCATCAGAGCGACAAGGGTGAAATCGCGCAGGGTGGTTTGCAGAAAGGGAAGTTGAACTTCGAGAGCGTGCTCGGAGCGCTGCCCGGACGCGAGATGGCCGACGTTGGATAACTTGATAATATCATTGCCCGAGACTATCGTTCCTGTCAGTTCTCTATCGACAGGGATTGGCCCGAACGGGGTCGAATAAGCTTCGCCTGCGAACGCGGTGACACCGTTGAACCCCACCGTATGAGTCGGCGAGATAACGATTACGCTCGAATATTCCTCGCCCTCCAGTATTTTGAACGCTTTGGCCGCGATGGGGCCGGAATAGACATATCCCGCGTGGGGCGAGATAATGGCTATCGGTTTACCCGATATGATCGGTTTTAACGCGGCGTAGAATTGCCCGGCGATCGTTTTCGCCAGTTCCGACGGTGAATCCGGATAGAATAGTCCCGCTACCGCCGGCGGCCTTATATAACTCGTATCCGAATCGCTCATTTTACCGCCCATGGCTAAATTCCAACCGGCCAGAAAAATAAAAGCTAAAAGGACCGGTATCTTTCTCATAATCAACACCCGGGATGATTTTAATATCGAATTCAGTCAAAGTCAAGCGCCATCGAAACATACGCATTTTATATCGGCAGGCAAGGCATTTACATTTACAGCTAATTCAGGTGGCCGATATACGAAACCGCAGGCAAAGATAGTATGAGTATCGAACTTTTTTCCTCTTTACTTATCGAATGAAGAGAGTTATTATTAAAAATAACATAGTCAATCCACTTTTAGAAAAAACTCTTTTGTGGATGATTACCCGGTCCTTATCGTAAGGAGGATGAAATGAAATATGCGATATCGGTTTTCAGCGTGGTTATTCTTGCTTGTTTCTGTCTGGCATCGGCGGATTATATTCAGGCGGCCGACAGGGAGGGTACTATTACCGCGAACATACCTGTTGGGAATTATAATATCACGGCTACTCAACCGGGGCAGGAGGTTGCGGTCGATGATTTCGGGTATCTCTTGATACCGGGAAAGCCCAAGTTGCCGTCACGAATCTTCGCCATAGCCATCCCTCCCGGCGCCGAGATTGTTGGGATCGATTACGATTTAGGAGAGGGAGTTGTTCTTACCGGAAAATACGAGATAGCGCCGGTCCCGTTACCGAGAGTAATTGGCGATGAAAATCCCGCTATTTATGAAAAAGAGAAGCAGAACTACGAGGAAAACTATCAATCGGTTTATGGAAAAGACGATATCTATCCGACAAATAACGCTGAATTAATCCGGAGCGCCGGTTATAGGAAATATAACCTTGCTGACATTCGGGTGACACCGTTTTCATACCGTCCCATCTCCGGGGAGTTAGTTTACTTTCCGGATATCACGGTCAATGTTGAATACAAATCTTCCGACCGGCTCGATTTCCCGGTTATCGATAACCTGGAGAAAACCGAACGAATAGCCGAGGAGATAATAATCAATTACGATCAGGCGCAAACCTGGTATTCTGGCGATATGACCCTCGACGAGGATTATCATGATTTCGTGATTATCACTATCGAGTCGTTGACATCATCGATATCCCCCCTGGTGGATTGGGAAACTCAGAAAGGGCGGAGTGTCGAGGTCGTGACCACTTCTTGGATCAACGACAATTACGGTGGTTACGATCTGGCCGAAAAAATAAGAAATTTCCTTCGTGAAAAATATCCGTCGAGCGAGTGGGGTATCGAAGATGTTCTCATCATCGGGCATTACGATAGTGTTCCCATGCGCAGAACATATCTGGATTTAGGTTACGGTCAACCTGAAACCGATTATTATTACGCCGAGCTTTCATTACCCGATGATCAATCCTGGGATCAAAACGGAAATCATCTTTACGGAGAGGAAATCGATTTCAACGATTTTTATACGGAGGTAAATGTCGGCCGGATTCCATGGAGCGACGCTAATACCGTTCTGAGCATTTGTGAGAAATCGATAGCCTACGAACAGAATAACGATCCGTCGTTTAAAAAGAACATCCTTCTCCTGGGCGCTTTTTTCTGGGATGACGATCCTCATCCGCGTACCGATTGCGCCATACTGATGGAGGCCATAGTTGATCAGCCGTGGATGGATGACTGGACTATGACCCGGATGTACGAATTGGGCTATTCGACATATCCGATGGATTATGACCTATGGAATAGTAACGTACGTGCCGTATGGCCTCCGGGTACCTTCGCTTTCGTGAATTATGCGGGCCATGGATCTCCTACGTCAAGCCATAGATATCATAACGGTATGCCGGCGTTCGTCTCATCGAGCGATTGCTATTATCTTGACGACAATTACCCGGCAATCATGTTTGCCGACGCTTGCAGTAATTCGGATACCGATCATTTGAACATAGGTCAGGCCATGATGCGACAGGGAAGTATTGGATTCTTAGGAGCGACTAAAGTCGCTCGCGGATGCCCTGCCTGGGACGACCCATACGATGGTTCCAGTCAATCCCTCAACTATTTCTTCACAACGGCCCTGACATCCGGCGAATTTACGCTGGGTCAGGCGCATCAGAGGGCTTTGCGTATTATGTACCAATACGGCATGTGGATAAATGTAAAGTATGAAACATTCGAATGGGGAGCCATCTGGGGGAATCCGGGTCTTTCCATGGCTCCGGTTTCTCAGCGGGCGCTCAGTATACTGTTCCCCGAAGGATGGCCGGAATATATAGTACCGGGTGATCAAACATCCTTTACTGTCCGAATAGAAAATGGTAACGAAAGCTATCTGCCGGGAACCGGAGTTTTACGTTATCGTTACGATGACGGCGAATATCAATCGGCCGAATTGATACCTCTTGAAGATGATCTGTATGAAGCTAGGCTGCCCGCCGCGGATTGCGAGGCGATACCTCAGTTTTACATGAGCGCGTACGGGGACGAAGGATCTCAGGTGACGAACCCGTCCGACGCGCCGGATTCTTATTATAGTTCGGATGTAGGTGAATTAGTCGAGATAATGAACATTGAATTCGAATTCGATCAGGGATGGCTTGTTGACGGCGACGCGTTGGCGGGTCATTGGGATCGCGGGATTCCGTTCGGCGGCGGTGAACGAGGTGATCCGCCCACGGATTACGATGGTTCGGGACAATGTTACCTCACCGGCAACCAGAGAGGCGATTCCGATATCGACGGCGGTTACGTTTTCCTGACCTCGCCTCAAATCAATCTGACCGGCGCCGAACGGGCGAAAATTACCTATGCTTTATGGTACACCAATTATTTCGGAGATAACCCGAGCGGAGATCTATTTAATACATACATATCCAACGATGATGGTGAAAACTGGATACATGTCGAAACGGTTGGACCCGGAACGGCCGGGGGATGGTTCGAGCATACGATCGATGTATCGGATTTTGTGGAACCGACAGGCGTGGTCAGGGTGATGTTCGAAGCGTCCGATCTTGGCGAAGGCTCGGTTGTGGAGGCGGGTATCGACGCTTTCAGGGTCGACAGGTTAAGCTGCCAGGTGACATCGGCTGATGACGAACCCGACGCGAACCTACCCGACGATTTCGCGCTTTTAGGGAGTTATCCCAACCCGTTTAACGCCCGCGCTATTATCAGTTACGCTTTGCCGCGAGTATCGGATGTAACAATCGAAATATATGATCTTCTGGGTCGTCGTGTGGAGACGCTGGTCGACGGTAAAAAACAGCCCGGTTACCATCAGGTCGCCTGGGACGCCGGTAGTTATTCGTCAGGCATATATTTTTACAAGTTACAGGCAGACGATTTTTCCGATATTCAAAAGATGTCGCTTCTGAAATAGTATGGCGGCGGTAATGTTAACTACTCCTCCGTAAGATATCGTACGCCGGGTTACGTATCCGCTCTATAATTCTATTTTCAAATATGGATATGGCCATCTTTATGCATCCAATTTCTACTCCTCGGGCTTTTTCGTGCCCGAATTTTGTTGACAGAGTGCCCGATTCTCTGGTATACAAAAGACCAAACCTAAAAATATGGAAATGGAAATGGAAGGAGGAGAAATGAGACAAAAAACAAACAAAAACCGTGGTTTCTTGCGGGGAGCGATCCTCTCGGTTATGGCATTAGCGTTAATCCTGCCGTCTATCGCGCAGGCAACCGAGATCGGCGATGGGATTGATCTGAGTGGCCAAATGCGCTGGCGTATGGAGGTCGATGGCAGAGATTTCGATAACCGTTCGAACATGGATGAATACTCGCTTCTACGAAGCCGCGTATCGCTGTCTGTAACATCCATCGAAAACACGAAGGTCTTTTTCCAGATGCAGGATTCGAGGAACCTGGGATCGAATTCGGCGGGATTGACTAATGATACGAATCTCGGCGTTCACCAGGCTTACGTGAAACTTTCGGATTTCATCGCGAAAGGGCTGTCATTCCAGGCGGGAAGATTCGAAGCGCCGTACGGACGTCACAGGCTCATGGGCAATGTCGGATGGAGCAATGTCGGCCGCACCTTCGACGGTCTTCGGTTAGGCCGTACAGGCAAATCGTATAAAGCCGATATCTTCTGGTTGAAAGTAGTGGAGCGGCCGCCGTATAATAAAGACCAGAGGATTCTGGGCGCTTACACAATGTTCATGGAAAACAAACTGCACCTCTTCGTAATCTACGATTGGGATCAGCTCAAGACTGCCCCGCCTGATTTCGATCTGGCCAGATATACTTTCGGGACGTATTTCAAGCACAGCTTGGAAAACGGTATCTCGATGGTGTTCGACGCCGCCATGCAGAGCGGATCGATGGGCGCTACTGATTTATCGGCCTGGATGGTCGCCGGGGATTTCTCATACAATCTCGATACTCGTATCGAAAAGGTCGGCTTCGGCTTCGACATTACCTCAGGGGATGATCCTGACACAATCGATAAATACGAGGCTTTCGACAACCTCTACTATACCGGCCATAGGTTCAGGGGATTTATGGACTACTTTCTACCAAACCCGACAGATCCGAGGTTACAGTTAATAGAAGATCTCGGCCTGATGGATTTAATTCTGCGCGGCACCTTTAATCCTCGGGAGAAATGCACCATGCAGATTGATATCCATCATTTCCAGACCATGCAGGATTATGTTAACGCCGACGGAAATGACACCAAGGCTATCGGGCAGGAGATTGACATAACACACAAATACAAATGGGAAAATGGCCTTGGTATACAGAACGGGTTGTCGATATTCATGGCCTCCGATGACTGGTTCCCCGATGCCGATAACGCTCTCTGGTTTTATATGATGATAACGGCGGACTTTTAGGTAAGCGGAAATTTGAAATTGATTTTCGAAAGGGGAGTCTTCGAGCCTCCCCTTTTTTTAATCGTATTATCGCCGGGGAGTAGCTTATCCGTTAATTGGAAGTTGGCGTGGGTCGGTAGCTTGTCTGCGGCAGATAGTTGTGTTTGCTCCGCTCTGTCCCTCTTAATAGGCGAGCCTTTCAGGCTCGCACCGCGGCTGGAAAGCCGCGGTTATTATTAGTGGCCGGAGGTTAGGAACCTGCAGGGCTCCTGGCGTGTACATATCGCACTATTCGTCAGGAGCTTTCAGCTCCTGACCTACTTATTAATTCTTATATAATTATTACATCCTGAACAAATACTGGAACTTGGCGAAGAACTGGCGGGATGTAAGAGTCATGTTATTCGAATCGTCGATATCCCGGTAATCGACCGTGGAACCAATATAGAATATCGTGAACGGATTGAGCTTGTAGTTTAGAAGCGGATCGATATCAAAATTATTATTGAAATCGTTATACTGTAAAATCAAGCGTAAGAACATTTCCCGATTGAACTGATAATTAATTCGCGAGCGGAAAATATATCCCCTAAACAGTTCTACGTCGTTATCCTGCCGTTTCAATGTCGAGAAACGATAAACCTGCTCGAGCTTCAGACGGGACGTCACCTTGATATCGACCCAGGCGGCGAAATTGAGACCGTCGCCGACAACAGGGGGATCCTCGTTACGCGCTATGAACCCGCCTGTGTAATAATTGAATCCGGCCTGTACCGGTTCGCTGAAATTGCTGTAGATATTCAGCTCGAACCTGTTCATTTCCGGTAAATCCACACCTCTGAATATTTCCTGAGTATAGATATGACTAAAATTCACGCTAGTCTGCGCCTTGAGCATGGCCCCGATATAGGTGACCATCCAATGATCCTTAAACTCGCTTCTGGAATTCCAGACACGGCCGTAAACGAACCCGGTTTCTATATTATCGAAAATCCTGCTTTCCGGATAGAAGTTAAAACCGTTCCAGAGTTCGGCCTCCCTGCGGTCGTTTCTGGTGATAAAGCCGTTATCGGCCCGGAAGCCGGGGCTGGTGTCTCTGAAATCGAAATCGAAATTCCAATTTCTGCTTTGACGCTCGACACTGGCGTAAAGCGAATGCCCGTCAAACGATTCACCGTCGTAAGCGACCGTATGTTTGCCGTCGTCGAAATAGGTCTGATCGATATCGACGGTCAGCAGGGTATCGTCGGGCTCCATGGTACGCGATCCCACGACCTGCGCCTCGAATCTGTATTTTTCCTTGAATCGAAGATTACCGTCGATACCGTAAACAGTATTGGAACCGTCGGTTTTAAATCGCCGGTCGCTTAGGATCGCCCCGAGACTCGAGCTTCCTTTGAGTGTATGTTTATATCTTAAGATATTCGAATAGCTCTCGCCCCCGTCCACAAAACCGCTTCGTTCCTCGAGGGGGATTATAACGGGCGATTTCTCATCCACGGCGCCCATATAGGCAAAATTCGAGCTTCCCTCGCGTCGTATCAGTTTCGCCGCGACGAGGGGATCGTTGATAGAGCGGGTGTAAATCACGTTGACCCAGGTCTCGAAAAGGTCGCCCCCCTCCTGGAAGAACGGCCTTTTCTCAGGATAAAAGAGGGCGAACGCCTCGTTGACATCGATCTGCGCGGCATCCGATTCAACCTGGCTGAAATCGGGATTGATAGTCGCCTCGGCGGAGAGACTCGATGTTATCGAATAACGGAATCCCAGCGACGCTTCACCGTCGGGATCCTGATCCTCCAGACCGGAATCGCGGTTATCGTAATCGCGTAATTCCGCGGACTGGAACCCGATCACCGATGGCAACAATTCGAAATTCTTGCCCGGTTTGATATTCTCGATACCGGTAAGGGCGCCGAACTCGCATGTCCAGCAATTAGTGTTGTCGTCTATATACGCCCACGAACTTGTGGAACGGCTTTCTCTCGGACGTGTCCGCCAGAATGTCGCTCTCCATTTCTGAATAGGTTTATCGGGAAAACGCAGGCTGGCGAAAGGGAGGGCTATTTCTATCTGATAACCGAAATCGGTAACCATGCCCCTCGATTCGAAAATCAGGTCGAAACCTATATCCTCTCCTGCCGAGGTTACCTGGCGGCCGTCGCCCTGTAACCCTTTAGGATTGCAGAATATTTCGTACGACCAGGCGCCGTCGCCGTAAGTATCGAAAATCATGCCCATGTAATCGTCGGACCAGATCCGGTCGCGGTCGCTCCATGACGAACGTATCGATTTCGGGTCGGGATCGCGGCAAATAAATGCGATATAGAGGTTGTCATCGTCGTAAGTGAGCATTACCTCGGTTTCAGCCGGCGCTTTATCGCCGTTGTTGGGAAATTGTTCGGCGAAATTAGATGCCCGAGGCAGTCCTTGCCACCCGGAATCGTCCAAAATCCCGTCGATAAGGATGCTCCCGTTTAGACGGGCGACCTTATAAGTCGGTTTGATATTGGGGGCAAACGATTCATCCGCAGATACCGTCATATGATTAAAAAACGCTATCGCGAAAATCACCGGCAATATTTTACTTGAGGGCGGACACATCATCATCTATAACTTACGGAAACAATCCCGGTAAAGTTGCGTCGATGGGTGATAAATATCAGCCCTCCGCTCAATCGAACTGTTTGGTAAATAAAGGCATAAGCCATTCGATGCCCAGGGTCATTACCGTGGTCACTATCACCCCGGCGACCATCACTCCCACCATAACCGCCAGCATGGAGCGTTTGAAATCGAGTTTGAAAAGCCAGGCGGCCATACTGCCGGTGTACGCTCCGGTTACCGGAAGCGGTATAGCGACGAAGATAGCCACGCCCCAGAAGCCGTATTTTTCTATCAAGCGCGCGGTTTTGTTGCGCACTCTTCTTTCGAACCAGTCGAAGAGTTTCCTGTAAAGCGGTATGCCGTAAAAGATTTTGTGGGCGGTATTCAGAAAAGCGAAAACGAACGGTCCCACGAGGAAATTGGCGGCGACACATCCTGAATAACTCAACCAGATCGGATAACCGCTTAATAACGCGAACGGGATACCCCCGCGCAATTCGGCGATGGGCAAAAGAGAGAGGATCAAAGCGTAAACGAAATCGGGCATTTAAAGCTCCGGTTTGAGATTGAGAGGGGATTTTAAAGCGAATCAGCCATCAAGTCAATATATACAACGATCGGAAAGATTTTTTCCAACAAAATAGCGGTTTCGGCGTATACAGAGTAAGCCTCGGCCATACCGTGGGCATGGCCGAGGCTTGGGGATACAGTGCCGATCGGAACTAAGTTGTTCCGATGGTTAATAGGTGGGAATTCTTATAATGAACGGAAAGTTCTATAGCCTTAACAAGGTTTCCGTTGCCGTATTTGACTGTAAATAGTTGCCTCAAAAAACCTCCACTCACTTCGAGTATTGAAGATCTTTAATTGTAGCTTACAGGTAAATAAAGGGATAAAAATATTTTGTCAATAGAAATCCAAAAATAGCCCCGATTATTTTGGGAAATATTTCTCAGGGTTGAAGATTAAGACGATTTTCATAGGGGAAATGTGAAAAAGTTTACACAATTGTGCTGATTTTTATGGATCTATTTAAGGATATTCGAATGTTCGTTTGCCGCAAGCGCGAAACCGCAAGCTAATGGAAATAAACGATTTTCCAACTATTATCAGGCTGTAATTTCAACTGCATTTTAGTGTAAACCATATGACGTGTCGTGCGGTCGATAAAGGAGACTTCCACCTCGGCGGTGCTGTCGGATTCGACAGACTCGTTGACCAGAATTTGCCGGCTCATCCATTTCAGTCTCACCGGTCCTTTGCCCAAAAGCGACTGGATTGTTTTCTCACGGTTTGCGGCCAGGACCGCCGCGGAATCGTCGGGCGACATCTCGGCCATCAGCGCGACTACGTAAGCGTCGATATCGAGGTTATTGACAACCCCCAGCGAGTCCGATGTCATGACCGCCTCGATAAAAAGGAATACGGTATCCTTGGGATCGGGCCGCCCCGAGCAGGCCAGGAAAACTGCGCTAAGGATAATTAGTTTTCGCATGAGAGAATCATACTTTCTGATGGGTTGTTAAGCAAGAGAAAATGACGGGGTTTATTGGCGCGCGATGGCTCATAATTAAGTCGGAGGGTTTATCCTTGCGACATTATTCGTCATTGTCGAAACCGTGGAGGTTTCGTCCTACCTCCTGGATTCCCGATCGGGGGGAGCGTTGATAATGTCATTGCGAGGAGCCTGAAGGGCGACGAAGCAATCTCTAGCTTACTTAATATCAGCAAAAATAGATTGCTTCGCTACGCTCGCAATGACAGGTAGGCGGCTTTTTCAACAAGCCCTCGGGTCGGGTATGACAAAGAGATCTGGTAACCAAGCGCTGCTTGGTTACCGTATAGTTTCATATAGCATAAATGGCATATCGTTCGGTTACTAAGCAGGCGCTTAGTAACCAGAGATAACATTGTCGGGTTTTAACTTTGCGATGGCTTGCCAAAAACCCGATCTACCCCCGCTACCCCCGCACTGATTTTAACGTTCCCACCATTGCCCCATGTATCAGCCCGTTGGTAGCCACAAGCTCGCCTTTATAAATATCATATTTATTTCCTGAATATGATGTCGCTTTGCCCCCGGCCTCTTCGACCAGCAGTATCCCGGCGGCGATATCCCAGGGCGCTAGTTTGAACTCCCAGAAACCGTCGAAACGCCCACAGGCAACATAAGCCAGATCCAACGCCGCCGCCCCGGCACGCCGTACTGCCCGCGCCCTTTTGTAAAACGCCGTGAACTCTTTCAGGTTGTCATCGTCGGTCTCCCGAATATCGTAGGGGAAACCGGTGGCCAGCAGGGAATCGTCGAGGTTACCGGTTTCGGAAACATGAATCGGTTTGCCGTTTAGGAAAGCTCCCTTACCCGCCTCGGCTGTGAAACACTCGTCGAGGTTGGGGTTGTATATACATCCGGCGATGATTTCATTTCCCTTTAATAATCCCATAGAAACGCAATAGACCGGCAGACCATGAGCGTAATTGGTGGTGCCATCGAGGGGATCGACAAGCCAGAGATACTCGGAATCGCCCGACGTTTCCGTGCCTTCCTCGGCGATAAACGAATGGTCGGGGAAATTCGATTCGATGATCTCCCTGATAAGCTGTTCGGATTTGCGGTCGGCATCGGTGACGAGATTAACCGCCCCCTTTTTTTTGATCTCGCGATCTGTGCTCCGCAATTCTGAGAGCAACCGCCCGGCCTCGCGGGCCGCTTTTTCGGCTATTTTTAAAAAGTCGCTCACGCCACCTTCCCGATGATCTCCTGGTCTTTATACTGAAGCTGATAAAGGCGATGATAAATCCCCCCGGCGGCCAGAAGCTCGTTATGAGTGCCGATCTCCTTGATCTGTCCTTTATGAAGTACAATTATCCGATCGGAGTTCTGGATGGTTGATAAGCGATGGGCTATCACGATCGATGTTCTCCCCTTAAGAAGCTTTTCCAGCGCCTGCTGAATCAGGATTTCGGTTTTGGTATCCACCGACGATGTCGCCTCATCTAAAATAAGTATTTTAGGATCGAACGCCAGCGCCCGGGCAAACGCCAGAAGCTGTCTCTGCCCAAGGGAGAGGTTGGAACCGCGCTCCATAAGGACGTAATCTATTCCGCCTTCGAGTTTGTTAACGAACGAATCGGCGCCGACGGTGCGCAAAGCGTTTTTAATGTCATTGTCGGATATATCGTGATTCCCCAACCTGATATTCCTGGCGATATCGCCGGAAAACATGAATATCTCCTGCAAAACCAGAGCGAAATTGTCCCTGTAATCTTTCAAAGAAAAATCCCTGACAGAGACGCCGTCAAGTTTGACATCACCCTTCTGAAATTCGTAGAATCTCATAAGCAGGCTGATAAGAGACGTTTTACCGGCGCCGGTCGCGCCCACTACAGCGATTCGCTCCCCAGGTTCGATTTTCAAATTGATATCTCGAAGCACCCATTCCTCGTCGTTATAAGCGAACCAGAGATTTTCAAACTCCAGAGATCCTTTAACCGACGATAATTTCACGGGTGAATCGGTATCGACGATATCCGGTTTCTCGTCGAGAAGTTTGAATATTCTCTCCGAGGAGGCCATGGCCTGTTGGAGGATATTATATTTTTCCGATAGATCGCGAATGGGATGGAAGAATCGTTCCGAGTACTGAATGAACGCGAACAGCGCGCCTAAAGACAACGTCCCTTGTATGGTCTGGCCTCCGCCATACCAGATAATCAAGGCCACGCTTACGGCTCCCAGAATTTCCACAACCGGGAAGAACACGGCGAAATAAAATACAGATTTAAGATGGTAATCCCGAAGGTCGCCGTTTATGGCATCGAATTTCTCGAAAATTCTTTTTTCGGCGGCGAAACTCTGAACAACCCACATGCCGGATACATGCTCCTGCAAAAAAGCGTTTAGACGGGCCACACGGGTCCTGATCCGCCTGAACGATTTCCTTACCTTAGTGCGAAATAATATGGAGACCGCGAAAATCGCCGGTAGAACGATCATCGTAACTAAAGCCAGCTTCCAGTTGAGATATAGCATCATTCCCAGAATGCCGAATAACAGAATGATATCGCCCAGGATAGCGACCACCCCGGAAGTAAACAGCTCGTTTAACGATTGAATATCACCGGTAACCCTGGTCACCAATCGTCCGACGGGATTTCTATCGAAAAACGATAACCCCAGATTCTCGAGGTGGGAGAATACAGCCATGCGAAGATTGTACATTATTTGTTGCCCCACCCACTGCATGATATAAATCTGGAAATATTGAAGAACGAATTGGGAGGCCAATACGGCGATATAAAGCGCGACCATAATTGAAAGCCCGGAGATATCATCTTTTAGTATGTAATCATCGATCGCGATTTTAGTCAGAAACGGTCCGGCCAACTGTGCCAGCATCGCCGCGGTTAAAAGAATTGTAGATAGAAATATTTGAAGGCGATACGGTTTTAGATATTTCAGAAGTCTTTTTACAAGACGCGCGTCATAGGCTTTGCCGAGTATCTCCTCTTCCTGTCCGTAACCTTCGAGGGTCATAATCAGAATTAATCCTTATACAGGTAATAGGTGACCAGCGACTTAGCGATCAAGGTATTGTCGGCTTTGCGGACTTCGACCTCACCCACCGACGTTTTCCGTCCTTTATGGATTATCTTAGCCTCGGCGAAGATGTCATCATCGGCAGGCGCGATAAAATTGATCTTCAGCTCGATAGTCAGCATCTTCTCGCCGCCGTCGATCATGGTGGCCAGGGCGAAGGCGACCGCGGAATCGCAGAGGGCCGAGATGACGCCGCCGTGCAGGATATCCATCCCCTGGGTCAATTCGTGACGATGCCTGGCCTTGAACCGGGCGAAACCGTATTCCAGCTTTTCGATACTGAATCCGGCCAGGCCCGGGAATGGGAATTCGGGGAAATCAGCCCTGATTTTCGCTTCTCTTTCGGCGCTAAGCTTGTTCGGCATGCCCGCTAATATATGTTTTTGAAAAACAATGTCAATTTGTTTGGATTATTTACGATATACCAATAAGATAGGAACAATATGACCGTTGATGACGTTTCGAACCAAAATGGCGTTTGGATTTTGAATAATTTATCTTACATTGACAAGATATGAATACGAACAAGATCAGGAATTTCTGCATCGTGGCCCATATCGACCACGGTAAATCGACCCTGGCCGACAGGCTTCTGGAAGAGACCGGCACACTCTCCTCCCGTGAAATGAAAACCCAGGTGCTCGACAATATGGATCTGGAACGGGAACGGGGAATTACAATCAAATCACACGCCGTCCGGATGAATTATAGAGCGCCCGATGGTGAAAATTACGTGCTCAACCTGATCGATACGCCTGGCCATGTAGATTTCACTTACGAGGTATCCCGTTCGCTGTTCGCCTGCGAGGGGGCGATTCTCGTGGTTGACGCTTCCCAGGGGATCGAGGCCCAGACGATATCGAACCTCTACCTGGCCATGGACGCCGATCTGAAAATCATCCCGGTTGTTAACAAAATCGATCTGCCGTCGGCGGAAACCGAGCGGGTAATCAACGATATCTGTAATCTGCTCGGGGTCGAGGAAGAGGAGATATTGAAAATCTCCGCTAAAACCGGCATAGGCATAAAGGAATTATTAAAGACAATAATCCGGGATATTCCTCCGCCTAAAGGCGATCCGGACGCTCCCCCTCGCGCCCTGATTTTCGATTCGACTTTCGATAGCTACCGCGGCGCGGTGGCTTATGTCAGGGTTTTCGACGGGTCGTTTTCAAAGGGTGACTGGATGCGGTTCTTCGCGCACAAACGGGAATATGAAATCGATGAGATAGGGTATATGCGGTTAAAACAGGTAGCCCGGAAGCGACTCGAACCGGGAGAGGTCGGCTATATCATAGGAAGTATCCGCAACGTCGCCGATACCCAGGTAGGGGATACCATAACGGTTCGCTCCAAACCGGCCAGGAAAGCCCTGCCCGGCTTCAAGAAGGCCAAACCGATGGTCTTCGCGGGGCTGTATCCCGCTATTAGCGATGATTTCGAAAGCTTGCGAAACGCCATAGAGAAACTTCGCCTAAACGATTCTGCCCTGACCTACGAGCCGGAGACTTCCACCGCCTTAGGTTTCGGATTCAGGGTCGGGTTTCTGGGTTTGTTGCACATGGAGATCGTCCAGGAACGGCTTTCCCGGGAATACGAACTGAGCATCATAAATACCGTCCCCAACGTAGAGTACAAAATCATCAAGGAAAAAGGCGAGGAGATCCTGATAGAGAACCCGTCGCTGATGCCAAACGCCGGGGATATAGAACGGATCGAGGAACCGTACGTAACAACATCGATAATTACGCCGTCGGAATATATAGGCAACCTTATGAAACTTTGCACCAACCGGCGCGGAATTTATATCAATACCGAGTATATCGATCCGACAAGGGCGAATATGCATTACGAGATACCGCTGGCCGAGGTAATTTTCGATTTTTACGATAAGCTCAAATCGGTTTCTCGGGGCTACGCGTCCCTCGATTACGAGTTTTTAGATTACAGGCGATCCGACCTGGTCAAGCTCGATATCCTTCTTAATGACGATCCGGTTGACGCTCTCTCTTATATTATTCATCGCGATAAGGCCTACGAGTACGGTCGGTCGCTGTGCGGGAAACTTCGCGAACTGATCCCCCGTCAGATGTTCGATGTGATCATACAGGCGTCGATAGGGAGCCGGGTCATCGCCAGGGAGTCGGTCAAGGCGCTCCGCAAGAATGTGACCGCCAAATGCTACGGCGGCGATATCAGCCGTAAACGCAAGCTATTGGAACGTCAGAAAGAGGGTAAGAAGCGCATGAAGCAGGTCGGCCAGGTGGAGATCCCCCAGGAGGCCTTCTTCGCTATTTTGCAGATCGGGAAGTAAGGGGAATATTTACCCCACCCTCATCTCCATTTCCACCTCATCGGTTATAGGAACACCGTCGATGCCGTATAGCGGGATTTCCGGTTTGAGCTTGCGGGATTCGACCATCGCGCCCTTATGCACCGCGGCTATTTTGAATCCCCGTCGCTTATAAAACTCGATGGCCGGAATGTTATCGTTGGTACTGATTAGCCAGAGCCGACGGCAATCGGCTCTTATGGCCATATCCCTGGCCGCCTCGATCAGGGCAGTGCCGATGCCGATCCGCTCCCGGAGGCGGTTTAGAGAGATTATCCCGCATTCGTTATTTTTGATATTACAGGTAATCAGCCCGATCATCTTCTCGTTTTCGAAGGCGGCGAATCCGGGCAGGTTATCCGCATTATGCTTTTTTCCCCTGGTGACGATAATCGGAGAACCCCAGTATGTCCGTAATAGAATCCGGACAGCTTCTATGTCTTTTTTGTCGATCGTCCTTATCTTGCAAATGCTCATATTCCCCCGATCGATTTTTCTATAATTAATATAGCGGCACTATATGATCGATGACAGCCGAATTTTACGGTTAATATCGAATAAAATCAACCTGTCTTACAGGTTGCAGACTGAACCCTTTAGCATGTTGATGGATTTCGGTGTTTTTAAGTGGCTCAGAAACGTAACTATTAACTCCGAAGGCGATAACATTCTCCCTTGTGTATTTCGCGACCTGTTTTACCGAGTTGTTTCAATATTCATGGCGTTTTGAAACATGGTGTGAAGGCTGGATATTGGCTTCCGATAAATAAAGCGGTTTCAAGGAATATTCAGTTGAATTTCATCCGGTCCCGCCAGACCGGAGAAAATGTTGAAACCAAAGCGGCTACATAGATTACGGAGAGGGGAATTAATGTCGAAATCGATAATTGACAGCGAGCAAGGCGAGTTTATACAGGCATTTGTCGAAGAAGGTCGTGAGATGCTCGATGAGGTCGAGCCTCTTCTTATCGAACTGGAACAGATTTCGGATCGGTCCAGCGCGGTCGATCCCGAGGTTATAAATACGATATTCCGTTTGTTTCACTCCTTGAAGGGAGCGGCCGGTTTCCTTGATTTCGATACCGTGAGCAAAGTAACTCACGAAGCGGAAACGTTATTGGATCTATTTAGAAAGGGATCGGCAAGCCTCGAAAGTTTTCATATCGATATTTTAACCAAGGCTGCGGATTTTATCAGGAAATTACTGGATCAGATTATAAGCGAGTATCACGATAAAGGCGCCGAAAGCGAGGCGGATGTTATCATCGGCGAGTTAAAGGTTTTGATCGATAATATTAACGGGGGTGGTTCGAGCGGAAGAAAGAAAAAAGAATCGAAATCATCCAAAAAGAAATCGGCTAAAACGGCCGCGGTCGAAAAAGAGAAAAAAAGGAAAAATGAGGAATTGTCACCAAGCGAACCTCAGGTAACTATTACTTCGGAAATGACCAAACAATTCGTCTGCGAAGCGGACGAACTTCTGGAAACCGCCGAACAGGCGCTATTGGAGCTTGAGAAAAAACCGGATAACGAAGAATTTATATCCACGGCGTTCAGGGCGTTACATAGCTTCAAGGGGAATTCCGGATTTTTCGGATTTGCCGATCTCGAAAACGTAAGCCATCAGGCCGAAACTGTTCTCGATAAAATTAAGGAATCGTCGAAGCCGGTTGAGAATCAGGTATTCTCTGTCCTTCTGGAAGTGCTTGATTTTCTGCGTCTGGGAATATCGTCGCTAAACGAGGGTAAAGAACCCGTGATACCAGGGAAAGCGGGTGTGATCGCGTTTATGGAGGAAGCGATTGACACAATTGACGATTTCAGCGAAGACGAGTCGGTAAAAACAGCCGGGGAATTAACCGAAACATCGGAGCCTGGCGCGAAATCTCAAGTTCCCGCCGCCGGCGAAGAGCCGTTTTCGGGGCCGGAACGACGTAAACCTGACGACAGGCGAGTGGGAGGGGATAGAAGAGTTGGAGATCGCAGATCCATGGATAAAAGCGGTCAACGTCAAACAATAAGGGTTGATATTGAAAAGCTCGATGTTCTATTGGATCTTATAGGGGAGTTGGTGATTTCCGAGGCGATGGTCTGCGAGAATCCGGACTTAAAAGGACTGAATATCTCCTTAGACAGATTCGAGAAATCGGTTCTTCAACTGAATAAAATCACCAGGGATCTTCAGGACATTGCCACTTCCATCAGGATGATTCCTTTATCGGGCACTTTCAGGAAAATGATCAGACTGGTGCGCGATCTCGGCCAGAAATCGGGCAAGAAGGTGGAGTTGGATTTGATCGGAGAGGAAACGGAAGTCGACAAGACGGTAATCGAGCAGATAAACGATCCTCTTGTTCATATTATCAGAAACTCCATGGATCACGGTCTTGAATCCGTTGAAGAGCGGATAAAGAGCAACAAATCCGAGGTCGGGAATGTGACCCTGGAGGCCAGATATGTCGGCGGCGAGGTCTGGATAATTATCAGCGATGACGGTAAGGGATTAAACCGGGATAAGTTAATCTCCAAGGCATTTGAACGCGGGATCATCAAGCCTGACGGCTCGGAGCTTCGCGACGAAGAAGTATGGCAATTGATATTCCATCCGGGATTTTCCACGGCCGATAAAATCACCGATATATCGGGCCGAGGCGTCGGTATGGACGTTGTCAAAAGAAATATCGAAAAAATACGGGGTAAGGTCGGGGTTAAGAGCAAGGCCGGCGAGGGAACGACGGTGATATTAAGTATACCCCTTACATTGGCCATTATCGACGGCATGGTTGTGAAGGTCGGCGGGAGATTTTACGTAATCCCCATAGCATCCGTCAAAGAATCTTTTAAAATAGAATCCAAACAGATAAACAAAATGATGGAGGGGCAGGAGATCGTAAACGTACGCAATATGCTAATACCGGTAGTGAGAATACATGAGCTGCTGCGTATCGATTACGTAAATCGGGAATTGGGCGACGGCATAATAATCATCGTGGAAAACGAAGGCAAATCCGTTTGCTTGTTCGTCGATGAAGTCGTGGGACAGCAGCAAGTAGTTATTAAAGGTCTGCCCAATTACGTAGGAGACTTACCCTGCGTTTCGGGTTGCACTATACTGGGTGATGGAACGATAAGTTTAATCCTGGATGTGAAAGGAATTATTAGTGTCGCGGAGCGAAGCGAATCCCTGGAGAATACGGGGGTTTTATCGGAATTAACGGAAGTTTCTTAGTAAAGCAATTCAACTGATACCATAAAACGGGAGTTAATCAAATGGCCAGTAAAGAAGAACTAAATGCCGCGATTATGGAGGAAGAAAAACTCGAGGATACCCAGGAAGGCAAATTCCTGACTTTTTCCATGGGCAGCGAGGAATACGGAATCGCCATACGCAACGTAACGGAGATAATCGGAATTCAAAACATTACCGATCTGCCCGATATGCCCGTTTACGTTAAAGGCGTAATTAATCTTCGGGGGAAAGTAATACCGGTTATCGACGTTCGTTTGAGATTCGAGCTTAAAGAACGTGATTATGACGAAAGAACCTGCATAATAGTCGTTTCCATCAGTGAAATGGCTGTCGGGCTTATCGTGGATTGCGTATCGGAGGTAATTGATATCCCGGCCGTCGATATAGAACCGTCGCCTAAAGTAAGAAAAGGCGAGTCCAGTAAATTTATCGATGGGCTGGGCAAAGTTAACGAAGAGGTCAAGATCCTGTTGGACATTCAAAACCTGCTGTTCGATTCTGATTTAGAGAAAATAAAACAATCGGCGGCTAAGTAACAATATTACGGTTGGAAAAAGCCCGCGAGCGACTGTCTTTTTAAATCCGGTTCAAACAACTGATTTCCGCGGTTTTCTCTCCGGCTCGTAAACAGAAAGGCAGATTATGAAAAGGACGATATTTTCTATGGTCCTCTTGACCCTGGTAGCGGGCATGATTCCCATCACCGTATCAGGTCAGGATAATTCCGATCTTCTCGAGGCCCTCGATCGGATCGATGCTCGCTTGAACGCTATAGAGCGTGATAATGATCGAGAAATGAACAAATCCCCGGTCGAGCCTGTAGAGGAGGTTCCGGGTGTCGCTGAAAAGCGGGAGACAACCAAGCCCGATATTATCGCGCTTAATGACGATTCCGCCGAGGAACCTAACGAATCGGTGGCGTTTTCGAGTAATCCGACGGTCAATAACATCGTGGAGGTTTTCGAGTTTAACGAATCGGTTGATCTTGAAATCACCGGTTTCGGCGATATTTATTTTGTCTCTTACCAGGACGCCTCTCTCGGCAATGATTTCTCCGTGGGAGAGATGGAGATTGATTTAGAAACAAGTATAGCGGATAAAACCTTTCTGGGAGCGGCCATAGCCTATGATTCAGAAACCGAATCATTCGGCCTCGGAGCGTTTACTATGGACTTTCATTTCTGGGACCAGGAAGGCGGACATTTCAACCCTGTTAACGGTATCGATCATTCGGGGTTTATCGCCGGCCTTTTCGACGTTCCTTTCGGTGTAGATTGGAACGTATATCCGTCTATCGATAGAAAGCTGGTTTCCGCTCCTTTGACGGTCGAGAGTACTCATGACGGATGGAATGATTACGGCGTGCAGTTCTATGTCGATAATCAACGTTTTAACGGCGTGGTTTACGGAACCAACGGTTTTTCCTACGAGTGGACCGACCAGTTGGGCGATCCGGTTGAAGTCGAGATGAAATTCGCGGCGGGAGGCAGGTTAGGTATCAATGTAACAGAGCAATTGGAATTAGGAGGATCCTACGGAAGCTTCTTCAACGAAGATAACAAACTCGATATGGATCTGACGGGAGCAGATATCACTTTCAACCTGAACAACTTTTCCGCGAAAGGCGAATATATCTATCACAGGATCGCCGCGGCCGAAACCGATGGTGTCGCGAATAGCGGTTATTATGTCCAGGGATTGTACGATTTCAACGGTTATTACCTGGTCGGGCGTTATGACGTTTTTAAATTCGACGGGGCTTCTGAAGAATCGACCCGTATGTCGATAGGCGCCGGTTGGGCAATTATCGAGGGAAGCGATCTGAAATTTGAATACCAGGTAAACTCCGCTGATCGTGATGACGTGAGTTATCTGCAGATCGTGGCCGGATTCTAATTGTCCGCGAATGTGTAAATTTCTGCCGGGAATCGGAATTGCCCCAGGCGATTCCGATTCTAACGCGAAAACAATAGAATAAGGATGATTCCATGGCGGAGATGGACAATGGCTGGGTTCTTTTCGTATTGAATAGACAACACTACGGTATTCGAACCGAGTGCATACGGAAGATGGTTGTATTCGACAGCGTTTCTAAATTGCCGGATCATCCGGATTATATCCGGGGAGTAGTGAATCTCCGGGGAAAGGTAATCCCGATCGTGGATCTGCGAATGCGATTGGGAATGACAGGATACACCGAGGAGATGAATAATCTGATCGATATATTAGATAGACGGGAAAAGGATCATGCCGACTGGTTAAATGAATTGAAAGCGTCGGTGGAGGAAAAACGGGAATTTACTCTTACGACCGATCCCCATGCCTGTGAATTTGGCAAATGGTATGATAAATACCGTACGGATAATGAGCTTTTAAAATCGTCGCTAAGTAAATTCGACTCTCCCCACAGGGCAATTCATAATATCGCTATCGAGGTTAAAGAATATGCGGAGGAAGGCGATTCTCAGAGCGCCATGGCCATAATCCAAAACGCCTGGAATACAGAATTTACGGAGTTGAGATCGATTTTTAACGAGACCAGACAATTATTGCGGCAATCAGCTCGTGAAATAGTGATCGTTACGAAGTACGATAGCGTCACTGTCGGTTTCGTCGTGGATAAAGTGGAAGATGTGCTCGATATACAACCGGATAATATTGCGGAAGCCCCTAAAATAATAAACGGGAAAGCCAGCGATTTCATCTGGGGACTTGCCAAAATCAACGAGGAAGTTAAGATATTGCTTAAGATTGAATCTTTGATTAAAGGAAGTGAATTAGTTTCGTTTTCCTGATCTCTGTTAAAATATATTGCGGCTGATTGCCGGCAGAAGCGAATTTTCGAAGATAAATCAGAGACAATCGAGATTTTATAATTTTTACCCTTGGACATTCGCGTCTTTTAAAATCCTTTAAGATCAAATGTCGGTTTTTTAGGCGAATCGCTCCGGATAAATTGCCGGTGTTCGACTCAAATGTTGTTTAGCATGCTTAACCTGTTAGTTTAATATGGTTTACGGCGAAGAACGGTAAAACTGCTCCACTTATGACGAAATGTTATCGTTTATTCCTAATCCGGGCGATTCGTTTTCGCTAAATCCGCCGAGTTCAGCGGTCATGTTGCATAGATAAACTCCCTGTTAAACAATGTTTAGGGAGTGACGATACTTTAGTGAAGGAGCGATGCAACAATTTGAATTTTAGAGAGATAGCGAATTCTAACGACGATTCACCAGGTGTGAAGCAATAATTCTTTAAAGGGAGGAATTCGGACCTTTTTTCGTTCGGGGAGGGGACATGAGCGAGATCGGGGCGAATTGGAAAAAATGGATGTTACTAAAATTGTCAGCGGATCTCCCATAGAGCTTATAAAATTATCCGATAGCGAATATAAGCTTATGAGCCGGCTTGTCTACGATAAATTCGGAATTAACCTGGGAGAGCAAAAAAGGTCTCTCATTGTCGGCAGATTAAACAAGATATTGAAACAGCATGGCTTGAAATCCTTTAAGGAGTACTACGATTATGTATTGAGCGATACGTCGGGAGCGGCTCTGACCACCATGATCGATCGTATTTCCACTAACCATACTTTTTTCTACAGGGAGAACGATCATTTCGATTATTTCTCGAAAACAACGATCCTCGAGATTATCGCCGGCCTCAAACGGCAAAATCGCCGCGATATTCGGATATGGTGCGCGGGATGTTCATCGGGCGAAGAATCGTATACGATCGCCATGCTTCTGCTGGAACATCTGGGTCATGAACTCAAATCATGGGATGTTGGTGTCCTGGCCACCGATATATCTTCAAAGGCCCTGGATACAGCTATTATCGGCGCTTACTTCGATCAGAATGTCTCGAAGCTTCCGAAGATGCTAAGAAATAAATATTTGAATCGTCAACCCGATGGCAGATGGACGGTAAACGACCGCGTAAAATCGCTTGTTTTGTACAGGAAACTGAATTTGATGGGAGGCGGATATCCTTTTAAGAAGAAATTCCACGCGATATTTTGCAGAAACGTGATGATCTATTTTGACAAACCGACCCGCAGCGGTCTCATTAATCGGTTTAGCAGGTATATGGAAGACGGAGGACATCTGTTTATAGGCCACTCCGAAACGCTTGGCCGTGATAATTCGGCTTTCACTTATATACAGCCGGCGCTTTACAGGAAATCAGAATAGGGAGTTTTTTAGAATATGTCCGGAAAAATAAAAGTATTGGTTATCGACGATTCGGCTCTGGTAAGGCAAATACTTACCCAGGGTCTTTCCCTTGATCCACATATCGAGGTGGTCGGACACGCGGCTGATCCTTATATCGCGACCAATAAAATAAATACGTTAAAACCGGATGTCTTGACCCTGGACGTGGAGATGCCGCGGATGGATGGCGTGGAATTTCTAAAAAAACTGATGCCTCAGCATCCGATGCCCGTGGTAATGGTCAGCGCGCTCACACAAAAAGGCAAATCGATAACCCTGGATGCGCTTGATGCCGGCGCGGTTGATTTCGTGACCAAGCCGAGCACCGATGTCGCCCGGGGGTTGAACGAAATGCTCCTGGATCTCAGGGATAAAGTGAAAACCGCGTCGAAAGCGAATGTCGCCGGACGTATCAAGGAAACCAGGAAGAAACCGAGGCCTTCGAAAAAACCGTCAAAAGCTCTCGCTGAATCCACGGATAAAGTGATCGCTATCGGGGCCTCCACGGGTGGTACCGAGGCGATCAGGCACGTGATTTCCCAATTTCCATCGAATATGCCGGGGGTGGTCATCGTTCAGCACATGCCCGCGGGCTTCACCAAGATGTTTGCCGATCGCTTAAATAACGAGTGCGCGATGATTGTAAAAGAGGCCGAAAAAGGGGACAGGGTAATGACCGGCCGCATCTTGATAGCGCCGGGAGATTACCATATGGCCGTTCGCAGGTCGGGCGGTAATTATATCGTGGATATTAAACAAAACGAAAAAGTATGCGGCCACAGGCCGTCGGTGGAGGTCTTATTCAATTCCGTGGCTGAATATGTGGGCTCGAATTCCGTGGGTTTAATCCTGACAGGAATGGGTCATGATGGCGCGGACGCCCTGGCCAAAATGCGAGAGGGAGGAGCCAGAACATTAGCGCAGGACGAGGCAACGTCGGTGGTATTCGGTATGCCTAAAGAGGCTTATGAACGAGGCGGAGCGGAACGGATGCTTCCTTTAGGTTCGATTTCCAAGGCTATCATCAAAATATTTTCGGAGAAAAAATAGTGGCGACGATTTACGTGGGGGTCGGCGAATATGCCGTTTCGAATAATCCCGAGGATATTGTCAAAACATTAGCCCTCGGGTCCTGTGTGGGGGTAATCGTGCTGGCGCCTGGAGCGAGAGTTGTGGGGTTGCTTCATGTGGCCCTGCCCGATTCAAGCATAAATAAAAAAAGAGTTCAGAGCCGTCCGGGAATGTTCGCGGATACCGGAATTCCTCTTTTGTTGAAGGAGATGAGAAAGAAGGGATTTGACGTAAAAAGTAAGTTGATAGTTAAACTTGCGGGAGGAGCGGCGATAATGGATCCTAATAACACTTTTAACATTGGCAAGAGAAACATTCTGGCCACGAAAAAAGTATTATGGCAATACAAGCTCGGAGCGCGATCCGAACATATCGGTGATTCTATCAGTCGTACAGTTTCAATCGACGTGAATACCGGTAAAGTTATGTTATCTTCACCGGGGAGGGGTGAATGGGAACTATAGTCTTAAATGACTCGATAGCGCGCCGAATCAAGGAAATGCCGATGTTATCGGTGGTGGCTTCGAGATTACTCGAGCTTACCGGCGATCCGAATCACTCTATCATAGACGTGGCTCGTATAGTGGAAAACGACGCCTACCTGACTTCGCGGGTGCTGAGAATCGCCAATTCAGCGGCCTATGCGTTTATCGAACCGGTCCAGACCATATCCAAAGCGGTTTCCTATCTCGGAGAAAAGATGCTGATCGGTATAGCGGTTGGGTCGGGAGCGGCGAAAGTATTCGATAAACCGCTGGACGGTTATGAAAGTAAGGCCGGCGAACTCTGGGATCATTCGTTGCGGACAGCTATCGCCTCCAGGGAGATTGCCGATCTGGCTAAAAACGGGCTTTCGACCAATGTCGCGTTTACCGCGGGCCTTCTGCATGATATCGGAAAGTCCATAATATCGGATTTCTTCGAGGGAAGCGCGAAAGATCTCACCTCCATGTGCGATGACGGAATAGCCGACGATTTTCTGGCGGCAGAGAGAAATATGATCGGAACGGATCATTGCGAGGTTGGATATCAGCTTGCCAGCCATTGGAATCTTCCCGATTCGATTAAATCCGTAATCAGATATCATCATCACCCGGAACAGGGGAATGAAGAGGACAGGCTGTTATTATACGCGGTTCATCTCGGAGATATTGTGGCGATGCTCGGCGGTGTCGGGACTGGAGCCGACGCGTTCGCGTATAGAATGGACCAAAATTACAATAAGTATATAAGCGTGGGGCAAGATGAATTAAATCTCGTGCTTTTAAGGGTCGAAGAAGAATTCTCCAAAACCAAAAATTTCGTGTTTGGGAGCGAGGAGATTTAAATATGTTTCAAACCATAATAGTGGCCGATGATTCCGTTACCGCACGAATGATAATCAAACGATGTCTGGAGATCGCGGGATTGTCGGAGGCGACTTTTCTGGACGCCAGAGACGGAACCGAGGCCCTGGAATTGGCCAAAAATAACCAGGTTGATTTATTAGTTACCGATTTGAATATGCCCAAGATGGACGGCCTGTCATTGCTGAAGCATATAAAGGCCAGCCCCAGACTTTCTCATCTTCCGGTCCTGGTTATTAGCAGCGTGAGTAACCCGGCCAAGGCCGTAGAATTGCTTGGCTTGGGGGCATCGGCGATTCTGGGTAAACCGGTTTCTCCCGCAGAGGTCGCTGAAGCGTTGGAAAACTTGTCTGACAAATAAGATAGGGGACAATTATGAGTGAAAACGAAAACCCGCTGAAATCGGCGATGGTTATCGCCGTCTCAAAGACATTGGAAAATATGGCCTTCGAACAGGTTGAACTAATCGAGGGCGATATCGCAAGCTATATGAAAGAAAAATATGAAAACACGAACGCTATACTTTCTATTCCCGATGACCCCGGCGATCACTCGTATACAGAGGACGGCGCTTCGCCGGCCGCGGTCCCGGAAGTAGAAAATATCAGCGTCGCCGCCGATAACGCGGATGAAAATGAGGATCCATCCGTCGTCGAATCGACCGAGGGCAAGATCTGGGCGACTATCCCGATTTTAAAGCCGCTGCGCGGCGAAATAGTCTTGATCTTTCCGTCAGATTACGCCGAGCAACTTACCAAAGCGATTTTCGGCGGGTTGGATAGCGAGGAATTAAACGGGGGTACGGTAAACGACGCTGTGGCCGAGATAATAAACATCATAGCGGGCTGTTTTGCCCAGGAGTTGTTCCCGGACGATAAACGTTACGAATTGGGTCTTCCCAACACAGGATGGGAGGAATCTCCTATGTTGGAGAATAAAGCGATTACTCTATCTTTCGATCTCGGCGGAAATATCTTAATCGCCGAGCTGGGAGGGGAGGATTTTTGCAACTATGAAAATAGTCGAAAAATACAGGAGAAGGTGTCATGAAAATACTAGTAGTCGATGATTCCGCGATTATGCGCCGCATTATCAGCAATAACTTAAAATCGGCCGGTCATTCCGATATTGTCGAAGCCGGCAACGGCGCCGAAGCGATGGAGAAGTTAAGCGGTATAGAGCTGATACTAACCGACTGGAATATGCCCGTAATGGATGGCCTGACTTTCGTAAAAGAAGTGCGCAAAGATTCCAATTATGCCGAGGTTCCCATCATTATGGTGACCACCGAAGGGGCAAAGACCGAGGTCATGGAAGCGTTAAAAAACGGAGTAAGCAATTATATAGTTAAGCCCTTTACACCGGAAACTTTAATGGAAAAACTTAACTCGACTTTAGGCAAGTAGTAATACGCGTATAGGAGGATATAATGGACATTAAATATATCGACCCTTTTGTGGACGCTGTGTGCCATACCATGACGACTATGCTTGGTGATACACCCAAGCGCAAAGAAGTTCAAATGAAAGATGATAACAGGGCTTACGGGGATATCTCCGGTATAATAGGATTCGCGTCGAAAAATATCTGCGGTTCCGTAGCTTTGACTTTCCCTACGGAAACCGCCGTGAAGTGCTATAACATGATGGTCGGGGATAACATAGATAAGATAACCGATGATGTTCGAGATACGGTAGGGGAATTAACCAATATCGTAGCCGGGGGCGCCAAGAAAATTTACGCGGAGCAGGGTCTCAGTTTCGATATCTCCATACCCACCATTGTGCTTGGAAAGAACCATATTCTTTCCCATAAAGGAGGCACACCTGTGTCAAACGTGCCTTTCACTATTGGGGATTATCCGTTTGTTATGGAGATAAGCATCAAGCTGGAAATGGGCGCGCGACTCAAAAACGATAAAGTTAATTCCGAGGCCGTTGGGTCTTGAAGCTTGAGATTCCGGGCTATTATTATACGAGGAGCGCCGGAGAGGTTAAAGATTATAACCCGGTTGGGAAAAACCGCTTTTTAGAAGCCCGGTAATCGCTTTTTATCATAAATCAGGAAATGGTTTGAAAATAATAGATAGTCTTAAATTGACAATGGCAGTTGGTTTTTTATGGGAAATATTACCGCCCGCATAATGAAATCTCGATTATTCCGTTAATCTGAAATCGGGATACCCGATGGAGGAAATTTGATAAACATCTGAAGTTGTCGACAGAACTGTTGAGCTGTTTCAACAGAATTTTTTCTTAAACCTCAGAAATCAAAAACCGCGAACCGATCTTCGGTTAGCGTCCGGGGGCCGGGAGATGCCCAAAAATCCGCTCATTTTTGCCTTGACTGTTTCATTATATTGCCTTTATTGACAAGGGGTCTTTACAATTGTATTTTCCTGATTTCCGGCGAATCTTCGCCGCGGATCGGTTGACGATACTTTTTGGATAGTTAATTGAATTTCGATGGAAAAATCGACGGAAACGGCTGGCGGGTTGATGATGAATATTGTTAAATTTACGATTTTATCAATCGTTGTTTCCGCTTTAACCCTGTCGCCATCCTCCGTCAGGGGGCAGGAAAGCCTCAATCCGCAGGGTTATGAAATCGATATTCAGTACCAGTTTACGGTAATAGAAGCGCTTGGTTATAGAATCATTACGGTTAAATGGACGATTTCGAATAACGAGGATTTCGATATATCCGGCTTGTATTTCGCCGAGAATTTACCGCCTGTTTTATCAGTGGAAAGGTTTTCCCTGAGTATCGATCACATGCCTATTGAATCATATTATTCCGGTCCAAGGCCGAATCAAACGATTCACGGTTATAATACTCATAGATGGGTTATTGATTTCCCCGGTGATTCTGGTAATATCAACAATATTCTCGAACCGGGGCAAACGCTGAGATTTGATAATGTCATGATTACCGAAAGTCATGGAAGAATTATCCTTCCTTTTCACACCGCATGCTTTTTCGGCGGAGGCTCAGGATTTTTCACCGTGGCGGATACGATTATCATTCCTTCGGTGATTCCGGCAATACCCGCGCTCGGAGAGTGGGGCATGATAGTTTTATCGTTGACACTTTTAGGTTTCGCGACTATGATGTTTATCAGATCCCGTCAGTTATTGCTCGTTGACGGTAATTAATCAGCCTTGTTTTACGACAATATCATAATGTTCGAGAACTTATTTCATCGATTCGTTCTTGTATTGACGTAATCTATCGAAATACTTTTCCTCTTCGGGATTAAGCCCTATAACCTCTTCCATAAGATATATCGCCTCGTCGAGGTCCCCCTTGGCGTAAACGATATTGGCCAGGGTATCCATAACTTTCGCTCGGAACTCATCTCCCTGAGCGAGTTTCAAGGCTTTCCGTATGTAATATTCCGCTTCCTGGAGATTGATCTTTCTATCGGCGCACCATTTGGCGAAATTGTAGAACTTTTCGGGTTTTTTAGTCCAATCCACCCCGAGGCTGTTTTTCTTGATATCGATCGCCAAAGAAGTGTCCCGGTCGGCGTAGAGGGCGTATTCCGCCTCAAGATCGGCCAGATGTTTGGTGTCGTTTGGCCTGCGGCTGTTCGAGGCCGCTTCCACACCGGCTTGAAGGTATTTTGAGATTCTATCGGTCTGCCCCTTTTTTCTGGCGAGCCTGGCTATAACTTTGGCGGTACCTATAATGTTGGTTTTATTATTTCTTCTAGAATTCAGAACCGCGTCGGCGGCTGGAAGAACATCCTCGAATTCAGCCAGATCGTTCCAGATGGCATTGGCCGTACTTTTGAATATATCGTAGGAATATTCCCGGTTGCTTAATTCTTCCGCCTTTTTAAAGTACGACGCGGCATCGAGGAACTCTCTGGTCTCAGTACAATATTGGGCCAGAAAAGTGGCGTTTTTTAGGGTCGGATTCGTTTTAAATTCGGCGATTCGTGATTTTACGGTGGTTAAATCTGATTTCGCTTTTTTCAAGGATAGAGCGAATCTATCCGAGCCGGTATATCCGATCCACTGTGAAATAACCTCACCGTCGCCATTGGCCAGGATAAATACGGGGAAGGTGGCGCCGACTTTAAATACTTTCCCTAAATCCTCCCCTGTTTCACCATCGATATCGATCGGGAAAAGAACCACGGTTTGGAGGGCGTCTATCAGTTTCTGATCGGTTTCCGCTTCACGAGCGGATTGTTCGCAATATTCTCAGCCCTCTTTGAAGAATTTGATTAGAATCAGTTTACCCGTTTGGGCCGATACGGATTTGGCCTCCTCTAACGTATAAACTTCGTCCGCGTTTATCGCGCCCCCGATCAGAAGAAGCGCGATTATTGCCATCGAAGCGACTTTTTTCATCGAGTCTCCCTTTGTTGCCTTTCCCAAATCGAACGTCATATTATACGCCCGAATTGTATTTATGGCACTAAAAATGCGATAGAAGCGAAAATTGTCAATATGTTTATATCGTTAAAAAGAAAAGGGGGATATGATCCCCCTTCGGCAAACAAAATCGATGTTGCCGACGTTAAAATTTCTCGAGTTTCGTTTCGGCGTCAGGCCAGGGCGGAAGTAACTTTGTTATGACGACTAATATCCCGAGGGGCAACAAGAGCAGGAATCCGGCCATAAGCAATCCTTCGAGTCCGAACATTTCCACTTTGTAAACGGTAAGTCCTCTCAGGCTTTTGGAGAATAACTGACCTCCTATAACCACATTCCACCTCGTGGAGAATATCCCCACCTGTACCAGCACGGCGGCGATAAAATAGACGATTCTCCTCATCTCGTTGGGGACCCTGCCGAATCTCGCCCAGACCAGAGTAACCAGCGGTATAACGCCTCCAACGATTATCTGCGAGACAATAAGACTCAAAAACAGCCTGCTGGATATCATCTGGGAGAGGATGTTAATGGATTCCTCGGATTCGTAGAGACGTTGAATAAAATCCAGAAGCTCCAGGGAAAAATCGACGATCATGGCGTAAATCAGGAATTCCACGAGCTTATTGAGACATTGCATGTCGAGTTTTTTCCAACGGAACATGGTGGTGATCATGTAGAAAACCAGGATCAGAGCAATACCGGAGACTATAGCCGAAAAAAGAAACACAATGGGCATCAGAACGCTGCTCCACCATGGATTGGCCTTGATAGAGCCGAATATGAAACCGACATAACCGTGAAGGAGAAAGGCCGACGGGATGCCGATAATGGTTATAAACTTGCCGATTTTATCGTCGAATTTGAGCGATTTCTCGGAGATATCCGTGGCTCCCAAGGTGAGAATCGTATAGATATATTTCATTATCCCTTTTTTCTCCCGCGCCCATATCACCATGTCTTTACGGTAATCGAACCAAATCTCCAGAAGCAGTACGACCATCAGGTACCAGGCATAAACGAACCCGAACATGGCCATGGCCGATTGAGTGTGCGGTGTTAGAAACATCTCAAACGCTCGTTCAGGATGCCCCAGGTGAGCCAGAAGAGGAAGCGGAGCGACGAACAGGTATGCCAGCGCTGATAGAAGCGATAATCTATAGATCGGTTTAAGCTCCTTGACATTAAATACCCTCTCCAGCGACGCCAGGATAAAGGCGCCGGCTACAAGCCCGGTCAGGTAGGGATATAGAACTATCAATAATTTCCAGTGAAGCTCAAATTCATTCGGGTAAATATATCCGGTAACATCCTGCAAAGCCCCGGCTACGCTTGTCATAATCGATTCCACAGGCTACCTCACTTCCCCGTCGGCGCCGGCGTAATAGACTTTCGGCTTGGTGTTGAGGGATCCCTTGAGCACTACGATATCGTTAAAGCGGATGAATCTTCGCAGAGGACTGCTTCGCAGACCGATCTCCCCGAAGACCCTTGCCTGTGTCGGGCAAACCTCCACGCAGGCGGGAAGTAATCCTTTGGTAATTCTATGGTAGCAGAAAGTGCATTTATCGGCCACTTTTTTTTCGGGGTGCAGGAATCGCGCGCCGTAGGGGCAGGCCTGAATACAGTAACGACAACCGACACAATAATCGTCGTCCACCAGAACGACACCGTCGCGGCTGGTAAAAGTGGCTCCCACGGGGCAAACCTGGACACAGGGAGCGTTAGCGCAATGATTGCAAAGTTTGGGAACGAAGAAACTTCGTAATATTTCGGTTTTTTCACTTAAATTCGGGAAACCGTCGATACCGCCATTTGGGCTGTCCACTATCGCTTCGCCGTTGGGCTCGATCACGTATCTTTCGACCCACGTGCGGAAATAATGCGGCTCGCGGGGGACGTTGTTTTCGTTCTTGCACGCCGCCGCGCATAGTCCGCAACCTATGCATTTATGTATATCGATTCCCATGGCGTAATTGTGGCTGGTAGGATCATAATTCCCGGATTCCCGGGCCAGCAATGATTTTCCGGTAGAGAAGGGGAAGAAGAAAAATCCGGACAGGGGAAGAGCTTTCGAACAGGATAATATAAATTCACGTCGGCTCGTCTTAGTTGTCTCTTTCTTGTTCATTTAGCCTCCGGGTAGTGCGGGTAATGACAATCCCAGCATAAGTATCTATCTCCATGTGTCTCGATATCGACCTTGGAGATCTCTTTGGGGGCGCCGGAGCCTTTCGCGTGGCACTCGCCGCAGAAATTTCTTTTGACCGGCTTTTCGGCGCGGGCGAATCTCGGTGTTGTCGTATGCTGATCCGGAACCTCGTGACATCGCTCGCAGGCCAGGGTCGAATGATGAGATACCCTTTTTTCAGTGGAGATCTCCCGGTGACAAGCGCTGCACTCTTCAGGTTTATGGGGAAGAAGAGGATTATGCGGGTCGTGGCAGGTCATGCATGGTCTGCCGGGATTGTGCAGGGTAGTTAATATCTGCGGGAAGCCGGTCGGGCGCGACGGATTATATCCGTGGCATAGCGGGCAATAACCTCGTCCCCTCGGGGCGGTGGGCGTAAACTCATCGGGAGCGTCAACATGCTTCGCGGCCGGTCCATGACATGCCTCGCATGAAACTTTATCGTGATTTGAGTTTTCCTTTTGCTCAAAGATATCCTCATGGCAATCCAGGCAGGCGCCATATCCCGCGTAATTAATCTCCTTAGACGCGTTATCGGCAACGGCGTCCGCCCTGTAATGACCGTATTCGCCGAATGATTCCGGTACGAGGAGAATCCGGGCGCCGATAAACATGGCGATCAGGACGGAGAATACTATCGCCAAACTGATTATCTGCTGCGGGACAGGTAGTTTATTCAATCGATCTCCTCCGACATCGAGCTATTAGTAACAAAAATCTTTGTTAATTTATCGGCAGTCTGTTCAATTGTCAATATCTTTTGTGAAATTTTTTACAAATTCAATATAGATAACATGATCCTTAATGGGAAAGCAGTATCATCGATCCAGCTTTCTTATATTGAGTATTATTATCGACTTAGCTTATAATCGACATATTGGCCAAGGGCGATTCGAGATCGTAATGGTGTTTTTAGTCTTTTAAAGATATATGCCATGTTTTATCGAGCGGATGTTTTCGATTAAAGTATTTCATTTGCTATGTTTATACCCTTATAATATTCGGAATACCGCCGATATTTTATTGGGGTATTGGGAAATTCCGGAATAAGGGAGGTTAAATTGAGATTTCTGGTCACCGGCGGGGCCGGCTTTATAGGCTCTAATATAACGACAAGACTGGTTGAAAAAGGATATTCCGTTCGCGTTTTGGATAATTTTGCCACCGGCAACCGCGCCAATCTCGAGCATGTAAAGGACGATATAGAACTTGTCGAAGGCGATATCAGGGATTTCTGGACGGTTATCCGGGCCACAAAGGGGGTCGATTATATTCTCCACCAGGCGGCTTTGCCGTCGGTGCCTCGTTCAATAGATAATCCGCTGACCACGACAGAGGTTAATATCAACGGGACTTTGAATCTGCTGGAGGCGGCGCGGTTCAATGAGGTTCAGCGTATCATCTACGCGTCTTCGTCGTCGGTTTACGGCGACACCCCGGAGATGCCCAAACAGGAGGATATGAAGCCGATGCCCAAATCGCCTTACGCGATCACTAAACTGGCCGGCGAAGAGTATTGCATGAATTTCTTTCAGCTTTACGGTTTACAAACCGTGGCATTGAGATATTTCAACGTATTCGGGCCGAGGCAGAATCCGTTTTCGCAGTATTCCGCGGTTATCCCTAAATTCATCACCATGCTTAAAAACGGCGACAGCCCGATGATCTGGGGCGACGGCGAAACCTCGCGCGATTTCACGTTCATCGAAAATGTCGTCAGCGCCAATATCCTGGCTTGCGAGAAAAAGGAGGCCGCCGGGAAGATAATCAATATAGCCTGTCAGGCCGCTTATACTTTGAACGAGATGGTCGCCAAGTTGAATGGCATCATGAATCTCGATATTAAGCCTGCTTATGGGCCGGATAAGCTTGGCGATGTTAAACATTCTCTGGCCGATATAAGCAAGGCAAAACAGGTTTTGGGGTATAAGCCGGTTATCGATTTCCAGAAGGGGTTGGAGAAAACGGTGGAGTGGTACGGTTAGAGAGGTTACCGGGTTTATGAACATCCGGATCGCGGTGAAACACGGCGCGAAATCAACGATCCTATGAACGATTCATCAAAACAAGACTGGCCGCCGGTAACGGTGGTCATTCCGGCCCGCAATGAGGAACGGTTTATCGAGCAAACCCTGCGATATCTTCTCGAGCAGGATTACCCGTCCGAGAAGGTCGAGATTATTGTCGTCGACGGCCGCTCCGACGATTCCACCCGGGAAAAGGTCGAGGCGGTAATGACGGCAGATTCCAGAGTCAAGCTTCTTGACAACCCCAAACGGCTCTCCTCGTCAGCGAGGAATATCGGGGTGAAAGCGGCGGCGGGTGAAATTGTCACTTTCATCGACGGCCACGTTTATATATCGAACAATCAGCTTCTGAAAAATACGGTGATGTTTATGGATGAGCATAAGCTTTCGGTGCTAAGCCGCCCTCAATTCCTGGATACACCTGAAAACGATTTATTCCAGCGGGCGGTGGCGGCCGCCAGGAAATCGAGGCTCGGACACGGGCTCGATTCGACGATCTTTCTGAAGGAAGACAGGTTTGTCGATCCGACGTCGTCGGGGGCGAGCTACAAAAAAGAGGTTTTTGCCGATATCGGATATTACGATGAAGATTTCGATGCCGCCGAGGATGTCGATTTCAACTATCGGGTTAGTCGGGCCGGATACCAGTCGTTCACGTCTATAAAACTCGCCGTCTATTACTATCCTCGCGATAATGTAAGAGGACTTTTTAGACAGATGCTTCGCTACGGTATCGGCAGATTCAATCTATTCAGGAAACATAAGATCGGCGCGACATCGGGGGCTATGATGCTGGCTCTGTTTTTTATCTGTCTGATCGGGCTTGCTATCTCCGGAATGTTTTATACGCCCGTTTTATTCATTCTTGCGATTTACGCGGGTTCATACCTTACGATTGTACTGGCGTCAAGTGTATCGGTCGGGGTAGCCGACGATATCCGTTTTATACCGCTATTACCGATAATATACTTTACCATTCATTTCGGGCTGGCTTACGGCCTTATAAGAGAAACTATCGAATTTCTATTTAGGAAAAGGGCGCGTTAAGACGATCCGCCCGATTTCTTGACCGCTTTAACGAGAATTAGAGACCCGAATTCCCTGAAAAAAGGCGTTTTTTCAAAGAATTTTATAAGCCACGGCATCGTGAACTGCAACCGCCAGATTTTCGGGAAATGTGATAGAAATGTGTGAATATCTGAGATTTCAAAAACCCTCGAGAATTGTTCGCGTATTTCTTTTTTGTTGAAATAGTGATAAAATATCCCCGATTCATGGAAACCTTCTTTCGGGTGACGCCAGAACCGCTGTCTTAAATCATAGTAATAAGCAGTACATAAAAAATATCCGTCAGGCTTCAAGCACTCGTCGACCGCGCGCAGGAAATCGTGACGGAGTTCTTTCGAAGGTATATGCTCCAGCAACTGGGTAGAGACGGCGATATCGAATACGCCTGGAGCGAACCGCGATTTAGTCACGTCGCCGAAAACCAGGCCTATATTATCCTCTTCGGAAAGATGTTCGGATAATATTATATGCGAGGAGCGGGAAAAATCAACCGCGATCAAACCAGCCGCTTTTTTGAGGATCTCAAGAGTTATCCGACCGGTACCGCTGCCGAACTCTATCATCATTTTTCCGTCGATGTCGGCGAGATGTTCCATTGTGGACGGGATTTCGAGTTCGTACCATGGTTGATCGGTAAAATCATCGTATTCCTGGGCGTGGACGTCGCGAGAATCGATCTCTTTTCGCATCTCCTCGGTTATTTCCGGTCCGCTGCGAAGCAGATCGAGGATACCGTCGCATAAACTGTATTGCCCCGGACAGGAAGAACAGCTGATCTCCGCTTCAAGTATTTTCTCATTGTTAGCTCTTATTTCGCGGACCCCTAAATCGCCGCCATCGAACGGGCACTTGACTTTTTCAAGAAGCTCGCGGGGGAATCCAGCATACATCGGTCTATTCCAATCCGGTAAAAAGTTGGCTTAAGATCGGGAAACGTGAAATTTGTTTAGTATGAATATAAAAATCGAAAGTCGGCCGATCAAGTATTAAGTGCTCTATCGGGTCTTAATAATTCGAAAATTCATTGGCGAACATAATATGGATAATTCAAGCGTTTAATTTCGCAAACTGTTGTTTTTGAGAATAAATTAAAATATGGATAGATTTTTTCGCCGGTTAACACTATTTCTTTATACTGGCAGGAGACGATTCTCGGACGAGAATCGGTTCGATTTTCGATTAATAGGGGAAGATAATGGCAGAATCAGTTAGTAGCGAAGTAAAAGTCATAGCCCGTCATTCCTCTATTTACGGCTTGGCTAATATCATGGATAGGATTGTCACTTTTATCATGATCCCGGTTTACACGCGATATCTGACCCCTGCCGATTACGGGATTTTGGAATTAGTTTATATGACCACAAGCGTTATCGCGCTGGTGGTCGGAATGGGCATAGAGGCGGCCGTAAGCCGTTTCTATTTCGATTACGAAGATCAGGAAAAACGAAACCGGGTGATCAGTACGGCGTTCCTGGGATACGGCGGTATGGCGATCGTGCTATCTCTAATGTTTTTGCCGTTTTCAGAGTTTATGGCCAGACATATCCTCGATTCGGCGGCGTTAAGTTCGTATTTTGTCGTAGCTCTTTTGACTCTCGGCGCCGAGATGATACTTCCGATCTCTTTCGCCTATTTCCGGATACGCCAGAAATCATTTACGCTCATGATATTCCAGGTATCAAAAACCGCCCTGGCTCTGGGATTAAATATCTATTTCGTGGTTTTCGCGGGTATGGGAGTTTATGGAATCCTGGTGGCGACCTTGATTGCCAGCGGCCTGTTCGCGGTAATAATGACCGCTTATGTTTTAAGGCAGACCGGCACCGGGACGGATCTAAAACTCCTCCGGCAGATGATCAAATTCGGCCTGCCATTGATACCATCCAATCTTTCAGGATATATAATTCACGCGTCCGACCGCTTTTTCATAAAAGAATACTCGAGTATGTCGTTGACCGGGCTTTATTCGATCGGGTATAAGTTCGGGGCGTTGGTTAATCAGTTTGTGACATCGCCTTTTATCCAGATCTGGACTCCGCGACGGTTCGAGTATTTCAACCGGGAGGATTCGGAAAAGATCTACGCCCGAATTTTCACTTACTTTACGGCTATTAGCCTGTTTGTGGGGTTGCAGATTTCGATTTTATCGAAAGATATTATTCAGATCGCCACTACCGAAGCGTACTGGTCGGCTTATAAGGTCGTGCCTATAATTGTGCTGTCTTATATAATATTCTCGTTTCATTACCATTTCAATATCGGAATTTTCATGAAAAAAGCCACCAAGTATGTGGCCTATATTAATATCGCCAACGGCGCGTTGAACCTGGTTTTGAATTTTATCTTGATTAAGCGGTACGATATCTGGGGGGCGGCTTACGCGACGTTGATCTGCTTTATCTTCAAAGCGTCTTTGACCTACTATATTTCAAACAGGCTTTATAAGATCCACATGGAGTGGCGGCGCCTGTTTTTGCTTTTTATTACCGCTTTCGCTGTTTATTTTCTGTCTATCCGGATCGAGCTGGGATCGGTCTGGGTCGAAATGACTGTCAAGTCTCTGGCCGGATGCGGCTATGTCCTGGTACTTTATATCAGCAGGTTTTTTACCGACGATGAGATAAAGAGGATCAAGCATGTCATTAAAAACAGGAAGATCGATTTCGATTAAGCGGTGATTTTAGATGTCGGGATTAATAGCGAAATTCTCAAAGAATATAATTTTTCCTTTGCAGGCGTTAAGAGAGAAAAGCGGAATGACCCATCGGCTGGCGGAGTTTGAAAAATCGCAATATCTATCGGCCGCCGAGATCGAAGAACTACGATTTAATCGAGTAAAAAGCCTGTTAATTCACGCTTATGAAAACTGCCCGTTCTATTCCAGGCGATTCGATAAGATCGGGTTCGACCCGAATAAATTTCAATCCCTCGATGATATCAAAGCCATCCCCGCTTTAACAAAAGAGGATATTCAGAACCATAAAGATAACCTGCGAGCGAAAAATTACGGCGACGATATGATCGTGCCGGACAAAACCGGCGGTTCCACAGGACGGCCGCTGAATTTTTACATGAACCGATCCAGGGTTTTCTCCCGTGACGCGGCCGCTTTAAGGCACGATCGCTGGACAGGCTGGGATATCGGCGATAAGTCCGCTTACATGTGGGGACATCGCGGCGATGTTATCGGGGAAGCGTCATTCAAATCGAAATTGAGGAATATCCTGCTGGATAGGCGCGTAGTCCTGGATACGTCGAGCATAACCGCGGAGAAGCTCAAATTGTTTAAAGAGCGGTTGCGGAAATTCAAGCCGAAAATTTATATCGCTTACGCCAACTCGATGTACCTGTTCGCGCGGTATTTGAAGGAAACGGGATCGGCCGATCATCATCGGCCACAGGCGATAATAACATCGGCGGAACTTTTGGGTCCCGAGCAACGGGAATTGATCGAGTCGGTATTCGGATGCAAAGTGTTCGACCGCTACGGATCGAGGGAGACCAGTATCATCGCCTCCGAATGCGAGAGGCATTCGGGGCTTCATATTTGCGCGGAGGCGTTGTATCTGGAATTTATCAAGGAGGGCGAGCAGGTCGAACCGGGCGAACCGGGCAAGATAATAATCACCGATCTTTTAAACTATGGCATGCCGTTTATACGTTACCAGATAGAGGACGTCGGCACGCCGGTGAATGAGATCTGTTCGTGCGGGCGAGGGTTGCCGTTGATGAAAATGGCCGGAGGCCGGATGACCGATTTCCTGGTGACGTCCGATGGGAAGATCATCTCCGGGGCGTCGCTGACGATCTATTTAATCGCCAACGCGCCGGGGGTGGCCCAGGCTCAGATAATTCAGGAAACCAAGGACGAAATCATTTTAAGAATTGTAAAAGACGATCGATTCGGCGATGAAAGCTATCGGTTTTTCGAGCTTGAGATCCCCCGCTTTTTCGGGCCGGCCATGAAATACGATTTCGAGTTTGTCGAAGAAATTCCGTTGGAGAGTTCCGGGAAATACAGGTTCAGCATTTCAAAAATCGATCCGGCGGAGATGTTTTAATATGACAATTGTCAAATTTCGGAAACCGAAAGAGTATCCTTCGTAGTATTATGAGTATGAAAGGCTTAAAAATACTCGAGCGAAAAGCAAATCGACATTGAAATACGGGGTTTCGATGAGCAAGAAGAAACTGGGAATAATCGGTGGAATGGGATCGGTCGCCGCAGCGTATCTTTTCAAGAGAATAGTGGAATTGACTCCTACATCCGTTGATCAGGAATATATAGAGACTATCGTTCATAACAACATCCGGGTTCCCGACAGAACGAAGGGGATTTTATACGGCGGTGAAAGCCCGCTTCCGGAGTTATTGAGATCAACCGAATTCTTAAATACGGCCGGGGTGGATTATATAGTTATAGCCTGCATGACATCGCATCATTTTGTGCAGGAACTGCGGAAGGAATCCAAGGCGATAATAATTGACGCCATAGAGGAGACGGTAATCCATGTTGCCGAGAAATATCCCGGTATAAAAAAAGCGGGGGTGCTGGCGTCCACGGGCGCGATAAAACTCGGTCTATTCCAAAACAAGCTGTCGGCGCGGGGAATCGAGAGTGTGATTTTAAACGACTCCGATCAGAAAACCCATTTTATGGACCCGATCTACGAGGATTGGGGAATAAAAGCGGGGTTTGTAACAGGCAAGCCGAAAGAAAGATTCGTCGAGGCGGTGGAGATTTTACGAAAATCCGGGGCCGAGGCGCTAGTCGCCGGTTGTTCGGAATTACCGTTGGTTTTAAAGCGGCAAGAGTTGAGTATACCGATGATCGACGCTAATGAAATAATGGCGGTAAGAGCGGTGGAACTCTGTTTCAGGGACTGATAGAAAGCTGAATATCTATAGATCTTTGCCGATCTATTTATAATAAAGGTATTTTTTATGCGTAAAACTTATCGATTGTTAATAGGCAGTGTCGGGGATGATTCCCACTCCGTGGGGATATCGCTACTGACCCTGGCCTTCAGGGAAGACGGATTTTTCGTTAGAAATGTCGGGATATTGAATACTCTCGACGAAATCTTCAGTCAGGCAGGGGAATTCGACGCTGTTCTGTTATCATGCATAAATGGTCATGCCGATCTTTATTTCGAGGATTTTCATCGTAAACTGAATAATTTCAACCTCGCCAATGGGGTTCCGAGGCTCTGGTATCTGGGAGGAAACCTTTCGGTGAAGGAGAATGATGAAATTTTAATCAGGAAGTATCGTCAGATGGGATTCGATTTTGTCTCCTCGAAACCGATCTCCTGGGAATCGATCAAGGAAAACCTCGTCGCGGATTTCCACCGAAAAGGGATAGAAAAAAAGGATATAGGCGATTTTTCAGTCAGCGATTATCCCCCTATCGAACACCTGGAGACGGTCAGTGACGATATGATGTCCGATGAGGAATTCGAGGAACTCCGCAAAGAGGTGCTCGCGTCCTGGCCCACCGGTAAACAGGTTTACGATTCCAAGATAAAGGAGAATCATTCCGATATTTCCAAAAACCTCAGCGCGCTTTTTCTCAAATCCCGGAACGGGGAATACAAGCCCTTACTTCAGCCCCGTACGGGGGTAGCGCATGTCAGCGACGAGATAGAGATCCTGAGATACTTGCGGGAGAACGGTCTTTCCATCTCCTCCATACAGCTCGACGCCGCCTGCAGGAAGAATTTGTATCACAAGGCGGAAGAGGGTGTATTAAGGACCGAAAAGGGGAAGAAATCGATGCTCAACGGCTACCCGGTTCCGATTCACGGGGTGTCCGGCATGGAGGAGATCATGGGCGCTATCGATACGCCGTTCCAGATCAGGGCCGGTTCCCCTGACCATAGGTTGACCTACGAGATAGGATTGGCCGGCGGCGCGAGTTCGGTGGAGGGCGGTTTTATCTGCTATCTTTATCCTTACGATAAACGCACGTCACCGGTGACAAACCTGCGATATTGGAAATATGTCGATAAACTCGCTGACTGGTATTACCGCCGCCATGGAGTGATAATAAACAGGGAGTATTTCGGGGCGCTGACCACGAGCCTGATCGAACCGACGATTCCGATCGTTATAAATATCATCCAGGCGGTTCTTTCGGCGAAATCCGGGGCGATGTGTATCAGTGTCGGTCTGGCCGAACAGGGGAACAGGTCGCAGGATATCGCCGCGGTAAACGTGATAGAATCCGCTACACGCCGTTTCCTTAGCAAATACGGTTTTAATAATCGCGCTGTTTCCACTGTTTATCATCAGTATATGGCGGCGTTCCCCACCAGCCTCGAAAAATCCGAGGAGCTGATAATAAACTCGTCGATAACCGGGACACTTGCCCGGGCCACTAAATTCATGACCAAGACACCCGTGGAATCGATTCATATTCCATCGAAAGAGGATAACGCCCGCGGTTTGCGGCTCACAAGCGAAGGAGTAAAGAAAGCGGCGGATATTAAAGTGGATTTCGAAGCCGTAAAGAAAGAAATCGATCTTCTCAATCGGCAGGTCGATTCGATTATGAACGCCGTGGAAATACTCGGGCAGGGTTCGCTGGCCAAAGGAGCGATTCTGGCATTTAGAGAGGGGATACTCGATATTCCGTTTTCGCCGAGCGCGTTTAACAGGAACAAACTTATCGCGGCGCGGGATTGCGACGGCGCGATGAGATTTATCAACCCGGAGACGCTTCCCTTCGACGAGGATATTATAGAATTTCATAGGGGGAAAATCGATCAAAGGATGGTAAAAGAGCGATTAACGAGAACGTCGCGGGTGATAGAGAAAGATCTTACCAGGATCTGGAAAAACGACTACAAACGCTGGCCTTTAGACGGCCATTATGTATATTAAAACTTATCCGGAAAATTCAAACATCCATAAACAAGCGGTTGAATAATTCAAACGACGCCAGCGCGGAGATCTCATAAAACGAGTTTCCGCCGTCCCTCTGACGTCGAAGAAGCGATTCGATAACGGGTTTATTATAAAAGCCTCGATTTAATGTCTTCGGATCGAGCAGCAGATCCTCGTAATACGCGCCGATTCTTCTATCCGCTCTATACCACTGGTTAAAATGATGATAATTATCCATATTGTAAAACCGCAGTCGGCCTCGAGAGAGCCGTTCGGCGTAATATTTGAATTGATTCAATCCGGTTTTTATCTTGCCCTTTAATGGCGATGGTGTTTGATACAAATTGACCCCGGTACCCTGATATTGAATATTCGCCAGTTTCGGGAATTTGGCTTTGAAGTATTCGATAAAGAATCGTCTCGCGAGTTTATATTTCGGAGGAAGCTTGACATAAAAATCGATCAGCTTATCGTCATGAAGGGCGAAATGATCGTGCCAGATATAACGGTTGACATCGACCTGATCCATGTATCGCGTCAGTCGGTTTCGAATAAAGAAAATGTCCTTCTGGTTATGGAAACCATTGATATGCAGATATGTTTTAAACTCATTTTCAAGATTCGCGATATGGCTCGATTTGAGGATTTCTCGAAAATCGGGCATAAACATGCTGTAGTAATCTTCGGTTAGAGAATCTCCGAACAGAGATCGGGTTATATTGCGAAGTTTATCCTCGAAACCGATATCGTGGACAATATCGTAGCCGCGATAGTACGGTCCGCCGAAATTGGTCGGGCCGCCGTAGATCCCGTTTAGGAAAACGGTCGAACGGGGCGGAAGGCCGTATCGCCCGGAGATTCCCAGCAGGATGGCCGGGCTGGATTCGGTCATTCCCTCGGTTAAAAATACGAATTTCTCGATATGTTCGATCGCCCAGAACGGGTCTATTTCGATAAAACGGTAATTTTCGACACCAAGGGCCGACGCGGTTTTCACGGCGATTTTATGGTCGAGGCAGTTTTTTCTGCCATGAGTAAATGTATGCGGCTTTGCACCCGCCGCCAGCGCGTGGGCGAGGATAAACCTCGAATCGAGACCGCCGGAGAGGGGAATGATGACATTTTCGGCATTCCCGATCCGCTTGCGGATGATTTCTTTGTATATGGAATCCGCTTGTTCTATTAAGGTCGGTAAATTTTCCTCTGAATCGCCGCTGAAATCAAAATCCCAGTAACGGCGGATTTCCGATTTATTGTTCTTGATATTAATTATGTTGCCGCCTTCGAGGAATCTCACATTCCGCAAGAATGTTTTATCTCCGAGCAGGTAATCGATGTTGAAATAGTCTGCGACTCCCGACATATCGAGTTCATTGACGAAACCGTCGTATGCCGGAAACGCTTTATATTCCGCGGAGAAAAGAAATATGATGTCGTCCTCGTAGAAATACATCTGGCGATGACCTATCCGATCGTTACAAAGGATAGCTTCTTGACTATTGAAATCGACAACCACCGCGTTGAAAGAACCGTCGATTTTCTCCGGCAGGTTTATTCCGTATCGGGTGTGAATATCCAGAAGCCGTCGCGCTTTGAGATCGGTCTTTCCGGCCAACTCCGGATCGACATCTTTCCAGCCGTAAATATACCCGGAGAACGCGGCTGTTTTGCCGGCGGATTCATCGGCGAAAAATCTCTGCTCGTCGGCCCAGGGCAGGCCGATATTGCCCAATCCGCACCAATCGTCGAAATAGGTTTCGGATTTGTAATCGGGATTATGAGAGAGTTTCTTTTCCATAGCGGCGATAAGCGCTCCATTTGCTTCTGTGTTACCGCCTCGCTTTATGAAAAATCCGAAAATCCCCGGCATTATTATCCTCTCACGACGAAAACAGGTTCGGTTTTGGATCGATTATATTATTATCTCAACTATCCGGAAAAAGCCAGATTTTTCGAGTAAGAAATTTAAGCCGCCGGGTTATCTGTCGGATTTGATTTTACTTGATAGTCGGTATATCATTGATTATAATCATTTCAAAAAAGGAGTCGGGATGAAAGGTATAGTACTCGCCGGGGGCCTGGGTACGAGGCTTTCCCCATTAACTAAAATCACCAACAAGCATCTTTTGCCGGTTTATGACAAGCCGATGATATATTATCCCATCGAAACGCTGGTCAACGCCGGGATAAAGGAGATCATGATTGTCACAGGCGGCAACAACGCCGGTGATTTTTTAAAGCTTCTGGGCAACGGCTCGGAATTCGGACTTAAACATCTGAATTTCACCTACCAGGCGCGCGAGGGGGGTATCGCCGAGGCTGTCGGTTTATGCGAATATTTCGCCGAGAACGATAAGGTCGTGATCATACTTGGCGACAATATTATTGAGAAGAATATCAAAAAGGCGGTCGCCGATTTTAGAAAACAGAAAGAGGGGGCAGGGATATTCTTAAAAAAGGTTAAAAATCCACGCGAATACGGTGTGGCTGAGATTAAGGGCGGTAAAGTTTTGAGAATCGTGGAAAAACCGAAACGGCCGAAAAGCGACCTCGCGGTTATCGGGGTTTATATGTACGATAACAGGGTTTTCGAGATAGTCAAAACTCTGAAACCGTCGGGCAGAGGAGAGCTTGAGATCACCGATGTCAACAACGCCTATATTGAAAAGGGTTTGATGTCATACGCCATGCTCAGGGGCGGCTGGGCCGACGCCGGCGAGTCGATCGAAGCTTACAACGATACAATCAATTTCGTTCGTAAACACGGCGCGAAGAAACTTAAATAGCCGGGAAAGGGCGCGATGAAGCTGATAGAGGGAGTAGAGGCCAGACAGGTCAAAGTTATCCCTGACGAAAGAGGAAGACTGGGTGAGATCCTTCGTTCCGATAGCGACCTGTTCCAAAAATTCGGGCAGGTTTATTTCACAACCGCTTACCCGGGGGTTACCAAGGCCTGGCATTATCATAAGATCCAGACCGATCATTTCTTCTGTATAAAGGGGATGTGCAAACTCGTGCTTTACGATTCGAGGGAAGGCTCGAAAACGCATGGCCTTATAAACGAGTTTTTTATCGGCGAGAACAACCCGACGCTGGTGGTCATACCCCCCCTGGTCTACCACGGATTCAAGGCGATATCCACCGAGGAAGCGGTAATGATTAATGTCCCGACTGAAACATACAATTACTCGAATCCCGACGAGTACAGGCTTGACGCTCACAGCGACCAGATCCCTTACGATTGGGCGCGGAAGGACGGTTAGCCGGGAATGAGGGTGCTGGTCACAGGCGGAGCGGGATTTATCGGCTCCGATTTCATCCACTTTTTATTGAAACAGCGTCCCGACTGGCAGATAATAAATTTCGATAAGCTTACCTATGCGGGTAATCTCGCCAATTTAGAGGATATCGAGGATAACAGCAGCTATAATTTCATCAAAGGGGATATCTGCGACCCGACCGATGTCGCCAGGGTGTTCGAATCGAAATTCGATTACGTGGTTAATTTCGCCGCGGAATCTCACGTTGACCGCTCGCTTTACGATCCCGGCATTTTCTTGAAAACCAATATACTCGGCGCCCAGGTATTGATGGAGCATTCCTTAAAAGGCGGGGTGAGACGATTCCTGCAGGTTTCTACCGACGAGGTTTACGGTTCCCTCGGCAAGGGAGGTTATTTTTCGGAAGATAACCCTATGGCTCCCAACTCCCCTTACGCCGCCAGTAAAGCGTCGGCGGATCTTATGTGCCGGGCGTTTTATAAATCATTCGGGATGCCCGTACTGATCACCCGGGCGGGAAACAACTACGGACCGCACCAATTTCCCGAAAAGCTGATTCCTTTTTTCCTGACTAAAGCGCTCAACGATGAGCCAGTGCCTCTTTACGGCGACGGTCTCAACGTACGCGACTGGCTTTATGTGCGGGATCATTGCGAGGGAATCTTAACCGTGCTGGAGAAGGGAAAAGAGGGGGAAAGCTATAATATAGGCGGGGGCAACGAACGGACTAATATCGAGATCACCAAAAAAATCCTGGAAATAATCGGCAAACCGGAAAGCCTGATAAAATTCGTCAAGGATCGTCCCGGGCACGATCGTCGTTACGCCCTCGATTACGGTAAAATTAAAAAGGAGCTCGGCTGGGAGCCGAAAATGGAATTCGCCAATGGGCTTGCCGAGACGATCGAGTGGTACCGTAAGAACGATAAATGGCGGCGGGATATCAAAAGCGGCGAATATATGAAATTCTACGATCTTCACTACAGGGAGCGGCGTTGAAAAGGGCGCTTGTGACCGGAGCCGCCGGTCTTCTCGGGCAGAGCCTTGTTTCTAAACTACAGAGCGATTTTCTTGTCGAAGCATTAGATATTGCCGAAAATCCTTTCGATCCCTATAAAAATCTAACCTATAGAAAAATCGACCTGATCGATTTTACCCCGGCGAAATCGCTGATCGGTAAATTCAAACCGGATATAATTTTCAATTGCGCCGCGTATACCGATGTCGACGGGTGCGAGAAGAATCGAAAACTGGCCTTCGATCTCAATGTCGGTGTCGTGAAAAACCTGCTGACATCGAGTTTTGGAAAGATAGTCCAATTTTCCACGGATTACGTTTTCAACGGTGAAAACGGGCCGTATGCCGAAACCGATCCTGTCGATCCGATCGGCTATTACGGGGAAACCAAGTTGGAATCTGAACGCTTGATCCGGGAATCGTCGCGCCAACATCTGATAATCCGAACAAACGTCCTTTTCGGCAGGGGCCTGAATATCCGTCCGAATTTCATCATCTGGCTGGTCGAAAAACTCAAAGCGGGCGAGCGATTGAGGATAGTCACCGACCAGTTCAACAACCCGATTCACGCGGCCAATCTTGCCGATGCCGCGATCGAGGGCGGTACCGGGGATATCGATGGTATCCTGCATGTCGGGGGAGCGAGTTATCTCTCGCGGTATGATATCGCTATCAAAACGGCCGAGCATTTCAGGCTGAATACGGAGTTAATCCGACCGATAACCACAAAGGAATTGGGGCAAACCGCAAAGAGGCCGTTGAAGTGCGGCCTGAAGATCGATCTGGCCGAATCGAAACTCAAAACCAGATTGCTTAAACTCATTGAAGCGTTAAGGTTGATGGATTAGCCGATGAAAACGAAATGGAAGATAGTCCTGGCCATCTCCCTGCTGGGTAACCTGGGAGTTTTTTACGTCGGATGGAAGGGACTCGAGTATCGCTCTCATATCAACGATTTTCTGGAGAAATATACCTACGTGGTCGAGGAGTTTTCCGGCAGAAACAGGTATCGCGAGGCTAACAGCGAAATTCCCCCGGATCAATCCAAAAAGGGCAGAATTGTATTTCTGGGGTCTCAGATTACCGCGAATTGGAATTTGCAAAATTATTTCATCGATTACCAGACGATCAACCGGGGAATTTCCGGCCAGAGAGTGGCCGGGTATCTTTTAAGGATCGCGCCCGATGTTTTGGAACTTCGGCCTAAGGCTGTGGTAATGGAATTCAGTTCATATAATTTCCGTCCCGAAAACAGCGTAAATGAAATACGCGATTATATAGCCAGTTTCGGGGATATTGCCCGGGCAAACAGTATCGAGCCTGTATTCACCACGGTTGTGCCGGTCCGGGCCGATTTCTACGTTGAAGAGATAGGCGATTACTCCGTGCCTGATAGTCTCGATGTTTTCAATGAATGGCTTCGAAAATTCTGTATCGAAAAAAAATATCGGCTTGTTGATTTCCATGCCCTTCTGGCGGATGACGACGGCAACCTGCCGGAAAGTGTTTCGGCCGGGCAAATTTTGCTTAACGACCGGGGATATGAAATCATATCGCAGGCTACGCTGGAAAAAATTCGGGAAATATCGCGGTAACTTATTGATATTCAATAGATTCTGTCGGGCATAAAGAACCGCGGGCATTCGATATTTTATGAATGGAAGCCTTGCTTGACAATGGTTCGGGTTAGTTGTAGCTTTTCCGATATAGTAAATATGGAGGGTTAGGATGAAAGCTATGGTGACTATTTTATTAATAATACTCGCGATCGGATGTGTCCTGGGAGCGTTTTTCGCGTATAAGGCTTTGAAATTACGGGCCGAGGTCAAAATGTGGAAGGGGTATCACGATGACGCGGTCACCCGGCTCGGCGATCTTAAAAGCGATTACGCCCAAATATCGGTTTATGCCCCCGAGAACGAGAAGCTTCTGAACGAAACCACTGGGGAGCAGAGAAAAGAAATGACAGTACTGTTCGGAGCGTCGATAACAAAAAGATGGAATGCCGAAAAAGCGTTTCCCGGTAAAGGTGTGATTAACAGGGGTGTTGGCTCGCAATCCGATACCCAGCTTCTGGCCCGGTTTTCCAGCGACGTTTTGCAGCTCGAGCCGGGGCGGGTGGTCATAAAGATCTGTTCGGGGAATTTCCAGCCGCAGGCCGACCCGGATATGATCTGGGATGAGTTCGAGACCATGGCGCTCATGGCCGACAGCCGGGGAATAAAGCCGATTCTGGCGACTGTTATCCCGGCTACCCGCGGCGCGGAGGAATACGAGGGCTACAGTATCAGCTCGGAAGTAGGGGAATTTAACGATAAGATCGGTAAATTCGCCGCCGAACGCAATTTCACCGTGGTTGATTATTACCGGGCTATGGTCGATTCCGACGGTTACCTTCCCGACGATATGGCTCGGGACACGATTCATCCTAACGAAAAAGGGTATGAGAAAATGGCAATCGCGCTGAAACCTATTTTAGATATGTAAGCGTGAAAGTTCTGGAAAAGAAATGACGAAGTATCTGGATTTATCCAAGGTGAACGATCCCGATCCCGGGATTATCGAAAAACAGGGATATATAGTCCGGGATGGCAAGCATCTTTTTTACACTTCATATACGCCCGAAAAAAGCTGTGAATATGGTATCGTTCTGGTAAGTCCTTTCGCCGAGGAGAAGGTCAGGACGTTGCGGATATTCGTCTCCCTGTCGAGAGCGCTGGCTAAGCTGGGTCTGACCGTTCTGTATTTCGATTATTTCGGCGACGGCGACAGCGAGGGGGATTTTGAAGAAGCGTCGTATGACGACCGTATCGCCGATATCAAAGCGGCGGTCGATTTCGTCCGCCAAACGGGTGTTGATAATGTCGGCCTTCTCGGTTTACGCTGGGGAGCGACATTGGCCGCGTTGGCCGCCGACGAAATCTCTCCGGCATTCCTGACCTTATGGGAGCCGGTAATAAATACCGAGAAATACTTCTTCGATCATCTTCGCTCCAATATAGCGTCGCAAATGATTTTAGAAGGCAAGGTGAATAAAAACCGCGAGACGCTGGTGGAGGAATTGAAGGGGGGCGCGGTCATAACGGTCGAAGGGTACAATATAAACGGCGGCTTTTTCGTCGAAGCAAGGAAGCATGGACTTGTCGGCGGGGAATTCAATTACGATGGGAAGACGTTGATAATGCAGATAGCCCGCAATACCGAAAAAATCAGGAAGGAATTATCCGATCTGAAGGAGGCTTTCGGAGCGGCCGAGATCGTCGCCGTGGCGAAAGAATTCGAGTGGGAGAAAACCGAGACCTGGAACCCCGCGCCGACGGAGTTATTCAACGCGACTTTCGGGTTTTTGGAAAAATACGGGTATATTGCGATCGGCAGGGATAAACTTAAGCCGTGATCGATTGTTTTTTTAACGGATGATCAAATGTCCAAGCTGATAATAGCCATAATAAGCTGGAACACCAGAGAGTTGACCGAAAATTGTCTGCGCTCTCTTAAGGGTGATATCGAGGGGACGGATAATGAGATCTGGGTGGTTGATAATAACTCCTCCGACGATTCCGTGGAAATGATAAAAAGCGAATTTCCCAAAGTAAGATTAATCGAAAATATGGAGAACGTCGGCTTCGCCAGGGCCAACAACCAGGTATTGAGAGCGGCGATTGGAGATTATTACCTGCTTTTGAATTCTGACACCATAGTTCCGCCCGGATCGATAAAAGCCCTCTGGCGATATATGGACGATAACCCCCGCGCCGCCGCCCTCGGCCCGAAACTCAAGAACGCTGAAGGCGACGTAGAGAGACCGTTGAAACCGCTGCCGTCACTTTTAGGTGAGTTGCGGTATTGCCTGGTTAATCATTTTTATCCGTTCGGGAGTTTTTTCGAGCAGCGTTTCAGGAGCGAGAACGCTTTTTCAGAAAAAACCGCGAGAGCCGAGGTGCTCTCCGCGGCCTGTTTGATTATCAGGAAGGATGTAATCGATAAGGTAGGGGTATTATCGGAGGAGTATTTTCTCTTTTCCGAGGAGAACGATTATTTCAACCGGATGCGCGAACATGGATTCTACGGTTATTATAATCCAGATATCGAGATCGTACATCTGATCGGCAAGAGCCGAGGCAAGCGCGGAAGTATCGATTCGGAGAAGAATTTCCTTAGAAGCCGCCGACTCTATTTCAAGAAATTCCACGGCCGGGATATATGGATGTTTTCGGCCATCTACTATTTCTTTTTCTCCTGGTCGTATCTCGCCGCCTTAGCCAAAAGAGGCATGGGCAAGAAAAACGATTATCCGAAACTATACATGGAGCTTTTAAAAACGTTATCGGGGGGCGATTGAGTTGAAAAAAGTCCTGTTGGTATCTTACGTTTTTCCGCCCATGGCCGCGGTGGGAGGCCAGAGGGTTGTAAATTTCTCTAAATATCTTCCTGAATACGGATGGACTCCTGTCGTCCTGACAGTTAAAAAGGGAGTCAACTCCTCCTGGGACCAATCGTTACTCGATGAGATCAAAGAAATCAAAGTTTACAGATCGCTATCGTTCGAGCCGCTGCTCAAGCGGGCGATAGAGGGCCGACAGGAATCGTACAAGCCTGGTTCTGTCCGGGGGCAGGCCGCGCTATCGGGAATGACGTTATTGAAACGATTAAAGAGATTTATAAGAAATATATTATCGGTGCCCGATTTCGCCATTCTCTGGATACCTTTCGGCGTAATTAAGGGGCTAAGGGTGATCCGCGCGGAGAGGATTTCGGCCATAGTCTCGTCGTCGCCGCCGGTCTCTTCGCATATAATAGCGTCCATACTGGCCAGAATTACGGGCTTGCCCCATCTTGTCGATTTCCGCGATCTCTGGACTCTAAATCATGTCTATCATGAGCGCGGCTACCCGGAGTATATCAAACGGTATGATCGAATCTGGGAAAGGTTCGTTTTAAGGGGAGCCGATTGGGCGGTTACCGCGTCCCCGGGATTCACCAGGCAGATGAAAGAACATAATGACGGTATGCTCGGCAAGCGGGTCTCGACAATAACCAATGGTTTCGATTATAATGAAATCGACCTCGACAAGACTCTGGATGGTTACAGCGACAATATTATGCGGTTTATGTATGCCGGTTCACTTTACAGCCACTTCAATCCTGTCTTTTTTCTGGAGTGTTTTTCCGATTGGCTGAAACGCTCGGAAGCAAATCATAAAAAAAAAGTAAGGATCGATTTTTACGGGGGCAGCGATTACGATTACAATCAATATGTCGAAGATCTTGGCCTCGAGAAGGTGGTGTTCTTCCACGGGTTTAAAAGCCGCTCCGAACTTATTCCATTGATGGCGCGCGCCGATTGTCTTCTGCTTTTTCTGGGCTTCGAAACAAGTTGCGCGAATGTCATACCGGCCAAACTGTTCGAGTATCTTGCCGCCGGCTCCCCGATTCTATCCCTTGCCCCGGAGGGCGTCACATCCGATATTATAGCGGAATACGGCGCGGGGCGCTCAATTTGTGAAAGCGATAAAGAGACGTTGATCGCGTTGTTGGAAAGATGTTATGACGATTGGAAAACGAAAGAAGCCTGCCGGAATAGATTTCGCTATATCGAGGAGATAGACCGGGTGAGATTGACCGGGCGATTGGCCGAGTTGCTCGATCGGGCGGTAACCGATCTTCCTAAGGAGTCGGCGTCCGGACTGAGGCATAAGGCGTTATGATATGAACGAGCGGTTGATAGGTAGAGGACAAAGGGAGATTTTCAGCCTCCGCACCCTGTTGTTGCTGGCAATGATAGGGTTATCGGTAATGCTGGGTCTGCTTATCTTAAAGGTTAACCCGCTTATCCCTATCGGCGGCGTGATCGGCGTTGTCGTAGCTTTTCTGATACTCAAATACGAGTATTTCGGCCTGTTGCTTTATTTTGTCGTTTTCATGACCCGTCCCGGCGAGATGTATCCGTCGCTTGCCCCTTTGAGGATCGAGTTTCTGCTGGGCGGGGCTATCGCGTTTTTAACCCTTATTAAAAACAAGTACAAATACGGCAAATTCTCGGTTCCCCGAAGTAAACTCAATCTGGATTTCGCGCTATTTTTGGGAGCCATCGCCTTATCCTTCTTCCTGTCGTCATGTAAGACCTGCACGCTGGATCGATTCCAGGAGATATTCAAATTCGGGATATTTTATCTGCTTATCATCCTGATTATCGATTCGAAGAAACGATTGGAGATATTCTTCTGGGCCTTTATTATTCTGATCGCCCGGATCGCGCTCGATGTAATTTTCGGCTTTTTCGGTGGGGAGGCTGTATACAACCAGGGCCTGATGAGAGCGACCACCGAGAGTTCAATCGCCGATAATTTCAACGGGATCGCCATTACGCTGAACACGGCTTTTCCATTCGTTTATTATTTGTTTATTCATTATAAAGCATTATGGAAGAAAGTTCTCCTTGGCATAATCCTGGCCATGTTCGTGGTCACTCTTGTCCTGACCGGATCGCGCGGCGGACTTCTGGGATTCATAGCTCTTCTGGGATGTATCTGGTGGATGTCGCGTAATAAGGCGATAGGAATTGTCGCGTTTATACTGTTTTCGGTGATCGGTTGGTTCAGTATCGGGGAAGACAGGCAAAAACGCTACGCCTCGATTTTCGATTCCCAACTGGACGCGTCATCAAAAGGACGTGTGGATGCCTGGCATGACGGCGCGTTGCTGTTTCTGGAGCGGCCCCTAACAGGTGTCGGCGCGGGCGGTTTCCTGCAGGCCAGGGTGGATAGATTCGGGGTATGGCTCGATCCCCATAATTTATATATCCACGTTTTCGCCGAGCTCGGCATAATCGGCGGATTTATCTTCTTCTTCATGTTTCTAAAGGATATAGTAAAAATCAACCTTCGAGTGATTAGAGAGGTTCAAACCAGGGGGTCTCCGCATGCTTTGCTCGCCCCGTTCGCCCGGGCGACTATTATCGCCTGTTTTTCCCTTTTGGTGACAGGCGTATTCGCGCATTCCACTTACAGATATACCTGGTATCTTCTGGCCGCCCTTACGGTGGTTTCGGAACAATTTTTGCGAAAAAACGCTGATAATGCTACGCTTAAGGGAGATTCCCCGGAATCCTTGCCGACCCTCATATCGGAGTCACCGTCCGGCGATTAACGGGACAGGGAAGGTAATTACTTGTATTCGGCAATATTGAGAAAAATGCTTTTGCCTGTCGCTCTCAAGCGGGATAATCGTCTTCCGGCTTTAAAATACTGGAGAGAGTTCGAGCAAAGCCAATATTGGCCCCGGCAAAAACACCTGGATTATCAATGGGAGAGATTGCGAACGCTCCTGTCATATAGTTATGAAAATTGTTCCTATTATAAGGATATTTTCGACGAAAGAGGTTTAAACCCGGAATCGTTTAAGGGTTTTGACGATCTTTCCCGTTTGCCCATATTAACAAGGGATATCATTTTCGACCAGGGAGAGCGGCTTATTTCCGGATCGATTCCCGCGGAAGATATAATGAAATTCCCAACCGGGGGGACGACCGGCCAGCAGGCTGTAATGTATAGGGATCAGAATAGTTTCAACGAGAAACTGGCTATGGAGTGGCGTCACGAGGGATGGATGGGACGCAAACCGTGCGATAAGACCGCTTATTTCTGGCCGGCTCATATCGATTTTGTGGAACATGAGTCGTTTAAGGCGCGGATTAAAAACCGCTATATTCTCAGGCAGTTGGTACTGAACGCGGGTACGTTCCGTGAGGATATCGCGCGCGGGTTTTACGATGATCTTTTAAGATTTAATCCGCGATACCTGAAAGTATTCCCGGCTTCCCTTTACATTTTCGCCGAGTATATCGAAAGCAACAGTTTGCCGCCGCTGAGACTGCGTGGGATTATGTCCAGCGGGGAACCCCTTTACGATTTTCAAAGGACAAAATTCGAATCGCTTTTCGGATGCCCGGTATACGATATGTATGGCTCGAGGGAAACCGGGAACACCGCCAGCGAATGCTCCGCTCACGAGGGGATGCATCTCGCCGAGGAAACCGGTTACGTGGAATTTTTGGCCGACGGTAAACAGGTCGAATACGGACAGGAGGGCGAAATTATCATTACGGATCTTACCAATTACGCCATGCCGTTGATACGGTACCGGATTAACGATTACGGTATCCCTATGGGGAAAACCTGTTCCTGCGGACGAACCTTGCCTTTAATGAGCACGGTTGTCGGGCGTTTACAAGACGATATATGGAGTCCCGACGGCACCCGGCATAGCGGTAACGTTTTGGGTTTTCATCTTACCGTCGGGGAAGAGGGGATAGTGATCGGGCAGACCCAGTTCGTGCAGAAATCGCTTACGGATTTTCACGTGCGGATCACCGACAGGCCCGAACCGACACCGGAGATGTTCGAGTACTTGACCCGGCGCATGAAAGATATTCTGGGCGATGGTATAAACGTGACATTCGAAGTGGTCGATAATATTCCCAGGGAAAAATCAGGCAAGATCAGATACGTGAAATGTGAAATCGATCCTCCTCTCGACGCGAAATCAGGCCGTTAACCGGATTCGCGAACCCATGATCATAATCGATATCAGAATAATTCTATCCGGGCTGGGATAAATATATTTCGAATTTTAATTCCGTTGGTCATGTACGCGTTTTATCGTATTGAAAAATAATATCCATTAGCTGTTTTGCCCGGGAATCCCAGGAGTGTTCAAACGCCAGTTCGTTCCTCCGTTTTCTTTTTTCCGGGCTGTCTTCGCTTATGGCCCGTTCGATATTATTAAGAAAATCGTCATAATTATCAGACAGGTAAACGTGATCGCCGAATCTGATAAGTTCCGGCAGGGAAGTCGATACGGTCGGAATTCCCATAGCCATATATTCGAGGAATTTCAGCGGATTTACCGCCATGGTAAGCTCATTTATGATAAAGGGGATAATTCCAATATCGAACTTGGCCGCGAATCGGGGTAATAGATCGTATTTAATATTATCGGTTAATGTGACATTATCAAACCGCCTCAAGGGATCTGTGTTCTGGTCAGTCCCTCCTATTAACATGATTTCCCATTCCGGTTTTGATTCGGCGATGTACGAGATTAAATCAAAATCAACCCATTGACTGAGATATCCGAAGAATCCGATCACGGTTTTTTCATTTTTCTCCTTCTCACTCCGGCGATAGGGTTTGTTGAAATGATCATAGTCTACCCCGTGCGGTAAATAATGGCATTTATTTTTGCGTGAAGAGAATTTCTTCTCAAGATATCGGGCGGTATATAATATCAAATCGCATGAATTTACCAGGTCCTCCTCCATATCCATTATCGTTTTTTTATCTACTCCCGGGAATTGGGTGAAATCATCCACGCAGTAATATACCTTCAAGCGATCAGGATGATCTTTGTAAAAATCCGAGACGTTCGGCAGTGAACTTACCAAAATGTAATCCTCGAAATTCATTGTACGTATAGCTTTTCGGATACTCCGCCCGACCATAACCCTGTTGATCCATCGGATAAAACGGATATTGTTAAACGGGATTATTACCGGAGAGATTACGTGGAGATTCGAAGATCGGTCGATTTCCCCTGAGGATGAAGAGACGGAAAACCATGAGAGTATTTTCCCGATAGATCTATTTAGGTCATAATATGAGAATGACGGTTTTCGATATCCGATGGTGTTTACCCATATAACCATATGCTCCGATAACAATCTGCGAAACAGATGTTCGCAACTGCTGGGATGTCTGCCCCAATCGTCGGAAAATACGATAAAGTTCATATGCTAATGATAGTATATCTTAATTAATTTCATGGTCTTCTCTCAATCGCCATTGTAGTACTGTTCGAGCGGATCGATCTTCGGCCCGGTTTTTAAGCCGAGAAATGATCTCAAGACATTAGCTATTCTCAAAGCCGATTTGCCATCGCCATACGGATTTTTCTTAAACGCTATTTTACGGTATTTTTCGTCGTCGGTCAGCAGGCTGGATACCTCCTTTATTATCTTATCCTTATCTGAACCGACCAGTTTAGCGACTCCGGCATCGACCCCTTCGGGACGTTCCGTTTCGTTTCTCAAAACCAGAATCGGCTTGTGAAGTGTCGGAGCCTCTTCCTGAATCCCGCCGGAATCGGTCAGTATAATGGTCGATCTCATCATCGTTTTTATCAAATCGAGATAGTTCATCGGTTCGCGCAATTCAACGCGCGGGTTGCCGCTGAGATTACCATATACGATTTCTCTGACGTTCGGGTTTGGATGGACCGGAAAAATAAATTTAAGGTTGCTGAAAATCTCGGTGAGTTTATTAATGGCCTCGCATATATTGGTCATGGGAGCCCCGAAATTTTCGCGTCTGTGAGCCGTGACAAGTATCATTTTGTTTTCGGACGCCGTTTGAACGCTTTTGCGATTAAGCGCGTTCCGATCGGACCCGAGCAGGTTGAGCAGGGAATCTACCACGGTGTTGCCCACGTAGTAGATTGTCGAGAGATCGATTGATTCGTTTACCAGGTTTTCCCTGGCTCTCAGGGTCGGTACGAAGTTGAAGGTGGCGAAACGGCTCACGATCTGACGGTTAATCTCCTCGGGATGCGGGAAGTAAATATTATTCGTTCTCAGGCCGGCTTCCACATGGCCGACCGGAATTTTATGAAAATACGCGATAAGTCCGCTCATCGCCGCCGTTGTGGTGTCGCCCTGAACCAGAACGATATCGGGTTGGATTTCATTTAATACCGGTTCGAATTTTTCTGCCATTTTCGACATTATATAGCCGAGGCTCTGGCGCGGCTTCATAATATCCAGATCTATATCGGTTACGATGTCGAATTCCTTTAAGAACTGATCGGACATCTCGCGATGCTGGCCGGTAGAAAGCGCTATTGATTCCAGATCCTCGTACGCGCTTAAAGCTTTGATAACCGGAGCCAATTTAATGATTTCCGGCCTCGTGCCCATGACAGTCAGTATTTTTTTCATTGAATTCCCTGTTCGGAGTCATCCATGATCAATAAACCTTTAAAAAGTATCGGAATTTCCAAAGCCCGCTATAGTTCTCTTAATTATTGGCATCGATTGCGTCAGCCCCGGCGCTATCCAAAAATCTAACAAATTATCAAAACGGCTATTAAGCCGTTCCCCTGTTAAACGTCATTTTATTAATGAACCGTATATTTGAGTCAGCCTGTCGGCTTGAAAACGGAAACTGTATTTTTTCTTTAGCTTAAAAAAACCGGCTTCTCCCAGGGAATTCATCCTTTTCCTGTCGTTAAGGGCTTGTAAAATCGCCGTACCCAGAGCTTGAGGGTTTCCGGCCTCAACCAATACGCCGTCGCTACCATCCTCTATAACCTCGGGGATTCCGCCGACCTTTGCAGCGACAATGCCTAACCCATGTTTCCACGCTTCCAGAATCACCAGGGGATGTCCCTCGGAGAGGGATGGGATAACCAGAAAATCGATACCCTTATAAGCCGCCTCGATATCATCGGTGAATCCCATAAAGCGAATAATATGATCTAACTTCAACTCCCTGGCAAGTTTTTTTAAATTCTCCAATTCACCGCCGTCACCGTAAATCCTGGCCACGAACTCGCCCCTGTTTTTAGCAGTTTCCGCTAAAGCCCTGATAAATATGTGTATTCCCTTCTCGTAGCTTAAACGGCTGATTACACCGATTGTCGGCTTTTCTTTAATAGTCGGAGCGGGTTTTTGAATATTATCATCTATTTCTATGGCGTTATAAACCACCTGAATTTTACTTTTACTCACTCCATTCTCAGTCAGCCTGTCGGCGCTGGCTTCGGATACAGCGATTATCGAATCGAGACGCGGCAGTATTTTTCGATCGATAATATTGTAGATTTTCATTTTCATGTTTTCCTGAGTCCAGCCGTGGAAATAAGCCACCCGCGGAACATCGCGTCCGACTCTCGCCAGGAAACCGTAAAAGTCGGCCTTATACCCATGTGTCACTACCAATTTAACATCATATTTAACGATTATTGATTTAATTCGACCCGGTATTTTCGGATCGAAAGGGTAATTATCCTCTATCGCCTCGACTCCATAGCCCTTAGAATTCGCCGCGGAAAGAAATTCGTTTTTCTTGCCGCGCTTAACAAACGACGCGCTTATTATTTCAAAATCGGTTATATATTTCAATTGACCCATAATCAACTTTTCAGGCGCGCCCAAAAAATCCGATCCTATAATATTGAGGACAGCAGGTTTGCTATTCATAATTCCAATGAAAGACCTCTACAGCTAAAACACGTTTCTTCGTCAACCCGTTTGAATATTTCATCGATAATATCGCCAATATCGCCCCGGACGGCATTTCAATCTTTTCGCGAGTTATCGCGGGCATATTGTGACGACCCCAATCTATTGATCGTTAATCGATTAGCTTGCTTTGCCGTTTACCCTGCCTGTTGCCCAATTTATCGTTATTTCTCCGATATTTCAATAGAAAAGAAAAAGCCTGTCAACGCAAAATAGAAATGTCCTATTTTGTTAATTGAGTACACAACTCCTTTCGTGCAATAGATTTCGAGTTTAACGGCCTCCTCCAGGGATGATCTCTGGCCGGAAGA
>SDBU01000112.1_pt1 | contig 106366 bp, 105 predicted proteins | sample 2277071 | NCBI WGS metagenome assembly SDBU01 (sample SAMN10397929, study PRJNA504765) | marine sediment metagenome | isolation source: marine sediment core GS08_GC12, 126 cmbsf | place: Arctic Ocean: Gakkel Ridge, Loki's castle | collected 2008
AGTTAATCGTGGTAGGAGGGGGGAGTTTCGTTTCGTAATTGAGGGCATGTAACGAAAAACTAGACTGTGCATTCGCCGTTGATCCATACCAACTCCTACTCACATATCTATCCGTAGCCTTCCTAATAAACTAGGTTAAGACAGAAGAAAGAGCGCGGCTTTAATGACTGAGGACATCCGTGATAGTATTCCCTTGTTGTCTAGGTCATGTTGGAGGACTACCTTCAATTCACTTGCTTGAAGTACTATGTCGGACATTAGTCTGCGGACTTTTACTGTAGTTGCTGCTTCAACCCCAATTTCAGCATGCCTGCAAGCTTTTCCGATTTCAGAAAGACTGCGTTGAAGGTCAGACTTGTCGGGATTGTCGCTGATTAGTCCTCTCACTGTGACTATACTTGTTCGAACCCTTAGCAATCGTTTCCGTTCCCTCTTGGACAATCTACAATCAACCAGTTCGTCAGTTGTGACCTGCAATTGAGAGAGTATTTGGAATTTCATTGTAATAAAAACAATATTGATTAATATATTACTCTTTGTAAATAATTTTGAGGGGCCTACCCCTTATTATTGGTGAGCTTATAACGTCCCATCCACATAAGAATACATGACCGCTCCCAAGCGTTGCCCGACCTGCAAGTCCACTGACAGGATTACACTACTCCGTCACCCAATCGAGGGCTACATCAAATGGGAATGCTGGTCTTGTGTGAGAAAGACCTTCCCCGTAGGTTCGACAGTGGCACGCTTCGTTCACAAAATCACTCCTGGTAGATCAGAGTGGTTGATGACCATCTCAAACGAGAGAAACCTTGAAGAACTTGAGGCGATTGGCAATTGGGCACAGGAGCAAGGAAAGAATGTTGTGTCCCTTTACATGTATACGAACTGGCGCAAGAAGACCAATGTGGGACCATCGAGTTTTAGCTTTGGACATGAGCACAGCCTGGAACACCTTGAAGGGAGAATCGAATGGGTGAGGAATAGACTCCCTTTGTTGTCTGGCCAGTTCACCGAGGTTTCAGCGAATGTCTATCAGGCGACCCTTGACCTCTAGAAAAGAGTAAAGAGGGGGATTCTTCCTTCGATTACGAGTAGGAGATCCATTGACATGAAGTGTTTGAATTGTGGTGGAGAAGATTTTGAGAAGGCAGAGCATGATGGACAATTCACTACGGCATTCTCATATCGGCGAGTAGTGGACTTTACAAGCAAGGAGAAAACGGTCATTGTTCCAAGATATTTTCATGCATGCTTGAAGTGCGGTTTTGTTCATCAGATGCTAGACCTTGAAGTTAGACGAGTAGAGATGAAAAATCTTATCGATTATGCTTTGGAAGATAGGTTGACAGAACCTGACCCTGAGGATTATCGTAACTTTCGTATTGAACGAATCAATATGAGAGAGGTGTCAGAGTTTACAAACATTCCCAGACCACTCTTAGATGAATTAGCGAGAGAGTTACTTCAAGGCCACAAGGGGTATGACACAATCCAACTCCGCGTTGGTAAGTGCAAGCGAGTCATTCCAGTCTTGGAAGAGGACGAAGGTATGTTGTGGATCATAGGACAAAAGAAGTGACCTATTGACATAATATGAGTCCAACTAGAGTTAATCATTGTGAACCCCAGTTGATTTTTCTCTCAGTTTCGTAATTGAGGGCAATTCCACCTTCGACCAATGCTTCAGCAAGTGGAGCTAAGAATTGTTATCTAACAGAGGCCGACCATCACCATAGGGTGTAGGTATGGTGCTTATTAGTCATAATAGGTCTATGGTCTATTCCGACTCCAATTTTGTAGTTTCTTTATAAAGACGATACAATATTAGAACCGAGATTAATTGCTAACTAGAGGAATAATATGAGTTAAAATACTACTGTTGTTAACTATTATATCTTTAATTCTGTATGAGTTTATATTCAATTTCAAGGACAAAGTTCTGAGGTATTCGTTGATGAAAAAGGAAAAGCGGCGTCGTTCCCGCTCGTACATGAAGCCTAAAGCATCTGAACAAAGAAAAATGGACGACAACTATTATATCTCTTCATCAACCGCCTACCTTGTCGAGTCTTTTTCTCTGAATTCCAGTTCGCGGGAGGTTGCACGAAAAGGAAAGGGACGGAAACCAGACATCCATTATAGAAGAAATAATATTACCCATCAGGTAGCAGCAATTGCAAGAGACTCCGGAAGAAAGGTCAATGAAATAGACCTAGCTACTCTTACTTTGCATTTTGAGAACTACGTGAAGACTGTCAATCTCATTTTGTCACGTATCTACAAGACTGATAGACGTGCTGAGGTTCTTGGAGAAGTGCTCTCCAATTATCGCGGACGGGCCTACACTCTTTTACGAAATGAGAGAGACCTCTGTTACCAACACAATGATGATATCAAAGGGTTGGTGTATGAGCGGCTCCATCGGAATGCACTAGAGCACGCTGGAAGGACCCTATTGGCAGATTGGTCCAGAAGACAACTCTTCAAAGCGGCAATAACCCTACTTGATGGCTCACCTGACGATGTTCTCAAACTCCTGAGAAGAAAACAAATTCCTTCTGACCTGATCCGAAGAGTGCGGGACAGTTGTCCTGCGGTGAAAAATAAGGGGTCGGGTTATCATTATGCTCTTGGCGTTCTTAGACAACTACGCCTAGCAATTGACAGGCACATCTTAGATACTCTTGGTGTCAAGATCAAATGGCGAGGTCGTCAGAGGATGAAGGTTTCATCATTGCTCGCAAAACGGTCTGTTGACCTTTCCAATGTCCAAGGACTTGTCATGAGAAAGATATCGAGCTGGGTGAAGAATGGATATCCCTTCACTGTTCCTCAGCTCAAGAGTTTCAGTCTTGACTTCTCAGCAAGTACAGAGAATTCCACCGGTCAGGGATACTGGTTCTCACTGGATTCAGAGCGAGGGAACGAGGTCCTGTTGCATCTAAAACTTCCACCCGGAATTGATGGAGACGCACAGAAGGATTCTCCCTACAAATCAAACACACTTACCTTTAGATTTCTTGACTGGTTACCAAGGGCTGCATCTGAGGACACAACCAAGGCAAATCGCGCAAAGAAGACTGGGCATTTTAACAGAGCCCAGCAGCTGAGCTTCAGAGCTGCAAAGTTTGAAGATATGCATGAGCAACTCATGAATACGATTCAGTTCCAGCATGTGACCCACCAGCTCTCAAGGCTCAGACAGAAGAAGAACAATGACCTGGAAGAGATTGCTAGGCTAGTAGATGAATCTAAAAAACTCAAAAAGTCACGACGAAGTGCGCCCCCCCGCATACTTCTTCGCGGACATAAAGTAGTCCTTCAGATACCATTCCTGTCCCCGAACGGTACTGTGAGCTCGAAGGTCTTCAAAGACAAGGAATATACGACAGAGGCTGGAGCTGATAGGGGACTCAGAGTACCAGTTGCTCTCTCAGTAGAAAAGGACACCAAGTTTGTCGACCTGTTGATCTCAGTGGAACCTCTCATTGCAAAGAGGATGCTGCTGAGGAAGAATGCGTCGGTCTTACAATCGAAGGTGGACAAGAGAAAGAGTAACTGGGAACAAAAACGACCCAGCCAAAAATATCCTCAATCCCTTAGCAGGAAACTAAAGCACTTCAATGCTACGTGGGATAAGATTCGTCGTCTTGATAGAGAGATTGCTCGTATCATTGCTGCAAAGACCGTGTGGTTCTGTGAGGAACATGATGTGAAGAAACTGTTCTTCGAGGACCTGCGAGGTTTTCAGGGACATGCAGGCTCCAAGGACCTGTCGTGGTCATTGAACGCAAACCTGTGGGGGAAAATCATTGAAACTGTTCGGTACATGAGAGAGTCACTTGGTCACTCAAAATATAGTGTCTGGACAGTGAACCCACGATATACATCACAGACATGTCATGTGTGTGGAGAGAGAGGTTTCCGAGTCAATGACGAGAGCTCGAAGACAAAGAGGAAGGGTGGGGAGTTCTTCTATTGCACAAAGTGTGATGTTCATCATCATGCGGATATTAATGCAGCAAGGAATATAATACATGTTCAATCCAAATCCAGTGTCGTTCCTGGACGTACAGCTTGATATTGAAGTTTGTACAACTTACAATGAACGGTGAGGATATAGTTCTGAAAATATCTGTAGGTGACGAGTTCTATTACCAATTTCATCGACATGGCTCAGTTGGAGAAGATGCTGAATTCGATATCGAGGATGATTCGATTATTACCTACACAGATGCGGAGGCCGAGTACCTTCATCCAGAACATATGAAGAAACCAGGTTGGACTGGCGGAGATGCAGAACGAGGAAAATGGTTCTTCAAAGCATTGAAGGCAGGCGGAACAACACTCAAGATCAATACATTGTTTCGATTTCAAGTGGAGAGTACATGTACGATTACTATTGTTGTGAAACCATAGCTATTTAGTAACCTAGACAAACGAATAGTCTGCAGAATACATCAACACCTCACTCTGCTGAAAGGCTTTCCTCAAATCTTCGAGACCCTTTTCGTAGTCTTCCTTGCTAATCTTGTGGAGCATTGAAAATCCACGCTTTGTCACAGTTTCGAGGTATTCCACACCAAGTTGTACAGGGTTGTATGTGTACTCCTTTGGATTCACTACACTGAATCCAGCTTTGAAAAGCAATTCGTCAATGACATCAATATCAGGATAGCGTTCCTTGTCAATCTCAGCAGATGCGGGAAAGAATCGTGAGGTCATTCGTTGATCTATCTGTTTATGGGACTGCGTTACAATACAGAACGATTCTGAACTTTTCAAGATTCTACAAATTTCATGAAATGTTGCAGGGATATCAGGAAGATGATGAAGCACTTCAGTCATGAAAACGAAATCAACAGACTCGGTCGCAAATGGGATGCAGTCTGCAGGAGCTTGCACAAAAGGAATCTGGCTTTGCTTTTCATATGCTTTCTGAAGCATTCCATGCGATATGTCAAGACCAATTACACGAGCTTGTTCAGTAGATGCCAAGAGAATAGTGTTGTTTCCTGTACCGCACCCTACATCTAAGACCAGTGAAGACTCCGATAAGGATACGCCATCAAGAATCTGATGAATCATCTCTGGATTCCCTTCTCGTACTTTATCGTATACCTCTGAGACCTTATCGTAGTCGATTGTCTTCTTGAACATATCCAGTCAATAGAATAGGAGGATAACCCTGTAAAAACTGTTGAGAAAAGAGAAAGAGGGGATGACTAGTTAGTCATCCAAGTTGGAGATTGTGTTCATACCTGTTCCTCAAAGAAACTTCTGTGAACCGCCTCGATTGCTGCATTCATGTCATCTTGCTGTACGATGAAATAATATGCAACATCAGACGCACCAGCAGAGAACATCTCAACGTTTACACCACACTCAGCCACAGCTGAGAACACACGTGCTGCCAGACCCTTGGTTGTTAACACTCCTTCACCAACAACAGCAACAATTGCCACGTCATTACTTACATCAATCCTCTCAATGACACCTCCAACAAGGGGGGCAAGGGTTTCCTTGCTCTTCAGGACATCACGAGAAGCAACTAGAAGATTGATACAGGTCTGCGATGTTATGACTGAATAGATGTTGACGTTTTTGCTAGCCAATATGTTGCCAATCTCTCCAATGATACCAGACGTATACCCAACACCTGCACCATGTATCTTCAGGACTGAGATATCACTACTGCAGGTCACACTCTTGATGACATCCTTCTTTGCATAACCCTTAGGTTGGATAACTGTGCAGAATCCCTGAGGATCACGAAAGTTTCTTATTCGTATCTCTATGCTTGACCCTCGAAGTGGTTCAACAGTTCGCGGATGAAGGATTTTCGCACCAAAATAGGATAACTCAGCTGCCTCGCGGTAAGACAAATCAGAAATAGGTACTGCATTCTCAGTGATTTTCGGATCTGCAGTCATGAATCCATCAACATCTTTCCAGATATCTAGAGTTGTTGCATCCAAACATTCAGCAATAACGGCGGCACTGTAATCGGACCCATTCGGACCAAATGATGTGGGTTGCCCAGAGCTATTACAGCCAAAAAAACCTGTTATCACAGGCATGATGTCCTCTGCAATGAGTGGACCAATATGTTCCTGCAGGTTACTCTTTGCAACAGAGGTATTGGCTGTTGCATTGTCAAACACACAATCTGTAAGTAGACCGATATTATCAGACTCTAATGATTCAGCATCAATCCCTTGATCGGTTAGCACTCCAGAGAGGATTACCGCGGATAGACGTTCACCCTGACTGAGAATTAATGCTCGGACTGAGTCTGTCACTTCACCAATGTAAGATACTCCATAGAGCAGCCGTTCAAGTTTCTTGAGTTTCTCTTCTATTGATTTCCGGATTTTTTCACTAAGAGATGGGTTGTTGATTACTTGTTCAATAATCTCAAGATGTTTTGTCTTCAGATTGGCTACTAATAGTGGGATACTTCCTTCTGATTCTAAAGCAAACTTGATACTGTTGTTGAGAATGTCAGTAACTCCATTAATTGCAGATACAACGATAACAATGGGTTCCTGTTTGTCTTCTTTCAGGAGATTAACCACATTAATGAAGTCTTCAGCTGTTTGGAGGCAACCCCCACCAAATTTTGCAACTCTCACGCAAACACACCCTTAGATAAAGCAAATTCTGCATTTAACACAGATGCTCCAGCAGCACCACGAATTGTGTTGTGGACCAAGAGAATCATGTTGAACCGTGCTCCTTGTTTTCGAAGTCTGCCGATCTTCACAGTCATCCCAATGTCTCCTTTTTCATAGAAGAGGTCTCTCTTTGGTTGTGGTCGGTCAGACTCTTCCAACACAACAATCGGTTTTGGTGGTGCTGTATGTAGTTGCAATGATTGAGGTTCTCCTGTGAAGTTGTTCATAACGTCAGCAATGTGTCCAATTTCAACAGATTCCTCCAAATCAACAACGACACTCTCAAGATGGCCATCCTGAACAGGAACTCGCACGCAAGTAGCATTCATATCGAAAGTTGCAGGTGTTACTCTTCCATTTTCAAAGTCCCCAAGAATTTCCTTGGTTTCTAAAACCATCTTCTCTTCCTCATTGGAGATGAACGGAATTACATTCCCAAGAATGTCCAATGATGAAACACCATTTCGACCAGCCCCTGACACTGCTTGGTAAGTTGATACTGTTACTGATTTGATTCCAAACTCCTGTAAGGGCTTCAATCCGAATACGAGACCTGAGGTAGAGCAGTTAGAGTTTGTGACTATGAATCCATCACCATATTGCTGCTCTTTCACTAATTCTAGATGTTGTGGGTTGATCTCAGGAATCAGAATTGGAACATCATCATCCATTCGATGTGCCCCTGCATTAGAGAACACAGGGAGACCTGTATGTGCAAGCTCAGATTCAATATCGAATGCTGTACTACTGGGGAGGGCGCTGAAGACTAGGTGAATATCCTGTCTGAGTATCTCATCAGAATTTGTTGCAATGACCCTCACTTCGTCTATATTCTCAGGAATCGTCCTGGAAATTATCCAGTCAGTAGCATCTCTATACTTCTTACCTATCGAGCGTTCAGATGCTGTAATTGCGACCACTTCGAATTTGGGATGATCCTCTAAGATTCGAATGAAATGTTGTCCAACCATTCCAGTTGCACCGAGAACACAGGTTCTTAGTTTATCCAAGTACCATCCCTCCTTTTGATATCAGTTCAAAGTCAACATTTGCTCGAACTAGCTGCGGCAGTTGCCCACAAGCTCCAATTGTATCCTCTATGGTCACCATTGCGCCCTTGATACCATCGACCATTATGTTGTTCAGAGATGATTCGATTGTGCCATTATCTTTGTAAGAAACTGCATTCCCGAGTGCAGTTGCAGCAGCATCAGCTAATGTTACATCCTCAGAGTAGATGATCGATGCGTCTGTATCCCCATAGCTCAGAGAATGACCAACAGTTGCGGATGATGTACATAGACCTAGTATGGTCTTTGTTTGAGTAATTTTAAGTCCCAAACCTTTTGGACCTCGTGAGCCAGTGTATACTCCGGCAACAATCGGATGTTCAAGATACATAGCAATATCCCCGCCATTATCGAAGACAACATGCAAAGCTCCAGCAGCAATCATCTGTTCGACAGCGTACTCAGCAATAGCTCCTGCCACTGATGCCATTGGACCCACCCCAACTCTTTGACTTGCCTTAGCCATTTTTCGGACAATAGCGGGAGTGTTTGTTCCAACTTTAACAGGCTCATGGCTAGTTCCAAAAGAGGGATGTTGTGTGATGTAATTCTCGATGTACTCTCGAGCCTCTTGAACTGCTTTCTCTGCAAGTGGAATATATTCTCTGTTCACTATCACTGTGGCTATAGTTTCACAAATTTGGAGATGATGTCGTATCATGGTTCATCACCTCAACTCCGGATTGTGATAGCTCTCTGAGGACAGATATCACTACACTCACCGCACTCTACACAAAGACTTTGATCATCAGTAACTATCCAAGCACTGTCCTGTTGGAAGACTCCAGTTTTGCAATACGAAACGCAAAGCCCACAATGGACACACAATTCATCATTCCTATGCATGAACTGATCCGAAACCGTTGACACAATTGCCTTGGTACCAGGACTCTTTCTGGACCTCAAAGGATATACTGTGTCTTTGGAAGAGAGAGGTTTAACTGCCTCAGTGAGGAAGAATTCTTTCTTTATAATCAACTCCTTGAGATACGCTGCAATATCTCTGGCTACTTTGAAACTAGAGAGAGGAGAAGTTCGAACCTCTCTTCCATTGACCTCAATCATTCCGGATTTGAGCTGCTCATAATTTACTGAGGCTAGTGCAGGACGGTTTCTTGATGGGACAGCGTAATCATAAACACTTGTGGTGATATCCGCATCAGAGATTCCAGCGCTCTTAGCAACATCGACATTGATGATCGGAATGGGAACTCCTACTCCCACATACAATGTAGGACCATATCCAGTCATCGTTGCTCCTCGAATCAAGGATGAATTCATCTTCTTTAGGTCCCCCTGTACCATGAGTGTTCCAAGTCCACCAGCGGGGTTGTGTTGAGTACCACTGCCAATCACATACCCTTCACCACCACCGAGTAGAATTCGAGTTCCAATACCAATAGTGCGAAACTGTGGGTCATTAACTATCGGGGATAGTTCACCAGCACCGGAGTACGTAGCGTTTTCAAGTTCTGGGAGCAGTTTCCCCATGTACGTAAGAAGAGCCCTATTTGACGAATTTGTAGCCACGCCATACCTTTCGTAACAATTTCGTGGGTTGGACATTACAGCCTGATTCAAATCCTCAAGCCCAATCTCCACAGAAATCTCACGGTTTGGGTAACAATCAGTGCCTGCCCCCTCAGCTCTCAGATTGACCGTCTTTCCACGGATGATATCTTCAATAACATGACCTCCCCCATATTCGATTCCTCGTGAACTGGAGGGTTGAGTAGCTCCAAGATACGCATCCACTGCTGCAATTGAAGAATATGCCTCCACATCATTCAACCAGACTTTAGACATTTTAATAGGAGGTTCTGCATGTCCGAAGTTCATCCAGACTCCGGACGAACACATCGCACCGAACGTGCCCGTTGTAACCACATCTACTTCATGCATAGCATCCTCAGGACCCAGCTCAGTAACAATCTGAGTCATCTGGGCAGCAGTTACGACGCACACGCTACCATCTTTGATCTTTTCATTAATTTCCTGAATTGATTTTTCGTTTGTTGTCATTTCTTGACCTCCAAGTAGATAGAAATAATGAACACAAATCCGAGAGGTATGCATTTACAGGGCGGACTAGTTTGACAGGAGTAATTCTGAAAATTCAGCCAGCAGGTGTATACGTGCAGCTGTTGACAAATTGATGTCAGTCAACACTGTCTGCAGTGCGAAGCTCCCTTGAATTGTATACACATTAGTTTATCTGGCAAGTTTTCTTGCACGACTTTGGTATATAGGTGTTTTCAGAAGGTTCATAGTATGAGAGTGAGGTATTCGCCGTTGCCCGAATCTTAGACAATCTTGGACATTGTGTCCATGACTGATGTTCGGTTCCTGCATCATTGAGGTAGCATTTTGCAGATCTCGAAAGATCCACGAAGACGTCTTACTTCCTCTCCACGAGCGTTTAACGTCCCGTCCAACTGACGGCGACGGTAAGCACTTTAGAAACTTGGTTCTCGTTTCAGAGGTACTCCACAGCTGATGATTCATCTTCAGAGTATCTAAGGTCCTACTGGACTGGTCAATTTGATGTTTGAGAGATGTCCAACTTTGTCCAAGTTTACTGCAACAGTTTCACACCCTTCTGAGATATAGAAAATCACTTCTTTTCTTAATCTCCATATTCATCCCTAGTCATGTTCGCAGGTTAGACGCAGTCATACGTCACTGAAACATACGTGGAATTCTCAAATATGCATTGCAGCTCTATTCATCTTGATGAGGTCAGCCCTCACTACCTCGCAGGTATAGCTCATCCATACAAGATGTGGTTTACAATACATTTTGTATAATTTTCGGAGATTGTGAGACAACGTTTAAGAGGTCCGACTAATGCGAAGGCAGAAATAATTCTGAGGTTATAATATGGCTTGGAGGAATTGCGTTCTCAATTGTGAAAACTAAGATATCTGAAAATGTGATTATTTTTGATACTACTCTGCGAGATGGAGAACAAAGCCCAGGAGTGTCACTGACACCTCAACAAAAAGTTGAGATTTCAAGATCTTTAGATGCACTTGGTGTCGATGTTCTAGAAGCTGGATTTCCCATTACAAGTGAAGGGGAATTCGAAGCAGTCAAGACCATAGCAAACTCCGGGTTGAATGCGGAGGTATGTGGACTAGCTAGAACTAGTCAAGAAGATATAGATAGATGTCTTGATTGTGATGTGGGTCGAGTTCACACATTCATCGGCACAAGCGAGATTCACATGGAACATAAACTTCGAATGACTCCGGACCAAGTAATTGCAAAGGCTATTGAGGCAGTTGAATATTGTACTGACCATGGAGTTAAAGTCGAGTTTTCTGCGGAAGATGCATCAAGAACAAAAATAGAGTTTCTGAAAGAAATCTGTGTAGCAGTAACCGAAGCTGGTGCATCAACGATTAACATACCAGATACTGTAGGAGTAGCAATTCCATCCGCGATGGTCTGGCTGGTTGAGGAAGTGAAATCAGTTTCAAATGCGGAGATTAGCGTTCACTGTCACAATGATATGGGACTTGCTGTAGCAAACAGCTTAGCAGCTGCTGAAGCTGGAGCTGATCAAATTCAGGTTTGTATGAATGGTATTGGAGAACGAGCAGGCAACGCGGCTCTAGAAGAAGTCGTTGTTGCATTGAAATACATGTATGGAATTGAAACTAACATCCAGCTGAACAAGATCTTTGATACTGCGCAATTGATATCACGTCTAATGAGATTCCCAATTCCTGCTAATAAACCAATTATTGGACGAAGTGCATTTGCTCATGAGAGCGGCATTCACACTCATGCTGTGATTACATCTCCATACACATATGAACCGATTTCCCCTGAAGATGTTGGAGCAAGGAGAAGAATCGTATCAGGCAAACATAGTGGTGGACATGGAGTGAACGAAACACTGCAGAACGCAGGAATCATAGTCACTAAACCACAACTTAGAGAGATTGTAGGCAGAATTAAGGCTCTAGGGGACAAGGGAATTCGAATTACTGATGCAGATGTAGAGGTTATAGGAAAATCTGTGCTAGAAAGTACTCCTGAAGACCAGAGAGTACTTCAGCTCGAAGAACTACTTGTTGTTTCAGGAACAAAAGTCACCCCCACTGCTACTGTCAAGTTGTTGGTTGATGGTGAAAAGGTTCTTGTTGTTGAAAATGGAGTTGGAGCGGTAGACGCTGCAATCAAAGCTATTCAAAGCATCACTCCTAAGAGTGGAAAATTCATACTGACGGATTTCAGAATGGATGCGATAACAGGTGGATCTGAGGCTGTTGCAGATGCACAAGTCACAGTTGAGGACGAATTCGGAAACCGAGCAACTGCTAGAGGAGTCAGCGAGGACATTGTCACTGCAGGAGTTGAAGCAATAATAGAGGCGGTTAATAAACTCATTCTGACAAAATGACCAGTCCGTCGAGACTCAGAATAGAAGGTGATTCTTATGAATATGACAATAACTGAAAAGATACTAGCTCGAGGTGCGGATGCAACTCATGTGTCACCAGGTGAGTTTGTAAATGTGGGAATTGACTTGGCACTGACACATGACGTTCTATGTGGACCAGCTGCAAAAGAGTTCAGACTACTTGCATCCAAGGTTTGGAACCCTGAAAAAATAGTTGTTACGCCAGATCATTTCATCCCTGCCAAAGATATCGAATCAGCTAGGCTATACAAAGATATGCAGGATTTTGTGATCGAGCAGAACATACAAAATTATTTTCCAGTAGGAAGACATGGAATCTGTCATGTGATATTACCAGAGGAGGGATTAGTACACCCCGGAAGTATCTTGGTTGGAACGGATAGTCATACATGTACTCACGGAGCTCTAGGGGCATTTGCTACTGGTATAGGTACCACGGAGATGGCTGCAGTTTTTGCAACAGGTGAGTCTTGGTTTCGAGTTCCGGATTCAATGAAGTTCTACATAAAGGGAAAACTTCCGGAGCTAGTGACTGCTAAGGATGTCATTCTGCAAATCATCAAAGAAATTGGAGTTGATGGCGCACTCTATAGAGCAATGGAGTTTGCAGGACCAGTAGTGAGTGATTTCGAAATGGATGAGAGATTTGTACTGTGTAATATGGCAATCGAAGCTGGAGCGAAAAATGGAATCATTGAGGTTGATACAAGGACACGGGACTATCTTGAACAAAGGGGAGTTAAAAAGTTCAAGTCAATTGAGAGTGATAAAGGGGCAGAGTACATCGATGAGCTTGAAGTGGATGTATCTGATCTGGAACCAACAGTTGCTACACCGTTCCTACCCTCAAATGGAAGACCTGCAAGAGAGCTATCGAATATAGAAATTGATCAAGCATTTGTCGGATCTTGTACCGGAGGAAGATTATCAGATCTAAGAGATGCTGCAAAACTATTGCGAGGAAGAACAGTCGCTGAGAGAGTAAGATTGATTGTGATCCCCGCAACTCAAGAAATCTATTTGAAGGCACTTGAAGAGGGTCTGATTGAAACATTCATACGATCAGGTGCGGTAGTGTCCACGCCTACATGTGGACCCTGCTTGGGAGGTCACATGGGAGTACTTGCGGAGAATGAAGTAGCCATCGCAACGACGAATCGCAACTTTCGAGGTAGAATGGGACATCCAACTTCAGAGGTATACTTAGCTTCAGCATCAACAACAGCAGCTAGTGCAATAAAGGGAAGAATAACAGATCCGAGGGATATATCATGACAAAGATTTCTGGTAGAGTCATAAAATATGGGACTAATCTAGATACAGACGGCATTATAGCAGCACATCATCTTACACATGGAAGTGACATTGATAGTATCTTTCAATATGCAATGGAAGTAATTGATCCAAAGTTCCATGAGAAGGTGTCTGCGGGTCATACTATTATCGTTGCAGGAACGAATTTTGGATGTGGTTCATCACGCCAGCAAGCACCAGAAGTATTCAAGAGATCAGGTATCAAAGCGATAGTCTCCGATTCAATGGCACGAATATTCTTCAGGAATTCGATAAACATAGGCCTCCCTGTCTTCATTGTTCCTGGGATTTCTAGTTTTGTAAAAGAGGGAGATACGATTACAATTGATTTAGACCGAGGGCAGGTTGTTAATGAGTCCGCTAAAACAGCAACGAGTTTCGAGAGCTTTCCACAATTCATGATGGAGATTCTTCGAAGTGGTGGACTGATTAACCATCTAAGAACAAAGAAACAACAAGGGAAAGTGTTTGAATAGATGGCATATTCCATTGCAGTTATTCCAGGAGATGGGATTGGTCCAGAAATAATGGATGCAGCTCTACGTGTATTAAAAACCACAGACATTGATTTTGACACTAGGATAGTCGAAGCAGGAGACAGAGCCTTTAAAGAACATGGAGGCTATTTGCCTAATGATACATTAGAAGTAGCTAGGAAAAGCGATGCAATCCTCAAAGGACCAATAGGTGAATCAGCAAAACACGTTGTACTTCCGCTCAGGCAAGATTTGGGGTTGTTTGCAAACCTTCGTCCTGCAAAATCAATCCAAGGTTTGAATACTAGATTAATGGCGGACGAGGAAGTTGACCTATTGATAGTACGCGAGAATTCAGAAGGATTGTACTCAAGAGTTGGTGGTAGGAAGGCAGATGTTTCATTTGATATTAAAATAACCTCAAGACAGGCATCTGAGAATATCATGAGACTTGGGTGTCAACAGGCTGGAGAGAGGCGTAAACTTGTTACAGTTGTTCACAAAGCAAATGTGCTTCAATCAGACCTGCTTTTTCAGGAAGTATGCCTTGAAGTTGGCAGGGAATATGATGATCTGAAAATCGAGCAAATGTATGTAGATAATTGTGCATACCAACTAATCAGGGAGCCGTCTCAATTCGATGTGATTGTTACACCGAATCTATATGGTGATATTCTGAGTGATGAGGCCTCGTGGGTTCAAGGAGGATTGGGACTCTCACCGGGGGCAAATATAGGAAATCAACGAGGGATGTTTGAACCTGTTCATGGTGCTGCTTTTGATATTGCCAAACAGAATGTAGCTAATCCAACGGCCATGATACTCTCAGCAGCGATGATGCTAGACTGGTTAGGAACTACCCATTCTGATGAACAATCCTCAAAGTGGGCACATCAAATTGAAGCAGCTGTAAACAAGACGATTTTACAGGACCATCGAACAAGGGACCTGCAGGGATATCTCACGACGAGAGAATTTACCAGCCACATCATTAGTAACCTATGAATTTACAGTGCTGGATAAGAGCACAGACAGGTGGTAATGGCTTCTGCACCCGTTGCGAAGAAACTATAAGGAACTCTCAATCCACACCGCTTCGCAGGCATGACTCAACATGCAAGAGGTAATTTACGATGCACTTTGAAGAGTCGGATGAAGAAAAAATGTTCAGGGAAATGGTTCGTGAGTTCGCTCAGAAACACGTCGCTCCTGAATGGCAAAAATATGATGGTGAGACTCATGAGATTCCGCGAGACCTCATCAAAAAGATGGCTGACCAAATGCTCTGGGCACCCACTGTATCGGAAGAGTATGGCGGAGCTAACCTCTCCTGGGTGATGGCATGTATAGCCGCAGAGGAACTTGCTAAAGCAGACCTCTCCATTGCATTACCAGTCATGTATCTAGTTGAAGCCTCATGGGCCTTTATCTTTGACAGATATGGTACTCCAGAAGCAAAAGCAGAATTCCTCCCAAAGGTCACAAAGGGAGAGCTGTTCTTTGGTATCGCAACCACCGAACCAACAGGTGGTTCTGACCTTGTCAACACAACTGGGACAACAATCAAACCAAAGGGCGACGGTTATGTTGTGAATGGTGAGAAGGTATACATCTCAGGTGTTGCTGAAACTGAGAAATATGGAGGAGTTTACTGGACGCTGGGTAAGTCCGATCTCAAGGGAAACCACAAAGCGTTCGATGCGTTCATTCTCCCTGTCAATCTTGGTGATGGTTTGCATCCCGGAATCACAACAACCCTCTTTGAGGACATGGGTCGCATGGGAGTTTCCTGTGGTGGCTTTAACATTGAAAATGTCGAGATTCCAAAGCACTACTTGATTGGTGAACATGGCAAAGGCTTCTACCACGCCATGGAAGGATTCTCTGCTGCTCGTGTTCTGATTGCAGCCACATGTCTAGGTGCTGCAGAATCTTGCTTCAAGATTGGAGTCGACTACGCTAAGCAACGCAAGCAATTCGGCCGACCAATCGCAGCCTTCGAGGGTATTCAGTTCGAGGCTGTCGACTCATGGATGGCACTTCAGGCTGACAGGCATCTGACCTATCACGCAGCCTGGATGATGGACGAGGTCTATGGCAAGGACAACAAGAACTACACCAAACTCGACATCGCCAAGTACACTGCTGCTGCCAAGTACAAGGCACCTCACGATGCTCTGGATATCATTGAGCGAGCGATGACCTGGCACGGAGCCTTCGGTTACTCCAAGGAGTGTCCACTCGAGGCATCTTACAGGGGCGTACGTTCCTACACTGTCGGTGCTGAGGGTGCTGCGATGGTGCAGAAATTGGTCATGGCACGAGAAATTTTTGGCCCAGAATACTTGCCTTACAGACAGAAGCAACAAATGGAAAAATAGTGTTATTTGAGAGAGGGTTATTCCCTCTCCATTCTTCTTTTTTTATCAATCTTGTAAAATCTTCCATATGCTTCGAGGATCCATTGAATATCCAAATTGGTCGTAAAATTTCTCCCCAATTTCTCCATAAGATTTTCCGTTCTGACGAAGAGTTTTCATGAAATCAATTTCAACCTTTGATGGAGGATTAGATGCTAGCGCTTTCCTTCTTGCATCGATCATCCTTACAGTCTTTTCAAGAGATTCTTGTCTATCGGTCGCATACTTGAATGGGGGGATTTTTTCAACCTCGCGAACTGCATCAGTACCAGCTGTTCGTACATACGTCTTTGATCGGTATGTATCAACTCCAAAACTTTCTAGAAGTTTTTCAACAAAATCATGATCTGAGTGTGTTGAAATTGTGAAGTAGTAGCTTGTCTTTGAAACACCACCATCTCCATCTGAGTACCCTTGTAAGAAAGCTCTACGTAGGTACTCAGGTGCATTTTGTATCCACTTACCATCGACTTCTTGGTAGGTTTTTGGAGTTTCATTATAACCAAGACATGATTTTCGAATCCATCTCAATACGGGAGTATTTTCACTCTGCCATTCGTATTGAGGTCCACCGTCGATTTCTCTCATTCCACGGGGAGTCTGTATTTTAGATACGAATGGCTCTTTATCCGCAGTTCGATGTGCTCGTATTCCAATCTTTCCTAGATTATAGCAGGTTGCTTCTCCAAAATCGTAACTCCAGTCATAGTTCTGAGAAAGATTGATTGCAAAAGCAATAGAACTCGTGCTTTCTGATGATACTCGAGAATCAGAAACATAAGTTCCCAAGAGATGCATGAAGCTCTCTTCACGGGAATAATCGCCCCCATACTTTTTCTCCCATCTTCTCATATCTTCATTATCTAGAGGTTTGAGTTGCTTCACTACATCCATTACCTGCTTGTAGTCAGTCACCTTCTCAGGAACCTGAATCCAATCACTCCACTGGCCACCGTGTCCACCATGTTCGTACTTCTTGGGGAGCCACTTATACCCATCATGAGGTGCTTCTGATGGAATCTGACGTGTTAACTCAACCAGTCGAGGAGTTGCCCCCTCAACATATGCTTTGGCACCAGCATCCGATAGCCCTACTTCCTTAGCATTCTCAAGATGCAATCCACCATCTTTGTACACATCTAGAAACTCGAAATACTTGTCCATCTTCTTGAGTTCTCGAGGGTGGAATTTGGCTGCTCGTTCCTCCGGACCCAGATAGTAATTGTCCAATCGTTTCTGAACATCCTGCGAATTGCGAATCCCATTATTGGTTTCCTGAATCTTGCGAACCTTTTCTGCAGCCTCGCTATTTGGAGTGGACCAATTCATGTAAGTGTACAGACGAGGTTGCATCCCTTTCGTCATCCAGTTTGAAACAGTTTCCCGATCAACATTCAGCTCTTTTGCGATTTTTCCAATCTCTCCGTGCTCTATTCGCTCCTTCCCAGCATACTTCTTCATCAAGTCCTGATGAACCTCAGCTTCCTTCATCCGTTTAGGAAAGTCCTTCTTCTTCTTAAGAGCAGAGTATTCAGTATTTGCCAATTCTCGTAATTGTTCCTTCGAAGTGATCTTCTCACCACGCACCTCGGGAGGTTTCATCTTGAGTTTTGGTCCGAGTCGTTCCTTGTTCTCTTTGTTTGAAGGTTTCTTCAGTTGTGGTGACTTCTTCTCCTTGGGTGAGTGAGTGGGCGTTCGTGGTTCACTGACTGTTGGTATCTTTGTTCTATCTTTCAGTTGCTCATCTTTTTCTTTGAGCTTGCCACCAATTACCTTGGACAGACCCTCAGTAGATATAGAAGGAGATTTGATTTTCTTCTTCTTTACTTCAGAAGGTTTCGCCTTTATCTTTGGAACAGGTTGCTCCTTACGTTCATTCTTTGACGGAGACTTGGCTCTAGGTGAACTCCTCTCTCTAGGATTAGACGTTGACTTCGATGATTCACTGGTCTTTGGTGTCTTTGCTTTCTTTTCCTTGTCCTTCGGAGTATCCGTTTTTCCCTTGAGCTTGTTTCCTATTGCCTCGGACATACTCTCAGTAGGTGCGTTGGGAGAGAACTTGGTCTTTCCTCGACCCTTGACCTCCTTATGGTTATCGTTCAACTTTGGTAGATTCTTTCGAACCCACTTCTCGACCTTCTTTCGGTCCAGCTTCTCGTTGGGTTGCCCCCAGTTATCCACATTTCCAAGTTCTCGTTGCTTGTCACGATAATCTCTCATGATGTCGTTTACGTGGTCATCTACTGAACGCGGTTCTTTTGGTTGTGGATTCTGCTTCTTTTTTCGTTTCTCACTTGGAACAAACTCAGGGGGCACCTCAACCCCTCCTTTGCCTATACTCTGGGTCTTCCAGCTTCTCTGCGACTAGCTGAGAGAGGAGGTCCATATCAGGTTGGATAAGGGGAGGACCATAGGCGACCATGGCGGTCTCTAGCAGTAGAACTGCAAGCTCAGTTGGGGGTGAGGGAAGATGAGATAGATGCACAGCATAATGAGCGATGATATCCTCAAGTTGCCGACCGAGTGGATCCTTCTCATCCTCTGTTATCGACTCAAGATAGATATTCCTGAAGGTTGTGGTCTGCACAATATCTTCCACCTGTATCGTGAGATACGCTGATTCTTCCTGTGGGTCTTCACGTTGAACAGGTCGTGAAACTAGATCAGGAATGTCTGGTGTCTTTGCAAACCCAGGATGTGCAGCATAAAACTCACGCATCCGCTCTCTAACATGGGCATCAGTCCAGCTCTTGAACATCTCAGGATAATCATCAGGGTCATAGTGGACCTGTACATCGAATGGAGCAGTATCAGATGCACCACGGACTATTGCTTCACCATCCTTCAGGTAGGCAATGTGTTCAGCCTGTTCTTTGTTGCACCCTAGCTCACGAGCCATGAGTTCGAGGTCCTCAGGACTGGTGAGCTTGTGCACGAAGATATTGTGGCAGTTCTTGATAGCATCTCTAGCTAAGCGTGTCGGTATCTGCTCAGCAAGGATGACTCCAAGGCCAAGACTTCGTGCCTCAGATATCAGATTCACTAGCTGGTCGATAGCATGACGCTTGGAAACCGTTCCCTCACTCATATCAAGAGTCTTAGGGAGTTCCTCTAGCACACGATGAGCTTCGTCAATGACCAGGAGATTCCTGAGGGTTGCAGAAGGACCGCGAGTTCTGATGTATTCGTAGACACGAACAAGAAGCAGGCTCAGGACAAAAGCTACAAATTCGGGGTCTCCAAGATGGTCCAGTTCAATGATAGATGGGACCGATAGCAGTTCATCCATGGAGAGATTCACGATCGTATTGAAGATGGCTGCGCGTGATGGATCACACAGATCCTCAGCCCGTGCGAGGAGTGCACCTTTGAAATCTTGGGACAGCTCGCTTCCATAACTGAGGTGTAACTCACAATATCGCTCTACTTCATCACGGAACATATCAAGGGTGATTGGCTTCCCTCGGACTTCATTCAGTGGGTCCCATCCGTTGTTCACATATGTCTGATTGAGTACTCTTCGAACATGATTGGAGAGAATACCATAAACTGGCCAACCTGCTACGAAACAGGTGTAGAGGAGATTGATATGGAGTTGAATAGATACACCCTCATCAACATGAAAGGGATTGGTTCGGAAGGGAGTGACTGTTTCCTTTCCCAGTGTGAAGATACGTAGTTCGGGGATTGCACCCATGAGGATTCTTGCATCGGTCTTTGCAGGTTCAAGAATAAGACTCGGTACGCCGTTGTACCATGCATCGATGATCAAACGGTTCTTCGTGGTGCTCTTTCCAGACCCAGTCTTACCTACGATGATACCATGTTTCAGAAGGTCTTGAAGAGGGAGATACTTGATTCGAGTTTTGTCAAGGGATGAGAATCGGTAGAGTGAACCGAGTGCCAGCTGGTTGTGTCGGAAGAAGCTTACCTGTTCTTTCTGCCATGATTGCTTAGATGTGCCAGTTGAAGAGAATGACGCAGGAGAGGATGCTTTAAGACCAATCTCAGTATGAGGGAGTTCAAAGAGGGGAATTGCATCTTCCGCTGTCATCTCGGTAGTCATTCGTTTACGCGTTAGCTCTAGAGTTCTTTGAGCAACCTTGAACGCGAGTGAACCAGAAACGTATCTTGTCTTTAGACGAGTCTTCTTTTTCGTTGTTGATATAGACCCGATGAGTGCTGTTACTGCTGCTCGCAGGTGTGCTTCAGCAGCAGGATGTCCCCAGAAGGCAAGTGTTACTCGACATTTGAAGACTCGGTCAGTCGACAAGCGTTCATATTGCTTCTTGAAATCTTCAGAGTCTAATAGGCTGTCAACATCAATTTTAGGCCGAGTTTCTTGTCCAAGCCATCCTTGTTGTGTCTGTTGCCTTTGGTTTTCTAGAGCAGACTTTAGTTTGTGCTTTGCAGCGTATCTGTTGACTCTACTAGGTTTAGCAGGGTGGGCAAGTACTTGATAGAAGGCACGACCACCAAACTTTGCCATGATCTCCGTTAGAGTATCTAAAGACCTCTCAGTATTCTGAGGGACACCTCGTAGGATACAGACATAGACATTGTCTTCCTCATCAATTTTCAGGGTGCTTTCAGTAGATCGGATATCGAAGTCTTGGAAATGTGCTTTGTATATGGTTTCAAACATATGTGGTGATGATTTCTGTGTGGGAAACAAGTGGAGAATACGTGTAGCACCTTTGTCTGTTTCAATTCTGTAACCATTGGTAAGATCTGCATGAAGGAGAGTGTTAAGAAAGCGACCAAAGACGTGATTTACTTTCTTTGAATCCCAGCTCGGTACATTTGTTTGTTTGGGGGTAAGATTACTCTCGATATATGAACGTGGTATATTCACCACTTCGAAGGTACATTGTATTCGTTCTTCATTTGTAGGCACAATTCTTTCCCAGTAATCTATGATAATGATTGCTAAAGAAGTCCACATTACTTGAGAAAGTGCATCGTCATGGCACAGGAAATATTCGGACCGGAGTATCTGCCGTACAGGCAAGAGAAACAGATGTAGTTCTAGAAAAGGGGTTATTCGCCCCTTTTTCCTTTCTTTTTTTTATTCCATCCTAAAATACCAAAATAACTACAAAGAGTTTGAAGTTGGTTTCTTCTCAAAGGATAGATAAACTGATTAATTGGTATATGTTCGAAATGACTTAGCAATTGCAAGTTTCGTAATCATGTGGTTGAATTAAAAGATAAATGGTGGCAATGGAGATGGATGAAGAAATCAGAGAACTATCTAAGAGAATTGAAGACCATGAAGAAAGAATCAAGGAACTCGAAAACATCACCCAATCCAAAGACAGAAAGAAAGCAATCGTAACCAAGAATGAAACCGATGATGTTGTCGAACTCTTCAAAACGTTAGAATTATCCGAGTATGACTACGTCTATGGTTTATCAGGTCTAGCCCTCTTCCTGGCAATTCTGCTAATAGCTAAGCTAGAACTCAATGTTAACGGATTAACTCCCCCAGAAATTTCGAGGATTTGTATAGAAAAAATCAGGATATCAGTTGGCGTTGATAGAACAACAATAAGCAATGCGCTCAGAGAAGCTAAAGCATATGTTGATAGGATAGATAATCCTCGAGGAAGTGGTTATGTATACAGGATTATGAGAAGAGGCGAAACATACATTCAGGAACAGATTAAACAATGAAGGGAGACTGTCAAAATGATTGGTGATCTTTGTTTTATTTGCGGACAGAAAATCTTGAAGACTGATAATTCACATGAATTTGAAAAACAAAGTAGAACACTATATGGTTCATAAAGAATGTATCGAATTGTATAGAGAATTCGTGGATTTTGTTAATCAGACAAAAGGACCGACTAAACCTCCTGCGAGTCAAGATATTGTGCCAGACCTGACCAATTTGCCTTCAATTCAGAAGGACAATGACACAGAGCCAATTGCGATTATGAAACTACTTCAATGGGCTTTGAAACATCACCCAAAGAAAGGACTACTTCCTAAGGAAATCGAGAAGCTGCTTAGTGACCAATATAGATGGGTTCTATCAAACGCTTCAGCTCGATTAGGCGATCTTTTAGAACAAGGTAAGATTAGTCGAGTCCGTGAAGGTAGGACATTTAGATACTTCTCCAGGTGAGATAGGACTGTGAGGGATTTGTTTGAGTGATAATGTTGTCAAAAGAGTAACCAGCTCGAATACTGATTATTCTCCGTATCCTGATATCCACCTATATGATGATGTGAGGAAAGAAAGTTTTTGGATTCTGGAGGTTGTTGAGAAGGAGTTTGGAATAGATCATCTGATGTCAAGTCAGATAGCAGAGATTCTTGTTGAGAAGTTTAGGATATCAAGAAGCTCAAGAGCAGTGGGTTCGACTTTGGGAAAAGCAGTTGATGATGGTTTTGTAAATAAGAAAGGAAAGAAGAACGAGTTCAAACTAATGGAAAAGGGGAGAATAGAACTCTATCTAACAAGGTCAAAGAATCCTGGTGTCTTCTACATAGAACCTGGTAAACCCTTTAGCAGCAAGATGATGTTGTTCAATGATATTCTCTCGAATATGATGAACAAAGTTTGGATATGTGATCCTTACATAGGAGTGCGGCTTTTAGATATTCTACATGCTCTGGATGCAAGTATTGAGATTCGAATTATGACAATTCAGGTTCAGAATGGATCTGCATTTAGAAGGATGCTTATAGACTTTGAAAAAGAGCATACTAATACGGAAGTGAGGATTGCTCCATCCGGGGAGTTACACGATCGATATATTCTATCAGACAATGGTATGTGGTTAGTCGGCCATAGTCTGAAGGATCTTGGTTCCAAAGAGAGCTTCGTTGTGAAATTAGATGAGGATATTCGAAAATCAATGGAGTTGGTTTTCGCCAACAGATGGAATGTTTCCAAGAAACTGACTTGAGATTGTTAATTGCCTGAATCAAATTATTGGTTAGACGGATGTATTGTCAAGAAGAATGACTTCACTATCATCAGCAATCTCAATGAGTTGAGTTCGCTCTACCACTCAAGCGATCTTTTTGCTCTCGATCTTGTCGTTTCGCCAGATTCCTCAAGGAGGTAATCAATAATCTCGCTTTCAGTTGCAGAACCATGTATTAGGATAAAGCCTTTCACACTGCTAAAAAGTGTTGAATCTCCGATAGGTTTTCGAAGTTTCTCATAATCTTCATTGCCCAAATCCTTACTATAGAATCGAACAAGTTCCTTTGACGGAAGATAGGTACCTTTCTCTGTTCTTTTTATCAAACCCAATCCAATGAAGAATTCGTTAACACCTGAGATTTGTGTCCTTGCAAGTCTTGTAGCTGACACGACTTTCTTGTAGTGAATTGGTTTCGAACCTTTATCAGAAAGAATAACATAGGCACGAAGAATCAATACTTGGTTTTCGAAGCTCATACTTGATGTAGGTACAAGGGTAGTTACTTCAGATTCATTTGCATCCACTCAATTCCTCTCCGTGTTCAAGTATTTTTTTAAAGTACTATTCCCATTCTCAGTAAGAAAACACCTTAGGAAACCATTTTCATCTCTTATAACAGCCAAGTCTTCACGATTTATTAGACGTTTAGTAATGATTGAGGGATTGGCGATATCCAAGTTGTTGATTGCCAACCATTCGTTTAGTTGTTGAGTAGTTTGGGGTGATTCAGAATGAAGTCGAAAGAATATTAAAACAGGAATGTACTGATTAGGAAATGCGCGACGAGTCAAAATCCATTGGCCATCTACAAGTTTGACAAATCCATCTAATTCCTCGGGGAGGATTGGAACATCTTTCCTTTCAGTTGCTACATGTTCTAGTGTAACATCTTCGGGTATCTTTTCCCGAATGTCGATTAAGAAATCTAATACGAGTTGGAAAATCTCACGTCGAGCATCTGTACGATCCTTTGTTGCACTAGAGAGAAGAGTATGTGCTTTTTGGTCACCTAGTTTCTTTATATCCCACATTCCATTTCTAATATCTGAAAGGATAGATTCATCATACTGTGCTGCGAAAGGTTTGTAGCTAGTTTCCATATATTCCCAAAAGGTTCGTAGTATAGTATGAAGCGTCTTTCGATTATTACAGCTCGAATCAACCCATATTGCAGTCGGACCAGGATTCTTCAACAATAGCTGAATCAATAATGTTTCAAGTAACTTACGGAAAAGTAAATCCAAGCAAACATAATGTTCTGAATGATATGCTTCATTTACTTTTTCAATTAAACCAAGAATTGGTTGTATATATCCTTTAGTTCTGAGATATTCATCCATTCAAATTCCTCTTCGTTTCTCTCACCAAGTCCATGAATCATCCTTCTTCAATGTCCCTTAGCCTAAAGATGATCAGATAGTGTATTTTCTACAACAATCACCCTACTCATCAGATCCAGAGAGAGATGATACAAATTGACTTCCACTTGTGGTTAGTTTATACACACCATCGGAAACACGTTGAAAATACGCACGCTTCACATTATTTGTCATATGTTGAGCAGGATTACTTGGTCTTTTTTCACTCACTTTGGTATAGAAAGCGACAATATCTTCTACCTTGAAGGTGTCTTTACCCTCTTTCAAAGTGTGCCAGTATGCAAATAGAACGAATCGATCGTCATGAGTCTTTGGTTTCTTTGATTTGTAAAATTCGACTAAAGTCAATGAACCAGAGATTTCAGGTGAAGATATTTCATTTATATTAATAGTAACATCAGAATTATCGGAGTTGAAACCAATCAGAGTATGAAATTGTTGTAGAACAAAGTCTCGATCACCTTCGACCTCAAGTTCAAAATCCTTCTTTTTATATCTAATTCGATAATTGGGATTCAATGGAAACGTACCCCCAAATTTATTGCAGTCTGATTTTGAATATAAGAAATGCTATGACTAATATAGATTAAAAGAACATCGATTTGAGCTAGGACTGATTCCAATTCAATGTGTACATCATCCCCCTTTTAGTACGACCCTTAGAACGAATGAGCCCCTTCTTGCTAAGCTGTTTCAAAGTTTGCCGGATACGAATAGTACTAATTCCTGAAAACTCAGAAATTTCTCTTGATGACATCGGCATTTGGGATTTCCACAGAGATAGGAATGTCACACGTTCCAATGAATTCAGTCTATTCAAGAGTGTTCTTGCCATTGGTCCACCAAGAACTTGGCCTGAGCGGATATCCATTCCAATGAAACCAAGTGGAATAATTGATTCATCTGAAAGTTGCTCGCTTTCTTCACCATCACCAATAGGCTGAATTATGGAAACCGAGTCCAATTTCTGATCAGTTTCCCGCAGATGGGGTAAACCAATAGTAGATTCAGCAAGAATCTCCGCAACTCTGCTAGCTACACGTGAATGTTCAAGTTCCTCCTCAAGAGATTTAATTTTTTTTGCAAGCTGCTGCACTTTTGCCTTTTCTTGTTGGATTTCAGAAAGTTCCTTTCGCTTATTCTCTAATAGGCGCTCCAAATCCTTTCTCAGATTTATTGCAGAAGCTGTTGTTTTAATAGTAGCAACCTGGTCAGGGGTTGCACCTCCGTGTGGAGTGATTCGTGGTCCGACAGTAAACCGGATTGGTTCGTCCCATAAGGTAGGAGCATAGAGTAAAGCCTCACTGCTATCAAGACTAGGAAGTAGCTCAGCGCGATTTGCATAAGATCCAAAATAATCCGACACTGCACGCAAATCCTGGGGTTGGTTGAAACGTTTAAAAAATCTAAATTCAGCTTGACTAAGTGCAGTTTTATCAAGTGTCGCAGGTCTTTGACTTACCAATGCAAAACCAAGTCCTCGTTTGCGGCCGCGTTGACAAAGATCCAAGATAGCTGTTTTGCATGCAGGATTTCCAATCTGAGGAACCCACAAATCTGCTTCCTCAAAGCAAACCCAAAGGGGAATACGCGACTCAGTTTCTTTTGCAAACAATTCAGAAATGAAAATCGACACGAAATCAAATTGATCATTTCGTCGAGTATCACTCAAATCAATGATAATTTCCAGTTGATGTTCAACTACTGCTGATGCTAGTGCAGCTGCAATCTCCGGTTGAATTGGGACATCGGAATGTGGACCCCCAGCAATTATCACATCGGGAAATTTTACTTTGAGTGTCCAATACTCACCTTCAGGATCAATGATAACATATGGTAATTTCTCTGAAGATAAGCCTTCAGCAATTAGAGCAGTGAGCCAGCTTTTTCCAGCGCCACGCATCGCAAGTACTGATGTTCCTGCAGTAGAGATAGCATTTGCAGGAATATCGATGCATTCGCCCTCAATACTAGTACCAATCTGCATTCTTATTCAACTCATTGTGGAGGTTTCTTCTGCAAATATTCATAATTCCCACGTTTTCCTTGGCGGGTTAGTATTCCTCTTTGTGTAAGGTCTCTGAGGTTGTGGGAAATTGTCGTTGAATCATAATTGAATCCGCTTTGCTGTAATTTCTGTTGTACAGCACTCAAACCACGAGGTGTTGAGAACCAGCCCTCATAATAGAATCCAGTGATTAGATCCTTTGAACTCATATTCTCGCGAGGTGGCAATTCTATTTTTTGAGCCATCATCTTTTGAAGAGCTCTTATACAATCCTTATGAGCTGAGTAGGATTGTCCATTCTCCAACTCAACTAATTTTGCGGTTTCACTCTCTTTAATCTCTTTGTGACACAATAGACACTTTCGTTCCATTTCATGTCATTCCTCCTTGCTCATTTTTCCTAAATATTCATTCAATTTAGTTGCACCAGTGTCGGTTAAGAAATATCGTGATACTCTATCGTCTTCCACCATTACAGCTAATTCTCCCTTCTTCACTAGACGTCCAACTGGTACAATTGGATTCGAGAAATCTAAATCATTCAGATCTAGCCACTCTTTCAGCTTGTTGATAGGAGTGGGGGTTTCATCATGGAGGCTATAGAACAATAGGATGGGGATATATTGATTGGGAAAGTCACGCTGTGTAATAACCATCTTTCCATCGATGTTTCTTACAATACTTTTCATGTGTTCTGTTTTATTATTACGATAACCAATCTGTCCAAGGAGATTTGAAAGCGCTTCAGTGCATCTAATATGTGCGTATTTCTTTGAACCATCTTCAAGACTAGTATCTATAATCAGATCTTCAATAAGATCTAAGTTTTGACCACAGATAAGACATGTTGAGCTAGTTCCAACCTCTAATTCATCATTCAACTCATTTTCCTCCAAAGAATCGTTTACCAAATTTCGTTTCAATATAATTCACTCCCTTTGAAGTTAAATAGTTAGCATCAACATTCCTGAAAACTAGTTTCTCTTTCTCAGCATTTCTTAATGATGTCAATATGTTTTGTATTGTAAATTCAGGAAGATAGTTTCCCAGGGTCTTATTTGAAATAGTATCGGGATATCGAGAATAGAGAAGAATAAGAATCGAATCATGAGCGGAAACACCGGTTTCAAGGATAATTGGAACTCCAGCAATTTCCTCGACAATAGGTAATTTTCTATCCACTAAACCTTGTATTAGTCTTGAAATCTCTTCAGGTTCACGTTCTGAATAGACACGTATCATTTCAGCAAGAATCCATTGTGCAATCGATACAGCAAGTGTAGCATCAATATAACTTGGTGACACTTCGGGATTTACGTGTACAGCACCCCTTCTGCTTCTTAAATCGTAAATTGATTTAGCAGCGCGTGGAATGATGACGCGAATCGATGCGGAAATATCTTCCCCGATGAGATCTTTCTGAATCTTTGTGAAATTAGGTTCTAGTTCAACAGGATTCTTAGTCATTGTTGAAAGAATGATAAATAGAGTTTCTACAAATCGCCCTCCAGAAATTAGAACTAAATCATATTTTCTCAAAAAGAAATCTTTCATCATTGATTCATAGTCGTCCAATAATGGAACTAGAGTAGTTTCTGAGAAAGTATCTCTAAGAATTCGTTCTATCTCCAATCGGGTCATCTAGATTGCACCTTCTTTCTGCTGGTATTCTTCATTTAATCGAAGCAGAATCATTCGTAACTCCATCAACCCTTCAATCGTAATTGAATCCCCTTTATCTGAGGTTTCAATCAAACCATCTTTTCTTAGTTTACTTAAAGTACCTCGAATACCCGAGTCTGAGCCCTTAGATCGAGTCTTCAATATTTCACGTGATAGAGCAGGGTTTTCCTGTATGTCACCTGCGTAAGTAAGATACCTTGTACCAAGCTCTAGTAAAATCCTGTTTTTTAGAGAGATATCGCTAAGGGGAATTGGGAGTAGGGGTACGTGTTTAGAACTTTCAATTCTAAGAAAATTCTTGAATTCTGTAGCGAGTTGAATTGCTACCTCCCTCTTATCAATAAGTAAATCCTTGATTGAATCTTTTGACAATTGTGTTAACACCTTCCATAGTGATGCCGTTACTCCTTTTATTATACCGACCTTATTAAGGTCTCCGTTGTGCCAGTGATACATACGGCTCATAAAAAGCGATTTGGTTACTTTTAACGGATTATCCATTATGTTAGAGAATGTATGGGAAGACTTCAGAGACAATGCAATTCAAGATTCTTATTTATTCATAATTCTAGTGTTATATATATTGTTTGAATCAAAAAATCTATATCATGTGAGATGCAAATAAATCCAGTTATATCAGGATTAAAATAGGAAGCTATGATTCCTACAATTACAATAACAGATTATAATACATATTTTTCAATCTTTTATTATTACTTCATCTAACAACCATTGCCAGCATTTCATATATATTCATCCATGGCTCTCGGATAGGTTTTCTCTTCTTCAGCACTTACAATCTATCGGAAATAATTCCTTGATAGCGCTCGAGAGTACTAATGAATGAGTGAGGTGAGGGTGTCAGAGAAAGACAAAACAGACAACAAGGAAAATGAAAGTAGATTATTGAACTACAGACTAGAAGTGATTCGGAAGTTGATATCAAATCAATATGGTGTTGTTCATCACGCAGAACGATATATTTTCGGTCTAGTTAAAATAACTTCACTTGCATATTACTGAAGACTGGGATGACTATTGGTAGTAGCAGTCTTGCTATCTAAAAGAACATGCTTCACATGTACAATCTTCATCTCTACCAATTATGTGTTTCAAACCCACTGGGGGTCCCCCAGGAACTGCCTTATCGAAACAACCGAATATTTTATCAAAATATCTACGATCAGAACGCTCATAATATCTGTAAACAGCATAAGCACAGAAATCAGCAACCTGTAACATTCTTGTATCATATCTACCAGCAAAATACGGGATGTCAACAATATTATGGATTTCTCCATATCATGTCCCTATTAATCGAAAATCAGATATCAAAGAACGATAATGTAACTGGTGAGCTTGGTCAATAACTAATAGCCCTTTATCCGGCTTATTAAATTTATACAGACGTGTTAAGAGCATGTTGAACCGTGAGCAAATATCTTGAAACGTATCACGAATAACCTGTGCTTCTGAATTAGCTCTTGCTTTGTCTATGATGGTTGCAAAAAGAACCATCTCTGGAAAGCGAAAGTTGGAAATACAGTCATAAATGTCATCCAGTATATTTTCAAGGATTGGTGTGGATATACCTTTGAAGTCTTTTTTTCCGGTTCTCAAATCTGTAGCATGAAATGCTACTGGTCTATTCCGAAAATGCTCAGCATAAGTTTCTTCTATTCTATCAAGCTCATCTGCCATTCGCCATATAGCTCCCTCAAAAACTGCACATCCTGCTAGTACAAAATGTTGCTGCGTGTTCCAGCTATTGGCATCTCCAGATTCATCTAAATATAATATTAACACGTTTTATCCCCAACTCCTCCAAAATAAATGAAGGTGCAACCGGGTACTTAGTAGTAACGGACCGTTACGACAGCCCTCCCGGTCACAATATTGGATTATATTTCCTTCAAATATATTTTTCTAGCTCATAAAAAAAGTGAGATATTCGGACCAGAATACTTGCCCTAGGCAAGAGAAGTAGTCATAGTTTCAATATTCAATAAGGGGGTTTATGCCCCCTTTTCACTTTCTTTTTACTTGACAATCCCATGATAATTTTATGCACCACGAAGATCTGCTAGGTTAAATCAGAATGTTTAGGGATCTCTTAGTATTCTGAGGAACACTTCGTATGATGCAGACATGGACATTATCATCCTCATCAATTTGATTGTCTCTCATAGTCTTTCACACCATTTTGTGTTTCAGAAAGCTCATTTCTCACATTTCTTTTAAGCACCTCTAAATTTAAGTAGATTTGAATACTGCTAATTCTAGTGGAGAGGTAGTAGGAATGTCAGCAGGAAAGCAGGTTATTATTACAACTATAATTGATGAAACAAGATTATCTGAGATGGAACAACTTCTAGATGAAACTAAGTTGAAATTCCCGGAAATTGGAATTAAGATGCAAATCAGAAGAGAAGAAGGAATTATTCCAGGAGAAATTATTATTGGATTTATAATAAACATCATTGCAGCGGCTGCATATGACGTTGTTAAGAGAGTTCGAGATGAGTTGAAGAAACGAGGTTTAGATGCTGAAATTGAAGAGAGTGAATAAATCTTAGGAGATTTCTGTATTGACTATTGCTGATTCTGAAATTAAGAAAAGGATGATACCTGATAGAGAAAACGACCCTAAATCTGAAAAACTACTTATTATTCATCCATTGCTTGATGAACGACAAATACAAGGATGCAAAATAGATCTGAGACTCGACAATGTTTTCTACTCAATGAAACACTATGAGAGACCACTCTATGATCCTATGATCTATGTTGAGGATCAGATTGAACCACCTGATTATCGTAACTTGCATACAGTCCCCTATGGTACATCATTTGTTCTTCAACCAGGTGAGTTTATCATGGCTCCCTTGTTTGAAGTTATTAAAATGCCAAGAGACCTTGAGGGTCGGTTAGATGGTCGAAGCTCATTGGGTCGTCTTGGGGTCTTGGTCCATTCTACTGCAGGATCTGTGGATCCAGGCTATGTAGGACCAATAATGATGGAATTATGTAACTTGGGAAAATTTCCTGTGAAGCTATTTCCTCTAATGCGTGTAGCTGCTCTAACGCTCACAGAAATTAAAGGTGATGTGGAAACATCATACTCGGAAAAAACGCAGACTGAAAAAGAGAAGAAATATGGAACTCTTGATGATTTACTTGGTGCACCATCAAAACTTCATTTAGATAGGGATCTTCATATCATTAAAGAATATTACAATAATCAAAGATAACGCTTCAGAGTTTTCTCCTGTTCGCCATTAATCCTTGACCACTCTGCGAAGACATACCATTTCTTGAGAGATAGAGCTATGTAATCAGCTGAAGGAGGGGACTCAATAAACTCATCATCAATAAAAGCATTGAATAGAGTTCTAGGCGTTGCGGCAACAGGAATTCTGATTTTGTAGAGTTTTCGTATTTTAGCAATATCACTTACAAGACCTTCAGTGTAATTGGTTTCTGGAAGTAGTTTGTTAATGATTTTTTCATTAATTTTCGTAACAGCTTTATATGTATCATCAACGGTGGGAACATCACTCTTTGGCATTGCTTGGTGCGCTTTCATTACGTATTTTGAGGCAAAATCTATGGCATCCTCGTAGATATTTCCTTCTGTTTGTAGTAAATATTCTAATGATTTTACTTGACCAAGAAGTCGAGGACCCATATTTGGATAAAATCGAGATTCACCATATGGAAATCGTTCACATTGAATGGCAAGCGAGAGAGAGTAAGCAGGTCCAAAGTATCTAGTACAAACAATATCAATAAGTAATTCTTGTAAGAGACTCTCATTCATAGAGAGTCCTTTTAACTCGCGAGCCCAATCCTTTACATCAAAAATTATGTGAAGAGCTTCATGAAGTAGGTTAGGCCATGTCAAAATGTTGTCATATTGGCTTTCTTCGAATAGGATAAGATGAATATCTTTTGCAATCGTGTCTATATGCTTGTCTACTTCATATGTAAAACCATTACTTCCGGGTATTTTTGGAGGTGAACTTTCCTTCATGACTTCAGATATCCGCTTCCTCTTGAAACCACTTGCAGGTATAAGAGAAAAAGACTCTTTGTCAGCATCGAAGGTACAGAGTAACTCATGAATTAAAAGCTCTGCTTCGATAGCAATTCTTGGATTCAAAATTAAATTGAACCATGCTTCTACTGAATTAACTGTCTTTGATAGCCATGCACGAATCCAAGGTGCAGACATCTCAGGCAAGAATTCAATTAGTGTACCACCTGTAGTGGCCTGTTCATACCCTTCCATTAATCGTTCACATATATCTAACCAGTGGAGTAAACTCGTTTTTGCAATATCAAAATTTCTTCTACTAACTGGATATGGTCGAATATCTTTTCCAATTGCGCGTATTCTCTTTCGAACACGGTCAATGTGATATTGAATCTGAGAGTAAGCTTGTTTCGATCCAGGTTTACTCACTGAATTCACCAATGTCAGATTTGCGAAAAAACATCTGCAATAGTATGCTGAATTGTCCGGATTAAACCATGAGTTTGTTTCGCGCGTTCATCAGAATTCTCGGATTCCTTTTCAAGGTTGTCAATGATGATAGCCATTTCTTTTAATCTTGCTGATAATGAATCAAATAATGCCGCGCCTTCAGGAGCAATACCATCGGATCGCTTGAATTCCTCTCTTGATAGAAAATTCCTAAAATCAATTAGAAATTGATTCTCAATATCTCCATTCCTCAGATAGATTTCTAGACCAAGCATGCCATGATTCAGCATACCAGTCATACCAAGAAATCTTGATTCGCTGAACATTCCCCTATCTCACCTCAAACAGAGTACAGAGCTTTGTGTATGTCACGTTTGTATATAAATCCTAGGCAAAGATTTGATTCTATTAGTGATATATCTTATTTAATTAAATTGGTTATATACTTGTATGAAATCGTTAAGATTCTAATAAATTCGATATAGATAATGTACAAATTAAGAAAGATGGGAATATCATCTCGATATTCCTTTCGAATTAGCAATAGAAACGATATGAGAAATTCGTAATAGAATATAACTATCACAAATTGACTATCAAATATTGATAATGCATCAAGTTAGTTGACTAACAGGAATTACACCATTGAAGTTGTAATGACTACTCATCCACTAATTATTAGATCCTTTACGGTGTTTCTCTATTGTTTTCTATGTTAAGTATTAACTAAAAGTTCACCTAAAATCACTTGAGTAGATTCGTAAAGGTCGCCATGGCTCGTGAAATTTTTGGCCCTGAATACTTGCCTTACAGACAAGAGAAACAGAGGTAGAATCCCAATCGATGAAAGAGGGGACTCATGTTCCCCTTTTCTCTTTCTTTTTATTTTCAAATCCTAGCATGATTTCGTGCACTTTACGAGCACAAGATGGGTATCCATACTAATCGAAGAGTTTCCTGTCAACATCTAGTAAGATAGAAAAGATAATATCATACGTGTTTGTAATCGTTTAGTTGTTCTGGAGGGATTAGTCTTTGAAGAAGACCTTGATTCTTATATTGGCACCAGCTCTTGTATTCCTATTTGTATTCGTAATTTTAGTGGGTCTCGAGTACGCACGAACAGGGGGAATCATCAATCCGCATTATTTCTTTTTTGTCGAATACTTAGAATTTACAATTGCGTCATTGCTATTTATGGGGGAAGTTTGTATTGCACTGACTTACAATTATTTGGATAATCTAGATTCACTAGAAGGGTTCTGGAAAGTGAACACAGAAGTCGCAGACTTTCATGGCGAAGAAGGTAATTATGTATTTGGAGAAGGGGAAATGTACTTAGCACGGGTTAAAGATAGAAATGTGTTTGAAGGATTTTTGCGATTTAGATATAGGGATAAGACGGGCAAAGAAATGTTTGAAGCAATCTACAAAGCTGAAATGAAACTAAGATTGAGTAAACCTTGGTCAAAAGAAGGAAAAGTTGATGGTCGGACTATCATGGTTTGCAGGGACCCTATTGAAGAGAATGGTCATGATTCGTTTGCAAGATGGCATATTCAGAAATTAGATTTCAATAGAAAAGAGCTATCACTTGAGGGAACATCAAAAATTGAGGGTCAGGTTGTATATGGACAGTTGAAAGCCAGAAAAGCGTCACCCTAACAATATTAAAATAATCATGGCAAGAGAAATATTCGGACCTGAATACCTCCCCTACCGCCAAGAGAAGCAGAAGTAGGCTTATTTTCAAGAATGGGGGTATATACATCCCTTTTTTCATACATTTTTCAGTTTTAAAACAATTCTATTAACATAGCGAAAATCCAATGAGAAGTACGAATTACACGTATTTGATCAGTTCTGATGCTAGTTTCTATTCTGAGTTGTTTTCTCCAGCATCAATTTCAGGCATTGTGAAACTATCAGGAATTTCAAGATCCCATCGAGCTAGTGTAACTTCCGCTTCAAGCTGGTCTAGCCACTCCTCTATTGGATTACCACTATACAATTTTACTCTCAGAAAGGTTTCAGGGTAAAAATGAAATCGCCTCTTGTTGTTATGTGATAGAATTCGAGATACTGCTTCATTGATAGATGTAGTAGTGTATAATAGAGGAAGATCATCACGAAACATTCTATGGTTCTTCATCAATCTAGCTATTCGGTTTAGCACTCCATCATTCATGAATCGATGGTGTTGTTTATCTACATACTCCAACCCTTTGTGCTTGAACCATTTGATAATATACCCAGTTGACACGAATAAATCAGTTCCCTTGAATCGAGTGCTTAATTCCTTGCAAACTTTTTGTGCTGTAAGCTCCTTTTCTTCAGGATTGATGCATACTCCCTTTACATAATGGATGAGTACCACTGGATAACTGCTACGTGATCTCCAATTTGCTTCAAATATATGATATCGAATCCGTTCAATGAATTTACTACTTGATGTTTGGTTGACAACATTTGCACTGGCAAAACAGGCTTCGTTACCACCAGCGAGGATAAACACATCACTTATCCTTGTATCTTCAAGATTCCTCAGGACCCACTTTGTATGTGCTCGGACACGTCGATCCAATAGCTTGTAGTACTGGCCCACAATTGTTATTGAAATACCATAGTGATTACCGGTATAATTCAGAGGAACATGAGGATCACCCTTTTCTCTACGAATAATATCTGCAATGAAACGTACTATCTCTTTAGACTCTCTTAAGATTGAAGAAGTAGGCGCGGCTCCCGCAGACCGTATCGAAAACAGTTGATACTCAGGAACTAGGAATCTTGTAAGTAGTCCACTATCATCAATAGATACAATCTCATCCCATAATTCCAATGAATCCTTGTTTCGTTTAACTTTTCCTTCAAAATGTGTATCATTCCAAAGTCTTAGAGCAGCGGAATTTCCAGTAAGAAGACGGCGTAACAATGCAGAATTTAGGACCATATTTACGTCAGGATGAAGATAAGGTCTTGATTCTCGTAGAAAATATTTCTCAACGAAGATTTCACAGAAGTTAAGTAGATTCTGTTGGATCTGTTTATGCTCTTCAAGGACTATGAAAACTTTCCCATCTTCCTCCCAGTCTTCATCTTTCACATGACGTCGCAAATCTATTCCACCTAGTTCAGGAATAAACTCAGATTCTTCATTTCTAAGTGATTCCAATTTTCTGACAACATGTGCTTCAACTACGGCACCTGAAGCAGAGCGAATACATCGTTCAATTCTCAAAGAAGCTCCGAGTTTTAGTATTGATGCTTTAGTTTCAGGCCATTTGTAGATTCGTCGGTAAACTAGGTAAAGAAGAACTGCAATTCCAATTCCTAATACACCATAGTCCCAGAGAAGAGAGAGAATTTCCAAGAATTGCATCATTCGCTCATCTCCTCTTGATAACTGCATTGAAAGCATACAAACTTTGGACCAGTTCTGTGAAGAATGATTCTGGTGATTGAATTTACTTTGATTATTTCTTCACAAGATGAGCATATGAATTCCCCAGCTTTTATTTGCTCAAGGACACCTAGAGATTCCAAGAACTGCTCAAGATCGATTCTATGGACTGCATCTACCCTACCACGAAACAGATATTCCACCCATTTGTTATTCATACAACACGGCTTTTTAACTTTTGGAGGATAGGTTTTCTAATCAAAAAGGACAAATTCAAAACCACTATTCAAATTAAGATATAAGATATTTAAAATAGAATCAAGATAATTAGCTAATATTTTATTCAATGAATAAATGTAATGGCACGAGAAATTTTCGGACCTGAGTATCTGCCGTACAGGCAAGAGAAGCAAATGTAATTATTCTTCTGATTGGGGGTTATACACCCCCATCCCATTTTCTTTCTTTTCCTATTTAATTCTAGAAAATAGTAATTCCTAGAATAGTACCCAACTTTATTAGATGTAATTAGTATTCTGAATACAACTATTCATATTATTAGGTATGTCTATTGAATAATGAGAATTGTAAACATGCTTGAGGGATTATTTTGGAAAACAATACCGAATCTCACTCTTTTCGTCCAAAAGCTAGACTGTTACTTTTGTTGGGAAACCAGCTGATCAGAGATTCGAAACTAGCAGTATTTGAGCTTGTAAAGAATGCTTTTGATGCAGATGCAACTAAAGTCGATATAAGAATGATAAACATAGAAAATAGAAAACATGCGAAGATTATCGTTGAAGACAATGGATTTGGCATGGATTATGAAACAATTAGAGATGTATGGTTAGTTCCCGGTACAGACAGGAGGTCGGAAAAGCGAAAAAAGAAAGAACGAAAATTGAGATTCAATAGAATTCCACTAGGAGAAAAGGGTGTAGGTAGATTTGCAGTTCACAAATTAGGCAGCAGTATTCGTTTGATAACTAGAATGAAAGGTGAATCAGAGTACAGCCTTACAATAAATTGGACAGACTTTGAAGAAGATGCATTTCTTGATGAGTTATTTGTGAAAATTAGAAAACAAAAACCAGAGATATTTAAAGCTGGGAGAAAAGGAACAAGGTTAGTAATATCAGATCTTAGGCAAGATTGGACAAAACGTGATGTTAGAAGTCTTTACAGATCGATTATGTCTATTTGCTCACCTTTTGATACACCAGCTAAATTCATCCCCAAAATGTGGCTTGAACCTGAAAGTGATTGGCTCGAAAATCTTATTGATATCAAGGAAATGATGGAACGTTCCATATTCAAAGCAGAATGTAAGATAGTAAACAACAAACTGGACTACGAATATTTCTTCAATCCACCAGATGATATAGTTAGAATCGAAAAAAGAGAGGAACATCGGAAAGGTGCTGCAGGGATTCCTCTACCAAGAGAAATGGAAATGTCGAAGGAGATGGAGGAATACCACATAGGTCCGATAACAATTAACTTGTACATGTGGGACTTAAGTCTAGATATCCTTAGTAGAATTACAACGGATATAAGTGGAACTAGACTCTACCTAAGAGAAAATGGTGGAATACGAGTATACCGAGATGGTATGCGTGTCTTTGATTATGGTGAACCTGAAAATGATTGGTTGGAATTAGACCAGAAGAGATACACAACACCTTCATCTACTATAAGTAACAATTTAGTTATTGGGGCTGTATCATTAGAATCGTCTGCAAGTAAAGGATTAGTTGAAAAAACAAATCGAGAAGGATTTGTTGAGAATAAATTTTATAGAAGGTTCAAAGAGATTGTTCAATGGGCAGTCAGTCAAATAGAACAAGAACGGACATACGATAAAAATAGATTGAGATTAGCTACATCAAAAAAGGAATTGCCAATACCGATATTAGATGAGATTTACGATTTACAAAAAGAATTCAAAATACGGAATCTAGAGGATGAACTTAATCCATATCTTGATAGAATCAGCAAAACCTACATTCAGATGAGAGATCAGCTTCTCACCGCAGCAGGTTCAGGATTGGGTCTAATAGTAGTAATTCACGAAGTAGAAATAGGTGTTGCTGAGTTAAAAAAAGCAGTAGAAAGAAAAGCTTCACTAAGAAAAATAACTTCTCTTGTAAAACACTTGGATGAGCTTGTAAGAGGTTTGGGGTATCTTTCCCGAAAAACCGGTAGAAGAACAATAAAAGCAAGTGTATTGATTAGAAGGGCAGTTTTCAATACAAGCTATCGACTAAAATATCATAATATCCAATTGGTCAATGGCATTAAAGAGGGGATATCAAGAGATTTCAGTATCAAATGTACTAGTAGATTTATTATAGCTACAATAATGAATCTAATTGATAACTCAATTTATTGGCTTGATCAAAAGGGAGGAGAGAATAAGACTATCTATATTGGTACCTGTGATTACTTAGGCAATCCAGCAATAATTATTTCTGATAATGGACCGGGATTTATGGATTCTCCAGAAAAAATGGTAGAACCATTCTGGAGTCGCAAGAAAGAAGGAATGGGACTCGGGTTGTATTTGGCAAAGCAAATTATGGAAGCACATGGAGGGGTTTTAGAGTTTCCAGATTCAGAAGAGGTGGTCTTATATGAAGGAATCTCTAAGGCAATAGTAGCACTCGTGTTCAAGAAGGGGAATTAGTTTTGTTTTCTATAGACAATGTGGTTGTAATTGATGACAATATAGATGATGGATTACCAATTGCAGCATCCTTTTGGAAAGAGGGTATCAATGTAAAATACTATACTGGAGATTCTGACTTTCTTCCTGCAAAGGCGTTGAGTGGTATCAGACTATTGGTATTAGATATGGTACTTGGAGTTACATCAGTAGAGCCCAAAGATGTTTTCGGAAAACTCTTTGAAGTTCTCAACCAACTGATCGCAACTAATAATGGTCCGTATCTTATAGTAGTATGGACAACACATCCATCATTATCCAGAGAATTTCAAGATCTAATGAATTTCTATATCAATGGAGGGGAACCTAGTAACAACCAGAAAAACATGTTGAAAAATCTAAAGATACCGAAACCTGTATCAGTATGCAGACTGAAGAAGAAAGATTTCCTAGAATCAATTTCTTTAGATGACATGGAAGGTGTTGAAGAGATAAATAATATTGTTATCAAAGAGATACTTTCAGAAGTGATTAGTAAAGAGAGATTTAAAATTGACGAATTCCTATCAAAGATAGATACGGAATTTTCCAAGGTTGGGTCATTCAATATCCTTTTTGATTGGGAAAGACGAATAGAGAAATGTACGATTTCTACAATTGATATGATCAATCAGCTTGCTTATGAGTCAAGCAGTAATGACCACTTTCCAAACAAGAGGTTTAGAAGGTTTGATAGTAGATGGAAAATATCAACCAATAGTATCCTTGCGGCAATAGCAAGAGAAACTGGTGTACGAAAAGAGAGGAATCTGGATGAAATTATAAGGTCAATAAATCGAGGTCTGATTCCCTTAGTACTTGACCAAATGGAACAGTTACTTTATCCCTCTTTTGATAATCTACATGAGGTGACAAAAAAAGTCAAAAAAGTAAGTACGTATAAAAAACGCGAAAGATTATTCAGAAATGCATTTGCAGGTAAACTCAATGGATTGTTGCAGTATGATATAGCGAGGGATAAGAGATTTAGTCCTGGAAATGTCTATCTCTATGATGATATTGAAAAAATTCTTACTGATTTATCTAAAAGTGATGATAGGCTATCAATTTCAAAAATGATCATAGAGAATTCATTAGATCTCGAAAAACTGGAAACCTATGGTAAGAAAGAAGAGATACAAACGTTCTTTATGGAGTTCTCACCAGTCTGCGATTTCCTTCAAGGCAAAATGAAATCTTGTAGATTAATTGGAGGATTGATAATACCCTTTCTGGATAAAGAATATCTTCTCTGGAAAACAAAGTATCTCGAGATATTTGGACCAATATGTCATCCAAAAATTAAATATCTTAAGGAAGATTCTCTACTAGTATTCAACTCTCATTTCATTTTTGGCACTCAAGTTTCCAGCTTGAAAGAAACAGATCCAATATTCCGAGTAAGGAATCAACTCTTAGCATCTCTTCAAGGTTGGATTGCAGGACATGCTTCAAGGCAAGGAGTGTTAAAAATTAGTGCCGGATAGATATTAAATGGAATAACAGGAAGGAGTTATTCTTAGCAATTAGGAAACTGATGGAAGAAATATTAATAACCTTATTCAGGTGTAAACAGAAAAATATCGACTATTACATGATTAAAATTATAATAAATTAGTCTGATTCATTGTTACTCAAAACAACAATGAACATTATTGGGACATAGATTGCATAATGGTTTTTTCTTGCAAATCAATCTAGCGAGATCTAGTATTGCATAGTTGTAGACTCGAAATTCTATCTCCGGTGTAAGTTTACTGGCAAGTGCGATTAGCCACCCTTTTCTTCTTGTTTCTGCGTCAAAGGGAAATCCAAAAAAACGTCCATAGACTCTAACAACATTACTATCTATAATGGATGCTCTTCTGTTTCGATGAAGTGAGAGATATGCAGCAGAAACATAGGAACCAACGCCGGGTAATTTCTTCAACAATTTTTCATCTTCAGGTATTTTATTACAATACTCAAACTTGATTTTCTGAATGAGTTTGTGAATCAATGAAGCTCTCCAATGAAGTCCAAGAGGATGTATTATTGTAGAAATTTCACTTTCATGCAACCGAGATAGACTTTCGAGATCAGGATAATCACCTAGCAATTTTTGAAAGATTGGTACGACCTGTTCAGCTTTTGTTCTTTGCAAGAGTATCTCTGAAAGTAGTTGGTGAATTGGAATTTGACAGGATCGCCATGGAAAATCATGGTAGTTTTCTTTTCCCCAGTCTATAATCGTTTTTTGAAACAAACCAATCTCTTCTTTGGACATATTGAAGTTCATATTATCACAGCTGAACAGATACTGGATAGTAATCCCCATACGGATTTATAACCGATTGGACAGGTGTTCTTTTGAAAATGAATACATTATTGGTTGATGAGTTTAATAATGAGTGACAAACTAACTGCAATTGATCTCTTCTGTGGAGCTGGAGGAATGTCCACAGGATTTATTGAGGCGGGTTTCGATATCATTGGAGCAATTGATTTCGATTATGATTCGATTGAAACTCTCAAGCAAAATCACAATGTTGGATTTACAGCAGTTAAGAATCTTGAACGCTATAAACCAACCAGTCTTGAAAATCAACTTGAACAGAAGAGTGTGGATATAGTAATTGGCGGACCTCCATGCCAAGGATTTTCAACCGCATCGATGAATGCCAAACCAAATTATGGCCCTAACAGTAAATATGATGAACGAAATTCACTCTATCTTCGTTTCTTCGATTTCGTTCAATTCTTCAAACCACAATTCTTTGTAATGGAAAATGTACCAGGAATAAGATCCAGAGGAAATGGAAAATTCTACAACAAAGCAATTGATAGAGGAAAGACGTTAGGATATAATATCCATGAATGGAAACTTTTAGCTGCTCAATTCGGTGTACCGCAGTTCAGAAAACGTATCTTTCTTGTTGGAGTAAGAGATGATAGTGAATTATCAAAACCAGAACCTACACATCACCCAATCGAATCCGCAAATAATGAGAAGTATATTAGTGTTGGAGAAGCTATTCTTGATCTCCCCGTCCTTTCAGTAAATGATGGAGCAGATGATATTCCTTATGATAAAGAAGTCATCCGAAAATTTGAAAGCGATTCTAGCTTCAATTCTAAATTCGCTAAATGGGCCAGAAAGGACAGTCTATCGGTTCGTCACCATATCAGTAGGATGCACAATAAAAGAGATTTACGTATTTTCAAAATGATTAACCCAGGTAAATCTTCAGCTCATCTTAATGCAAAGCAACAGAAACTTATCCCTTATAGTATGAAATCATTCAAGGATAAATACCGAAAACAATCTCTAAATCAACCAGCAACGACTATCACTGCTCATCTGGCAAAAGATGGATTATACTATATTCACCCGACGCAAGTACGAAGCTTAACACCAAGAGAAGCAGCAAGGCTACAATCTTTTCCAGACAAGTACATTTTCAGTGGTTCAAGATCCTCGATATACAAACAAATAGGAAATGCTGTTCCACCGCTAATGGCAAAAGCTATTGCGGATACAATTATGAAAGCAGTATAGGTGTTACTTGCGCTGAAGTAGCGCTTCCTTCAGTGTTTCCTCCAGTTTCTCAATAAGTCGATCATTGGGTAGTGAGGGTGTGTCAATTCCGTCAAATATTCTTCGAATTGCTTTATTCAGAATACGTAGAAAACCGCCTTGTAGTGGACCTTGTATCTGTAAATCTCTAATCCAATTTTGTATCCGTTTGTCATTTCTTATGGCTTCTGAGTCTAGAAATTCAACCCATGCTGTCCAGTTACCTGCTGCATCTACGAATTCCCAATCCATTCTCCCAATTAGATATGCGTAACTCAAATTACTAGTTGTTGGCGCACGTAACAATCGAACTGGTAATTCTCGTGGTTTGTCGTAGATTTTCTGTGTGTGATCATAAATTGCGCGCCATACGAATTTCCTAGCAGTAGGAGATAGCTCAAATTTCTCAATGAAATCTAGTCGCTTGCCCACGGGATACCACATTCTAATAGCATGTGAACGATTTCGGTATTTCTCAATTAGTTTTATAATTTCAGTATCTGATTCAATCTCTCGAACTTTCTTTTTTATGATTTCGTCATATTCTTCCGCTTTTTTCCTGAGGTCACCAGTAAGAGGAGAGAAATCAGAAATATACCTCTTTACCGTTACTATCTCCCTATTAGGTAATTCCTTTTTTTCACGAATGATGATTGCCATGAAAGTTCACTTTTTCCCTTTGTGATAATAGTATAAGAGCTTTCCATAAGCCAGAGAGAATCGTTCTGTCAGGTATTCGTTGTTGTCAAGTCTTTTTTGGTCAACTTTAACAATTTTTGGAGTTGTAGACAGTAAATCAATCTTAACCAATTCAAACGCACTATATCTAAAGAGATACTCTGTTAATGCATCAGGATTGTCTTCCACTGAAATACATTCAGGATGGAGAAGATTATAATTTAGAACATACCCGCCTTTTGTTCCAGTATCAACATATCCAAGTATGAATTGATATTCGCCCTCCTCTTGACCTTCAGGTTGAATATTTTCAAAGATACCAGTTTCAAGAGGTTCTGTTTCTACATAGAATGTAAAGCTCTTCCGATCCAGCTTCTTTGCGGTTTCGGTATCCTCAATCTTCGAAACAAGAACATAGGGACCTTTATGTTTGAACGGTTTCTTCTTTACTATCATCTCCGCAGGTCCATACACAACCTTTCTTTCATTGCCTGATAATGAATAACTATCTTCGACTAGAGTTGCAATTACTTCGGACCCATATCTTACATAGATCTTGAGCTTAATACCTATAGACTCATCTGTATCATTCACAATTGCATATTCAAGATTCTTGATAGATTGTTCATAGTCAACTCTAGTTGAATTTGGATTTGGAAATTCGGGAGGAGCAGGTGAAATCCGAATGTGCTTTGTGGGACCTCTCTGAGTAATGCCATGTTCTCTTACACCCGGTCCAATTTTAGATATTTTAAGTACTTTCGCGATTTTGTTAATCGCGCTCAGTGCACGTCGTTCTGCAGAGCGTTGTTTCTCACGTCGCTCCTTTTCGGGCTTGGGGTTGTATCCTAGTTCTTGTTGAGCAAACTCTTTCATTTCTGAACGTAACCAATTACGCAAGTCTCTTGTGAATGACTTTTTGTATGAAATATCATTGTGTTCCAGACCCTCAGCTTCTTTGATTTTTTCCTCTCCAACATCATCAAGAATAACATATCCATAAAGAGACTCGAAAATATACTCTGGGAGAACTTGAGGTTCAACTGTGCAGATTTTCATTCCATTCCGTTGAATTGCAATCCCTCGCAAGTCTTCAGGAACTATAGTTCCAGGCTCACATTCAATATGGAGGATCTTCACTTTAGTTTTGATTTTACCAAATGATCTCTGAACACCATGTTTTAGCCAGACCTTTCTCTTCCCTTCAGATTTCTTCGAAATGGTGAATTCGTCTGGTACTTGTACTCTTTTTTCTACACCGTTGTAACATATTGTAATTTTGGCATCGTACTTTCTAATTAATTCCCACCAAGTTTCTCCAATCATAAATTCAAACTCACCAGTTCGTATTGCCTCTACAACTTCTTCAATTGGATTAACTATAATCACCCGGGTACCTACTTCAGTTAACGGGGGAATCAGATTGTATGTCGCCAACGCTAATTTCTTTCTGCCTTTTTCTTCGTCATAATAATTGACTTCATTCTTAGTTTGCTGTATCCATCTTCCTCCAAACCGATAATTGCCATCAACTGTGAACGTATCATATAGAATAGCATTCTCCGAAGATGAACCTACAAAGATGAATTTACCTCGTCCTCGCGATCCCAAAGAATCTTCAATATTATCTTTCGTGAATCCATATCCTTCGAAGGCAGCCCACCGCTCATTCTTAGATAGACCTTCAAGGTACTCATCCCTTCCAACTACTTTTCCTGTTAGTCCGGTTGTACCTTTATCAGTCATTACCAGATACGAATACTCGCCGCTTTCTATCAGTTCAAAAGAGAAACTCCAGTCCTTTCCCTTCTTGTGTATTCGAGCATCCCAACCATTTTGAATACCATCTTTTTGGACACCATGAGCAATCGATGTCTTCTGTTGATATCCATCTATTACAGCTTTCAAAATATTAAACCATGCAACAACAGTTTCACGTTTTTGACCCTCACTTGGACTCTTTGTCAAATCTATTCCTCCTACTTAGCTATGTTAATAGCTTGAATTTAGATTCTGATTTCTGTTCGAATAACAACTTAGTATCCCTCAATTCTTTATTCAAAACTCTGAAAATTTTGTCAATATCTTTTTGTGTAAATTCATACATTGGTGTGTTAGAGCAATTTCCCAAGACTCTAATCTTCTCCATTATAGCATTAGTTCTTCGCTCAGCAACTCTTACGAAACGATCCCTCTTAGTTTCAGTTTTATTTGGCAAATATATCACCAATATATTTTCAGTTCTGTAGACTTATATACTCATTTATTTTTCAATATATTCCCGATATAATCTTTTTCTTTTGGTTCGTTTTGAGCAGTAACAATACTTCTGTTGAAAAGCCTCCTTAACAGTGCCTTTACTAATACGATTGCCACAATAATATCCACAAGATCAACAAACACAAACATCAACATGACTGACTCGTACACTTGTGGAAGAATACCATTACTCATCATGAAAAAGAAGGGCAAGATTATTCCCAGATTCAGGATAAGACTGACTATCAGAATATAGTATGTCTTCCCAGTCCCGAAGAAGAGCCCTCGAAGATTCATTGCTACTGCGAACATGATGTATGGAAGTATCTGCCACCTGAACATTATCGATGAATACTGGACGACGGTCGGATTCGATGTGAAGAAGAATCCCATTGCATCGATAGCAAATATACCAATAACACCAAAACCAGTGATAATGAGAAATCCTAAGAAGGCGGAGGTCTGAAGAAGTCGAGGAATCTTGTGCTCAGCATTTTCCTCCTTGAGATAGTGCCCAACACGGATGGCAGTTCCTTCTGCGATTGCAATGACTGGTATCAGAGCGGTCCACATCAACCGTTGAAAGAGTTGGAACCCTGCATACTGATCAGGTCCCATGAAATTCAACACCTGCAAGACGAAGAAGTAGAAGAAATTCCTGACGAATGAGTCGATTCCAGTCCAACCTCCGACTTTGAAGAGTGGTCGTGATTCTGAAATCAGAGGATCAATCCCAAATTCCACACGTCTAACTTTCAGTGTCATGACCGCTGCCACAAGTGCAATGATACAATAGAAGACATTGGAAATCAAGTAACCTTGTGCAACACCTGTCAAGCCTAATTGGAGAGAGAAGGGATATGGGGAAACTAGCATCAGGTCAAGAACCATATTCATGGCAACATTCAGAGCCACAATACCAAGAGCCAATTTTGCTCTGTCCATGGCTTTGAGACCAACTAGGAGGAGAAGTCCTATTGATGCGAATGGTAACGCAAGCGCCCTGAGCGACAGGTAAGATACGGTCTGGTCAACGAGCTCCGGTGCAGTACCGATTAGATTAACGAAACTCGCCATGTTTGTAAGAATAACTACTGCTAAGACTGTTGATAATACAAGTTGAAGAATCAATCCTGCGACTAGTTGTTTCACTACAGCATTGCGATTCTTGTAATTCTGGCTCACAAGAGCAAGTACGCCAAAGGGTATCGTTTCGTTCACTATCTCAATAAGAATACCCATGAACTCGTACTGTTCTGCTATTGCAAGAGAACTATAATCTATGTGCCCAACCCAGAATGTATTTGTAAGACTGTAGATTCTCGGTATCAACAGCGCAAGAAATAGGAATCCCATAAAGTCCCACGGAAACTCCCTAACTAGGGTTTTAAACTCTTTAAATCTTGACGTGGTTTCTAACTTATACTCACTCAATGCGAAATCATCCCACCGTCATTGTCCCAAATGATGTCCTTTTGTAATAGTATTCCAAGATATAACAGTAACGAATCCGTATTCAGTATAGTTGTATTTTGGTGAAAGATCGCGATGGCATGTGAAATATTCAGTCCAGAGTATCTTCCATATCGACAAGAGAAACAGATGTAGAATTTTCTATGAAAGGGGGCTATGTTCCCTTCTTCTTCCTTTTTTCGATTAGTATTTTGAATCCCATTTGCATTCGATAAACATCAAATTCAAATAATCATGAGATAGAGTTATTTTCTAGAGGATGGATAAGATACTACTAATAGATTCGTAGATCATGTGAAAATCCATCATATGAAGCATATGGGTGAGAAAGAGGGTGATTCGCGTTGACACCAATTAAATCGTCAAGTATCTACAAGAAGTACCAAGAGAAGATTGACACTGATTTTGAAGGAACAATAATTGATATTGAAACAATAGGTGAATTCACCAAAGTGGGTTTTGGAACACTACCTTTGGGTACCGATTACCTTCAGCGATACAAAGAGATGAAAATAACAACTGTTGGAACTTTATCGGAGGGGAAGTTGACGATTAGAATAGCCAATGATTCTAATAATCTTTTATCTTTTCAAAGTACAGCTATCCGAAAGATGAGAGAGTCATTGTCACCTCTTTATGCATTCAGCAAGCCTTTCGAAGAGGGTTGCTACTATTGGAACTCAAATTACCAATTCTTGGAGATAGATTACGAACTTCAGGGAAGAGTATATGAGAAAAAGCAGGTTGTCACGAATTCATTGGCAATAAGGAATTATAGCGACCCTTTTCACGGTGACGGGGGAAAGTGCAAGGATGCTTTCTTATCTGGTGACTTGGATAAAGTGGTAGCTCATAATCGAGCATGTCTCCTGAAAGAAAACCAAATCCTGCTAAAGCGAGGTGCAAAGAAGATTGCCACAAAGTGGCTCGATGCATCGGAATAAAATTCTTTCGAGAACTAAGGTACTGTAGAAACTAGATTCGATATCTCCAAGGTAGAATTGGACACGTTCCAGAGTATATACCAAGATGAGTATAGATATCTGGTTTGTAGTATATCTGCTCTTGAATTCCAATATCTCTGAGTTTTTCTCGTACACGTAATATTTCTTCAGAATTAAAATAATCATCTGTATAAACACAGATTACATGTTGTTGTTTCTTCTGGAATTTTGTACTTACTTTTGCGGCTATACCTAAAATACCTCGTTGGGTTTTGTGCGAAATGCGCTCCCAAATCAAATCGATTTCTGATCTACCTCCCATATCGTCAAGAGAAGCAATTTTAGTCTTATTTTGTAAAAAGGGGTGCTATGAGCCCCTTTTTCTTCTTCTTTTTCAAAATCAACCTTCGATTGGAGAGAATTCAATGTATTTCCAAATTTATCAAATATCTTTATTCCGCAGGAGTGCCAATTTTATCTTTCTAAATATTTTAATTATGTAACACACATTAGAATTATATATCATTATTCTCTGAGAACGAATACACAATTCGTAGTAAGAGGCGATTGCATGAGCGATATTCAACCACAACTACTGACTCTTGATAATCTACTATATGGAAGGTTGTTCAAGATTCCGGAGTACCAAAGAAGTTACAGCTGGCGGAAGAAACAGAGAGATGATCTGTTTGAGGATATTGAACGAACATGGGAACTAAATGGAAATCGTTATCATTTCATGGCAACAGTAGTTGGACTTCAGCGAGGTGAAGAAACCATATTGACAAAAGAGCATCAAGTCATTGAGATAGTAGATGGTCAGCAAAGGATTACAACTCTAATCTTACTGTTGAAAGCAATTTCCAAATTCCTTCATGAAACAGCTGGAGAAAGTGAGAGAATTGTAACTGATCTTGACGAGCTCCTAGTCAAGCCAGATAATGCCTCGGTGTTACTCCTACAAACAAATCATGATACCAGTCAGTACTTCGCAAATTATTTGCGAACTGGACTTCATCCCTCTGCCGTTTCAGCCAAGACATTAGCAGACCGAGAGATTCTCTTGGCAATTGATGAGTGTGAGGAATTTGTTGAGAGTTGGTCAACAGGAAATGGTAGAACTCCTCAGGATTTACTTAGTTTTGTAAAGAACAGAATCAAATTTGTTTTCTACGAGATTGGTGATGAAGCATTAGTATACACCGTATTTGAAGTACTCAACAGCCGAGGCCTTGATGTTTCCTGGTTTGACCGTTTGAAAAGTCTGCTAATGGCTATTGTATTTGAAGCCGAAAGTGGAAATAAGAACGCTATCTTGAATGAAATTCATAGTATTTGGACAGATATCTACAGGTGTGTAGGTTTGCGCCTCGGTCTAAGTACAGAATCTCTCAGGTTCGCGGCTACACTTCAACAGGCTGAGAAACAGAATCGGATTCTAGGAGAGGAAAAGGCCACGTATGTATTGAAAGAGCAATCTAGTGTTGGTATGAGGGAAGTTATCGAAACATCGAAGTGGCTTAAGGAAGTCACTGAAGCAGTAAATAGCCTTGCCGCGGATCGAAGAAGAAATTCAGTAACCAGAATTGTCCAGGCAAGATTTGTAGCAACAGCGATACATCTCAGTAAAGATCTGACCAGTGAGGAGAAAGACAAGATTCTTCGTAGGTGGGAAAAAGTAACATTTCGTATCTATGGCATGTTTGGCTTTGATGCCCGAACCGCAGTAGGGGATTATGTACGACTAGGTTGGAGCGTCATCAGAGAAAAACCATCCGCAGAAAAAATCCTCGGTGAACTATCTCGCATAAGTAAGAAATTCCCACTGGAAAAAGCAATTGAAAAGATGCGTGGTGCTGATTGCTATAATGGATGGTATCGAGAGTTGCGATACTTTTTCTATAGATACGAAGAACATCTTGCTCAAGAAGCTGGCCAAGACTTCAACAATCAAGAGTGGAATCTTATTTGGACTGCACGTGCATCTGACTCTATTGAACACATTCTTCCTCAAAGTACAGGGAATTTTGATTATATCCATAGCATAGGAAATTTGGTGATGCTTCCTCCGAAACTGAATTCACAGCTTGGAGCTAAGTCGCCTTTAGAAAAGAAGGAGGCATATAATGCAACTGGACTTAAGGTGGCTCAGCAGGTCACCAAACATATGAATGAGTGGGATGAGGAAGCAATCAAAAAACGTGAGGCAGAGATACTTGCATGGGCTCAAGAGGAGTGGGCAGATTAAATGCATAATAAATGAATCCTCACAGTTTCAATGGAGCTTTGTGCTCCCTCATCCTTCATTTTAGATTGGAGGTCTAAAGCAATAGAGAGCCTTCACTCATCTAATGGGTCTGGTTCAAGAGGCTCGTCGACATCTACGTGCTTGAGGGACCTTCTCATACGGAACCAAGAAGTCGCGGGGGTAACATTTACACTGATACTGCTTGCTCTATTTGCGCCGTACATGGTTTTCTACCAACGGTGGTCAGATTCAGCCGGATATTTGGTTTCTGCAGTTACTTGGTCTTTCATCAACCAATCAGGCGGAACTGCATTGATTCTACCCCATCTTGTGTCGATTCTATTCTTTTTTTTGGTTGCTTCTCCACGTCTCTTCTTTGTGTTAGTCATTAGTAGATCTCTTCGAGAAAAGAGCAAACCAGGAGAGTTCTTTCTTGCATCAGCGTTAATCGTCTTCCAGCTATTGGTCCTATGGGTCTATTACTACTTCAATCCGTTTTACATTGAATTGCTCGGAGGTGGAGGACCACTCATATTCAGACCTGCGCCCCCAGTAGGCTCGCTTGTTTGTGTGCCGGCTCCGATTCTGCTATGTGTTGGTCTATTTGTCCTTGGCTTATGGAAAACCAAATGGACTATACTGGAATCTGAATCCTGAGTCCTCGTCATGGCTAGGGAAATTTTTGGCCCACATATCTGTCATTGTATCCATCTTCTGTGAATCTGAGGAAGTACTGATTAGAAATATGTTTGCTGTGTCCATCAAACGAGAAAAGGTATACAATACATCTTTTGCACTGAAAATCTAATCTTTCGCATCAAGTATATCGTTGAAGTTTTCAAGTGCATTCCTTAATTCGTGTACAATCTCCCGTATCCGCAAAGCACTGTCTTGGAGGTTCTCAACCCTCTCTGCTTCAATTGAAATGTAATTTTCGGTCACTTCAGAACGAAGGTTCTCATCCAAAGTTGCAAAAGCATCAATGTCTTCGAGTAATTGGTTGCTGGCAATATCAACATTCTTGAGCGCACTTTCGCTAATGTTCCGAGTGTGAGTTCCCAAAGCTTTCGAGCAAGCTTGAAGAATTGTTTGACTTGTTTTAAAAATAAGGTCTGCACCCACTTGTAACCTTGATGGGTCGAGAGTTACGTGATCTGGTGGTTTCGAGAGGGATGCATCAACTTTCACGCCGTGTGTTTCAAGACTAGCAATTAAGGTACTTAGGGATTTCAAGCGATTCTGAATTGATTTTGACAATAGCAACAGTAGACTCTTTCGTTTCTTATAGGTGTCCGAGATTTCTTGACTCAATTTCTGATACTCGTCTGATATTTTGAGCGATTTGAATTCATCAAGTCCAACCAGAAATGATCTTTCCGGACGAGAATCTTCTGGTAGTGACTTCATCAGTAATTCTAGCTCCGACGCTGATTCATCACGAGAGGATTCGTACTCACGATGAAGAGTTTCAACAAGTGCACTTTTTGCCTTGAGGAGTGTTTCAACGAGCTCCTCATTATGAGCGCTTTTTTCAATCTCGTTCTTCGTTGCGTCAATGGCATCACACATTGTCTTGAATAATTTCTCTGTATCTTTGTTAACAAGTTTAGAACTAGTTGATACCAACAATTTGACAAACCTAGTATAGATTGTTTCAATGGTATTCACAACAGCTAAATCAAGCTGACTAAGATAGGTAACTCGGGCCTCTGCTTGTTCAAGATTATCAGCAGTAGGTACCTTTGCTTCAAATTTCGAATTCAGAAGGATACTACCAGATTTCTCGAGTTCCTGCATCTGTCGTCGTTTCACTTCAATTTGCTCGAGGATATCCTCTTTGTAATTTTCCATTACTCTGCTAAGCATTTCATAAATATTGAACAACCCTTCCAATCGGGAACTTACTATATCTTTTGGAGTTGCTCCGGGGCAAGAAATGTTATGTTCTCGAATCTGATTATAGAGCCGGTTTCTCAGAAAGGCGGCTAATTTTTCTTCCACTTGCTGCCGCCATGTCAGTAATTCAATTGCCGTTTCAAGAAGAACCATGATATCATCGCTTTCAGTAGACCCTGGGGGGAGGGGGGTTTCAAATTCATCATACTGGTTTTTAATCAAGTCAAGCTTTCTAGCTATTGCATCAGGAGCCCAATACTGAGTTGATCCTCTTATGGGAGCATTCAAAATATCCCTAAGCTCTACATTGATGCGTCTTGTTCGGGCATCCAAATCAGCTAATTCAGATAACTGTAGAATTTCTGATGTTAATCGCCCTCTGATATCTCTTAAATCTTTTTCAGTGGAATCGAGTTCAATCAGAATCATATCCTCATTAAAGGCAGAGGTCCTTTCTTTAATGATACCCAGATGTGAATACATATTTTCTGATATTTCGCGAACATGTATTATTGTGGAAATCTGCGACTCATTCAACTCATCACTTTCATCAAGAATCGCTGCATAATCTTTCACAGTCTCCTCAATTGTTGGCACACTTCTAGTCCATTCATCTAGTTGCTTGTAGGCTGCGACCCTATGACTGGTTGGAAAGTCCTTCGGCTGCTTTTGCAAAATATGACCAAAAGTTCGTACAGTCTTAATAGTTTCCAATGCAGTCTGATAGGCATTGATAAGGAAACTCTCCTTCTGACGAGTGTGCTTTTGCTCTGCGTCTTGGACTAAATTAGCTAGATCTATCAGTAGTAGAATTGATTCTTTGATTTCAGAACTCTTAATCTCTGCAATTTTCTGATCGATTTCAGTGCGATCGACTGGGGATTGTAACTGGGGTGTACTTTTCTTGTATGTTTTTTGCACCTTAGCAATTTTGGCAATTCTTTTCATTAGACCCTTCTCTAAGCGTTCAGAAAGCTCTTGGCGTTGAAACTTTAGTTGCTGTTTTATAACCTCTATTTGTTGAGCATGTTCAAGAAGCACTGTTATTGAATGCTTTCCAGAAAGGTTTAGCCGTTTCAGATCATCAACAGATGAATCATCGGGAGGTCCTTCAGTTTTTAGGTTCGTAGTAACTATCTGAATCTGCTTCTTCATTGTATCTAGAATTGTATAGGAACTGATGATAGATCTCTGAACAGTTCCTATGAGTCTGCGAAGGAGTGGAATAAGTTGATCTCTCGTAGTAACCAAAAGATAACAAAAGCCAGATGATTTCGGGTCTCGAAAAATAAGAGCAAGTTCGTTCAATTCCATAGAGTCTTTTGAGGTGTCAAAAGGAGTACAGATATTTGCGGTATCCAAACAAAATGATTCAAGTAATTGACGGATTTCAAACGAATGTTCATCTGCTATTCGTTTGAGAATGTCTAGGTTCCGAATAGATTTTTTATCTGAACCAATACGCTTCTTAATTTTATCCCATTGTATTCTTCGTATTAAATCAGGAAAGACATTGAGAGCATCATCCTTGAGGGGCACCGATTTCTTCCCGTGAAGTATCTTTTCGGTGTCAAGTAAACTCACAAGGTCAGCAAAGCAGTCTACTTCATTCTTCGCATAACTTTCTTCATCCCATTTTTCCAAATCGCTCATGTACTTAGCTCCCTCTTAAGGCCTCAATTAAATTTGTGGAGAATTCCAAGTCTTATGCCTTTTGTATTAGTATAAGCAAAGAACAAAAGGAGGTTTGCTTCATGAAACTATGGTGGAGGTACTATTGAAAAGGTCCTGGAAACGTTATCGAGATTGTCTAATTGCAGCATTCCATGCAATGAGAGAAAGATCTGTTAGCAAAGATGGAGTATCAGTATCAGGTGGAATGCTGAGAGTTCGACTTGATACGCTATTATTTCCCGGGATGGCCTCGGAGGCACCAGTTCCAGAACTTGTTTGTGAATTTCTTGAGGAGAAACTTATGAACCATGAATTGAAATATCAGGTCGAGGGTCCGGATTCTGAAACGCGTACAAGAGCATGTACTCTTCAATCTGCATTTCTTATTGGTTCAAGAATGGAGCTTATATTTTCAATATTCAGAGCTATTCCACAAGAAGATGTATATCCGATATTAAACCAGTTAGCAGATATCACTATTCAGAAAATTCTTTGAGCCTGAATATGCTATACCATTCCCCACTTATCGTCCCAATTTAAGGACTCTACTCAAATCTGGTTCTTTGTACAATCTATTGATATCATCCAATAGAATCTTGGCCACATCATGATATTCATTTGCAAGATCAAATTCGTTATCCCTTAATGATTCCTCAGCTAGTTTCATCAAGTTTTCACAGATTTGGACAAAAACAAGTGGAATAGACATGTCATGTGTCTTCGAGAGTTTCGATATCGAGTTTTTCAGATGTTCGATTCCCTTTTTTGTATTCTCAAATGTGGGACTAGTAGGTATTTGCTGTATTGCGCTTGCTAGTTTCTCCTCAAGATTGCGTAACGTCATCACAAGTGCAGCCTCAAAATCCTTTCCATGTTTCTTTTCCATAGAATCCGAAAGGACTTCATTTAGAATCTTGAGGACATCTCCAGCTTCTTTTCCTATATGCTGTTCAGATGCTTCATTAATTCTGACCAAGGTATCGGTTGAGTTGTACTGGCGACTTATACCCCATATTCGTTCTTTTACATTCTTGATTTCAAATAGCTGATCTTTAAGCGCATCGACTTCTTCCTTCAGTGTTTGAATATGTCCATTCTGTTCTTGTTGACCAGTTCTGTATTCTCGTAGTATTTCACACCAGCCTCTAACTTCGATATTCTGTTCTTTAATTGATGACTCAAGGTGGCTAAGAAGTTGGAAAGAATTTTCCAGTGTTGTTGCTCTGGTACTAAGATCATTGAGTTCTTTATTGGCAAGTTCTAGTGACTCAAGATTGTCAAGATATTTACATCTGAAACAATCCCCGCCTTTCAATTTACTCTCAGAGTCACTTTCTCGGGATCTGTGCAAATATTACATCCTCCCTGATGTAGACATTTTTCTTAGAGTTTTTTTATATGAGTCGCTAAAGAGCATCTGTACTCCTTCAGCGACTAATCGACCTGCTACAAGATAAGCTTTGGAATCACTGCTGGAATCACGATGTTTCTTTCCGAGTGTTTCAGCGGTTTGAAGAAAATGAATAGGAAGTTGAACACCTAGCTTGCTGCGATTTTCATCTATAGAGGTTGATGCTTGGGCTATTGCCGCGGCATATAATTCCTTATACGGAGTTTCTCTGGTTAGGTTGGATTCTATGCGGTTAAAAAATTCATTGGCTACAATTACTAATTCAACAAAACTGATTCCTCCTGCATTTGCTTCCTGTAAGTCGGGAAATCCTAGCTTCATTACCCAACCAGCTGGAGGAGTTTGAACTCGCTCTACAACTGAATCGATAAATGCTTTTGCAAGAGTAACCGAGGATCTATCTCCAAGTTCTTGATACATTTTTTGCATCTTCGTCTCGAGTACTCCAATGGATTTTTGTGCACTTTCCATATAACGCTGTAAATTCACAATCTCATCTCGGTATAGAGCAGCTGCATTGTAAAGTTTATCGCGCTCTTTTTTCAGATCTTTAATGAGACCAGAAGCCCGTTTAGATTCACTTTCATAGCTCTTTTTTGCGAAACTCCATTCCTCTTCAACCTTCTTGAGTAAATGTTGGATGAGTTTCATTGACTCCTCATAACTCAATTTCTCGGGTTCAACCAAGTTCATACTACGTTTTCCCACAAGTTCTTCACTATTCATGATGCATGATTCATATTGGAAAAATTCCGATGCTACTTCATTAGTGAAGATAATTTTCTGTTCAATATTAGTTTGCCTTTCATTGATATTCTTCTCTAACTCAGTCTTCTCCGATTGTGTATTTTTCAAGCGTTCAGTGATATATTTGACTAGAGGACAGCACTTATCGTACTTAAATCGCATAAGCAAATCCTCTTCCAATGATGATTGCGAATCACCGAGTGTCTCACGACCCTTACGTGTTTCCATAATCTGACAATCTCCTAACGATCAGTATCGGAACAATAGGCTTTCAAGAAAGCCTGCAGTCTGGGTTCCCGCTCATCGTATTCGTCCTCCAGAAGATTAACTTGTGTTTCTTTGAACTCAGCTCGATGTTGATTCAAAGCTCCCAAATTATCCAAACTTGGATTTCTAAGTAATACAAGAGCACCCATTACATCTTTCTTCTTTGACTCTAATACCATTCCCCCACACATAATACCACTCTTGGCTTTACCTGCATCGAGTCCAACTAAATCGACTATTTCATCGGGATTAAGATTCCAAACGGAAATATCGCCTCCTTTGCTTCGAATTCTCTCAAGGAGATCCCGTGACGCAGCAATAATGACGTAACAACCATCAGCAGTGGAGGGATCACACTCTGCGAGCATTCCTGATTTGACTGCATTATAGACTAGAACCTGAGGATCATATTCTTCACCAAAAATGGGTGTGATGCATGGTACAATCAAACTAGATTCGGTTTCATGTTTGGAGGTGGTACTCCACCGTACAATCTCACTAATGTCAACTGCTCGAATCACTTCACCTTTCATTCGACTTACATCTGGACTTGCATTTATCAAGAGTTGAAAGAACTTCACTATTGGAGGATTCATCTCTTTAAGTGGAAATACATCGTTTCTCCTCCACCTGCTCCCACTGGTTTTTATTCCAACTAGATTCTTTCCAAATTTTCGAACAAATCTGTTTAAAGCTTCATTGTCAACCACAAATATTCCTTTGATTGGATTTGCTCCAATTCCCTTGCCTTTGGTTGTATAAACTTCTGAAAGTCCATAAAGACAATTTGCCGCTTGTCGACCATAATCTCTTTCCTGACGAGATGGAAGAACATAAGTTACAAAAACAGTTGGTTTTGCAACAGATTCATCACCGATGCCCCTCCCAAACCAATCTGCAATTTCAGGAGTTGCACCGCAGCCTGTTCCTCTACCCAATCCACCAAAAATCATGACTGCACCTGCTTCAATAACTTCAGCAAGAGGACCAAAACGATTGATTATAGCATTTTCAAGGAGATTCTCAAGGCGGGGTCTCGATGAAACTTCATCGATTGTTTCTCTATCCGCTCGCACGGCTCTTGCTGCTTCGATAAATTCGTTTCCAACTCCATCCCGATGCCTCAAATAAGTTCCACCTAAAAGGTATCGATTGACAATAATATCATCCAATACTGCGTCTAGGGATCTATCACCCTTGAGTTGTTTAGCCTCACTTTGGATTGCTGATATAGCTTTTAGGTGAGCAAGATTTGTGTCAAAAAACGTCCAGCCCCGTATTTGGGATTTGTATAGCTCCTTTAGAGGTCCACCACTCCGTTGTACATTTGCTACTATATCATCCATGACATTACAACCACATCCACCCACACCAACAAGAAACCATCTTTTTCTTCCTTCACTCATAAGTCATCATCTCCATTCATATCAGATTGTCTAGCAGAAGCAACTAGAGTTTCTTTGAATTCATCTAATTCATTTCCAATCCTATGAGCTCTCTTTGATATGGCATCTACCAATCGATCATGTTCAATTTTTCCTTGCTTGCCAGATTTTGATTGGGTGACCATTGCTAATTCTTCACAAATGGCTTTGATGGATACAGGTGTTAGTTTTTGATATGATAGGTCAGCAAGCTCATCGATTGCTACATCATTGCTAATCTTAGCACCGTCTTCTATAGCAATCTTATCAAGGTACATCTTCCAAAGCAATTTGTAATCTTCAATTTTCGGGAAACCTACAAAGATATGGTTATTTATGCGACCATCACGTAAAACAGTCGTATCCATTTTGTCTCGATGGTTTGTTGCAAGAACCACCATTATGGGGTACTCGGATGATTTCGACATGCTGATCAGAAATACATTTACTACATCTGACTTGTAGTCAGGTGTTGATTCTCTACATGGAAGTAGAGATTCTGCTTCATCAATAAAAATTACAACAGGTTTTCCAGTCTGTGCGATGGATTCAGCTCTGTCAAACATAGTTTGTACTGCTTTTTCGGATTCACCAACATATCTACTTGTTAGATTTGAGCTGGTATCTAGAATGATTTCAAAATCATACACTGATGCAATTACCTCAATGAGAAATGATTTTCCACATCCGGGAGGGCCCCATAGAAGGATACCAACTCTACATTCTTTATCTATACATTTTTTTGCAAGGAGTTCTAATGTGTCCTTTGCCTCCTCCAAACCTATAATATCCGAGAGAGAGAACTTGTTTTGCGGTTGCTGACCTTTCATTTTCCATCGGTTCCATTCTTTTTTCTTATTGTCAATATACTTTTTTTAGCTCCACCCATTTTGAGGTTTAGAGTTTTGAGAACTTTATTAGACAACTGAACTAGAGACTTTGATGGCCGTTCGTGTGCACATGCTGTCGTTTCAACACGGTGCCCATTAGGTCCCTCGATTTCAACAATACCTTCAAGTCCTACTAATAACTTCGCTAATAGATCTCGTGGGAAATAACTGAACGTTTCAGATCCTGAGCTGGTTACCTCAAAATGAGCTCTAAGTCCACTCATAGGTTTAACATCTTCATCAAGCTGATCATCAGTAGGTGGATCATCAGTACCAAAGTCAACTACTTCTTTTTCATAAGGAGTATATGGTCGTATTTTAATTAACTCTGAATCTAAATTGAGTTCTTCACAAAGAGATGGATTATCCATATATTTTTGAAATAGAAGAGGCCCGACTTGTTTATCGTAGCTTTCTCCAAGAGATTTCAACGCAATCTCAGACCTTCTTATCTGCTCATGCTCATCAGGAGCATATTGAATTCTGTTAAGAATCTCAAATTTCGATATAGTTGCAACACTTCCCTCATCTAATGTTTGGTAAATATCATGTACAATGTCATTCACCATCACTGATATTTGCCTGTAGCTAATTGCCTTCGCATGAGACTGTTTTCCTATCTCAATCCAATCAATATCTTTTGGTAAAAGAACCCCTTCAGCATCCAGTATTCGTTTCTGAAATGTTCTTCTCCAGACTTCAGCACTAGCTTTTGAAATTCCAGAAGGCCATACTCTAATAGGGTGTGTAATTCGAGATTTAACTGCAGAGTCAAAACGATCAGGACGATTTGATGAAAGGATAACAATAACGTTGTTAGAGGCGGTTAGTCCATCGGTTGCAGATAAGAATGTAGTTAATGCTTCTTCCTCAGATCTGGAAAATTTAGAGTTCCCACGCTCAGGAAACATCATCTCAGCTTCATCAAAAAACAATATTATTGGCTTCTCTGAATTCTCAGCTTGACTTAGTGCAGTATCAAAAATAGCTTGTAGCTTTAGGGTTGGTTCACCGCGATAAGGACCGGTGAAATCAGCCTTCTTCACTCCTCTAAAGCCACAATCGAAATAGGTTGCAGTCGCCCTAGCAAACATAGTCTTTCCATAACCAGGTGGTCCGTAGAGCAAGAACATCATTCGTGAATCCGATGATTTCGTTTTTAATAGAAACTTTATCGATGAATGCATAAGGATTTTGGCGTTTTCAAGACCTACGATATCAATGAAAGATGCAGGATGCAAATCTTTTGGTTTGGGAATATTATAGCTCATTGCTTCTTCTGAGCTTTGTGTAAGGGATAGTTTCTTCCGCCATTCCTTATCTTCAAGATATTTTTTTATCTCAGGATTAGTAATGAAGCCACTCTCACCATAAGTTGCAAGAAGCTCTTCAAATCCTAACAATTCTCTTTTCACTTTACGGATTCTTCGAGAAATAGCATCTGCTAATTGATCATGTGTGATTTTTTCTTGCTTGCCGGGTTTTAATTGGGTAACTGTTGCGAATTCTCCACAAATTTCTTTGATGGATGCAGGAGTTAATCTTTGATATGAGAGAGCAGCGAGATCATCAATTGATACATCACTACTAATCTTAGCTCCTTCTTCTTTAGTAATCTTATCTAGGTACATCTTCCAGATTGACTTGTAACCATCAATCCCTGGTAGACCTACAAAGATATGATCGTTTACTCGGCCATCTCGTAAAGCAGTCGCATCCATTTTGTCGCGACGGTTTGTTGCAAGAACTACTAGTATTGGATATTCTGAAGATTTTGACATGTTTTTCAGAAATACATTTACTACATCTGATTTATAGTCAGGAATCGAATCCCTACAAGGGAGTAGAGAGTCTGCTTCATCAACAAAAATAGCTACGGGTCTTCCAGACTGAGCGATGGATTCTGCCCTGTCAAACATAGCCTGTACCAATTTTTCGGATACACTATAGTATTTACTAGTTAGGTCTGTTCCATCGGCTGGAATGAATTCAAAGTCGTATACTGATGCGAGAACCTCAATGAGATGTGTTTTTCCACACCCTGGAGGACCCCATAGAAGAACACCCGCCCGGCGTCCCTTGTCTCTGCACCTTTGTGCAATAAGATCCAAAACAACCTTTACTCTATCGAGACCTGCTACATCACTCCAGCTGCGGTTTATCGTTATTGGTTTCTCTTCAAGAACATCATAAGGTGGAATAGTGTGAAATCCTCCTTTTTCAATAACCCTGAGCAATGTGCTCCAACTGGGTTTCTGTAGACCTCGTGTCGCTGCTAAAATGTCTTCATGACGAATTCTTCGTTTTCCGCCCTTACGCCCTGATACTTTTCCGATCACTGTTCTTGCTAGAGTTTCAAAGGTTCTGAAAGCATGTCTCTGAAGAATACGAGAGAGTCTTTCATAATCTACATCATTGTCCACTTTCAAATTCGCAGATGATTCAATTTGCTTAATCTGATATCGTAGAATATTGTTGATTTCTTCTTCATTTGGTGGACGAAGCAGGTATATCTTATCGAATTTATTGACTATCAAGGAAATGAGATTCCCATGGTGGGTCATATAGGTTTCATCAAGACCAGCTAAAGATGCAACAACGCATACTTTCCGATTCTCAGAGGCCATTCCAAGGCGATCTAGCCAGGAGGATAATCGGGTTAGAATATCGTCAGCTCTGTTGCTTAGAACAAGTGCGGAGAAATTATACAGAATAAGTATAGTATTCTGCCGTACAGTCCGAATTTGTGAAAATTGCTCCTCAAGCTCTGTTGCTATATCTGGATCACATATTATCGTCCTAACATTAACAGCAAATTCGTTGTTTCCTTTGTATTCCATGATTCTAAGAAGATCTTCTCCTTCTGCTTCTTGAGGGCCGAGGAAGAGGATGGATTTGGTCATTATAGAGGAGTGAGAGCCCTTTTCTTGAAATGGGGTTCTAACTGTATTATCAATATCAATCTGGATTTCTTTAGGCAAAAAGTGCTCGATCCAATCTCTTGGCCCCCCTTGACGTACATCTACATTTTCCATTTTCTCTTCCACTGTCCATTAACTTTACCCGCAACTTTCACGTTCTAGGCGAATTGAGTCAGATATTGGTTGAAGTCTTGCACCTTCTTTGAAAAGCTTCTTCAGTCCCCTTGTGGTCGCGATCCGAATTGGTTCAGATAACTCCTCTCGAAGTTTCTTAACAACAGCATCACAAATTGCAGGGGGGTGCTTATCGGGATGACCAAAGTAGATGTTACCATCTTTTCCAATTGCGACAACATTAGCAACATCTGTCTTTTTCCCATCGAGAATAACAGGAATTGCACCTCTTAAGATATGAGCAGATTCATCAACTCCTTCAAAACCTAGCGATTCAAGCTTCTCTCTAACTGCAATTCTAATTTCGTGGCCTACGCTTGCAGAGATTTGTGGGTCAATAGGTTCAGTTGAATCTTTGAATGCGGGAATATAATCCTCAATTATTGTGGCAAGGGGTATCTCCTCGGGTTTGAATATCTTCATTTGCTTCATTGCTTCCTTGCTAAGTTTCGATATCCGCTTTGCCGCTTCATTGTTTGCATCAAGATCGATTACGAAAGTAGCTGGTGGTAGTTTACTCAATTCAGTCTTTCTTGCAATTGTATCAAGTTGCGAAATTAGTTGTTGGGTTTCTTGTCTAGTTTGCCTTATGCTCTCTTTAGTTGCGGCGATTTGGGACTGTCGTCTCCATTCAGCCATCTCTTGTAAATATTGATTGATATATTCAGTTGTATTTAGTCGATATACTCTTCTTGACAACATTACATCCTCCTATATTATTCACTGATACTCCGAGCATATAGTTTTAACTTATCAATCGCAATGGCTAATTTTGCTATACGCTTTGCAAGTTTTCCAGTGAATAATGCTCGTTCAGCAAAGATTTCAGTCCCCGACCCAACCACCTTGCTAAAATCATCATTCTGAAGCAGATTGCATTCTTCTTGAATTTGATTTATAGTCTTTGAGAATTTTTCACCAATGAAGATATTCATCATACCGCTATTGAGATATTGCCCCAACGGATTGTATACGTTCTCACCTAGTCGTTTTGCTCTTAGTATGGAGGACAACATACCTACGCGTTTCTCGGGAGAACGAAGATATGCAGGAAATACTTGATGAGTTCGTCTGATTCCATTTTTATCATGTTGAAATTCTACTAGGTAAAATGGAACATACATCAAAAATGCATCTACTCTGAGACGATCAACAAAACGCGAATCTTCAATCTCAATAAACTGCGCAAGTGCTCTTTGAGCTCGAGTAACCTGTCGTGTAACAGATTCATCTAGTTCTCTTACAAAGTTATTTGCAGATCGAAATAAGTTTTGAGCAGGGATGCCAACTTTGTCAATTTCTGAACGAGCTTCCATTCTGACACTTTCAAGAGCTCTATTCGCATTCGCCATTGCAATTCTTGCATTTTCTTCTTCACGAGCTAATCTTGAATTTAGTTGAGCTTCTTCACCTGAGCGTCTCCTTTCAAGTTCATATATGAGACTACGCACCTGACCAATTTCTCTATCAAGCTGAGAGAGATCTCTTGAGACCTCATAACCATATTCTGAGTTACTAATCCGCTCGCGATCGTGTTGCAAATTTCGTAATTGTGATCTGGCTCTATTGATTTCCTGGTTTAAGGGACCAACAACCGAATCACGGAGTCTTGAAATTTCTCTCCTTACATTGGTGAGTGTATTTTGAATTCTACTAGATTCTCTACGGTATTCATCTTCTGCTTGAGAAACCCTTGATTCCCATTCCCTTTGTACCTCTTCTAGAATCTCAGTAATATGATCCCGCCATTCATTCGATCTTTGTACAGCAGCAACCTGCAAATTTTGGATCCTCTGTGTTTCCGCTGACAAACGTTCTATGAATTCAAGGATTTCAGATGCAATATTATGGGCATCTTCATAATTGATTAGGGGATTAATCACACTGATATCTGCTTCAAGAAGTAGATTAGCTCTTGAAAGACCTAAGACCAGATTCCCTACAACATCTTCCGGAAGGAATGGGAGTTCCTCATCAAGTGTAGATCTTGAAAAAGTTTCACGCCATCTATCCAATTCAGATGCCAGGTGGTTCCAATCTTGCGGTGAACCGATTTCTTGGTTTAAAGTTTTCATAATATTTTTGTAATCCATAACATCAATATCGGGAATTTCAGAGAATCTAACTCCATCAGTAAAAAGTACTGAATTGCCACGTCGTACTGCCCAGAATGGCCAGTGGACGCAAATAATACTTTGATACCGCTCCATACCTCCAAATAACTTCCACTTCCGCTTCATCCTTGTTTCTTCACTAGAAGCAAGAATGAATGCAAGATTAACATCAATTCCCCAGTCTATAATGTTTCCAGTTTCTTCTGTTGATAAGAAAGGAATTACTGGGAGCCTCATTTCTCAACCCCATTCTATATGTATAACAACCACGAACTACTTCGTGTATTAAGGTTGAACCATCTTATTAAGACAATCACTGACAATCATCCATTTGTTTCTCATCATTCAATGCGGTTAGTATTGCAAGAAGGGCACATAATCAATAACCTCAACAACCATAAACGAGTCTGATGTTTGGTAGTTGATGAAGCAAGGGAATAGTATAACCTGTGCAGCAATAATTCTACTATTCCTAACGCTATTTTATGGATGGAATAATTTACTACTTTCGCTCGAGGTGGCTGCCATTATTTTTTCCGCGGTCTATTTTTTCTATAGCGGAAGAACCATTGTTGTTGTATCTTCTAAAATTGGAAAATATCTAACACACTCAACAAGAACATGCACATTTTTATTTTGGCTTATAGTAACGCTAGTTTCGTTTGGTTTAGGATCTGTTTTCCCCTCTACATCTATGACGAACGGTGCAGGTTACGTGTTCATGAGTACAAAGGCAGCTTTGTTCCTATCAGGGTTTGGAGTCTTCACTGCAAGAGTGACCAAATCTCAAGCTGGGCGTTATAGAGATGCAAAGGTTTCGATAAGTCCAATAATTTTTCAAGTCATATGGTTTGCATTCGGAACTATCATGATTGCCCTCACACTTGGACTTATTCTGCGAATATGGGTACCAAATTGGATTCCATCAGTTGGAACAATTCCACTTTTTGATTTAATATGGATGTTCAGTTCATTTCTTGGTCTGATAGTATTTTACAAAACTCATCAGGATTAGGTGGAATATCTCAATTCCCAAGGTATCCCATGTCGATTTTATTATAGAATATTATAACTTCGGAAATGAGTATAGATTTAGGCTTCCTCTGCATGAGATTCAGCATTTTCAAGCAGTGATTTGAAACTCATATTTAGGGATATAGGCTCGCAGTTACTTAGCATTTATGATTAAATTGGGAACTAATGGCTCTAGGATAGCCACGGACAACAATCACCATTTGTACTATGAAAATCCTCCCAAGTCAGCCACCCAAGTCTGCGGCATATATTTTCCCAATCAAGTCCCACTCTGTGAGGAAGATCAGATGCGATAGAATTTGGATTCTCTTTGTATTCTCTGAACTTGTATCCGTATAACCTGCGAGCGGGTTTGATCTTAAACATTTCAGGCGTCAACAGGAGGAACAGTGTCTTATCTGGATCCCTCCAGGATAACGGTTCACACCGGGTCTTATTCTTATCCAATATGACATCGATAATCCTAGCTATTTGATTTCGGGTGGCGTCATAGGTAACATCATAGCTGATATCGGACAGAACCTTCGCTTCCACTATCACCGCGAACCCATTGCTGGGATTCATGAGTAGAGCATCCACATGTGTGGGGCCTTCCAGATGCTTCTTTCCATATGCACCGTCTAAGACATAGGGTATGAATTGCTGCTTGTTCAAGTTTTGACTAAGCCAAGTCTTGTAGGAGGGAGGTGAGGGTAGGGTAGGCTCAAAGAATAGCTCGAGTTCGCCTTCCAAACACTCTCGCCAAGAGTCGAAACCAGCCAGAGGAGGATCTTCACCAAAGGCGCGAGTGAAGAGTTGCTGCAACAACTGGACTCGTCGCTCGTTATAGAAGATTGTCATCATGCAGGAAGCAACCCAGAACCGTTCATCCTTCTCTATCTGGCAGGGTTTCTTCGTTTCTTTCAGAGGTTTTCCTTTTCTATCCTTTCCTTTTCCAGCAAGATATCGATGATACCTTTGGATGCTTTTCTTGTAGTAGTTCAGAGGTTTTTCATTTCTGATGCATTTACTTGAACGCTTAACCTTGGCAAAATGGTTCAATAACTGCTCTTCCGTGAAAGGCAAATAAGTACCATCTAAGAGCTCCTTCATATCGACGCCTCACACCATGGTTTGAAAACAGGGCTAAAGTAGTTTCCTTCATTCAAAAAGATCGTCATGGCACGCGAGATATTTGGGCCAGAATATCTGCCCTACAGGCAGGACAAACAGAGGTAGTATTCAAACAATTGAAAGAGGGAGTGTATGCTCCCTTTTCTCTTTCTTCTATTTTCATTTTCAGATATTTCTATCATTCATTAAACCTTATCTGATTTCAAATAGTGAAGATAGCTCAGGGAGTTTCCTATGAGTACTATGAGCTTTAGCACAGGTTCAAAGACAGAAAACGCAGTGTATCTTGCATTTGGTGTGGTATTAGGACTTGCTGTAGTAAGGTTTTGGACACCGGATTTATTCCTGGATTCTGTAAATGCAATCACAGTAGCCCTATTTTGGGGTTCACTACTAGGTTCAATCGCTTTCTTCCTGAAACTTGACAGGGTTGTAACATGGCTAATCAAAGCTCACACTCTCAGCAAGTATAGAAATAAACTTGAAAATCTACTTATCAGAATCGACATTACATTGTCCATATGGCAAGTCTTGGTGACTGAAATGTGGGAAACGCCTGAAATAAAGGCGGATGAGAAGCTCAGTCGGTTGATGGATGGACCTAGTCTACGTAATGATATCTGGTCAATAAAAGGTGCATTCTATTTTGCAATATCTCTTCCATTCCTGTTCTTTGCAGTAGACCTCGAACTACAACTGAGTTTGATACTCCTTGGAATCCTTTGGATATTAGTAATAGTTCTTGTTTGGTATAATTACAAAGGATTTCTTTATAGATGTGTTCAGCTTACCTCGTATTTATCAATACAAGAAACACGGTCGGTTGTTCAACTCAGAAAGAAGCACAAATCAGCAACGCCCACATCAAGTGGATATGAACCATTCTCAGCAGAGATAGTTGATACTGTCCTTGAAGAACTTGATTTACTAATAACCCGTCAGGACTGGAGAGGATTCAAGAGGAGAATGACCTATTTCCTTGAAACTCTTGAAAAAGAGGTGAGTTCAACCACAGAGAGTCTTCCTTCAGATTATGTAAAGATTTGGACAGGAGTTATCAGTGGACATGATGAGTCTTCGAAACAGCAGAGTTTGATTAAAACAAAAGTAATGAAGAAGATCCTTGAATATGCTGTCAATATTGAGTGTTTAGAATCCCAATCCAACGGATTAGACACATTATTGGAAATTGACGAGTCCAACTTAGACAATCCTGAAGTTCTCTTCAAGTCAGTTGATGATAGTGGCATAAGCAACAGTCACCTTGAATCAATGTATTCAGCATTCTACCGATTGACAAAGCCTCCAGTCAACCCAAAGATTGTAGAGATTGTATTGAAATGGTACAGAGAGAGTCAACAAGAATACGCTGAAAATCTCCTCTCAGCAATCGAGTATGTGGACAAAGACCTCAGGGAACGGGCAGTACATGCACTTCTTAGCCACAAGGAAGAGAACGTCTGGCACAAAGCTGGAATTAGAGTTACAAGGACTTTACTCAATATGAGTGCTTCAAGAGTAGAGAAGATTAAACTCTTGATTCTAAGGGGAGGTAACAAGTCGAATATCAGTGATATATTGAGTAAATCAGATACAGACTATTACGAACTGGTTCGTGAAGTAACAAATTACATCACACATGAAGATTCATCTATTGCATTGAGTGCTATAGAGTTCTTCATGAGAGTTGACAAGGAACTGATGGTGAGTAATTTCTTACCGGCATTGTTCAAGGATCACGAACTAAGAATCAGAATGAACACTATTACATTTCTTGGTCGATTATGGACCATAGATAGCTCTCTTGACGACTGGAATACAAAGCGGGATGCGTATAGGCAATTTCTCAGTGTAGCATTAGACGATGACCAACCAGGACCCAGAAGAATTGCTGTGAAGATCCTTAAAGATTTAAAACCAACAAATCGAGAACATGAGCTTCTAGAGATTATAGCCTCTGCGGATCCTAATGATGAGATTCAATTTGCTGCAAAGAAAATTCTGAAACAAACATAAATCGTCATGACACGGGAAATTTTCGGACCGGAATATCTCCCTTACCGCCAAGAGAAGCAACCATAGTATTAGAATCAAAAAGGGGGCTTGTGCTCCCTTTCCATTTTCTTTTTGTTTGACAATCCTAAGACATAGTTTCAATATTCAATCGAGAGAGGATCTTCCGCGCTCTATTCTTTCTTCGGAGAGAACAAACAAATAAGTGCTGTCAAGGTTGTTCTAATTCTGAGCGTACTCCGATGAAAGAACTGAAGATTCGTGCATTTCAACATAGTGACTTTGAACCGTATGCACGCACTCTGTTGTTGACCCTCCCGTGCGATAATCTAGATGAGGCTAGAGAGAATGCTAACATCATCATGGAGAGGCTTGAGAAAGAGGCGAGGGAACTCTGGGTGGTGGAATCAGATAATATCCCAGTTGGTTTCATGCTCCTTGAGTTTGAAGCCAAAGATCAAAATGTTGAGATTGACTGGTTTGATATACATCCAGACTATCAAAGACACGGTGTGGGAACAGCATTAGTTCAGAAGGCAGAAGAGCGAATAAAGGAACTCCGGTATCGGACTATCACAATACATACTGCTGCTTCGAATCAGAAAATGCGTAAATTTGCAGAGAAGAATGGTTTTGCGGAAGTTGAATGCCTTCCAAAGTTCTGGGGAGAAGGGACTGAAGACGCCTATCTATTGTTGAAGAAACCAGACTGACAAGAGGAACAGTTGTAGTTTTAATTTACAAATCGAGAGAGGGTCTTCCTCTCTCCTCACTCTTTGTGCTCACTTAAACACAAAAAGATATTTGTTGAACTGTACAAATAGTAATTATTGACCATAATTGAAGGTGGATGTATTGGAGAGTAGAAAAGGCGTTTCCTATTGTATAGTAGTGGTTTTCGCAATCGCCTTACTCTTTTCAAACACATCAATAGAAAGTTCAGAACAAGACTCACAACATGGATCTTCTTCTGAAATCATGACAAAAACGCAACTTGCTTATACTGAACATGCACCTATCGACATAACATCGAATACTGACTTTTCAAATCAAGGATTTACCGGAAACGGTTCTCCGACGAACCCATACGTAATCGGGAACTATAACATCTCCACGAATGTAACCTGTATTAGCATAAGCAACACAGATGCTCATTTCATTATTCAAAACAGCTTACTAACTGGAGGGGATTCTGGTCATGGTGTATACCTATCAAATGTGACGAACGGTGAAATCAGGAACAACACTGTGACTCAAAAGAACCATCCTGTACAGCTTTACTCCTCATCGAGTAATACTCTGGCAAACAACACTATCATAGAGAATAAAAATGCTGTTTTCCTCTTCTCCTCATCGAACAATGAATTTGTGTGTAACAACATCTCTGGTAGCTTCATGGGTCTGAAATTCTCCCAGTCATCATATAATACAGTTGAAAACAACACAATTGAAGAAAACTCTTGGACAGCTATCTCTCTCTTTAGCTCTCCACACAACACAATATCAAACAACACCATTTCCAATAACGGGCGTGGTGTGAGACTCGAATACTCGCCAGATACTATCATGTCGTCAAACGTCATGGTGAACAATAGTATTTTCATTGAGGGAACTGTAGTTGAGCATTGGCGGCACCAAATCTTACCTGATAATCTCGTGAATGGAAGGTCTGTTGGGTATTTCTGGAATTTAGATGGTGGAATCTTGGACGGGATTCTTTTTGGTCAAGTAATTCTCGCATTTTGTAGCAATGTTACAGTGGAGAACATTGTGTTCAGTAACACTTTAGGTGGAATTACCCTGGGGTATTCATCAAACTGCACCCTGAACAATAATAGATTCTCAAGTGGCGACCTTGGTCTATTTTACTCCTCCAACAACACGGTTGTAAACAATGCTGTCTTACGCTTCCTAGTACTACATGTTTCGTCGTATAATGAGTTAGTGAACAACACTATTTCCGGGACCAGTGAGGATGGTTTTAGTATCAGAATATCTTCGCATAATACAGTGGTAAACAACACCATAACTGGATTTCACTATGGTTTGTCTATAGGGCCTTTTGCAGATAACAACAAGTTGTCGAGTAATGCTATATCGAATACGCTTGAATGTGGAATATACTTTGGTTCCTCAGACAAAAACGAATTAGTGAACAATTTGATCTCTGGCAATACAGCAAATGGTGTTCATTTCGATTCAAGTTCGTACGACAACCTAATCTATCTCAATCTATTCTCGCAAAATGGAGGAATACATGCACGAGATGATGGCAATGGAAATCGTTGGAACAGCACTGGAATAGGAAATGAATGGTCTGACTATTCTGGTATTGGACCATACAACATCCCAGGATCTGCAAATTCCATTGATTATCACCCTAATGGCTACGTGGATACAATCCCACCAGAAATCGATCATCCGAGTGATGAGGAGTACAATGAAGGAACGTTAGGTCACAGTATCACTTGGAGCCCAGTTGAAACCAATCCCTCACACTATGTTGTTTATCAAAATGGCACTGAGGTAGGTGAGGGAAACTGGGATGGCAACCCAATCATCGTAAGTATCGATGGTCTGGATCTGGGTGTCTATAACTACACCATTATAGTCTATGATATCTACACCAACTGGGTAGATGATTCTGTAATCGTCACAGTGATTGCTAGGATACCTACTATTGACCCAGTTTTTGTGGTTGCAGTAAGCCTTGGTGGGTGTATTATAATTATGGTCTATATTTTGATACGAAAACATGAGTAGCAAGATCGTCATGGCTCGTGAAATTTTCGGACCTGAATTCTTACCTTACAGGTAAGACAAACAGAGGTAGATTCCTTTTTTCTAGTTTCATTGAATATATGGCCAGAATAAGTATCCGTTCTCACGTTTAAAGAGCATTAAAAGCGAATAGAGATTCGTCTTTCCATGCCAAGTAGACAGGGAACTTTTCTGCTCCGAAAGCTTCTCGCATAGAAGATAGCCACAGTCTTTCCTTTTCATCGGGTTCAAGGTCCGTCAATACAATCCAAACATCAGCAGGAGTGCGACCGGGATACATATTGTATTCTAAAAGCTGCCCAATCGCGGTTCTAATAGGACCAGTAGTCGATGAACTAATGTGCTTTGCTTCTACACAATATGATTTGCCATCAAGCTCAAAACTGACATCTATAAAATGCTTCTCTAGAGTGGCAGAAACTCCTTTCTCGTCTAGTAGCCAACTTACAAACTCGTTCACAAGAATACTCTCCCATGGCGTGCGTCTGACTGCTGTTTCAGCTAGAACGTATGTTGATTCGGACTCGACATGAGGTGCTTCACGTCCTCGCCTTGTCATCCTCCTTCCAGTCACCTTCGATTGACTAGTATCAACATACTCTCTAATACGGCTTACGACTACTCTATCTTCATTCAATATGGTAATGCCTGCTTCAATATCGTTCCTTATTCTATTCAGCTCTTGTATTGCTTCATCAACAGGCATACTTTTCCAAGTCTTTACGCGGCCATCAAGACCCAAGGAGCGAAATATGTTAGATCGTTGCATATGATATAAACCTCTGATAGTACTCAGTGGTATATCTATGCTAAACTTGCGCTTAACAAAGAATTGAATCTCTTTTTCGCGTGATAGCGATTCGCCCTGAACAATGCGTTTCAGTGCCTCGATACAAACTATAGCCAATTCCCTAGCTAACTCAATGTCCGCACCATGCCAGTGAAACTGTGTTCGTGTCAGTCGTCTATTCCTCCATCTTGGACCAATCCTACTTCTTACTTCGCCAGTATCCTATTTAATATTCTGAGATGAAAAGTTTATGCGAATCAGAATCGTCATGGCACGAGAAATCTTCAGACCTGAATACCTCCCCTAGCCAAGAGAAGCAGATGTAGAATTTGATTGTTCAGGTAGGAGCGCAATTACTCTCTCCTGTCATTCTGGATTCCCATCGAATTCCCCCTAATTCAGGTGATATCCAAAGGGATGCACTTCGTAATGTGCACAAACTAGTCCACTGACCTAGCCACCACCGCCGCAAAAAGGACCATCATCACCTTTCCTATGGCGGACTCGGCCATTTCTAGGACAACGATTGGTACAGACTCCTGAGCCCCTAGGATAGGTAAGCCAAAGAACGCACCGAAACTATGCTGGAGAGCAACCCAGAGGTCCGGCGGGGTATGCAGACCCAATATGAAGAATCCTGTTGCACAGCCGAAGACTATAACTGCCCACCAGATGAGAAGTCTGAATGGCTTCTCTCCATATCCATAGAACATGTCCATAGCAAGGCTGATATACATTGACACCTCCCACCATCTCTTCTTCTTTCTGTCGCAGACTTTCTCTCGATAGCGGTAGTGAGATGCACGGTCATAGTAGCCCTCCCGATGGAAGTAGTCCTTGAGTTCCCTGTATATAGCTTGAGCCCTCTCAAATCCCTCTCGCCTACTATCATAGTTAGCGTCTTTCTCGGCAGTTCGTTCCTCTCTAACCACCTCGTCAAGAGATGCGCCCTTCAAGCCGGAATACTGGAAGACTGCATTATAGAGCAACGCATCTTGTAGATTGGTTCCCAATAAATCAGATCCGACAAACTTGCAGTTTTCTAAGTTAGTACCAGACAGATCGGCATTTGAAATGTCTGCATGACTGAAGTCACAATCGATGGCTTCTATCTGTCTCAGAACGGCCCGGGACAGATCACACTCTAGGAAATCGGTACTGGCTACAATTGTGTTCGTGAATTCGCAGTGTGAGAGGTCTGACTCTCCTAAAAAGCTGGAACTCTCTATCACACAGTCTTGTAGACTCAGTTTCGACATGTCTACATCTCTGAATTGGGAGTCATGGATTCTTGTGTCCTGAAACTCTGAACCGGAGAACTCACCGCCATCAATACTGCAATTCTCCCACTCGCTTCGAGAAATCACAGATTGGCTCCAATCTGACTTCCTTATCGTACAATCAACGACTCGTGATTTGTCTAGGATAGACTTGGACAAATCAGCTTCAATAAAGGTCGAATCCTCAATCAGTGTTTCTTCTAAGAACTTAGCCTGGCTAAGGTCCAAGCTTCTCCTACCTTCTCTAAACTCACAGTTCAAAATCTTTGAATTGATGAACTCAACCTCGCTCAAATCACAGTCCACGAAGACACAGCTGTTGAACGAAACGTTTCTGAACATGGCTCTGGCTAAATGGGCGTCTTTGAACATCTCATCTCTAATTTCAAGTTGTTCGAATTTTTTCCCCTCTCTTAAAGAGTGCCAGATGCAGAGTTCTTCGCCATCCTCGGCTGTTCTTTCACATTGCTTGCAGCTCATTGGGATCGTTTCTCCTGCAGTCTTTCCTATCCTGTGCCTCGGGATATGACTCGAATCACATCTGTACCTTCGAACAACGTGCCATCAAGTAGCCTTCCGCTAATGGTTATCGTAACCTCCTCTCCCACATCGAGAAGAGCACAGACAAGTTCCCTATCGAATTTCACCATGAAGTCAGGAACTTCGTCGTAGTCACCAATCTCCCACGGCTCCGATTCGGCTTGGACTTGACCATTCAACAGTATGCTTTCTAGGTCGATATCTTCCACGCTGTATCCATGTTCTACAGGCAACTCGATGTAAGCGGTCACCCATTTACCTATGCTCTTGAGGTTCAGAGTGTCAGGATCTAAATCCACAGTTGTTTCCGTCTGCAAGATGAACTCATCGCGTGTGAGCTCATTGTCTGTAGAGATTGTCTTTTCAAAGACGTCATTAACATCAATTCGGATAGACACCCCGGTCAGATCCTGTGAAAGAATATCCCAATCAATTGCGTATTCGTGAATTGCATTGGTTGTTGTTGGAATGTCAACAGCAGCGAATCTGAGGTCTTCGTGGTGGGTGACAAACGACACGGTCATGCTGTATGATCCATCATCAATGCAAGCAATCTCAAACCAGTAATAATCCGGCGGGTAGAATACAATCACATTCTCCTCAAAATAGTCCGAGAGAGGTATCTCAGTCTTCACTTCGCCACTCACGAAGCCTGTTACTCGGTTTTGCATGTCATGGATTCTGAGCTCTGCTGAGCTATGCACTCCAAACCACCTTCTTACTTATTTTGTCCTGCTCCTTATTCTATCTTTCTAAAGTCTGAATTCCTACCATACCACCAAGAGATACAGATGTAGTTTCAATAGTTTATCGAGAGAGTTTCTTCCTCTCTCTTTCCATTTCTCTCTGCTTCACTCTTGCTGATACATTCATTCAACAGTGGATTTGTTTAATAGACAAGCTCTTGGTGTGTAATAGGGAGTTGATTCACGCTGACTAGCTCAGAGTTTCAAGGTAGAGTGCAACGAAGGCAGAGTGTATATCGTGGACTTGTCCTTTTCGTAGCCGCCATGTTTGCACCATTCATGGTTGGATTTCAGTATCTAGAATGGTGGTTCCCCAGTTCATCTTCTCACATGACTTGGGTCATAGGCACAGGCATTGGATTAATCGAAAACTCTGACTGGATTGAAGGGTTGTGGATTATGAAACCGATCGTTTCGTCAATAGGAATAGCGATTCTTCTCCTTCCACGACTCCTCTTTGCAGCAGCTACTTTCATGTACAATGCTGGCAAGTTAGGAAAAAATTACGTCTTTGTGTCCGCACTTCCTGTCGTGTTTGTAACGGCGGGAATTTACATGATGCTGATGACTGCAAACATCATTCTTGGTATTCCTCCAGGCGTTCTCATAAGCATCGCAGCTCCGAACATCGACTCCAGATTATTTCTACCCACACCAATTCTAATTATACTAGGACTAATCGTAGTCAGGTCGAAGACGAGAAGAGATCTAGTGGATAATTAGTATTCGTGGCACGAGAAATTTTCGGACCAGAGTATCTTCCTTACCGCTAAGAGAAGCAGTCATAGTTTCAATATTCAATCGAGAGAGGGTCTTCCTCTCTCTTCTTATTTTCTTCTTAGTACACTATTTTATCAATTGTACTGTCAATTATTCTCTTTAGGTGTTTATCGATTCTCCAACCAAGCTGACTTCGTTCACTTGGATGGATTAGGAAGATGATCTTCATTCGAAGAGAGGTGCTTTGAGAGCCCGCGGATAATGGAAAGTCGCAACAATCAATTTTCTCCATACACATCTGTTCTATGACAATATCCTTCCAATCTTTACGTTTGCCAGTTTCCTCGAAAAATCTACTCTCAGTAAGTCGCTCAAGACACCAATCACTTATTGATTTTCCAATACAAATTACCAAGGAAGGTCTTAGCTTTTGAAGCTCATACGGAATGTATCTATCAGCACATTTACGGTAGTTGAATTCTTCTCCCTTATCACGAAGATTTCCCGGACATTTTATGAAGTGCGTCCAATAGAAGACACCTGTTTCATCTGCGATACTCTGAGTGAATCTATCCCCCAATAATTCCTTGAGTCGTCTTGGTAGGTTGTTCCCCTTGGGATTTTGCAGGAGTTCCTTCAGTTTATCAATGCTAGATAGGTGAAGAGGTTGTTCTGAAATAATCATGACCTTTACTAGTGTGAGAGGAAGTGGAAACATAATTGGAGTGTGAGGTTTTAATCGAACCATACCAAAACAATTCTCGTCTTTATCACAGAGGTTCAATATGTTAGATTTTTTATTCACTTCGATTTTCCTCCAACACCGTTCATTAACTATTCAGAACAGCCGCTCCTCGTTCTTTGTAATATGCAATCAGAAGACATTCCACAAGATTCCGCATTTGTGTTTCTTTGATTATTAAATGTGACATACTGCACTTTTTAATCCAATCCTTGGTTTTTTCAGCCTCGACTTTGTATGTTTTGTTCACTTTTCTTCTGAGTGTGCTTTTTGACATGTCTGAACCTTTACCAAGATGCTGACGCAACCTCGCTTTGATATCATCACTCTGACCAATGTATATAACTCTCTCATCCCTAACTATTAGATAGATACCATATTTACCTGAGAATGTATAGTCTTCTGTAATTCTCTTAAGACAAGGTAGACGGATTGCTTCCTCTGCATGAGATTCAGCATTTTCAAGCAGTGACTTGAAACTCATATTTTGGACATAACCTCACAGTTACTTAGCATTTATGATTAAATTGGGAACTAAGGGCTCTCGGACTTGAATTTCTGCCCTACAGGTAAGAAAAACAGATGTAGTATTCAAATAATTGAAAGAGGGAGTGAATGCTCCTTTTTTCGTTTTCCTCTTTAATTGCCCTCATTTCTCATCAATAAACTGGAAATCAGCTATCGTTTTGTGCAACAATCAAAAACCTCTGTCCGCGAACTTCTATGAAACCCTTCTCGAGAATCAGGTTGTGAATCTGTATGAGCGCATCAATATATTTCTCGACTGTAAAGCCTTCCACAACCCAGGGGATTGCCTTCAGATAGAACACTAAGGCACCCACATCATAGAAACGAGTAATCGGAAACTCCTCCATTTGATCTATTACCTCGAATTCTTGTTCTAGTAGTTCATTGGATGCATAGCTAGCATTCCAAGCACGTTCTTCATTGGGAAGTTCTTTACCCAGGAGGTTGTTGATATCGATATCGTTCTGTTCTCCCACTTGCTGGGTTATGAAATATCCTGATGGTTCTAATACTCTCCTGACCTCCGTAGGTGTATAGAACTCATGACGGTTGATGATGAGATCAAACTTATTCTCCTCGAAGGGGAGACTTCCATCATCCTTTATCTCAAAGACATCTACACCAAAAGGCTCTAGATTCTTCCTTGCACTGGATACATTTGGTGCATATGCCTCTGTAGCACAAGTATGTTTTGGAAGTGGTTGAAGCAGGGAAAGAAACTCTCCACCCCCGGTACCCATATCCAATAGTGAACGAGATCTTCGAACGTAAGGGAGGATGATACTTGCGTAGCTCCACGGGAGTGGTTCAGACTGCATTCGACCTGTTTCAGAGATATATGAAAAGTCCCATCCTTTGAAGGATCTACGTGCTTCACCTACGAGCATGTCAAACAGTTCTTTATTCGTGGACAAGAAACTACCTCCATAAGTTCAATTTGAATGCGTGTAGATTCCAGGGGTTATTTCAATGATTGGATTCGATAATCAATTAGGTTCGTCATGGCACGGGAAATTTTCGGACCCGAATTCTTACCTTAACAAGATAAACCCATGAAGTCCCAGATTATGGAAAAGAAGTATAGGGATTCCAGAGATGCCAAAGTGGAATCCCTTTGAAAGATATAATCAACTCCTATAATGAACTAGTCTTCTCACAATCTCGTGCAGATATTAACTGAGTTTTGTTCACTTTAAGCGCATCATTCTTCGCGCTTGGAGCGTTTTGTTCTAACAAACTTGTAAGCTATTGGTGCATAAATTGCCGCACCCAGATACACGATAATTCCCAGCACCATCACTACTCGAGCGATATCGTTGGAAATCCACTGTACCAAAAATCTGAGGAAAACCGGCAACACATCGGCAAAATACGCAAAGTCAAAGGGAAAGACTACCAAGAGCCAAACTGTGGCGATGCCAGCAAAAATAAGTCCACCAAATGTATCAAAGAGGCGAGAAAGGAGTCGTTGACCAAGTACACCTTCCAAGCCGGCTGTAACAATCCAAAAAATCACCGAACCATAAAGCATGATCATCTCTGTTATGCCGAATGTTGCAGTGAAAAAACCTGTTGACCACTGCTGATGGGCACCGAAGTACACACCTATCAAGATGCAAACCACAACTATCCCAATACCCACGACACGCTCGGAATAGGGGATACCCTTATCCGCTTCTGCCTTACCTCTAGAATACCAGCTCTCAGTCGCTTCAGTTTCGTTCAAACGGATATCATCTCTGGCTAATGTCTGTCTTTCTTACGTCATTTTTGTAAAGATATAAATTTATTTGAATTTTTCACACAGGATATCCTACTGTCTGTGCGAATAGGATCTGCTGATTAGGACGCAGATTGAATTGAGCTTTGATTCGCTCTTTATCACAATTATGGAACCAGGTAGCTAATCCCTCTGAAGCGGCAATAAGATTGATGTTTTGCGCTATGAATCCGGTATCTGTGTAGTAATACGATTTTTGAACTTCGGGGTCACCAATCCGCGGGTCAGGTTGGTCAGGTCTAAGATTGTTCCTCCTGTCTTCATAGTCATTCGTCTGACTACCACTGGATATCAGCCCAGTATGCAGGATGGTCAGACTGTGGGTCCGTGATGTATTCGCAATCTAAAACGGTTGTTCCTGGAGAGAGGAAGATATGGTCGATCTCCCGACTATTGTTCTCACCAAGACCATTCACACCTGTCGGCCATTTGACATACCATGAGTCCTCTAGAATAGCAGTGGTAATGTTGTACGGTTCAGTGAAAGGCCTGAAATTGAAGTCACCCATGAATATCACATTGCTCTTTCCACTAGACGCATCCAGAATATCATTCTGGAGAATCGTCTTGGTTGCTGTCCTTCCATATGTATGTGTTACATAGACTGTGAATGTTGTCGATCCGACAGTGATCTCTGCTTCAATTGTGGCCGTCTGTTTGCGATCTACATCCTCACTATAGTGATAGATGGTCCGAGGATTCTCGATGGGATACTTTGACAGCAGTGCAACACCTGTCGTCCCGGTGACTCCTTTTGGTCCGAAGTACGAATAGAGGTTCAACTTGTTTGCTATATATCTCACGACATCACTACTTCCTGCAATTTTGCTTGTTTCTTGCAGGCCGATGATGTCAGCATCGATTTGTCTGAGGACCTCCAATTGACCATCGTAGTTCTTGTTCTGAGCATCACTTACTCCTTGCTGCAGATTGTAAGTCAGCAACCTTAAGGAAACCGCACCACCGGGTTGTGTAACTGGATATGCCTCTAACACAGTCGCTCCTGTGAGAGTGCCGAGGAACATTACAATCAGAAGCCCTGCAATGATGGTCTCAGTTCGGGGGAGTTTGGCGGGCGTATCGAATGATGGTATGTTGTCTTTAGCCTTGTATATAGCTAGAAGAAGTATACTCCCAGCAACGAGAAAGATGAACCAGAACATGTCTCTAAGCAATAGACCAATCACTGGAACGAACCCCCATACTGATGTCAGTATTAATGTGAAAAGCAACACAAGCATTGACAGTCCTCCTCCCAGTGTGACTGCAATCCCTACAGCTCGTGATGATGGCACCTTCCCAAGACTTGCCATCTTGTGAGATAGGAGCATGAAATCGATCAGGATTATTGGGAACGCGGCTATCATCAAGTACAACGGGAGATGATACAGAATCGTTGTAGGGGGAGATATGATTGGATAGAGGGCGAAAGTATCTGGGAATGGTATCTGGTTGATATAGACTGTCAAGACAAAAAGAACCACGAAGAGGATGTTCCAAACCATAATCGCGGTTGGAGTCAATCGGCTGATGAGATTTGGACGGTAGAGCATGATAAGTGCAAACAGGGTAGTCATCAACGCAACACTGGTTACAACAGCCACGTAGCTACTCTCAGTCCACCTAGATATCACAACTGGACTACTGAATGCAAAACTGACAAAGAAGAGAATGCTTGTCAGGCCAAAGGTGATTCCTGTTAGAGTTCTCTTTCGCAATCGTTGAGGGACAGGAGCGGATACTTCAATCCTAGGTGTATCTGCTACATCTCGCAGTTCTTTCGAAAAGCCTACTAACATGAAGAGTCCTATCGCAGCCAACACCCATCCGATTATTTGGCCCCACCCATAGGTAGAGAGGTCGATGGTGTAGTTCAGTGTCCGGAGTAATACAGATGCTGCAAGTGCCAAAGACAGACTAATTCCAAACGTTTGAACCCGTTTGTTCGTTTCATCTGACTTAACAAACAGCAGGATGGAAGGAAACAGGATGAAGAAACAACCAACACCGAGTCCAGATAATACCATTCTCATAACAGAATCAAAGAGGGGCTCAACAACCCTGCATGCAATCATGACCCCTCCTGCAACAATCAAAAGCTTGTCAGGGATGGACTTCCTGAATACAAGGAAGATGATGGGTGAGAACATGAACAACAGTGCTAAGGTATTTTGGTTCAATGACAAGGTCATAAGAAGGAGGATGTAGATAGATTCTACATAATCAGAGAATAGTTGAATGAAGAACAGCAGCATAATACCAGTGAAGATGATTTCAGAGTAATATTTCTCACGGACTTCAGTGTCTATTGACATAGAAGATTACACGCTTTATCGGGCTAAAATGTGTGTCGAGAGAGAGTTTTGAATACCTCTTCTTCAAGACTCGACGATTCCTTCATTTCTTCAGACATAATTCATCCCTAGTATTGAATAGCAATTTAGGAATATAATATAGTCAGTCTACTAGATTTTACTAAATCACATTTTACTTTACGTTCTTCTAAAGTGACCGTCAGGGCACGAGAAATTTTCGGACCTGAATTCCTTCCTTATCGTCAAGAAAAGCAAATGTAGGCTTATTTTCAAGAAAGGGGGCTTATGCTCCCCTATTCTTCTTTTTATTTTCGAGTGGGCTGGGATTCTTTTATTCGGTATGAGTTTTTTATATTTCAACCTGAGTGAACAATAGTAAATTACTCGATACTTGATGTCGTTTCAATATTCAATCGAGAGAGGCTTTTCCTCTCTCTTTTCATTTCATCTTATCGAAGTGTACGAACCTGTTCCAAGATGGTTCGAATACTCTGATTCGTTGGATCCAACTCTAGTGCTTCCAATAATGATTTCTCTGCTTTCTTATATTCCTTCATTTCCTTGAAAGCAAATCCCCGATTCCACTTGATCTTGACCATGAGGTTTGGTTCAGGTTTTTTGTCCAGTGCCTTCTTGTACATCTTTTCTGCAGGTTTCCAGTCACTTCTCTTCAGATAGACATTCCCAAGGTTGAACCATCCAAGCGCAAAATCAGGATTCTCCTTTGTCAACTGAATTAGAACTTTCTCTGCCTCTTCTTCTCTACCCAGTTGTTTCAGTAGTACTGTATAATTCACCATGACTGTTACTGGTGCCTTTGTAGGGAGGTTGAGTGTTTCATTGAATGCTTTCTCTGCCTCTTCTAGTTTCCCTGCGGCTCTCAGAACATTGCCAAGCATTCCCCAACCAATGGGATTTGATTTATCAATTTCAATCGCTTTCCGATAACATTTTTCAGCATCTTGGAGGCGACCAGTATCAACCATTACTGCACCAGTGTTGATATAGGTCGAATACTCCTCGTTAATCGAATCCATGGACAGAGTTTCCTTAGATATATCGGTGTTTGCACCACCACCACACATTGACTTCCATAGCAACTCTGCTTTGATAACATACTCGTCACTTGGTGCTAATTCCTGTGCTCGAGTAAGAGCTTCTTTTGCTTCATCACATCTGCCAGACATGCTCAGGTGTGATGACAGGTTTATCCAGGGAGCGTCATTGTTCGAATCGTATTTTATTGCGGTTCTCCAAGCTTCTTCAGCCTCATCCCCGCGTTCGATTTGGCTAAGAGCTATACCCATCTCAATCCAGGCATCTACATGTTCTGGTTTGTACTGGACAGTTTTTTGGAAGGCAGACGCGGCATGCTCAAAATCTCCTTTGTGCAGGTATAATTTTCCAAGCTGGAAATGGGCATTTACATAGTCGGGCTTGAGTTCGATGACCTTTTTCATAGCCTCTTCACCCGCTCCATCATCTCCTTGCCTTAAACGGATCTTACCAAGATTCATCCAGGCAATGTGATTATTTGGATTCTTAGCAATAACATGTCCAAGCAGCTTCTCAGCTTCCTGAAACGAATCCTCTCCTATCAAAGTAGCAGCTAAATCCACCCCTGCAGTTTCATGATCCTCATCAATCTCAAGAACTCGCCTGAAAGCTTCTTTCTCATCTGAGTGTCTTCCCATACTATAATAGAGTTGAGCAAGGAGATTCCATAGATCTACACTGTCAGGATTCTTCTTAGTAGCCTTCTTCACGAGGTCCTCAGCTTTTGATAATTCACCTTTCCTAGCAAGTGTATCAGCCTCTCCCAATATGGAAGCAATCTCCTTGTCTTTCTTAGAATCCGAGCTTGTTCCGCTGGTTTTCTCAAGTTCAGAGCGAATTTGAGCTATCAAATTCTTGATGTGGGCATCCCATTCTGGAGATTCACCAATCCCTTCAGGATTGACATCTCTCGATTTGGATAGAAACTTCTCAGCTTCTTTGAGGTCGCCTTTCCTGGCAAGCAGAAGTCCAAGATTGGACATCGCAAGGCTGTTGTCAGAATTACAATCTATAGCCTTTCGAAGGGAGTCTTCAGCCTTATCCACAATTCCCATTCGGTTATAGAAACTCCCCAAAGATCCCCATATGGCTGTACTTGTAGGTAGATGTTCAAGGGCTTTCTCTGCAATAGAAATGCATAGAAGCTGATTCCCGAGGTCCTGCTGCACCATCGCCATGTTCAGCCATGCAGATTCGAACTCGGGGAATATCTCTACCACTTTCTCATATTTTTCCAAAGCCTCTTTCTTACGTCCAGCTTGCTCATCGTGCATAGCAGCCTCAAATAGATCATAGGCTTCGGGAGATGTGTTTTCACGTGTTGGACTCACCAACCACAATAATAGAATGGAGTATATACTGCGCTTATTCAAGTAGCAATCCCTCATTGGACCAAGCCGCAAAACAATCTAATGAGTATATCGACACTTCAGTTCATAATACATCGACATGGCACGTGAGATATTCGAACCTGATTACTTGTCCTAGAGAAGCAGATTTAGTTTCAGTATTCAAACGAGAGGGGAGGATATCCTCTTTCACTACTCCTTCTTACTCCTGGGACCAGTTTCCTGTATAAGAGTCTTCAATCTCTTCTGGATATCAGCTAACTTAGACAAGCTACTTCCGTCTAGCATATTCCTAAGAGGCCATAATTCCATGAAGACCGACCGAACTAAATCCTCAGACAGCATATCCATGTTAACTGCAGTTTCCATGACATAGATCAAATCGTTGAAGGCCTGACTCGGATTAGAAGAGAGAGGATCATTCACAAACCGCTCCTTGCTTGGACTGTCACCTCGGTTCCCATCTGACAACCCGTGCCCTCGAAGGTCTAAGCCGTAGACAGTGAAACCCCGTTCTGATAACGGCTCTGCAATCATGGAATAAGGTCCACTATATGCTGTTATTCCATGCAGTATCAGCATGGCAGCCTTGCGCGGCTTCTCGGTCTTAGATTCCCATTTCCTCAAGAAAAGATTCACACCATCTGAGGTAACAAGTAAATGATGGGGGTCTTCGTATTCTTTTCGTAGTTCCACAATATCAAGAGTCATGAAACCAAACCCATCTCCATGCATTGGATACCCGAAGTATAATACCTTCTCTCACTCGACCTCAATGTCGCAGCTCTAACTCCGATCAAAGTAGAACTGATTCCCTTTATTGTTCAAGATTGATTGCATAGACAAGGTACAGTTTTTAACCAAAACTCATGTCAGCATATAAGAAATGTAACCTACGAATGGAGTTGCTAGACGCGACTTATCTAGGAACATAGCAAATGGAAGTTAGCAGAATGGAAGTAAATAGAATCAACCTTGAAGCATTTGACAAAACAATCGAGAAAGCCAAGAAGGATCCAACATCAGCTCTCAAGTCTTTGAAAGTTGAGGGCAGGTGGAGATTGGGAGAGAAAGGCCCGCAGTTTGAATCCGAACTCAATTACGAGAATGGGAGGGTAATCCTCTATGCGGATGAACCTACAATATTGGGTGGAGGAGGGATGTCTGCAAATCCGATACAGTACTGCCTATACGGCATTGCTTCCTGTTTTGCCGCAACATTCGCAAAATGGGCAGCTGTAGAGGGCGTTGAACTTGAGGAATTAACCATTACAGCTCAGGCAGATCTGGACATGTCCATAAGCTTAGGTGTGTCTGATAATCCTGTTCTGAACAAAATGATCTTGACCGTAAACGCAAAGACCGAAGCAAGCGATGAGGATATCGACAAAATACGCCAGATCACAATAGAAAGATGCCCCGCTTATTATTGTCTGACTCAGTCCGTGATTCCTGAAGTCATTGTTGAAAAGAAGTGAATTGGTGTGGGACAGCAATCATGAGATGTTGTCAATGTCAAGGTATCGAATCCAAGTTCGACCAGAAGAAGGCAGCTAAAGAACTTCATAAGTACCGTAATGCAGGTCCATCCAAGAACACTCGCATGTTGATTGACGCACTCAAAGCAGAAGGTATCTCCGGAATGACACTTCTAGACATTGGAGGTGGAGTGGGGACCATTCAGCATGAACTGTTGAACACGGGTGTGAGCAGCTGCTTCAATGTGGAAGCCTCATTGGCATATGTCAAAGCAGCAAAGGAAGAAGCGAACCGTCAGGGACATGCTGACAGCATAAGTCATCTGCATGGCAACTTCGTTGACCTTGCTAAAGACGTCCCACAGCACGATATTGTTACGCTGGATTGTGTCATCTGCTGCTACCACGATGTGAGTGCTCTTGTTGGTCTATCTTCAGAACGAGCTAGAAGAATATATGGCGTAGTGTATCCCCGAAACACTTGGTGGACAAAGATTCTCTCGGCCCTTGAGAATCTCTACTTTCGAATTCAACGAAATCCGTTTCGAACTTACATACACCCAACTGAGGTAGTTGAAGAGATTGTTCGTTCCAAGGGTTTTGTGCGGCGCTTCTTCCGTGAGGTGGGTCAGTGGCAGGTTATAGTTTATACGCGAGATCATCCATAGTTGGTTATTCCTCCCAAATGAATGTATGATTACATTGGTCATGGCCTTCCATCAATGTTTTTGACCGTTCTAGTTTGAGTTTTGGATTCAAAGTCTGAATGAAGATGTGATCCGCATCACATCCAATGATTTTCCCTAGGTCTTCAGCACAAAGTTCTCTTTCTGACATTTAGTCCAATGCTGCAATTTCAGTAGCCCAATCTAGGTTCTAAGTTTTCTATTGGGATATGACGCAAATCCCATCATTTGAGAACGCTCTTCCACTTTTTGAAGAGAGCGAGAAGTCTTTTATCAGGCAGAGCTTCCAGCCCATAGGTTTTCTCATGCGTCAATACAGAACTCTACCAACCTTGATGATAATTGATGATGTTACAAAGGAGGAGGATGATTTCGTTGCTATCGAAACCGCCTTGGAAGTTCGCTTGAATAAGGAGTTCCTCGCAGCATTTGTCTGCAGCCCAGGTCTGGAAAAAGAACTCTCGATTGGATACATCCTGTCCACTGGAATTGTCGGTTCGTTCGTAGATATTAGTGAAATAAAGTATTCTGGCAATCGCTGTTCTATCAAAGTCAAAGAGGATGTAATACCGCAGCTCGATAGAGGATTCTCTCAGATCCGAAGGTTCATCGGAACAGAGTGTAGCGCTCCAGAGGTGTTGAGAGAACTCAGAACTGCAGAAGGAATTCCTTCAATCACAAAGAAGACAGAAGCTAACCTCAAGAAACTATACAAGATCGCAGAGCTCTTGCGGGAGGCTCAGACTGGACGAAAACGTACTGGTGCGCTGCATGGTGCACTTGTGTGCAGCTTGACGGAAGACAGGTACGTAATGGCCGAGGATCTTGGACGCCATAATGCAGTTGATAAGACGATAGGATTAGCAGTTCAAGCGAATATCGACCTGACTGAATGCTTAATGATAAGCTCGGGACGTCTGACAGCAGATATAGTCAGTAAGTGCGCATGGACATCAATCCCGTTACTGGTATCCTTCGCAGTATCAACTGACGCGGGTGTGAAATTTGCTCAGAAAGCTAACCTTACTCTTATTGGTGCATTCAAGGGTAGAAGGATGAGGGTCTACAATCAAGGCGCATGCGTCATAGCGCATCCGGATTTCTCAAGATAGACCATTCGATGGAACCCGTCCTGATGCGTTATTAGATACGCAACTCGATTATGGACTCGAAGGTGAAACAACTACTTCTACTACGCTCACGCTGATAATAATGGGACTATTGACAATGCGCAGATTGATTTCAGAATATCTCCCTTACCGCCAAGAGAAACAATAGTAGTTTCAATGTTCAATCGAGAGAGGGTCATCCTCTCTCCTTCACTCTTTTTCTGATGAGATAAACTGATTAGATATCGAAGATACTACTCACTGGGGGAAAATCGATGTTTTTATAAAACTGAAGCCCCCTTTTTTAACATCTTCATTTGCGATTAGTTTTGGTGGCCCTTATGCGCAAACTTGACATGCTAGACGTAAGCTGGATTTTACTGATTATTGAGGCACTTGGTTCAATGGCCTTTGGAATAATTTTTACAGTTCTCGGATCGCCTTCATTCATCCTGGAATACATCGGTATGGAATGGGCCGAAATAGTTGCGGTTTCACCCCTTCTTGCAGATTCATTCAATCTTGCACAACGACTCTTAGGATTCTCGCAAGTATCCATAGCCATTGCGTCACTCATGATTCTCAAACGACACTACCGGGGAGGGCAGCGTTGGGCGTTATTGTTTATCTTCACCATCAAGATACTTGTATGGGTTCCTGCATGGTTCCTCATTCCCCCGGCAATCCCACTTGCATTTTGGGGAACGATTGTCCTGAGCGTCTTGTGGATTCTTGGATTAGTCATTGGATCTCGAGCGACTCTCAAGATGCGCCAGATAGGTTAGAGCACTTTAGTGATAGAAAACCATCATGGCGAGAGAAATTTTCGGGCCAGAATTCCTTCCTTACCGGCAAGAGAAACAGATGTAGTCTTAAATCGAAAAAGGGAGCTACACGATATTATTGGCTTGTATTTCATCAGTACTTACAATACCAGGTTTTGGTCACGCACAACACATTTTAGGTGGAAGACTCCATCTGTGGAGCTATGCCAAAAGTAACAGTTGTCGATTTCATGGGTGAAGTTCAGAAGGAGTTCACAGTGGAGAGCGGGACAAAACTGCTCAAAGCCCTTATAGATCATGAAGCCGACATAGTCCATGAATGTGGAGGGATTGCTAAATGCACTACTTGCAGAGTAACCATTCACAAGGGAGTACCAACAAAAAAGACTCAGGCGCAACAGGAACGCTTTGAGAGAGCGATAAAAGCTGGCGGAACCCAATTCGATCATCCTGGGGTCTTCCTCTCATGTCAGGTAGTGGTGGAGAATGACATGAAAGTGAGTATAAGTGAAACATTCAATAGTGTGATTCATGACAGCCAGGGGAAGGACACAGAGGACAAAGTCACACCCGACCCCGTTTGGATAGATCATGAAGTGCCAGACTGGTGGGGAAACTAACTCAGAAATAGATATGATTCAGAAGAGTTGAGCCTTAACATCCTAAGGGTGGTCCAAACAGGACATAAGATTTCATCGAGAGATGTACTTCCGCCCTCTCACTCTTTCTTGGATTTCATTCTTCCGATGTACGCGTTGGTATCTTAAAGATCGTTGATAGAAATTAGTCAGTCTGCATCAAACAGATTCCAAAACACATGAAATACCTTCTGACTCATAGAGGTTTCATGTTGCAGGATTTGTTGATATGTAGCCGAGTGGAATTAAACTATAAGCTGGACAGGAACTCAATAACAATTCAATCTTGATTTGATGTGTTCGAATAATTCCCGCACCTCATTAACAGACGATCCTGTGCCAAGAACCGTGATTTTTCCTGCTTTTATGGGACCAACATTATATGGTATGATAATACCTTCTGATGAACCACCACTATACAAAACATTGCTCCATACTTTTCTAAGATCCTTGAATTTCCTGTATGTTTTCGGCAAACAGATATTCTCTGATCGAGCTGCTCTTACAGGGCTCTTTCGTTCCAATTGATATACAATTTCCCAAGGATATATTGCTCCCGTCATCCGAGGGTTGCATTCAGTAGCAAATATGCCTTTTTTCGTTTCAATATAGTCCAAACCAAAGGGGCCAATAAATCCTCTATTTGTGAGATGTTTTGCAAATCTGAATGACATTCGATCCACAAATCCCTCATCAAATCCAACTGGAAACTCATTTCCAAGATGTGATATACCATTCTCTATAATTTGATTTGATGTTCTTAGGTGAACAATCTTGCCATTCTGCTTGATGAACCAGACTGATGAGGGTGATGAGAGTGTTTCATAAAATGGTTCCACAAGAAAACGTGTTCCAGAGGGATTATTTCCAATCAATTCGTGTACTAATGGTTTATCCATGCAATTCAGAACATGTATTGTTGATGCTGATGCTCCATATTCACCTCTAAGGATGACTTTGCCTGTTCTATTGAACATATGATTGATTACACGACATATTTCTGATTCAGTCATCTCTGTAGTAATTATCGAATCTTCTACAACTGGAATGTCCAATCTTCTACAAATTTGCTTGAAGACGATCTTATTATCCATTTCTTCAGTTACTTCTGTATTGGAATACATGAAAAGACCCAGATGTTCGCTAGCTTTTTTCTCGAGCCTACCACCATAATATGGACTGAATACAGCAACATGCCGCATATTACCGAGTAAAGTATCTAGAAGGTTCTTACCACCATTATTCAATATTCTCTCAGGCAATGAAATGTCTTCTCGTCCCTTGATAACAACGAGATTTTTTGAGCCTAATCCAACCTCACGAAGCCATTGGAGATATGCTTTGTCCGGCGCTGACTTGAGATACACAACATCTTCTGTTCTAGCTATTGCTAATGCTCTATCATATTTTTTTATATCTGGAACTTGATTTATGATGCCAGTGAAACCTGGTAGCGTATTAATATCATGTGCGAATACTATTGGAGAACCCAATGATTCCACGTATGAACCATGTTTGAGATACTCTTCCATTACCTGCTCACCTCTGTGTTCAAGAAAGTTTGAAACAGGTTTTGTAGCAAGTCAACCCTCTTTTTATCACTCAAGAATTCCTGTGCTATTGATTCGAAGAACCATGAAGTAACATCAGAGATATTCTTGCCCAAGAGGCAATCAATCTTATCGTTGAGAAACCTGGCTAATTCTATATAATAATCAACCAACCTCATGTCATTTTGTTTGTTTTTCAGATTATAGATTGCATTTCGAATGTTTTCAAATTGATGAATCAAAAAGACAAAATATGAAAGCTCTTTTGCACTATTATACTCCTCTTGAGGAAATGTCTTATTTTTGAGAATCTTATGCGGAGCTTCTTTCATGAACTCAATCCCATATTTCTCAGGATTGGAATAATAATCAGAACCTGGGAGACATAGCAGTTCATGAACGTAAATCCCTTCAGGGTTGAGATTGATAACAAAATCAAGTGAATTGCAAAACTGATTGAAATTATCACCAGGGAGTCCTATTATTAAGCTAAACCAAAGTCTAACATTGGGATTCTTTTCTTTCATGAGCATGATATTCTGTCGATAACGATCCGTATTGAATCGCCTATTCATTAATTTCAAAACTTCTGGAGATGTAGATTGAACTCCCAACGCAAATTCATCATTATAGAGTTGAGGTAGGAGATCCAAGATCTTCTCATCAGACATGTATTCAGGACTTAGTTCGAACGTTACAGATTTTTTATGAATATTAAGCTCGATTATCATCTCAATTAGATCAATTGTTCGAGCTCTTTTCAGAAAAGGATTTGAATCAGTAAGATATACTGTACGAACATTCGGATGTCGAAACAGGTAATCGAATGCAGGTCTTAGCTTCTCAAGATCAAAGTATCTCATCCTCTGTTGTCCCCATGTACAATAGCCACAATTGAACGGACAACCTCTTGAGGTTTCTATAGCTGCTCTGACTGTTATTGGAGAGTTATCCAAGTAATCGGTGTAATCCTCACATTCGTATGGTAATGAGAGATCATCAAGATCAACAAAAGACGGTTCTGGATTTTCATTGACCCCGGATTTGTCCCTATAGACTAATCCAGGAACTTCGCTTAGATTATTCCCTGTTAGAAATGATTGGAAAGAAACCTCTCCTTCTCCTACAAACACTAAATCAAGAAAATCATTTTCGTCCAAAAGGGTTCTAGCCAATCCGCTAGCTTCTGGACCCCCAAGTACAATTAACGAATCGGGAAATATCTTTTTCAATTGCTTTGAGATTCTAAGGATATAGTTGATATTCCATACATATGCAGTAAACCCATAGATATCCGCCTTCTTTTTTGACAGGTCATCTATAATGGGGTCTACTGATTTTCCAAGATCATATTGCGAAATAATGATTTGATAGTTTTTTGCAACATTCTTATCTTTCAAAGCAAAGCTCTTGATACTAACTGGTCCAAGACAAAGATCTCTACCAGGGAAACTTATGGATACTAAATTTATTGTTTTCATCTAATCACCACTATCTTTGAAATCGCAGTGCAAACCGGTTTCTTTGCCCCAATAAATAACAAAAATTCTATACAAAATTCAAAAAGAGTGCCTTCTAGCAGTGTCTTGATGATTATGAACAATCGGGATAATATATTCCTTTGAGATACAATAAATTCAATATTGTTTAATTTGACAATCCCTCATTATTGCTGCACCTCTAAGATAACAAACATACTATCTCCTGAATTTTCGAAGGTATTTGGAGAAGTAAAGGAGTTCTGGAAAAATCTAGATAGGACTTTAGTAATACCTGCTAATTTGGCAATCCCTTCTAGTCACTGTGATCTCCATCATTTTCTCTTCGAGGCATCATTTAAACATTTTCCCTGCTCAGACTCTGTGCGAAAGGTCACCTCAAGTATTGACAAGCTATAAGGAAAGGATGACAGATAATATAGAGCACTCGATTGCTCAGCCTGATGGTATTGGAAAGATCTTGATAGTGTTCTTTGTTGAATGAGATAAAGACATCATCATGATACCAGCCTAGAAAACAAGCAAAGAAAATTATAGAACAATTAAGAATTCAATCACTGAAACATTTGAGATTATTAGAGCCAATTAGGGATCTTACCATGAAGAAACAGATGTAGTTCCCACATTCAATTCGAGAGAGGTTGTGCCTCTCTTAGTCACTCTTTTTCTTTCTAATTTAGGGCGTCAAGTAGCTCACCCATGGAAACTCCAGTAGTTTCCTGAGTTGTCTTAACGATATTGAGTGAGTATGGTCTATAGTCACTAGTGAAGAGGTTGGCTGTTACCTCATTCTCACCAGTTATCCGATGATCGAACACACACGAATAGATTCTCAGCAAATTCCAAAGACTTGAGAGGACCATGAAGTACTCAAGATTCATCACCTTCTTTCCCGAGATTGACTCGTACAGTGAGACCAACTTATCACCTAGGTCAAGCCCCATTGAATTGAGAGCAAGTACAGCGAATCCCAGGTCGTATCTGAAATCCCCCAATTTGGCATTTGCCCAATCAATAGTAACCATCTCATTTTCATTTCTAACTAAATTATTCATGGCGTGGTAGTCAGCGTGTAGAAGACACGATTCTTTGAGTTCCACCGGGCTAGCCTCCATCCACTCGATTACAGGAGATAGAGCATCAACTTGATGGTCTGCGATGATCTTCTTTGGATGTCTCAACTCATAGGTTAAGAACAGGTGTGGATTTTCTGTGATATCATACCTATCTAAAAAGGTGAGAGTCTTGGTCCAATCAAGCGAGTGTATCGCTACAAGATTCCTTGCAAACGATTCAACTAGTTGGTCGAACCGCGGTGTAGATTGTGAAGTAGTAAGTTCGTCAGAAAGAAGAGACCCCTCAATTCGCTCCATGATGATGTATGCTTTGCCAGTTGCATCAGACTTCTCGTTGCATAAGTATGGTCTGGGAACTCCAATTCCTTCAGTATGAAGATTCTGCAATACCCTGAACTCCCTTCTTGCAGAATCAGAGAAAGTATTTCGGTAGATACGTAGAATCAGAGGTATCGATTCAGAATCTGAAACAAGGTCAAATCCATAGATGGTTGTATCTGCGCCACCTAATATTTGCTTGAATTCACTCATCCTAGAATTTCTGAGAGATGGATATTCAACGCTCATTTTTTCAACGATTTCTTCTTTGTAGGTATCGAGTTCATTCATTCTGTAACCTTCCTTTTTAGCCTTCTCAGAGTGTAAGAAAGAATCAGGAATCAGTTAGGGAGGCTTTCCATCTGGCATAGCTTTTGAAGCTGGTTTTCCCCCGATACCCCAATGGGCTTTCGGAATCTCATGAATAATCACTTCGACGGCTCGTTCTGGAATTCCTAAGTCAACAAAGACTTTCGTAATCCCCGAGATGATTTGCTCCGCAGCGTCTTCAGATACACCCTTCCATATCTTAACGTCAACAGTTGGCATGGATAGTCCTTAGATTCTAAACATTAATAGTTATGTCGAATTCTCAAATCCAGATTTCCTCTTCTATCTAGTCCTCAAAGGTTTTTAGTAAGATGAATTCTCTTTTCACAACATAGGAAGAGGTGATTAAATGAACATAAACTCAAACCGTGAGATTGCCATGTCTTTTTTTGATCTTGTAGAATCTAGAGAATTTCGAAAATGGTTTGACAAACACACAAGTCAAGATTTCATACATCACAACCAGTACTTCAAAGGTGATCGTGAGTCTCTAATCTTAGCTATCGAAGAAGATGCTAGAAATAACTTTGACAAGCAAGTCGAAATCAAAATGACTCTTGAAGATGGTGACCTTGTCACAACATATTCACACGTTAAACAAAATCCAGACGATTCTGGATTTGCGCTTGTCCATATTTTCCGATTTGTAGACTCGCGCATCGTAGAGATTTGGGACATCAATCAAGCCATTCTGGAAGATTCTCCAAACGAGAATGGAATGTTTTGATGATAATACATTTAGTTTCTTGAATATAAGAGAGAAAATCACAGTCTATCCAGTGTGCTCTTAACTGCGGGGATAAGATGCTCAAGGGCAGAGTTAACAATCGGCCACATCTTGTCAATACCTATGAACCGGTTGCTCAAGAGTATGACACCAATCTTTAGATCTGGGACGAATTGAACACGAGCTTGATAGCCTGCATTGGAGCCCTCAAAGCGTACACTTGTGTGATTGGCTACTGGTCCGACACTCCATCCAATAGCTAAGCCTCCGGACCAATCAGGACGAACAAAGACCGGTGCGTGCATCTCTTTGAGAGTACTATTGCTTAGTACTTGTTTTCCACCGACTGCACCTTCGCTGAATTGGAATGACACGAAACGTGCCAAGTCTTCAGCTGAGGACCAAAGACCTCCAGCGGGAATAAATGCACGGAAGGAATCCCAAGGGGGAATGTAAGGTTCTGCCAACTCACCTTCATCACCAGCGTGACCTAGAGCAACTTGGGGATTATCTTGGTAACCCCAAAGATCGTCGAATGTGCTGTTATTCATGCCCAGGGCTGAAAGATAGATTCTTTCACATACTCCGCATAAGGCTTTCCGCTAATGCGTTCCATGGCATGACCTAATAGGGCGTATCCAAGATTCGAGTAATGGAACTCAGTTTGAGGAGGCGCTAGCAACTCGATATCTTTGATGCTTTCTAGAATTTCTTCGATTGGGGGCCAGTTCCATGTTTCTCTATAGTCGAGCGGTGCCTCTGAAGGAAGCCCTGACACATGAGCAGCAATCTGTCTGAGGGTTGGTGGTCGGATGTTGCTGAACTGCGATTTGATCTTGAAGCCAGGCAGATGTTTATCGAGGGAGTCATCGAGTCGTAGTTTTCCGGCATCACGTAAATGCATCATCAACGTAGCTGTGACTGGTTTTGAAATTGACCCGACTGCATAGAGAGTTTGTGACGTGACTGGAGATTTCTGTTCTTGATTCGTATAGCCATAGTTGTCAGCCCAAATAGTAGCTTGATCGTATACAATTGCCGCGGAAAGACCTGGGATCTTCATGTCCTTACATTCTTTCTCAAGCTGGGTGGCAATCTGAGCAAGGGCATCTTTGACTTCCGGTGAGTCCTCAACTTGTGTCATTCACGTTCTCCCTCTCTGTTTCGTTAGTTCTCTCGGATTGGTTTCTAAAATGTGTTATGGCGGTCACCAGACCCAAAGTCGTTGCGAAATCAGTCAGGCCTTCCTCATCACGTCGTATCATTGGTGATTCACCTAACTGAATTGAAGAAATCAAAGAAACTGTTTGGTCCTTGCCTAACAGTATCGACGAGCTTCTTTCTACCTAACCTTTCATCAATCATCTTAGCCATATATGCGCCTGTCACATACCATAGACGCTTCCCTTTTTCACTCATGGGTTCAAATATTCCGAAATCGTCATCTGTTATAGTCCTGTCCGATTTTCTTTCTAACTCTGCCACCAAATCAAAGTACTGCAGTATTCTCTGCTCTGCTATTTCCTCATCCATCAGTGCTGAATAGTCTTCATGAACAATACACCCTGCTTCTACTCTTTTTCTTAGTGGCGCATAAACAGCAAGACCCTCTAGATGAGTTGAATAGCGGACTGCATCTTTCAAATCTGACAACCTCTCAAGCCCTGAAAAAGAAAAAGTTGGGTTATAATGGACGTATCCAACATGGTGTACCTCATGCATTGATATGAAAATTAATTCGCATGGGTTCTCCTCGAAATATGGGTGAGCAATATTCAAGAAAGCAGAACCCTCAGATACAATTCCAATATCATATCCTACCATAGTGTATAGTTTACACTCCAGCTGAAGGTCATTGGGAAGGTATTCAGCGACTTCGTTTATTGATGATGCAAATAGACCTTTATTATCTTCTAAGAATTCAAGTGCAGAGTTAATGCGATTCCCCATCGCCCGATTGAAGAATTCATCAGTAATATTCCTCCAGAAGACTTCTATTGGCTCATCCGTGTTACCAAAACGAACTGCGTGCGCATGGATTTTCACAGCGGCAGGGTGGACAATCAGATCATCAAAGATATCATTCGTCTTATTTTCGATGAGCATCAGACAGATATCTGCAAAAGTATTATCAAGTTTGATTTGAAATTGTCCAGCCATATTCACTCGCATACTCGTTCTCATCTATAAGATTATTGATAGAAATTATGGATTGAGTTCACCAACTACAAAATCAAGAGCCTTTCTCAGTTTCTCAATCGATAGATTACCTCCTGAACAGATGAGTCCAACCTTCTTGTCTTTCAGATGCTCCCGAATCTTATATGCTGCTGCCAGAGGGGCAGCTCCAGCTCCCTCAGCAAGGGTATGTGCATATTGAATCATCCAAACGATGGCTCTCATGATATCTTGTTCACTCACTAGTATGAAGTCATCCATGTGCTCTCTCATTATTCTCTGCGGTAGTTCAAATGCAGTCCCTGTCGAGAGTCCCTCAACTAAAGTGCGATTGGGTCTTTCGACAAGACTCCCCTGTTTCCATGAGTCATAGGCCGCTGGAGATGCCTCAGACTGGACAGCAATGACCTCAATCTTGGGATTGATGGACTTCGCTGCAATACAAGTGCCCGCGGCACCACTACCGCCCCCCACTGGTACGATGATTGTGTCAATCCCAGGCTCCTCTTGAAGCATCTCAAGGGTTTCTGTGGCTACACCAGCAATCAGATGTGGTTCATCCCCTGAGTGGACATAGCGATGACCGTGTTTCTTGGCAAGTTGTTCACTATGGATTCTTGCTTCATCGAATGTTTCTCCATGGAACACAAGCTCAGCACCCATAGCCTTCATAGCCGCAACCTTTCCAGGGTTGGACTTCTCAGGCATCACAACAATGGCTCTCACTCCGAAGATTCTTGATGCGTAGGCAATTGATTGTCCGTGATTTCCAGTAGACGCTACAATCACTCCAGCCTCCTTCTCTTCATCAGAGAGTTGCGAAATCAGGTTGACACCTCCACGAACTTTGAACGCCCCTACGGGTTGGCAGTTCTCGTGCTTGATGTACACCTCAGTTCCTACAAATTCGTTGATAGTAGGATAGCTAAGGAGTGGTGTAGGTTTCAAGTAGGGTTGAATGCGTTCCTGAGCACTCAATACATCTCTGAACGTTGGAATCTGCAACTAGGGATCATCTCCAATGAATCTTGTACATCAAACAGATTCCAAAACACATGAAATACCTTCTGACACCAAGAGGTTTCATTTTGCTGGATTCGTTAATCTCTAAGTAAGAAAAACAGATGTAATTCAACACAAATATGACTTGATTATCATCACGGTGAGAGAAATCTCTTCAGATTTGTTATTTGAACACTTTGATAATTGCTTGAACACGCCCCACCTGACCAGTCTGTAACCGCACCTTGATGCCATGTGGATGACTGGGAGAGTTTGTGAGGATATCCTTCACTACACCACGGGTGAGCTTTCCAGTACGTTGATCCCGCTTCTGGACAATATCGACAGTATCACCTAGACGGATATTCTTGCGGGTTGAACCAGGGTTTGATGTAGTTTCGCGCATTCCAACAAGAGGAAAGTTCAAGGATATTATATACCTGCTCACGCCTGCAATGGACAAGGAGTGTTCTAAATGAGTCATAGTTCTCTTCGTGAAATCGCAATGTCCTTTTTTGATCTTGTTGAGTCTGGAGAATTTCGAAAGTTGTTTGATAAATACACTACTCATGAGTTCATATGTCACAACCAGTACTTCAAAGGTTCTCAGCATCTAGCAGTTTTCATTGGTAATCAGATTAATGTCACACGTATGAACACCTATAAGTGAATTAACTATTGTTATTTTCACATTTATTTAAAAAATAGAAGATGAATATAATGAGTAAAGAAACAGATGCATACGAAATGACAAAGATGATTGCTGATTCTCCAAAAGAGCAGCGACAATCTTTGCTTACTGAAAGACTGAAAATGATATCAAGCCAACCCGAAGAGCAAAGGGTTCAATCCGTCAAGGGGATGGTGATTGGTATGTCCAAGCTCGATGAGAAACGCAGATCCGTGTTTCAATGTGCTCTTGCTGAAGCTCTTACTAAACGAACAGAAGAAGAGCGACATGCCATATACATTGGCAGAGCTAAGGCGGCATCAATAGTATCAAAAGAAGTTGACACTTCCATCTACCAAGGGATGGTTGATGAAGTGCATGACTGGCCGCTGGATAGACGTGATAAGATTCTAGGTGGTCTTGAGAGGGCGTATGATGCACTCAATATGACTAAGCCAGACTTTACTTCAATGATAAAGAAGGCTGCAGCATAATCGGTCTTTAGAAATACAGACAGATTCTATGAGTCTGTCTGATTTTTTCTTTTCAGAATGAGAGGTGGATCTGTTGATTGATGTTTTCACACTTAGGATAATAGCAGGAATTCTTCTGGCATCATCTCTATTGTTGATCTATGTGGTGAATTTTAGAGGTGATAAAATCAGTGAATCATATGAAGTAAAGACTGAGGTTCCTGTGGCAACTTCAATAGAAGCAGTTGGAGGATTTGCGACAATTGGAGTTCCAATGATTTCCATCGTCTTGTTGGTAGTTTTTCCTTCGATAGCTTATGAATCAATCCTAAACTTCTACTTCTTTGGTGACACATTCGTCCAAGTAGCGGGAATGTTTCTCTATATCGGAGGAAGTGCGCTTCTCATATGGAGTGCTAGACATCTGGGCAAGTTTGACACAGGTAAAATTGCAGTTGCGCAAGATCATGTCATAGTTGAAACAGGTCCTTATGCCCGTGTACGTCATCCAGGGTACACTGCCACATTACTAATAGTCCTAGCTGTGCTTTTCATATCACTCAACGTTCTGCTCATTGTGAACCTCGTTCTGGCAACAGGATACTTTGCGTATAGAGTTCGGCTAGAGGAGAAACTCCTCTCTTCACAACACAACTTTGGCGATCAGTACCTGAACTATATGAACCGCACCGGTAGGTTCGTTCCCAAGCTTAGATACCCTTGATAATTGCTTGAACTCGTCCCACTTGACCGGTCTGCAGCCGCACCTTAATACCATGAGGATGACTGGGGGAGTTTGTGAGGATATCTTTCACCACTCCACGCGTGAGCTTTCCAGAGCGTTGATCCCGCTTCTGGACAATATCGACAGTATCACCTAAACGGATATTCTTGCGGCTCGTCCCGGTTCTCGTGGTAGTTTCGCGCATCTTAATACGATGAATTTTAGTGGTTATTATATATCTGCTCACGTCTGCAAATGGTCTTTAGGTATATTGTATGTAGCCACATAATTTTTTTACACAAGTCCCACGGAATGAAACTCTCGACAGATTTTAAAGCTACAAATGAAATAGAAGCAAATCATAAGTTTAGGTTTCGTAATCTATCTGAGTTAATTCACAGATTCCGCATAGGATTACCAGGACAATGAGGATGAGTTTGATGCAAATACGGGTAAAACGAGTGTCTGTGGCTATGTGTGCACTTTTGGTAATGATGTTGTTCACATCATTCCTTTACACACCAACCACGATTGATAAAGATCAAAATGTAATTGACTCCGAGATGGAGAGTCCTTTTGTGGTATCAGATGTATCACCACCGTCAGTTCTCTGGAATGATACATTCGGAGGAAGTGGTACCGATTACTTCTATGATATCATCGTCTGTAGTAATGGGGATTATCTCGGCGTAGGCTGGTATTATAGTAATGCAACCTACGGATGGGACGGGTGGATGGTCAGATTAAACGAGAGTCATGATATTGTTTGGGAAAGGACATATGGAGGATTAGCAGTAGATACGTTCAGCTATGTTGTTGAACTGAGCAATGGAGATTTTGTGCTTGCTGGATCAACAAAACGTGTTGACAATGATGGAGACTTCTGGTTGTTCAGAACAAACAGTTCGGGATATTACAACTACGATGGTTCTCAATGGAATACTACCTTCGGAGGAGGAGCACGGGAGCGTATTTTTGGACTTGTCCAAACCCCAGATGACGGTTTTGCAATGAGTGGAGAAACCCTCAGCTATGGTCACGGAGGAGCGGATGGGTGGCTCGTTAAGGTTGATAGCACTGGATCTCATGTGTGGGATCAAACCTATGGGACTTCTGAGTCCGAGTTATTCTATGGCATGACTCTCTGTGATGGAGGATTTGCAATGACCGGTCTAGCATTTGGTGTCTACACAATCGGTGTAGATGGCTATATCGTGAGAACTGACTCCTCGGGAAATGAGATCTGGAATAATACAATAGGATTCTCCAGCAATGATTACCTTGATGCAATTGTACTAGCAGATGACGGAGGATTCATTGTTGCAGGTGAAGCTCGAATAAGCGGAAATTACAGGTACTGGTTAGCACATACAAACTCAACAGGACATATGACAAAATACAAACTTTGGTATGGTGGAGCGACAGCTGAACTACGTGATATGATCAAACTGAGTGATGGAGGGTATGTTCTTACAGGCGACACCGGCACAGCACCTACAACTGACCTTTGGGTACTTAGAGCTAATGCAGATCTGGAATTTGTCTGGGATATACATGTCGGTGAAACCAGTGATGATTCAGGATGGGCTGTAGCACAAAATGCTGATGGAGTCATTGTAATAGCTGGTCTGACCGATAACTATGGAGCAGCTGCAACAGATGGATGGATACTGGAAATAAGTAATCCTCTTTCGTGGGTCAATGAACCAATAGATCAGATTATCGAAGTTGGCGATTCTTTTAGCTATGATGCTAATGCCTCAAGCTTTGTCGGGATCGACGACTGGTGGTTAAACGATACTTCATCATTCTCTATCGATTCGACAGGAGTTATCACCAATTCTGTCAGTTTAACAGTGGGTAACTATCCGCTCAGAGTCTTCGTAAATGATACAACTGGTGACTATCTTGATGCAAACATCACAATAAGTGTTCAAGATACAGTATTCCCAGGTATGGTCAACAACTCCCACAGACCAAGAAATAGAGGTTGGAGAAGCATTCCAGTATCAGATTAGTGCATCTGATGTATCAGGGAATCCAACTTATGGAGTGAATGATACTACAAACTTTGCAGTTGACTCCTCAGGATTAATCACTAATATTACTGTACTTTCTATTGGAGTATATGGTCTAAATGTTACTGCAAGTGATGGGTCAGGACATACTATTTTCGCCACGTTCTTGGTCAATATAACTGAAGCGCCAGTAACAACTACAACCACCACAACAACTACTACTACAACTACTACTACAACTACTACCACAACAACTACAACAAGCGCCCCAGACAATACACTTCTCTATGCGATGATAGGGGTAATCGTCATGGTCATCATCGTTGCAGTACTAGCGCTCAATCGGCGGAAAGGAGCAGGATAACAATAGGGGAGAGGTTCTTCCTCTCCCTCTCACTTCGCTCTTTTTCTAGTGGTGTACAGTATCACCTAGGTGGATATTCTTGCGTAATAGGAGATATTTGGACTGGAGTTCCTTCCCGATTATCTATGTTCTAGTTTTATATCTAAAAGAATCATAATTAACTAGAAATCTATTGTCAAACAAACGAATAATAGGGATGGGCATTATCCTAGTTACTGTCTTAGGTCTAGGGGTATTAGGAATAATCAATTTGTTGCAGTTTGGTTTCCAGGTTCCGCCACCTTCATTCCCACCGGGGGAGAATCCAGATATCATCGTTTCACACGATCTTGAAGTATGGGCTGAAGCAGTCTATTGGCAAGATTTCATGCCAACCTTTTCAGAAGAAGGACCTCCTTTCTTCATAAGAATCTGGGTGAACGTAACAAATACTGGAAGCACCACAGTGAGCAATTTCGAAGCTGTCAGAACGACCATCTATTTCCATAACAATAGCATGCCGTTAGTCACACTCAACTTGATTATCGTTGGAGATCCAATACAAATTGGTCCGGGTGAGAGCATTGTTCTTGACTTCACCAATGATCGAAACAGCGTTTTCTCTCCGACAATTGAAGAGGATACTGTACTGTATAGTAGAATCCTCATAAGATGGGGACTTGGAATAGAGGAAATATTGACTACCCCTCCTTCTGCCCTCGGTTACACGCATTGATGGAATATTTCACACCTTCAACGACATAGAATTCCTTCAAATCCAAATACACAAATTACAAATGCTACTTAGCGAGTGCAATCGTTGCAATTTGGAGGCGCTGATTTGTCAGATGAGTTTGTGAAACTGAACCGAGATTTTCTTGGAAAAGAATACAATACTGATCCTCAACTTGTGACAAAAGAGAGTATTCGGCAATATGCTCAAGCTACCAATGAGAAAAATCCACGTTATCTAAACACAGAAACCGATGTCGAACTTGTTCCGCCTCCGCTCTATCCAGTTGTTTTCTTGCCACCAATTCTCGAACAGCTTGTGGAGGATTCAGAAAAGATGGACCTTAACATCCTGAGGGTTGTCCACGCGGGACATAAGATGTCATGGAAAGAGGTTATTCGCCCTGGGGATCAAATCCACACCACGACAAAAATCATCAACATGGAACAACGTGGAGTAAACGACATATTGGATATGCAGATTAATTGCATGCGAGAAGAAACAATAGTAGCTGAGATGGAGTTTCGATTATTGGCCAGAGGGAAGAAAGCAACAAGAGATAGTAAGTCGAAGGAGAGTACTCAGGAGATTGAAAGAGGAAAAGTGCTTGCGAAGAAAACGACAGTAGTTACGGATGATCAAGGCATAAGATACGCAGAGGCGTCTGGGGACCATAATCCAATTCATATTAGTGATGAGATTGCGAGGAGTGTAGGACTTCCCAGTGCCATCCTTCAGGGATTATGTACAATGGCAATGGCTTCGCAAGTGATTGTGGATGATCTTCTAAATGGAGATCCAAATCGGTTGAAAAGCATGGAGGTTCGCTTCTCAAAGCCTCTGCTCATGGATCAGATACTAACAACAGAAGTGTATGATGCAGGAATCAAAGAGGATGGAACCCATGTTGTGCACTTTGAATCGAGAGATGCGAAAGATGTTCCAGTGTTAGTTCGCGGAGTAGCTGAATTTATTGAATAAGATGAAACAATGTTTCTACCATCGGTGGTCTGTGATTAGATTAATTAAGTTTCGAGAGAATATAGCCAGGGATATCAAACTCGATGACAAAACAAGAAGAATTCCTAGCTTTGGTAGAGAACGGTGAGCAGAAGGTTTACCCTGAGAAGTCGATTGACGAAGTACACAGAATATACCTGCCGATTTGTCTAGGAGGTGTGATGGCTATCATATCAGAGCTTATCATTCTCATCCACCTAGAGTCATTAGCGAATGAGTTTGCATTCATATTCATGGTTTTACCGATGCTCGTTGGGATTATTCTCACCATAGTAGCTGGTAGGTCAGTAATCAGTAACGAAGGCCAATATGGGGTTAGAGGTATAAACAGAAAAATATTGTCGAGGGCGATTCATTTCCTTGACATGGTTCATCAAGGTCACGCAGATATTGGTAGTGTCACTGATCCACCACGACCGGATGAACTTGCAGCATCAATGACTATTGGTTTTGGTTCAGCAGTCTACGCCCTAAAGCGGATTGATCCAGACTTGGCTAAGACTTGGTCTTCAACCCTCAGCGAGAAATTGAAACCAGAGGTTTCATTCAAGTCGAAGTGGTTCATGAGAATTACAATCTACGGAGCTCTTGCGGCAATCCCAATAATGCTAATCGCATGGGTTTTGAACGTGAGTGGAATAGTCAGTGAGGATGTCTTCAAGTACATCGCATTTGGTGTCGGTATTGCGCTTCTTATCCTCATTGGTGCATTGCTTGTGTTTATGATCACTACATTTCGTGCAGAAGCTCCTCAAGGAGTACTCGATGCACTCTCAGAACCTCAACTCCGAATGGATACAGAGATGGCGCTGGATAAAATCATCCAAACCGTGAGAGAAGAGGGGCAACACCCACTTCGAGTGCTCGTGCTGGGAAAATACGATGACCTGGTCTACACTGAACGAATCTACAAGACATCGAAAGACTACAAGCTTAAGGCAGCAGCGATATTTCCTAGCCATGACTACTCATTGCTAGGTGATCAGACTTAGTCACAGTAATGAGATCTGAAGCATTTCATAGAGTGATGAAACCATTCCCAGAACATGCTTTGCATATCTCAACAATGGTAGCGAATTCCTTACTATCACCATCACACTTCTGGCATTGGAAAAGCGGGGTTCCAATCTTATTTTGCCCTGCACCTCTGCACACTGGCCATGTTTCATCAAAATCCATAGGATGTGTGCCCTCACCATCACAGAATGGACAGGGCTTCAGTTCAAATCCTCCAGATATTTCAACGTCATTGAATCTAGGTTCAGATATCTCTGATAATCTTCCTGCAGCGTATACTGCGGAATCAACTGTTGCCTTAGTCATGTCCCGTATCACATCACTAGGCGAGGGGATTTGGAAAGGCAGTATTGGTATATTTATGGATGATATCAGCCAGTATCCATGGTCCATTCATACACTGGAGAAACCATGGATGCTGGAGTGTTTCACTATTCACCGAAGGACTCCATTGATACTGAGTAGTCGATGCTTTGCCATCACTGGTCAGTGAATATGTGACATCAATGACTGCATTCTCATTATCCCATCGGGAGGAGAAACTTCGGATGTTGTCCCACTCAACGGTGTCTATAGTCACATTGGACATGAAACGACCGGTTTTCTTCCCCTTAATCCAGTAATATCCTCGGGTCCCTACGGCAAAAAGAATCCCATTTTCTTTATCCTTGCCGTCTCTAAGCGATTCTTCAAGAATAAATGGTGCATCACCAAGGAACTCTTCAGCTTGAGGAACAAGTGCATCATGAATGGGTTGGTCTCGCAGAATGGTATTCAAATCGAGGATAGCGTTCTGGGTTAGACTCTCAGGCATATGTTCCAAGTAGGAATTGTCATGGTGAGATAACTTACCATCTGATTTCCTTATCTTTTCTAGAACATCAATACACCGATTCATTGCAGATTGGAATTCATTGCGTTCTTCTTTTGGTGCTCGGACTATGAATGATCGGACCTCGCTAGTAGGTTGTCCAATTTTATCTAAGACAATACCAGAAATCTCGAACCTGTCAATTTTCTTTGGTTCTATACTCATTATGCAACCAAAGGGGATTGCTTTCTCAATGCAATATACATCTCGATTTTCTTCTTTCAGGAGTACAAAACGACGACTTGAAAGAATGACATAACCACCCCGTATACGACAAACGAAATCAACATCTTCATTGGGTAGAAGATATGGTCGAACAGCGTCTAAGGAATCTTCAGTCACTATATCTCACAACTCCTTGGACAACAATTGCTTCAATTTGACCATGGGATTTTTCTTGGACTTGAGCCATGCATCAGGATTTGCGGATTGCAGTTTCTCATTGAATAGACCATCGTGTAGTTTTACAGAACCTGACTTTTCCAACTCGATGAATTCCATCCATGGACTCTCTTTAAGGGTCTCAGACAGTTTTTCATGATTCTTTGGTGGATTATCTACTGCAGAATCAATCACTTGTGAACATTCTTTACACATATAGAAGAAACCCGGGAGCTTGACAAGTACCTGAGTGTGTCTCTTATCAATACGACTAGTCTTCTTGTCAACATGAAACATACCTACGATCGCATGACGGGGGTCTGCAGTTTTGGGCATATCAGCTCCGCAGGACAAGCATGCCTTTGGCCATCTAAGGGCAATCACATCTTCTCGATTCTTCTTGTCAGCAAATTTGTACAATGGTGAACTCCAAGTTCCTGATTAACAAACACCCAGATATGCAATTTGGTAACAAATTTGCCAGAAGGAAAGATGTATATCAATAATTTACTATTGTTAACTTGGTGTATTCACTTATGAGTTTGAACCAGAACCTCGGAGAGATAATTAGCAGATATCGAGATTCCCATGGTAATGTGAACTACTTTGCTCTAATGGCTGATAGATTGATGGTAGATTATGCTGAAACCCTCGCTGGTTATGATCTAAGCACATTAAAGACTCAAGAGGAACAATTAGCGTTCTGGATAAACAGCTACAATGCATTGTCTATCTATGGCGTAGTGAAGAAACTGGAGAAAGACTCGGATTTTGCCAATAGAGGAAACACGAGTTTCCTTAACCGAGCAAAGTTCTTTGCTGTCCAGAAATTCAACGTCGGGGAAAGAGGTACACACTGAAGACAATCGAGGACAACATCAGAAAGGAGTTTGAAGATCCGCGGATACACTTCGCCCTGAATTGCTCTTCACTAGGATGTCCCCTTCTGAAGGATGGTTTCTACAGTGCTGAGAACCTTGACAGAGAGCTAGATGATTCAACCAAACTTTATCTCAATAGTACTGAAGGACTTAGGCTGGATAAGAAAGAGAACATTCTCTATGTCAGCATGATTTTCAAATGGTACAAGAAGGACTTCGAAACAACGGGGAAGAAGGTCATCGAGTTCATCCGTGAGTATGCACCCAGCCATATTCGTGAATTTATTGAAGCAAAGAAGGACAAGCTCAATTTCAAATATATTGAATGGAATTGGACTCTCAATGTAAGTGCACAATAAGAGAGCGGTTTAGCGGAAACATCACACTCTCTCAACAGACAGACTGATTAGATGCAGTTGATATCGGAGTTCATTATGAAACTCAAAGGGATGGAAAAACTTCGAGAGAAGCTTCCAGGATATCCAGGAAAGAAGATAGCTCTGATACCATTAAGAGGTCTAGTAGCAGCAATACTAGCATACTCCTTCCTCATTCTAATGGATATCTTACCCCGCTTGTTTCCTGATGTCGTTTTACTTATCCTACTTGAACCAATATTGCCCATACTTGGTAGTTTCATTATTGCAGCTCTTAGTTTGTGGTTGATCGCACTTATGTGGAGAAGGAAAGATCGAATGAAAGCAGAGTACGGAAACCTCGCATATCAAAAGATGATACCAAAAGGTGTTATGGGAGTCATGATTGTCCCTGCAGTCATATTCCATGCATTCACCTCAATTCGGTCACTACCTCCAGGACCTCCTGTGAATGACCTTACGACTCAATTCTCACAATCACTTTTGCCACTCTTGGGCATAACCGGGGAGTTAGATATCTGGATTCGCTTGATTCTCTCTGGTTTCTTTATGATAGTGGGATTACTGGTTGTTCGAAGTTCGATTATGACCTTTGGTATAGATTACATGACCGTATTGTATCTCTACTTCCCGGAGGAATCTGAAGTTCAGGAGCATGAGATATACTCCATAGTTCGTCATCCCGCGTATATGGCAGGGGTGATTCTAGGTGGAGCAGCGATGTTCTTCAGGTTCTCAATATATTCAATGCTATTCGCTTTGATAGTTTATCTCATCTTCAAGGTTCATATCAGAAGAGAAGAAGGTGAATTAATCGAACGATTTGGTGCGGGGTATGCAGAGTACAGGAAGAGGGTTCCTGCACTCTGCGTACATCCTAGAAACTTGAGATTGTTCATCAAGTTCATACGACCGTCTTAACCGTTGCCCGAAACCTAGACAATCCTGGACATCAAGGTCCCTGACTGATGTTCGGTTCCTGCTTCATCGAGGCAGCATCTTGCAGATCTCGGAAGACC
>SDBU01000113.1_pt1 | contig 106221 bp, 100 predicted proteins | sample 2277071 | NCBI WGS metagenome assembly SDBU01 (sample SAMN10397929, study PRJNA504765) | marine sediment metagenome | isolation source: marine sediment core GS08_GC12, 126 cmbsf | place: Arctic Ocean: Gakkel Ridge, Loki's castle | collected 2008
TGGGGCTGAAGAAGGTCCCAAGGGTTTGGCTGTTCGCCAATTAAAGTGGTACGTGAGCTGGGTTTAGAACGTCGTGAGACAGTTCGGTCCCTATCTGATGCGGGCGTAGGATATTTGAGGGAAGCTGACCTTAGTACGAGAGGACCGGGTTGGACGGACCACCGGTACACCAGTTATCGCGCCAGCGGTATCGCTGGGTAGCTGCGTCCGGCAGGGATAAGCGCTGAAAGCATCTAAGCGCCAAGCCCATCCCAAGATTAGATATCCCTTTCCGCTTCGGCGGAACTAAAGGCTCCCGGAAGACTACCGGGTTGATAGGTCGCAGGTGTAAGATCGGTAACGATTTCAGCCGAGCGATACTAATAAGCCGTGAGACTTGACCTTAAAAATTTTCGACAAAGCCCTAATGCCGAAAGATTACGCAGTATTCTATTAATTTGTTAAAGAACTTTATGGTTCTTTAAATCTGAAGATTGTAGGTCAGGAGCCCTGCGCTCCTGACAAAGGGCGTATTGCAATACGCCCCTACAAAAAAGCTATCGTGCTGTGGGGTCCCCTGACCTGACAGCCGCAAAGCTGCCTGTCGGACCTAAAAAGGTCCTCCAGGGAAATATTTCGAAACGAAAAATTTTCTCGGCCGCGATAGCGTGGGGGTCATACCCGTTCTCATTCCGAACACGGCAGTCAAGCCCCACAGCGCCGATGGTACTGCCCCCTGGCAGGGGTGGGAGAGTAGGACGCCGCCGGGTTATTATTAAGCCCCTCTGAGAAATCGGAGGGGCTTTTTTATGTTGGCCTAACATCAGCAATTATCTAATGTCAGGGTAAGGCAATAAATTAAATATTGTTGCCATCATAATTACCCCAACCTTGTTGTTTTGCCATACTCACCAGTTGTTCAAGGACTTTAAAAGACGGGATCATAGCTTGCCCCCGGGAAGGCAGCATATTTCCGTTTGGTTTTCGCCAAATGAATCGGTAAGCGTAATCGCTCGTACCATTTTCGTAAACATATTGACACCATTGCAAACAGAGATTCGATCTGCCCTCACCATGGTTTGTGGAAGCCTCGTTAATCACTTGTACTCGATTAGGCATAATTTACCTCCTTTTTTATCTGTCATATGTGACATATCTGTCACATAATAAATAGTGCGGTTTTCCCTGTCAAGTATTTTTTTTGTTTTTTAAGTTCCCTTTGACATCTTTCGGCTGAAAAATAGGTTACTCGTTAATACTAAACAGATTGCGGTCCCTACGGAGAATTTCGAGAAAACGCCGGAAATCTTAAAACGCAGAATGGCGCTGTGTAAACCATGCCCCTCTGAGAAATCGGAGGGGCTTTTTTTGTTGTCAATGTGTAAATTGTTCATTATTTTGTTTACTGATATGGATATAACGATCCCACAGCAAGCTGTGGGTTACCGGATAGCATGATTAGATTTGTAATGACATATTCGCTTGTCGGCCTATTATCATGCTCCACCGTGACCAAAAGGTCGGCTGAGTTGCCTGTTGAGGGTGCAACAGCGGATTCGACTCTTTCACAAGATGAAAAACCCTCAATTACGTATTGCTGGACTAGGAAAACGCTTGTAAACATTCGTGCTGAACCCTCCACCGATTCTGAAATAATAGCTCAACTCGCTTGGGGGACAAAGATCGTATTGTTAGATGAAATTGAAGGTTGGTTTTATGACGATGAGCAAAAGACTAACAAATGGTGGAAGATAAAACTGCTAAACGAGGAGACAATCGGCTATGTTTATGCTCCGCTTGCTACTCTTGATGAAGTAAAACATCCAGTGAACTGTCTTGTAGAGAAGTTGCTGCACCCTAGTGGAATACTTGATTCTCATTATCAGAGATATGGATTGTTTTGGCAAGTTGAGACAGGGTCTGCTAGAGAAGATGCATTGGTTTATGCTTCAAACAAGTGGTATGATCTAAGATATGGTTCCAGAACAATTCCTGGTTTGGTCACGGCGATTTGTGAGGAGGCATTTTTGATTTGGGATAGATGTTTGGAAAATAATGGTTACGGTAGAGCCAACAGCGTGACAATTGTAGATGAATTTGGTACAATATTAGCAACAGTCCATAGAAACATAATTACCGGTGCGATCGATATCGATTTTTCATACTAATCTGCACGGCATAGATTTCTTCTGACAAATCGTAGCGCAGCAGTCCCCGTCTCCTGCCGCATTGATGGAAGGTCACGGCGAGACCTGCCCTAAAATTACAATGAGGTCGCAAAATGCGGCCTCAAGCGGTGAACTCAGTTGTGGGGAGACAAGCTCCCCGCCTACGGCCACGAAACGGCCTTGCTTCTGGATTCCGGATCAAGTCCGGAATGACAATGTTTGTGGGCGGCACACGTCATCGAGTGCCACTATCGGCCAAACCGGCAGGTTTACCGCGCACCCATTCCCCCCGGCAGAAATCCGTTCCTGCCGGGTAATAATCAGGCTTGCATACTCTCGTTTTATCTGTTATATCAGATACGATGAAGAAATCGAAATCGGTGATTCCGATCAGTTCAATTGAAAGCAAGATATGTAGCGTTCGCGGGCAACGTGTCATGCTCGATAGTGACCTGGCAGAATTGTATGGAGTAACCACCAAAAGATTGAATGAGCAGGTAAAGCGTAACTTACCTCGTTTCCCTTCCGATTTTATGTTTAGACTCACTACCGAGGAGTTGGAAATTTTGAGGTCGCAATTTGCGACCTCAAATGAGCCATCTACGATCTTGAGATCACGAATTGTGACCTCAAAAAAGGGTCGCGGCGGAAGACGTTATCCGCCATATGTTTTCACCGAGCACGGCGCGGTCATGCTGGCCAGCGTTCTAAACTCCCAGAGAGCTATAGAAACCAGCATTATCGTTGTCAGGGCTTTTATCAGGATGCGTGAAATTATGTCGGCCCATAAAGAATTAGCCCGTAAATTATCCGAGTTAGATCGTCGGGTAACAGGACATGACCAGCATATTAAAGCGTTGATTACGGCGATAAAAAAGCTTATTCAGCCGGCTGTGCCGCCCAAAAAGCAGATTGGATTTAGAAAAGGGAAATAGCGCCAAAGATCCTTTCCGGGATGACAATGTCTGTACGCGGCACAGGTCCTCGTGTGTCCCTTAACGGGCAGACCGGGAGGTCTGCGAATCAGGGCTTGCCCTGACCGCAATTACCGATAATCCGGAAAGCTGGAGGTTGTTAGGAAGGAATACTCGAAAAGCGAATACTCAGTGTAAAACTTAGATAATTGGTGCTTCTCTTTCCCACGTATTGAATAATGAAATTAGCGTTTATCACGATCGAACTGAAAACAGCTTCTTTGATGAACGCGGTATTTAAATCCGCCCCGACACCCAAAGCCAAACCGAAGCCATCTCGTTGATCTGCGAAATCGTATCCCACTCGGCATACCGAGGGTCCGAATTTGAAATAGTTCTTGTTATCCTGGTAAATCGTTATCGGTACAATTATGTTAAGATTGTATCCGATATAACCGTCGAACTCAACGCCGAACGTGTGATTGTTTCTGGTGGCGACACTAACGGAAACATTGACGGCCGGGCCTACAGTACGGGTGTCTTTATTCGAAGAAAACTCATTATAGCTGCTGGCCAGCCCTCCTCCGATGGTGAAATACACGCCCTTTTTCCGAGCCGGTCCGTCCTGGGCCTGAAGATCACCGCACAATGATGAAAAAATAAGGATAAATAAAGCGACCGTTGCTTTTTTCAATGCACATTCCCTTCCGAACAGTAATAGCTACCGCAACAATTGCATCTTGATCGTTTTTGATGAGCTTCCTATGTCAATACGCGCCAGGTAGATCCCCGATGACAAACCGTCGGTGTTCCAGGTAACGTTATAATAACCGGCGTTTTTATGTTCATCGACAAGGGTTGTTACCATTTGCCCGGCGACGTTGTAAATTGTCAGACCGATATGCGCCGGTTCGGATACCGCGTAATTGATCATTGTGGAAGAATTAAACGGGTTTGGGTAATTTTTCAAGATCAGATGTTTCTTCGGCATGGAAGGGGCAGGATCGGTTATGTCGGTATTCGGGGCGAGTCTTAAAATTTGTAAAGATGAGCTATCGGCCACGAAAATATATTCACCTTCAACCGAAATCGCCCGTGAAAAACCAGGCGTGTCATATTCGCCGATCCAGATCGGATTAGCGGGCTCGGAAATATCGAGAACCTGGATGCCTGCGGTATAATTGGCGATATAAGCATAATTCTTGGCGTAAACATCGAGGCAATAACCGGGGGTTGAGAAGGTCGTTACCAGTTCGGGGCTTTCCGGATCGGCAATATTGATAATTTTAAGGCCGCCATTCCATGCCGGCACGAAAGCGTAATCGCCTACCAGGGCGAGTCCCCTGCGAGCGTAACCGCCGCCTTCATGCAGGCCGAGTTCCCAGGGATTTTGGGGGTCGGAGATATCGAGCAATCTCAAAATGCAGGCGTGGTCGGCGATATAGGCGATATTGCCGCGAACGATAATGCCCGAGGTCGATTGGGGAGTATCGTAATGTCCGATCTGTACCGGATTTTCACGATCGGTAATATCGAGAATATATAATCCGGCGTAACCGTCGGCGATATAAGCCAGATTGCCCCCGACATATATTTTGTACGCCCGATCCGGCAGGGACACCGACGATACCTCATACGGATTTTGAGGATCGGAGATGTCGAGTATCTGAAAACCGAGAATATCGTTGGCGAGATAAGCGTAATTGCCCCTGACCTCGATATCGTGCGACGCGCTTTCCTGATCGAGACTTCCGACATACTCGGGGTTTTCCGGGTCTGATATATCGACAATCACAAGGGCGGGGCTGGCGAAGAACTGGCATATATAGGCGTATGGGTACACGACACTAACATCGAAAGCACGACCGAGGCCTTCATAACTGCCCACATACTCGATATTCTGCGCCCCGGCGATTTGTAAAGACAAAATTACCAACAAGATTATAAAGTAGAAATTCTTACCTCTCATAGTTGCCTCCTCGTAAAACGGCTACCCGATACAATTCACTTTGATAAGATCCACCGATGCCCCGCATGATGTTGAATCTAACCGATAAGATAACATCAAGCTGATAAATGTCAATAAAAAACAGCGGTCGGGCGAAGCGACCCGACCGCCTTTGAAAATTCGAACGAATCTATTATTTCAGCAAGTGCATCTTAATTGTATTCGAGGAATCTCCCGTATCGATTCGCGCCAGGTAGATACCCGTTGATAAGCCGTCGGCGTTCCATGAAACGCTATAAACGCCGGCCTCGCGATTTTGATTAACAAGGCAAGCCACTTTCTGGCCGACTATGTTGTAAATAGAGAGATTCACGAATCCGGGCAGGGAAATCTCATAGGATATAACAGTAGAGGAGTTGAACGGATTAGGATAGTTATTCAGGATGGAAATACCCCGGGGCAGATTTTCGCCTCGGTCGACGATATCGGTTTGCATCAGCCTGAGAATTTGTAACGATGTAACGTCGGCAACAAAGATATAATTTTCCGCTACGGTTACGCAGCGGGCCTCACCCGGCGTGTCATATTCGGCTACCAATGTCGGTTCCGACGGATTTGAGATATCGAGTATTTGAATTCCGGCCTCGAAATCGGAGATGTAAAGATAGTTGTTGATGTAAACGTCGAGGCAGTTTCCAGGAGTGTTATATATCCGAACAGGGTAAGGGTATTCGGGCTCTTCCACGTTGATAATATACAGGCTGTTTTCCCATGTGGCCACGTACGCGTAATCGTTGAAAACGGTAATTCCTTTCCTGGCCCAACCTTCGCCTCTGACAGTGGCCATAAATTGCGGCTCGCCCGGATCTGAAATATCCAACGTATGCATAATATCCCAGTGGTCCGGAATATAGGCGACCTGATCACGGATAAAGATTCCTCCGACAGATCCTGGCGTATCGTAAGTACAGACCGGTATCGGATACGCGGGATTGCTGATATCGAGAATTGAGAGCCCGGCCATACCGTTGGCTACGTAAGCAAGATCCTCCTCTATCCATATTTTATAAGCGTATTCGGGTAGTTGATAACTGCCTACCGGAAACGGATTAGTCGGATCAGATATATTCAAGACGAATATACCGGCCGCATCGTTAGCAAGAAACACGTTATCACCGACGATTTCCATATCGTGGAAAGTACTCGCGCCGTCCCATGAACCGACTAGTTCCGGCTGTTCGGGATTAGAAATATCCAGCACCATAAAGCATGGATAAGCAACGTATTGGCAAACATAAGCATAGGGCCATTCGACGCTTACATCATAAACCCCGAGCAAATCGTCGTAACTGCCGACAAACTCGATGTTCTGGCTATGCCCGGCCTGGATAAATACAAGAAAAACCAGCATAACCATGCAGATTTTGATAGCCTTCATAGTTACCTCCCTATTTGGGCGTTCACATGATAAATTCCTCATTAGAGAAAATCCTCGGAAGTCAATCAAGAAGAATATTCATTAAATAAGCTACGAAATCACAAAAAGTTGTCAAGCGAATTATCGTTTCCGGACTCCCTTTACCGTTTTGATTTTTCGAAATAATTATAAACCCGGAAACAATTCGTCCGTATAATATGTTTAGAATGATGAAAACGATAATCACTTTTATTCCGAAAGGGGAATTGCAATGAGGAAAGCTCTCGGTTTCGCCTTAGTTTTAACGCTCGTTTTAGGCGTCTCTTTCGCGTACGCTTGCGGTGAGAAATCATCGGCCAAAGCAACGAAAACCAAAGCTGACGTTTCCAGGATCAGTTCGACATGCGGCTCCGGCGCGACCGCGGCGGTATCCACCACTAAAGCGGAAAAAGCTCGAACTGTCGATGTCGAAGCGATCGATAGTAAGGCCAGCGGTTGCGGCGCGACGGTTCAAAAAGCGAACGTAAGTAAGGCTTCGTCCGGTTACTGCGCGAGCGGATCGTCGGTGAAGGCGCAGAAAGCCAACGTACAGAAAACCGACGCCGACCGCGATTATAGCAAATCGTCCGGTTCCTGTCACGGGCGGTCGGTGAAGGAAAGCGCGGAGAAGAAAGACATCAAAACTCCGGAAGCGGCCAATACCAAATCGAACGGAATGGCGTCGTCGGCCAAGACTTTGACGTCAGAAGCAAGTTCCTTGAAATAAACTGGTTGGTAGAGGGACTAAAAGGCTGGGTCATTACGATCCAGCCTTTTTTATTAGCTTTATAATAAAAAAATTCCGATTGAATATACATCGAATCGGTGCTAAAAAGGGCGTATGGATAGCCCAGGCTACAGATTAGCCCTGGTCCTCGGCGGGGGCGGCGCCAGGGGACTCGCTCATATCGGTGTGCTCAAGGTTTTGGAGGATACGGGTATCAAGCCCGACCTGATCGTGGGCACGTCGATGGGAGCGGTCATCGGCGGCATGTACGCGCAATTGGGGGATGCCGCGAAAGTCGAGCGGAAAGTCGTCTCTTATATAGAAAGCTTCGGGGTCAAGGGGAAGTGGCTGAGTTTTCTGGGAGAGCCCCACGCCAGGGATCAGCGGGATCTTTTCGGGGATATTGCTTATTACATAAAAAAGCGGTATGTCGGGATCAGGACTCTCACGAATATCGCGCTGGAGGAAAAGGAAGTTCTTTATAAGCCGTTAAAGGCGTTTTTAGAGGATGATCGTATAGAAAACTGCCGGATACCGTTTGCCGCCGTAGCCATGGATCTTCGCTACGGCAAAACCGAGGTGCTGACCGGCGGGCCGATTATCGATGCCGTTTACGCGTCGGCGGCGGTGGAAGGGGCGTTTCCGCCCATTAAACACGATGGGATGATACTTGCCGACGGCGGCCCGATCGCGGTAGTACCGGTGGAGATCGCTCGTAAAATGGGAGCGAAAAAGATAATTGCCGTTGACGTTTCCCTCGAGATCAAAGAGGAAGGCGAATGCTCGTCGGGGCTGCAGGTTATTCTCCGCGCCGATACCATCGCCCAGGATCGTTTGCGAAAAATCGATCTCGCCCAGGCTGATTTGGTGATTTCGCCGAAAATCAAGGCCGTCCACTGGGCGAATTTTTCGAGAGTCAAATACTGTATCAGGCGAGGAGAGATAGCCGCTCGCGGATCTATCGAAAAAGCAAAAGTTTTGGCGAGCCCGAAATCATGGTGGAAAAGGCTTTTGGATCGTTCCCGGTAGATCGCGGATCAGGAAGGATGATAATTCAAGTAATTCACCTCTTTACCGAATAATATTACAGGAAAGAACCATAGGGAGCTTAGTGAAATGAAACCGCACGAGACCATCATGAAATTCATACCGGACGGTGATCGAACCTACGATCTCGGAGAGATAAAATGCCGCTCCGGAACCAAAAACATAGCCCTTGTTCCGACCGATAAGAGGCTAATGATCTGCAAAAGCGGTTTTCTGGGGATTAATAAAGATGTTGACGATTTTTCCTGGGGCAAATTCGATCATGTCAAAATCTCCAAAAACTGGGGCAAATACAGTATTGAGTTAAGGCTTCGCGGCGGCAGGGGAACCCTGAAGCTGGAAAAGTTCGAAAAAGAGAATTTCGAGAATTTTTACCGTCGGATCCAGGAGCGGATTAGCAAATACGACGAGAAATATAAGATCTCCTCTAAAATCTGCCCTCAATGCGGGGAAATTATCAATTATGTCGCCAAGCAATGCCCTCATTGTTTTAATCAGTTTTAAGTTTGGATTATCATTTTTAATTTAATCATTTGACCTTATATCTGTCGTCCCTGTACAAATTTATCATAATTGATATTATTAACAAAGATAGAACGTATGTTCCTTCGATAATGGATGATTTTGTCCGGCATGGAGCCCGTTTTTTTCAGTATATTCCCGATCAGCGAAACAAAACTCTTTAAAAAACCGTTAATATCTTTTAGAGTAGTTCACAATGGATTTGAATAATCGGCCAACGTCTTTTGGAAAGGAAAGAATCATGAAAAAATCGGCATCGTTGTTGGCGTTAATGCTGATGATGTTCGGCCTGACAGCACAGGCGGCCGCGAGTCCCGATACTTTTGCCGACGCAAAGGTTATGGCAAAGGAGCTGAACAAGCCGCTTTTGCTGGATTTTTTCACCACCTGGTGAGGGGCCTGCAAGACTTTCGCTCGTGAAGCGAAAGAGGACACCGATGTAATCAAATCGTTGGAGTCGGTATTTCTATACCAGGTCGACGCTGAAAAAGGCGAGGGCGTCGAACTGGCTAAAGAGTTCAAGGTCAGAGCGTATCCGTCCTTTATCCTGTTAAATAGCGACGGCGAGACGTTGGACAGGTGGGTGGGATACTCGAAGGTAATGCATCTCGAAACCCTGGAATCTTCTCTTTCCGATCTATCGACGATCGAACATAAAATGGAGCGTTATAGCTCGAAACCATCGGCGAAAGACGCCGCCGTATTGGGACGCTACAGTTACGCTCTCGGAGAATACAAAGACGCGGTCAATTACTATACAACCGCGCAAAAACTCAACGACAATCCCGAGACCGATTACTCCTACCATATTTTCGACAATACTTATTCCGGGGTTAAGGGCGAGCACTTCACTTTCGATGACGTGACAGCCGCGGCCGATAACGTGCTCAATTCGGAAGCCGCCAAACCCAAAATCAAGGGTATAACCGCGATGAGGGTAACCCGGATGGCCAAACGGCAGGATCGTCTCGATATGGTTGAGCCTTATATCGAGGCCGGGCTGAAAATGGTATCCGGCAGTGATGACCCCGACGATATTGAATCTTACAACGACCTGATGGTCGAAAAATCGCTATACGTAACCCGCGATAAGAAAGCGGCCGTGAAATTCAAAAAAGCCAATCTTCCGGAAGGCTGGAAGGATGACGCGGGTGAGCTTAATAGTTTTGCCTGGTGGTGTTTTGAAAACCTGATTAATCTCGAGGAAGCCGAACAGCTTGCCCGCAAGGGAGCCGAGTTGGCCGAACCGGGCAAGGAAAAGGCGATGATTCTCGATACCCTGGCCGAAATCTGCAACGTTCTCGATAACTGTTTCGAGGCTGTGAAGTTTACAAAACTGGCTATAGCCGAGGATCCCGAAAACGAATTTTACAAAAACCAGCTTGGGAGGTTCGAGGAAATTCTGGCTTCCGCCGAATAAGATAAATTAAACCTTGAAATTCCAATGCCCCCCCGGTTCATCGGGGGGGCTGAGGCTGTTGACAAAGCCTTATAATTTTTTGATTGTAAATAAAACGTCAAATATCGGGATCTAATCGAAAAGTCCCGACTATTAGGGAGATATGAAACTAATAGCCCGCCCCGACTGTCCAGTCGGGGCGTATTGTATACGGCTCTAAAGCTCCCCGATGACCAGGGCGGCTTTTATGTTCTCGCTTCCTTTTTTAAGACGGTAACCAGCCTATCGACAAGCTCGTGGCGGAGATCGGTCAGGGTCTCGAAAACAGGGATTCCCATAAGCAGAGCGCCCCTGACGATATCCGAGACCGACATTCCGTATTTTTGAGACAGCGTTTCCAATTCGTTTCTGAGTTCGGGAGATAATCTCAACTGGAGATGACGTTTTTCCTCTTTCATCTGGAATTCTCCTTCGGATCATTTTTCATATGTTTGACGTGGGCTTTCAGAACCTGGGGAGGCTGAAACCGCTCTCCGGTCGCCATCTCGACAGCGCGGCAGACCTGCCCCCACGATCGCGAACTATCACGCTTATTTAGAATTCCTTCGATTTCTGTTCTTTTTGGATGACCGCAGATACGGCAAATACCGTCGGGTTTGATTCCCCATTTTCGTTCGACGAAATTGTAAAGCAGGATTTTCAATTGACGGTTGCCCTCGTAGAGGGAGCGAACCGCCTCTCGAACATCGATATTGTTTCTGTTAGCGATTTCATTTAGAGATAGCCCCTCGAAAAATCTCTCGCGAATAAGCCTCTCTGTTTCCGGATTTAACGTCTTTAACGCTTCTGATACGGCTTCTATGATATCGGGATCTGTGGGGGATGACCGAAACGCCGGTAAATTCTGGAGAAATACAGGATCGAGATAAATTATTTCAGGCACTGTGCCTCCTTTTTCTCCTACTATCGCATATGAATGTGGAAAGGGGGTATCACTTGCGGGTCACCCCGCAATCACCTCGATAATTCGATTCATTTATGGGCAAAAGGGCTCGAATGTAAGGAACGCAATACAATATGGTCAAGTAAGATGTACGTTGTGCTATGAAGGAATTTGCGTCATGAGCGATTGGGTATGATTTTACTTGACTCAATGTTTATATATGTTTTATTTATTATAGCGGGCTTTGGTATCGGCCTTTTTTTACCGCTAAAAATCGCTCCCGAAGAAACTGAAGAGACGAGTTATTGGTAAGCCCAAATCATAATTGATTTCCAGGAGGTATCCCATTGATGGCAATTGGTAAGGTTAAGTGGTTTAACACCAAAAAGGGATTCGGCTTTATTAGGAAAGAGGATAGCGAGCAGGACATCTTCGTGCATTATACCTCGATAATGGGAGAGGGGTATAAAGCGCTTCAGGAGGGTGAGGATGTTCAATTTGAGTTGGTTGAGGGACCAAAAGGGCTGCTGGCTCAAAACGTATCTAAGATGAATCAGGAATACAGAGCTTAACCCCGATTCTTAGGTTAAGAAATTCTGGATATAATATGGCGGCGTAACTGCCTGTTTATAGGTGTGGACGGCCTTTAAGCTATTGGGAAATTAGTCGTCGAATAGAGACTTGTCCGCTCGAATGGGCGGGGACGGCGATAAGCATCGTTCCTGCCGACGACGTGGCTATAACGCTTCCGATTTTTACCTCTCGCGATTGGAAATAAAGACTAAAAGACTGTTGAGCTAATGAATATACCGATTGGCTCTTCCGACAAAATCTGTTATTTTATGTCCATAAATAGGGGTGTGATATGATTAAGAAGCGATTGCTATCTGTTGCCGTCATCTTTTTTACATTAAGTATATTTCTCGCCTTACCGTCGGGAGCAGGTGAATCGAGAGTGGGACGATTTTTTGTATCGGTCGGCGGCGGTTGGGGGAATTATGAGAACGGAAACGCCGCTTATTCGCGAAATAGTATGAGAGGACGAGTTTCCGGAGGACCGGCTTTAGCAGGGGAATCACGATTAACATTATGGGGTGATTTTTCAGTTGGGATCGGGCTGTTATATCTTACCGGTAATGATAACGTCGCGCCACTATCGTCGTTTAATGACGATTACATTCGTATTAACGTTCCCGGCGATCCTTTCTCTACGAAACTGACCGCGTTATATCTGAAAGCGCAGAGATCGTTCAAGGTAAGCCCGTTTATCCTGTCGCCTGCTGTCGGCATATCGAAATTATGGGGGCAGGTGAAATTTCCGGTATATGTCGGAGAAGCTATCCCTCCCAATTTACCGGATAAAGAGGAAAGGGCTTTTAAAACGAGAGGTTTCGGATACTTGATTGGCCTTAAATCGTCAATTAAGATCTATCGTTTTTTCAAGCTTGGCGAGCCTGAATATGAGGACGGAACCAGTTGGCCGGGGACGAACCTCGATTTCAGCGGGCCTTATTTATCCGGCGGTTTGAGTTTTCGAATATTGTAATTCTCTTGATTTATCGCGAGCGATTGGATGTTAACGAATCGATTTAATCTTAAGCTGTTAAGAACCCTGAAAGTAAGCGGTACTGTCGCTTTTCTCCTGTTTGCCGTTTTTCACGAGGCGGCTTTTTCGGAGCCCGGGTTTAAGGGCGATTATTTAAACAGGAAAATCGAGCTTCGTATATACAACGGGTGGAGTTTATATAGGATGGCGGAATTGAATGATTACTTGGGCGAAATATACGATGAACGGTTCGAGAACGGACCCGAATTCAGAGGCGAGATAGGATATTACGTAAATCCAGGGGTTTCGATAAACCTAGGAATGAACTTCTTTAAAAACGATGTTAACGGCCCTTATATTTTCGAACGGCAGTTGCCGGATGGCCGTATAATATCCGAAAAGTTCGGAGATTACTTTATTGATATATCTATGCTGAGTCTCAATTTTGTTTTAAGATACAGATTCCCGGTGAAAAACGTAATTTACAATGCCGCGTTAGGACAGATTGTCTGTATCGGAAAGCTCAACCATAAATATATCACCGTTTCCAGTAGCGTTCTGAATTTCGATAATAGGTATTCTTCCGTAGGAGTTGGTTTTCTCGTATCCGGCGGGATGGATTACCCGATTAATAAATTTCTTTCAATCGGAATCGAATCGGGTTACAGGTATTTAAAAACGAACGATCTCGAGGATCAACTGGGGCGGAATCGTTCGACATATCCCGAAAAAGGCGGGATGGGTCTCGATTTCAGCGGGCCGTTTATTTCGGCGAATGTAGCCTTTGGTAAATAGCATTAGAATTTAAAATATTTTGCGATTCTGTCATAAATGTTATTCGGTATGTTTTGGGAATTCGCTTATAAATTGTTTAATATGATATTCATGCCGATAAGAGATAATAAAGGTATTAAAATTAATGTGGGAATAGCTAAATGGCCAGGCACTCTAAACTAATCATCGATTCGACTTTTATAGAGCGGTTCGCCGAGGCCGTGGCCGTGCTCGGAATTCTCGTCGGTTTCGCCATGCCTGTCTACCTGTGGTCATCGCTACCGGATTCGATACCGAGCCATTTCGGCGCCGACGGTTTCGTCGATTCCTACAGCGGAAAAGGGTTTCTGTTCTTCCTGCCGTCGGTGGGTCTGTTTTTCTACCTGTTTTTGACAATCTTGAAAAAATATCCTCACGTCCTTAATTATCCGTGGAAAATTACGGTTATCAATGCTTATCGTCAGTACCAACTGGCCAGAGGATTTATCAACTCCATTAAGGCCGAGTTGATCTGGATATTCGTCTATATCCAATGGATCCAGATAGGGGTCGCTCTCGGGCGGGCGGGGCATATAAACCCCATTTTTCTGCCGGCTGTGATAACGGCAATCTTAGGAACTATAGCGGCATATTTCTATCTCGCCTATCACTCACGATAATAATATTCCTTACCGGTTATTTATTTCAAAAAAAGATATTCTATTTTGACTTTGGTCAAAAAGCTATTCGTTCAATAGAGATATAATAAATCAGATGAAATACTTTCCGATGAAATTCCGGGAGGGGCTGTGGTCGCGTTCCGAGCCCGGTTTGAAAAGCGTTATTACCTTTTTATGGAGGGTTTTATGAAAACCTCGATGTTCGCGATTTTGACGGCATTCGCGTTTGTGTTGATGCCGGTCTCGACCGCGTTGGCTGTCGATTGCGTCGGCTGTCATCAGAAAGAGACCCCCGGTATCGTGGGCGATTGGAAGCTGAGTAAGCACAGCGCCAACGATGTCGATTGCTCGGTCTGTCATGGTGACGGTCACAGATCGAAAGACGATGTCGCCAACGTACAACTTCCCACACCCGAAGTCTGCGCCGCCTGCCATGATACGCAGGTTGCCCAGTTTAGCGCGGGTAAGCACGCCGCCGCCTGGGCGGCCATGAACGCCATGCCCACTACGCACGGTTTGCCGGAAGTTCTTTCCGACGGCATGAAGGGCTGTGGCGGATGCCATAAAATCGGATTGAAATCCGAAGATGATATGAAGAAACTCAAAGCTGAAGGTGCTGGATTCGGTGTTGCTTCCTGCGATGCCTGCCATACCAGGCATACGTTCTCCGTCGAGGAAGCGAAACAGCCCGAAGCCTGCCAGACCTGTCACATGGGATTCGATCATCCGCAGTGGGAAATGTATTCGTCGTCGAAACACGGAGTCCGTTATGGGCTGATAAGAGACGGTGTTTTGCCGGAAGGCGCGGCCGCTCCGACCTGCCAGACCTGTCACATGCAGGACGGCGATCACGAAGTTCGTACGCCGTGGGGATTTTTAGCCGTTCGTTTGCCGTTGCCGGAAGATCCGCAATGGGCCGCCGATCAGGCGACAATCCTGCAGGCTCTCGGCGTTCTCGATCCCGAGGGTAACCCCACCGCACGTCTCGACGTTATCAAAGCCGCGGATGTGGCCCGACTGGATAAAGCGTCGTTCGATAAGGAACGCGATAAGCTGTTGGATGCCTGCGGTAAATGCCATTCGGCCAATTTCGCCAAAGCGGAGATGGCTAAGGGCGACGAAATGATCCGCGAGGTAGATCATCTGCTGGCGCAGGCGATCAGGATTATCGCCGATCTGTATAAAGATGGTATCCTGCAAAAACCGGAAAGCTATGCTTATCCGTTTCCCGATCTTCTCACATTCCACGACGCTCCCACTACAATCGAGCAGACCCTTTTCGAGATGCATTTGAAACATCGCATGAGAGCGTTCCAGGGAGTTTTTCACGCCAACCCCGATTACGCGTTATGGTACGGCTGGAGCGAGATGATACGTGATCTGACTGAGATCAAAGAAAAGGCGGCCGAGTTGAGAGCCGATCATAAATAAGCGATCTGACATCAATTGAATTTACTCCTTTTTGGCCGGGCGGGATTTTCCTGCCCGGCTTTTTTGATTGTGTAATAAGATCCGTTTTGTTGCGTCAGGATAGAATCGCATCTATAACGGGATGATATCCTGATGCTCGCAGTGTCAGGATGTCGCTTCACTCCATCCTGACACAACACAAAAATATCAATTTGCCCCTACGCCGCTTGTTAATAGCCTGCCATGGCCGCGGCCATGATGCGTTGCGCTGAAACAATTCCCTGTTTTATTCGGTTAAGAATATTAAAATCGCAACGGGGGCAGGTGGTGGCTAAATCAACGCGTCTAATGAAAATACTATCTTATAAACTAATCGTATTTATGGCGGTGATGTGTTTATATGGCGACGTTTTTGCCCAGGGATGCTGTTCAGCGTCGGGACGGGCGGGACAGGTGGGCGTGTTTCAGCAAAGCGGGCAGGCGCCGGGGCAGGTGGCGTTATCGCTTTTCTACGAATACGCCTCCGGGGATCGGTTGCTCGAGGGATCAAGAGAGATCGACGATCCCATATCGCGAAATTCCAGATTCGATGCCGTTGTATCGTCGATCTCGGTGGGGTTGCCGTACCGATTTTCAGCGCACGCGGCCATTCCTGTCGTCAGGCGAGAACGAAGCTTACTGATCGGATTCGACGGCGGAGAGGACGGCGTTTCGCTTGCGGCGAGCGGATTCGCCGATCCGACAATTACCTTAATTCGAGAAATATCGCCCGTGTATGGATGGAACGGCTGGTATATGACAGCCGGTCTTGGCGTCCAGCTGCCTTTAGGCAATGACGGCCGTCTCGATCAGGGAATCCCCCTGCCTCCCGATATCCAGCCGGCCACAGGCTCCTGGAACCTGACACTTCTCGCGTCGGTCTCGAAGGATCTGGACGATTACCTGGTATATCATCATTTGACCTGGACCACTTATGGTTCTAATGATTTTGATTACAGTTTCGGAAATTCGATCAGCGCCGATCTTGGATTGAGCGTTTCGCGATTCGGAGCGTTGGAGCCTTTCGTCCGGCTCGATCTTTTGCGTTCGCAAGCCGATAAACGAGGCGGCTGGGAATCGCCTAATACCGGCGTTACCCGTTGGACCGTTTTCCCGGGAGTTGTATATTCGTTGCGCGACTACGGTTTAACATTCTCCGGGCAGGCCGGGATACCGTTACATGAGAGGGTTAACGGTTTCCAGCTGGGGACAGATATAGCGATGTTGTTCGGTGTTTCGTATTTGATGTAGTTATCCGCAGGGGGCAACTGTAGGCGGGGAGCTTTGATGTGTCAGGATGGAGTCCGCCGCGGCGGACGACATCCTGATACCCCGAGCATCAGGATGTCATCCCGTTAACAATGGGATTCCATCCTGACGCAACACACATTAATAATCGTCGAAACCGTAAAGGTTTCGACCTACAAATTCCCGCGCTCCCGACGAATCTCTTGACTATAATAGATCATATTTGATATATTACTCCCGCCATGGAAAAACAGATATGCTCCTATGACGGCTGTAACGGGTGGGTGAATTTGCCCCACGACGATTCCCGATGTGTTTTCCACGCTCCGGTGGAGAAGAAGGGGGTGACAGTTAGGGATTTTAATGAGATGATATGGCAAAGGATAAATAAACTTAGCCTTAATTTCCGCGGTTTTATCTTTCCGGGTGATATTTATTTTCGTGGAGGATGCAGGAAAGAAGGGGGTGCGATAGTTTTTGCGAGGAGTGTCGATTTTTCAAAAGCCAAATTTACAGGAATTGCAGATTTCTTAGAAACCCAATTTTCGGGAGTTGCTTATTTCACTGAATCCAATTTTTCAGGAGACGCATATTTCATTGAAACCGAATTTTCGGGAAAATCCTCTTTCACTTTATCCCTATTTTCAGGAAATGTCTCATTCTCAAAAGCCCTGTTTTCTGAAGATGCTTATTTCGGCGTATCACAGTTTTCGGGCGATGCTGATTTTACGGGAGCCCGGTTTACAGCAAATGCTATATTTATAGGAGCAAAATTTAATGGTAATACCGCTTTTAGCCACGCAAGTTTCGACGATTTAGTACAATTAGAGTTTGTGACTATAAGAAAGAATATATTATTCTATAATATTATTTTATCCTCAAAAACTCGGTTTTATTTCCAAGAACCGAAATTAAGTCTCCAAAAAGGTGATACCGGTCTAGTTATTTTCAAAAATATCCGCTTTAATCGTTATATGGCTTATATCGAGAATATTCAAAATCCTCTTGGAGATAATAAAGGAGTTGGGGCCCGTAATGCATTACTCCTCTTCCGCTACTGCCAACTAAAAGATGTCTATTTTACCAACAACGATATGTCGCTATTTTCATTCTACAAAAGCTCCTTTGACGAGGCTCGGTTTATCTCCTGCAGATGGAGCGATGTGAAGGACAGGATATTCTTCATCCCCTTCAAGCGGAAAAACGTTATACCGGAAGAGAAATTCTTATCAGATTCGACGGATAAAGAGAAATTCATGGTCGAGGATCTCAACGGCTACGAAGACGTCGCCTCGCTATATCGCCGGATGAAAACAGCGTTGGATAACACCAAGGACTACCAGCAGGCAAGCTGGTTTTATTTCAACGAATTCGAGATGAAACGGCGGGCGCTGGAGGAGGAGATAGAAAATAGGGTTCCAAAATGGAGGATATTTCAGTGGCGGCCTCTGCTATGGTGTTATTGTCAATTGAAGAAAATATTCAGCAGGTATATATTTTATTTTTTCTATAAAGTCTTTGCAGGGTTCGGAGAGAAACCGCTCTGGAGTTTTTATTGGTTTTTGTTATGGCTTTTGGGGTTCACGACATTGAATTATTGTATTGGATTGAAAAAGGGGTTTTCTCTCTCGGGCGGGACGATTGATTATATTGACGCCACTTTTTGGGATTCCTTGATTTTCACATTATATAGAATCATTCCGGCAAATTATCTTCCATTCAAGCAGATGTTCGATATACCTCATGGCTTCTGGGGGATGTTGGTTCCTTTTTTGAATACCGCGGTATTGATCATATTCATTGCGTTCATCGCCATCGGCCTGAAACGTCATTTCCGGCGGTTTTAGGGGATCATATCGGCTGTATCGATTTTCGGGTCGATCTGAGATCGACCCCTACGGAATTAAATTGATGTTTAACTATATGGATTCCCAATAAAGCGAAGCGTTGAAAAAGCCAAATATAGGTCATTGCGATTCCCGTAGCAGACAGGAAGAAGCAATCTATCTTCATTGAAAGCAAATAAGTTAGAGATTGCTTCGTCGCCCTTCGGGCTCCTCGCAATGACATTATTAACAAACGCTCAAGTTGGGAGTGACAATAAAAAAACCGCCGGCCGTTAGTGCCCGACGGTTCAATAATCAACTCTAAAAAATTCTACTGGTGGCTGTGGCCGCTGTGATCCTCGGCTGGCTTTTCTTCCGGATGAACGCAGATGTTGGCGAAGGAGATATAGGCCTCATGCATAATGTCGAACGCCGCGGTGACCTTCTCGTTATCCTTGCCCTTGCAGGCCTCTTTCAGGCTGTTCACCGATTCGAGAAGATCGCCTTTTTTGCCGTCGAAATTCTTACGGCAGGGATCGGAGCACTTTTCGTAACCGTCGCACTTGTAATCGCCGACCGCTTTCGTGGTCTTAATCAGAACCGGTAATTTCTCCCTGAGCAGATCGAAATTGCTCTCCTGAAGCGCCATATGCATGGGATGCATCGCTTCGTGGAAATTCATCAACGCGGCCTGTTCGGAGACGTCGGGGCATTTGTGGCCGCCCTCTGCTTTTTCGCCGGAAAGAGCTTTAGCGCCGCAATCGGCTTTCGATTTGCCAGCGCAACAAGCTTTGGCTTTCGCCGCGCCCGCGTCTTTAACTGTCGCCTTGGCGCCGCATCCGTCGCCGGCGTAAGCGGTAACGATTCCCATAGCTAATACAATGACCAGTACCGTGAATAGTATCCTTTTCACGTCTCCTCCTGTCGGTGTGAATATATCTTAATCTTCTATAGTAAACAGCTCTTCCACAGGCTGGCTTAAAGCGCGGGACAGCTTTAAAGCGAGTACGGTCGATGGTACGCAGGTGCCTTTCTCGATCGAGATGATGGTTTGTCGGGAAACCCCCACCTCGGCGGCAAGGTCCGCCTGGGTTAATCCGTTTTGTCGGCGCTGTGGTCTTATTTTAGTGATTAGTTTCATAGCCTTCTCAATATAATGGCCGAATAGTATTATGTCAAGCGAAACTTACTAAGGCCGCGAAGCTTCTTAAGAGGCCTGGCAGCGGGACGTATCCTGTTGTGGCTAACATAGTTAGATAAGTCTTTCAGCCGGGTTCCCGGACATGTGATTATTGTCATTTTTTTCGATTATCTCCCCGCCGGCGGGCCGTAGACGATCTCGGCCAAGGGATCTTGAGCGGACACGGGGTACGTAAACTGCGACCACAATACAAATACTATGACTGTTTTCAAATTGCCCTCCACGCGATGATAGCGTGATGTGTCGTTACGGAAAATATAGTATATGGTCTGTATTTGTAAAGCGAAAAACGGAATCCCGGCAAGAAAAACCCGGCTTGCGGGGGGGGGATTGTGGGAATCCGGGATAATTTTAGAACACTACTGCCAGCCGATCATTCGCGATAAACGCTTTTCTGAGATGCCCGTATGGAAAAGTGCATACTTTTGTGAAATACCCTTTGTTTAACGCTCATGTAACTATGAACTTGACCGGATTGCAGGAGCTCATATATATTCCCATTATGAGAAACGGACAACCATTTGGATTTCTAATAAATTTGTTAAGCTCATGATTCAGATCATTCTGGGAAGTATTTTGCTCAGCCTTATGCACGCGCTAATTCCGAATCACTGGCTGCCTTTGATTGCGGTCGCTAAGTCAGAGGGATGGAGTCGGTTAGAAACATTATTAGCGACCGGAATTACAGGATTCGCTCACACGCTTAGCACTATCTTAATCGGGATCATTGTCGGTTTAGTCGGTTATGAATTATCTGAAAAATATTCAGCGTTCATTTCAATTGTCGCGCCTTCTATCCTGGTTCTATTGGGAATTATCTATATAGTATTCAACACCGGACATACCCATCACGATCATTCTTCCCGAGTTCAGAAGAACCAAAACAGGCGAAAGTTTTCAATCATTTTATCGCTTGCCTTCGCGATGTTTTTTTCTCCCTGTATCGAAATCGAAGCTTATTATTTCTCCGCCGGCGCGTTCGGATGGGCGGGGATCGGGGCGGTATCCGCGATATATCTTTCAGTAACTGTTCTGGGAATGCTTATATTAGTTGACCTCGGCTTAAGAGGCGTTAAAAATATCAAATCGCATTTCATCGAGCATCATGAAAAAAAACTAACCGGCGCGATCTTGATTGTTCTGGGTATCGGCGCGTATTTCGTGGACTTTTGAACCTGAGATAACGTGACTCGAAAGTAGCGGCAATTAGGGGATATTAAGTTTAAAACTGATAGCCCCGACTTTTCGGTCGAGGCTATCAGGCAAATCTATCGATATCTATTTAATTTCGTTTTCTGGCTTCGGCCATTCTTCTGAAGACAGCCACGGTCGCTCCGGCGCATATCAATAAGAATCCGATCCATACCAGGTTGATCATCGGTTTGGAGGAAAGGGCGATTGTCGCTATCCGCGCCTGTTGCGGGGGGGTGAAAGTGAACATCGCGGCGTCGTGATCGAGATGAAGATCCGTTATGGTGAGAATACTGCCGTCGGGCAGCTTTACAGAGGCTTTTTCGCTGTTTTTCGCGGCCGGATTGAAAACGGGAACAACAATCGACGTATCAATCCCGCGAATGATATTTACAACCGCTCCGACCTCGATATTCGGAACCGTTTTATTCGAGCTGATCGAAAGAACCACTCCGCCGATATCGGCATTGATTTTCGTAACGGAGACGTAATCCCCCGAGGGTAATTTCAAAGGATCCGGAGCGGCCTGCGCGGGGGAGAAGGTCGGAACCACGGTCGATGTTTTACCTTTGTATGTGACATTCAGCTTCGCTCCGATACCGTTTCCCATGCCGCTCTCATGCTGGCCCATGTCGTATTCGGCGAATGTAATACTCGCTCCATTGACCGAAATAGTTTCGCCTTTGGTAACCTCGAATGTCTGTCCCATCGCTTTAGCCAATTCCCTCGCCCTCTTGTCAGAATCGTAACCGTCGAATTGCAGGATTACATCCATGACAGGCACCGACTCGCCCGCCTCCAATTCGAATGGCATGACGCCATGCTGAGCCGGCTCGGTGACATTTTCGTTGGAAAGATAAAGATCGGAGAAAAAGGATTTCTCGATATAAGGAGTTCTCACGTATTGTATCTGATTTCCACGACGCATCTCCTTTGAGACTGATACGGCGTGAATGGTGTTGCCATCCTTTGTCAGATCGAAATGGACCAATTTCTCTTTGGCCGAGGATTGTTCCATCCCCTTGAATGTGACATCGTAACCGAGAACCTGTTTCGTTTCACCGGCGCTTATAGACACTTTTTGAAGATCGCCGAAACTCGACGAGAAAATGATCCCGATCAACATCATGGAAAACCCGAAATGGGTTATATATCCGCCGGTTGTCAGGAATTTGGTTCTCCATCTTCGGATCATTTGCAACAGATTTGTGATAAGCGCGAATACCGCCGTACCGAAAAAGAGGAAGTAGAGTATCGCCATGATAATCACCAATCCGTCTCCGCTTTGGGGGGATGACCACGTCTGAGCGATTTTCGAATAACCCAATACGATAAAAAGAATCGAGGACGCCAGCGATATCAAAACAGGAATCGCGATCTTCTTTTTCAAAGCCGCCTTATCGGTATCGCGCCATCCTAATAAAGCGTTGAAACCGAGGATGAGCGAGAATATTACCGAGAATATCAATCCGGCGATATTGTAATTGGTCTGCCCGATAGCCGCCGGAGTCGGCGCGATTTTCGAGAGGAGCGGTATCCCCGACATTACAGTCGTAATCAGGGGAAATGATGTCCAGAAGATTACCAGCAATGTAAACGGCAAAAGAAGGACCATGGAAAGAAAGGTGGTAAACTCTTGGGATAAAATGGGGGTCCCCGCCTGCGTGGCGACTTTCATCTTGGCCGCCCTGTAGGCCCAGAGACTGTAGGAAATTAATCCCAGAACGACTATCGATCCCCAGAGGACGTTGTTATAGCCGAGATCAACGAATGAATGCACCGAGAAATCGGCCAGCACGCCCGACCTGGTAAGGAACGTCCCGTAGACGATAAGTAAAAACATGGTGATGGCTAAAAAGAGATTCGTCCTTCGCCAGGTACCGCGCGCTTTTTCCATGACCATGCCGTGCACCAATGCCACGCTGACCAGCCACGGTATCAGCGACGAGTTCTCCACCGGGTCCCAGGCCCAATACCCGCCCCATCCGAGGGTCTCGTAGGCCCAGTAGCCGCCCAAGAAAATCCCCAATCCGAGGGTTACAACCGTGAATACGACCCAGGGCATCGTCTGTTTAACCCAATCATCGTATTTGTTGGTAGCCAGCGATGCCATGGCAAAGGCGAACGGTATGCAGGCCGCCGCGAATCCTATGAAAACTATGGGAGGATGAATCTGCATCCAGTAATTCTGCAGCAGCGGATTCAATCCCTGGCCGTCTGGAGGAATGAACCCCAGTTGTTCAAAAGGATCGGAAATGATCGCCAACACCAGAAGGAAGGTCTGGCCGAGTATGTAGAAGAACATCACCCAGCCCTCGTTCTCTTTGGCTTTGGATTTCACCCAGAATCCCAGCACAAGGCCGAAAACCAGCCAGAGAAGGAATGTACCTTGCTGTCCCGCCCATAGGGCGCTGACTTTGTAAAAATGCGGCCAGGAGTTGGAAAGATCAGAGGACGAATAGCTGGTCACATAAGAGTATTGAAATTGATCGGTGATAAATAACCGGAAAAGATCTATGAAAGCCACGGAAGCCATGGCGAATAAAAACCAGTAAACCACCCTGGAACTCAACCTGAATTCCCGCATGCCCGCGGCAACGAGAAGGTAACCGGCCATGGATAATACCATCGGAACCGCCGCCCAGGATAACAAAAAGCTGCCAATATTCATGAATGCCTCACTATCAAAATCGATCCTGTCAATCAGGCTCCGGGTTGTGGCGTTTCATCCTGGTATTTCGACGGACATTTTACCAACAGTCTTTCCGCGTAGAACATGTCGTCGGAGTATTTGCCGATACAGACAACCGACGCGGCCTGATCGAAATTGCCCGGCTTGGTACCGCTGTAAATGACCTTGAGCTTGTCTCCGGTTTCATCGGTTATGATAAACGTGAAAGAACCGTCTTCGGGATTGTATTGGGATCCGCCCTCGGTAACATCGCCCATAACCTGCACATTGCCGCTCGACGCTCTCGCCTCGGTGAATCCTACATAGGGGGTGACGCCTCCGCCTCCTATAAGAGACCAGAAGCCGACACCCGCCGCGATTATAACCACCGCGACAGCGATTACCGTTTTCGCGTTTTTATTCATTTTTGAATCCTTTTTACTTTTAAGTCCAGAGAATAAAGATAACCCCACAAAACGACCCAGCCTAACAGGGCCACAAACATCGGTATATAATTAGCCATCGGAAAACTCCTTTGTTGACTCGGCGATTTTAAACGCCAGTTTATTTATCCAGAGAAACAGACCTACATGAGCCAGGGTCGACGGTATCAGGACAGAGGCGGTCGCGAGCGAGAACGTGATAACCGAGCCCTCGCTGCCGCCGGCCGGATTGGGCGACCCGGGGTGTAAGCCCGGCATAATCCTGGGCATGATGAAAATAAAAAAGATCGTGGCCACAAACCCGAATATCGAGTAGACCGCCGAAAGATTAGCTCGCTGATCGGGATCTCCCAAGGCCGTACGCAACGCGAAATACGCGGCATAGATCAACAACAGCATGAATATCGACGTTTGCCGCGGATCCCAGTTCCAGTATGCCCCCCAGGTATGCTTGGCGAATATCGAGCCGGAAATCGCGGCCAGAACGCAGAATATTATCCCCAGCCTCGCCGAGGCAGCCGCCCGCATATCGAATTTGTGATCGCGGGTCGAAAGGTAACGAATTGAATAGAACAACCCGGCCCCGAACGCTACCACGGTACAGATCGCCATGGGGAAATGGAAATAGATTATCCTGAATACCTCCGGATTATTCACGACCGGTGTAGGCGGAGGGAATATCCATGCCCCCACGCAAACCCAGGCTATCACTACGAGTATTAAAATCTTCCACCACATCTTCAACCTTCTTTAAACAAAATTGTTTCTCATTTGTTTCGGAAAACTAACTAAAATTATTAGATTCAGTCAACAGTTATTTCTCAAATATTGCCAATTAACTCCTTGTTGTTCAAAATATTAGGGGAGATCCATCAATCATCCCAGACCGCGCCGAAAAGCAAAAATCCCAAAACAGTCATTACTACGAGATACGATCCCAATACCTGCAGTTCCATCCTCGCCGCCGCCATGGTGATCTCGGGCGTTAAGGCCTTTTGAGTCCCGGAAATAGCCATCATTAATACCGGTAAAAGAAGCGGGAAAGAAAGTACCGCGAATAACGCCCCCTTTACCGACGCTTTGGATATGATTGCCGCTACCAGGGTAGTCGTGCCGACCATGCCCAGAGAGCCTAAAAGGATTACCGAGAAAAACAGAGGATAACTAACGATATCGAGATTTAAGAAAATGGCGAATAAGGGGATTGTTATGATATTCATGGCAAAGAGAAGCGCTAAATTGAAAATAAGCTTCCCGCCAAAAACCGATCCGGCCGGAGCGTAAAGACGCAGGGCGATGGCCGTTTTGGATTCCTCTTCCTTAATAAAACTCTGGGCCAGGCCGGAGAGCGAGGAGAAATAGATGACGATCCACAGAAGCGAAGATTGCAGTACCGGGGGGATCAACCCGCCGCTTCTGGCCATAGCGAATGATACCGCGAAAACGGTTACCACGGCGAACAAAAGTATCGCGTTGATGGCATAGCGGGTTCGTAATTCGCTTTTGATATCCTTGTTGAATACCGCGAACGCTCGTTTAACCGAGCCTGATGATTTCGTCTCCATATTCCAGTTCCGAACTCTCGTTGGTAGCGATTACGACAATTCCGTTTTGAGATTTAATTATACTATCCACCATTTTTTTCCCGAGATTATCGAGATTGGCGGTTGGCTCATCCAGCAATAATAACGATGGATTTCGCAGCAGGGCAAGGCAGTATTTCAAACGCTGTTTCATACCCGACGAGTAAGATCCCACCAGATCGTCCCCGCGGCCGTCAAGCCCCACGGCATCGAGCTTTATTGATAATTCCGCTCGGGAGAAATGAAGACCGGCCACTCCCGCGAAGAAGGAGAGGTTTTCGAACGCCGTTAATTCGTCATAAAGGACAAGATCGGGGGAGACCAGGCCGATATGAGGCCTGATATCGATACGGGAAAGCGATAAACCGTCGATCTGGAGCGCGACCGAGCCTTTGGTGGGACGGACAAACCCGCAAATTATCTTTACCAGGGTTGATTTTCCCGAACCGTTGGGACCGGTAATAACCAGCTTGTGTCCGGCGGGTACCTCCGCGCTTATCTTTGAGAAAACGGGCCGGCCGGGGTAAGATTTGGCCAGCCCGTCTAACTTTAGCTTCAAATCCATCGTTTGTGAATTAAATAATTTGTCTCCGATTCCACAAGCGAAATCATCGGGTCATTAGGGCGTATCTCTCCGATTTTAAGAATTCAAGCGCTGAATGTGATGTATTCAACTTCTTCCTCTATATGAGGCCTGATATATGGACTAAGTGAATTTGAAGTAACCAATTCAACCCTTCGATTTAACAATTCTTCCAGATAATAGGCAAGTCCGATAAAGTTATCATAATTCTTCTTACCTTGCTCGAAATCCGCTATCAAATCGATATCGCTGGTGGAAGTTTGTCGATTTCTGACAAATGACCCGAACAATCCTAGCCTTCTGGCGCCGAAACCTTGAATTTTCTTCTTGTTCAAGAGAAGAAGATTGAAAATATCACTCTTGGTCTGGATAGGGTTACTCATAAAATTACAATACAATAAGCGTAATTCTACGTCAATTGAAAAGTGTGAGAGGCGATTATGGGGATTCCCGGCCCGTCTAAAGTCAGCTTCAAATCCATCTCAAATTACAAATAAAGAGATCGGCTGCGCTATTTCAAGCAGAATTATTACTAAGCGGAATCGGTTCATTGTGAGCTCGAAGAGACTCGAGATGCAATTGTATCGCCTCCCGGATATTTCTCTTTGTTTCCTCTATGGTCAACCCGTTTGATAAGCAACCGGTAAGCGCCGGACAGTAAGCGAAGTACCCTTCATCCTCCGGTTCCTTTTCAATCACAATTCCAAAGCTGTAGAATTTCATGCCCGCCTCTCGCCATCAATTAAGTTACCTTTAATTTACAAAAGACCTGGATTTTATCAAGTGAAAAGTGAACCGATTTCGTTTCCTGCCTTATGTACAGCCAGCAACGTAAGTTCTTTCCAGGACTGCTAACAAAGCTGGCAGGAGTCGATGGGTGGCATGCTTTTCCCGACCTTTTGTCGGGATAAGCATGTTCTAACAGCGTAGATCAACATGCTCACCCGCCTTCGGCGTGAGAGCATGCCACCCGACAGGCCGGCACTAACGTCGGCGTTTATCTTTGAGAGAAAACGGGCTGGCCGGGATACGATTTGGCCAGCCTGTCTCAACTTTACAAGTTAAATTCGAGATTATTTAATCGACCGCGCCGTGACAATAACCGCAGAATCCCGTTCCCGCGCTCTGAGTGTTCACATGGCAGACGAAACATTGGAATCCGGGATCATCATGCCATAACCCCTCGCCAAGATCGTCAATCGAACTCGGGTGAATGGGAGGGTTGGTTCCCAAAATGCCGTCGCTGTCGAAATGGCAATTGGCGCAAACGGGGGAATCCGACGAATGGCAGGAGGCGCACGTTTCCACGTCCTGCATGGCCGACTCGGCGTGAGTATAAGGAGGAAGCGCCCAATCGGAAGCCATATGATCCAAAGGTATGTGTCCGGCGCCGGCATGGCACGACGAACAGAACGTTGCCGGTTCGTGGCATGTCTGGCAGAGGATTTCATCGCTTCTGGCGTCGATGCCGTGCGAATACCGGTAATTCAGTTCATGCACCGTTTCTACAAGATTGTCTCCGGCGTGGCAGCTACTGCAGAAGGTTTCAGGCTGATGGCAGGGTACGCAGTTCTCTCCGCCAAGATCGGCGGCGAATTTATGTTCGTGTTTCCAGCCGGGATCGTGCACCAGCGTGGTCATTTCCTCCACTTTGGAATGGCATACTGAGCATTCCGACGCGGCCCGGAAACTGTCATGACAACTGAAACAATCCTGCATAACCGGGTGAGAGGACAGCTGGCTGACAGCGACATTTTCCATTCCTATATGGCAGGAAAGGCAAAGCTTATTATCGGTAGATCCTTTCAAATGGCTTTTATGGGAGAAAATAAGCTCCGTCTCCGGTTTACTCAGTCCCGTGGGATCATCGGGGTCGATATGACAGTATACGCAATTCGCCGGTTCCTCCTCGATGGCATGGCAATCGGAGCAGGTTTCATGATCCGGTATGTTTCTGTCGGAGGATAATTCGCTGTCAACCACGTTATGGCAGGTGGCGCATTCTATATCCCGCATGGCAACATGCGCGGAATGATCGAATTTCAGGCCGATCTCCGTTTTATCCAGCCCTCCGATCAGCATGATAATAACGCTTAAAATGATCGTATTCATTTCGAGTCACCTCCTGCCTGCCGCGCGCTTTTCACTTTTTTGAACAGGCTGTAATCGAGACGCAAATAACCGCGGGTATCGTAATCATATAACGGATTGGTTAAGACCTGGATCTCGACTCGGGCGTTAATCTGTTTCGATAGACTGTATCGCCCGCCGAAAGAGGCGGCGACTAATGTTTGGGATTCCTCGAGATCGGAATCGAGCTTTATGTTGTACATATCGATATTCGTGTAAAGTTTCAATTTGTCCGTCAAGCTATGCCGAAGGTTGCCGAACAATCCTATCTTAGAGCCGCCGTAGCCGTTCGAGTATACTATTCCGCCGGAGTGACCGCTATAACTAACTCCGACGCGCAGGCTGAGATTGCTCCTGTCGCTGTATTTGGTGTATGATACGTTTCCCATTCCGAATAAAGCCTTGTCCATTTTATATGTCCAGTTTATCCTGCCCTGATGAACGGGGTTTGGCTCTATAACGGAAAAGATGCTATTGGCCCCGAACGAGGCTTTTCTATAGGAGTATTCCATCCTTGCCGAATGCCCCCGCGCGAACTTATAACGAGGGCTGAAGCTTATGTATTTGAGACGTTTATTGTAGAGATCGTAATCGACCCTCATCCGGCTTGAATACCGTTTTCTCTTGCACAAATAATCGAAACCAATAAGCCTGGAATCGAGGATATCGTTGACGTTTTTCTGCAGGAAGGAGATGTTGAAAGAGATATTCCCCGTCGCCCTCACGTTAACCCGTCCCCCGATGGCGTTTCTTCTGTCCCACCTGTTAACCTGGTTGTAGATGAAAAATGACGGACCCGGAATAGTGCCGCCGTAGGCCGTGGCAGATAGATATTTGCCGAATTTTGCCTTTAGCTTGCCGCCGTCGAGTGTGAATCCCCCGAGTCCCTCATATAAGAACTGCCGTCCTGCCCTGGCCATGAATTTACGAGATTTCGGCGCGTATTGCAGGTAAGCCCCGAAAACGCGATAATCGGGATCGCTTGAGAGTTTTGTGGAGATATCCGATGCCAGCCGTCCATTTACGTAGGCCGAAAGCCCCGGCTTGAAAATGTCGTTAACATTGAACCTGAATCCCTGAAGCGACCTCAGATGGGAGTTGGCCTCCGGGATTTTCGACTCATAGGAGTAAAACTCCGTATACAAATTACCTGAAATCGTGGTTGCCTGTGTCGGAGCATACGGCATTAAAAGGACAACACCTATGAGACCTACTTTTATTATCTTCAAGATCCCTCCTCGTTTGAGAAATATCTATAATATACGATTCTATTCGTCAATAACTATTATCGGTTAAAAAACGAAGATTCGCGGATATTTTACGCGGTTCGAAACGGTTTTATAATGAGATGACGGTCAAACATCCCGCGCCTATTTGATTATATCGCCCAGCCTGCTCCAGCGGACCCGCTCCGGGAAATGATAAACATTGTACGCCACGCTTTTAACGATAGAGAACGGATCGGAAGCCCTGACATATGGGGCATTGGGATCGTCCGCCCACGACCAGTGTATGACCATCGCTTTTCCCACGACCAGCTTGCGGTCCAAGAATCCCCAGAAACGGGAATCCGAGGAGTTATCGCGGTTATCACCCATCATAAAGAGCATGCCGGACGGGACTACTCTCTCCGGCATATTATCGCGTATTTGAATCCCCCATGGATTTCTTCTCTTTACGTATGGATGTATCCGGTTATCGAGGAATTGGCCATGAATCGGAAAGGAAACAGGCTTCCCGTCGACATATACCTGTTTATCGACAATTTTTATTTTTTGGCCCTCGACCGCGATACAACGTTTGATATAGTTTTGCGACGGATCCTTGGGATACTTGAAGATGACAATATCCCCGGGAACCGGATCGGCCAGGGCGGGAAGTTTTATATCGATGAGAGGAATTGGCAGACGCATACCAAAGACGAATTTATTGGCCAGGAGAAAATCTCCCACGAGAAGGGTTTCCTCCATGGAACTCGAGGGTATCTTATAGGCCTCGACCACGGATGTTTTTATCATGAGCGCCATTATAAGCGCGATACCGAGTGATTTAGTGTAATCCCATACTGTGGTAAGCATCGTGATTTCTCCTTTTTCAATATCCCCTTAAAGCGCTGGCTTAATCTGTATTTACTCCCGGCGCCGGGAAAAGTTGCGATAATTTAGTGTCCGGAGGGCAGAAAGTCAATCATTTGATCGTCTTTACCGATAAACCGAAATTTGGTAATGTCCTAATTTGATTTAAGAAGGATAAACCGCTTAATTTTCAAGGGGCTTGGCATGGTGGATGCTAAGTCCCTTTTATTTTCTCATAAAAAAGACCGCCAAGAAATCTTGACGGCCTTAGGGTAGCTCAAAGAGCTATCGACTTTCAACTATTGACAATATCGACGCCAGTAGAAGAATGTCAAGCATTATTTGACATTATTTGACATTAATTGACGATTTTAGACACTAATTTACACATTGAGACTACTCTCGTCAAAAAAATGAAAAAGAGGGAAAGGGCTTTCGCTTTCCCTCTTGGTCTTAACTCTGTGGAAGGGACGGGCTTCGAACCCGCAACCGATCAGTTGAAAGCCGATTGCTCTCCCAGTTGAGCTACCCTCCCACAGGGCACCACGCTAACAGATTAATTAATGTATATTAATGTGTCAAGACATTTTTCCAATCCGCAAATGTATTTGTGATTCCAGCGGCCATAGCCGGGGTCATTCTAAGGCTTGAATGCGACCGCATGAAATTGTAATGCCAGAAATGTAACGCCATAGCCGCTTTCAGGCAAGCCAGTTTTTTGGAAAAGGCGTTTGTAAGTCTGGTAAATCGTTTTAATTGCATTCTGATTGTCAAATTCTGGCGTTCGACAAATGACGTGCAGATTTTAGACCTATCGGGTTTTCCTATTAATTTATTGATATCGATCCTCTTTAGGTCTGATGGGCTATAGCCCTCTCGATGGCCGTTACCGTCCCCATGATAGACTTTTCTAAGTTTAGCATAGTCAATATCAGCCCCAAAGACAGAATCGACGGCCTCGAAATAGGCCACAAACTTATCGGTTGTAAGCTGGAAACGATTCGGTATTCGTATTCTTAACTCTGCCATAAATGTTGTGGCTGTATCGAGATTACGCCTTCCGACCATAAATATAGGAACAAGTTTCGTTTCTCGATCTAACGCCACAAAGACGTATTGATCGCCTTTTTCTCCACGTTTTTCTTTGGGTTTTAGGCGACCTTGTTTCTTAAAGACGTATGTCCATATTTCGTCGCATTCGACGTAATTACACGTTAAACCCCGCATATGCCTATTAAGGTATTGTTGGCAATTATCGCCAACACGCAACATTAACCTAATTACGGTGTCTCGATGAACGCCAGTTAGGCGTTCGATTGATCTGATGCTATTACACTCGACCAACAAATTTAACACCATTTCCTGTTTTTCGGTTTTTAGCCTGTTCATGGCCTTTCCTCATTTCTGTTGCGAAAAGGCCGATTCAATATTATAATTGTCTTGGGTCTACCGAGCGGCCTGTTCGCTTGGTTGATTTCAAGCCCGTTCGAGTGTCGCAAGCACTCGGCGGGTGTTTAATAAGCGGGCGGGTGTTACCCCGCCCTGAAACGCATTCAAAAAAGGATTGGTGGCGGGCGAGCCAATCTATTACATAATAATAGATTATAGATTTGTCTTGACAATCGGCCAAGATAGCAGTATTCTATCAACTGAGAATCCCTCCATTCTTTCAAGGGGTGAATGGGTTTTCAGAATTTGGCCGGCGTTCCAGCGTCGGCCTTTTTACTTTTCGATTTCTCCAATCACGTCTGATTCTAAGGCTTTATAGCGTCCAGTGCCAGCCTTAGCTATTGCACCCTGCTTGCGGAGATTACTCAACATGGCGAACATTGCCCCGTCAAAGCTCTTGGCAGTAGATTTATATCCCAAATGGATTACTGCATCTCTAACCTGTGCAGCTTTCATTGAATGGGGATAATTCTGCTTGAGAACCTCGATGACATACCCTTTGAGCGTGGAGGGCTTGTCGCCGTTTGAGCCAGAGGCTTGACTATTTAAGCTTAAGGCTGTTTGACCTTGATATCGCTCGATCATACGATCAAGTGCTTCAATATCAGCCCTGATAGTCCTTTCCTCTGCCCTGAGCGCAAGTAGCTTTCCTCTCAGATCAGACCTGAGCGTGTGGAGATTTTTTAAAATATCATCGTTCATGTAGGTAATATACTGAAACCCAAATTGGAGCGCAAGTCTTTTTTTAAAAAAAGTTGGGTTATTTTATAAATAATTGTGTCGTTGTGGTTATTACGGGTTACTGTGGGTTATTATAGGTTAATACAGGTCATTACGGGTATGCAAACATATTAGTTTCTTGACCAGTTGGTCAGTTAAGGGCAAATTAGGACACCACCCGAAATTTCACCGGAAGTTCACATAGGCGGTAATTTGACCGAGTAATTTTCTCCCTTGCGTGATCCGGCTCTATCCTTTATAATCTTCCCTGGATAATACGGAGGTACGATGCTTAGCACGAGCGATTTCAGGAAGGGAATGAAGCTGGCTTTAAACGGCGAGCTTTTTGTAATTGTCGATTTTCAGCACGCCAGGACCGCCCAGCGGCGAGCCAATGTCTGGACCAAGCTGAAAAACCTGAAAACCGGGCAGGTCATAGAGAGAACCTTTTCCGCCGGCGAGAATTTCGATCAGCCCGATTTCAGCGATCAGCCCATGCAGTATCTCTATAGCGACGGCGATATGTACCACTTTATGAATTCCAAGACTTACGATCAGGTGGCCCTGAACGCCGAACATATCGGAGAGGCCAAAGCTTATCTGCAGGAGAATGTCGAATATAAAATCCTGTTTTTCGAGGGAAACCCCATCTCCATAGATATGCCGGCGTCGGTCAAGCTGAAGGTGGTCGAGGCCGAGCCGGGGGTTAAGGGCGATTCGGTCTCGAACCTGACGAAAAACGCCGTGGTGGAGACCGGCTTACAAGTGAAAGTGCCGCTGTTTATCAAGGTCGGGGAGACCATCAAGATAGAAACATCCACAGGCAAATACCTGGAACGTGCCAACTAAGAAGCGGCTCGATTTAGCTTTGCGGGAGGATCGTTTGCCGGAGGGAAAACGCGGCCGCGCTTTTGGCGTGGTCGGCATCGACGAAGCCGGGAAGGGCGATTTTTTCGGCCCGCTGGTGATCTCGGCATGTTTCGCCGATCAAAAAATCGAATCCGCCTTCGATAAAATAGGTCTCCGGGAGAGCAAAAAGGTCTCGGATAAAAGGGTTTTCATCCTTGAGACAAGTATAAAGAAGATCGCGCCGTTTGAGGTAATCGCCATAGGCCCAGAAAAATACAACGAACTGTACGCTAAGATCCGCAATCTGAATAAGCTCCTGGCTTGGGGGCATGCCCGCGCCCTGGAGAACCTGTTGGGAAAAGTCAATCCGAGGGAGGTCGTGGCCGATCAGTTCGGCAACGAGCGCCTTATTGAAAACGCGTTGATGAAAAAAGGACGGGGCGTTAAGCTCATTCAGCAGACCAAAGCCGAATCGGTGCCCGCGGTGGCGGCCGCGTCGATACTTGCGCGGGCCGAGTTTCTTCGATGCCTGGAAAAATTATCGAATCTCCATTCTGTCGCTCTTCATAAAGGCGCCGGACCGCCGGTAGATAAGGCCGGCAGGGAGTTTATCGCCCAAAAAGGGGAAAAGGAGCTGGCCAAAGTTGCCAAGATCCATTTCAAAAACACCAAAAAGATCCTCGGTTCAATCTAAGCTCAAAGTCATTCTATCCAATCGAACCGGGGGAGCGACCGAGATCGAAAAACTGGTTATTGATCTTTTCTTGTCGATATATGCTTCTCCAGTGAAAACGCCACGGCGGAATATCCGCGCGATCCTCCAGCAATTAAGGGAAAGGTTTTCCCTTATGGCCAACATTCACGCTCTATTAAATTATGTCGAGTATTTTTCCGAATACAGGGATTCGAATCGAGCCGTAAAATCCCTTAAGGATTACCGTCGACAGATATCCGGGGAAAGGGAAAAGACCGTCCTGACCGCCGCGGCGAAAATAGCTCATTGCAAATCGATATTCACTCTATCCAATTCGGGTATAATCCGGAAATCCGTCCTCGCGGCTTCCAAAGCGGGATGGAAAGGGGAAGTTCTGATAGTCGAGTCGCGTCCCAAAAAAGAAGGCGCGATTCTGGCCTCGATTCTGGCTAAGGCGGGCATTCCTGTTACCCTGGCTATAGATAGCGTGATGCCCGATTTAATTTACCGATCGGGGGCTGTATTTCTCGGAGCCGACGCTGTCACGCAGACCTATTTCGTGAACAAGATAGGCTCTAAAATAGCGGTCGATTACTCGTATGAATATAATAAGGCGGTATTCATTATCGTCGATAAAAGCAAGATCATTTCGAACAGGGAATATCATTTTTCTCCCGATCAGAATCCAACATCGGAAATCACCGCCTCGCGAAAGAAGCGCCTGAGGGTTGAAAACAGCTATTTTGAAAGAATCAGTCCACTTGGCAGGTTCAATTATATCTGTGGGCATCGCCTGATTCCGCCATCCGATGTTAAAAATGTCTTGAATCGAAAAATATAGGCTGTTAGAATAATATTATAAAAGTAAGTCGAAGATCAAGGGGGTGTGTCTTGTCCGGGGAATCCGATTTTTCTGTAAAGCGGCGGGATTTTTTGCGAATGTCCGGTCTCTGTATCGGATGCGGTTTACTGCCGTATTCGACATTGCCGATCCCTTTGACAGAATCTATAATGAATATCGCCCGTGCCGGGGACGGTGATCCTCGGGGTATTCTCGAGGCTGAGTTTTACAAGAAACATCCCGATAAAGAGATCGAATGCGAACTCTGTCCTCGAAAATGCCTGGTGGGAGATAAAGAACGGGGATATTGCGGGGTAAGGGAGAATATCGACGGCTCGTATTATACACTTGTTTACGGCACGCCCTGCTCGGCCAATGTCGATCCCATAGAGAAAAAGCCGCTTTTCCATTTTCATCCGGGTAGTTTCGCATTCTCCATAGCCACCGCCGGATGCAATCTCAACTGCAAATTCTGCCAGAACTGGCAGATATCGCAGTTTCGCCCCGAACAGATCAGAAGCGTGGATTTGCCGCCATCCGACGTTGCCCGACAGGCGGCGCGGTATGACTGCAAATCGATTGCCTATACATATTCCGAGCCGGTAGTTTTTTATGAATATATGAGGGATACGGCAATGGCCGGCGCCGAACGGGATTTAAAATCGGTGATGATCTCCGCCGGATATATACAACCCGAACCGCTAAAAAAATTACTGCCGCGTCTTCAGGCTGTGAAAATCGATTTAAAATCGTTCAGGGAGAAATACTACGAGGAGATCTGCGACGGTAAACTCAAACCGGTACTCGAGACCCTGGTGATATTGAGAGAATCAGGGATATGGTTCGAGATTGTCTATCTGATGGTGCCGACCTTAAACGATGATTCGTCGGAGATAGAGGGTCTTTGCGGCTGGATAATAAATGAACTGGGGCCCGACGTGCCGGTGCATTTTACCCGGTTTCATCCCAATTACCTTCTAAAGGATTTACCGACGACACCTGTAAAAAGCCTGACCGACGCTTATTATATCGCCAAGAACGCGGGGATAAATTTCCCTTATGTAGGGAACGTCTACGGACATGAAGGTGAAAATACTTACTGCCCCGGGTGCGGAGAGATTGTAATCGGACGAAAAGGTTACCTGATCGAAAAAAGTTCGTTAAAGGACGGCGCTTGCGGCAAATGCGGGCGGGCTATTCCGGGTGTCTGGTCGTGATGACTGACCGCCGGGGGCTTATCGACGCCATCTTTCTCGGTATCGGTTCGATCGGCACACAAACGGTATTTTTACGATTTATCCTTTCGTCTCCGAACGGCGGGGAATTCTATACGGCGTTGGCGCTGGGAGGATGGATCGCCTGGGTGGGGCTGGGCGCGTTCATCGGCCCGAGGTTAGATAAACTAAATAACAAGCGATTATGGGCCGGTCTCGCGGCGGTAAAAATTCCGCTGGCGTTGTTGATATTCGCTTATCCGTCCTTTTTTACCGGTATCCTCGACCCATTTCGGTTTTTGCCCCTTGCTTTTCTGGGCATGGCCCCGCTCGGGATTTTGTACGGTCTTTTATTCGCGGTATTGATTAATCCACGCCTAAAAGCGTCGAGGGTTTACAGAAACGAGGCTATTGGATGTGTTATAGGCGGTCTCCTGGCAACCGTGTGGGTATTGGGGGGAGGGGCCGATTTCGGTCTCTTGATGATCATCTCCGCCCTGGAACTATCGAGATGTTTTAGGAACAGTATCGGTCTGGCCGTAACGGCGGCAGGGATTATCTTCGGAATATTCGCGGGGCCCCGGATGGATATTCTGGCTTCTCAGTTGAGATGGAGCGGATTCGAAATAGAAAAAATCTCAATCGGACCGTCGGGCAGGTGGGCGTTGCTTTCGCGCGAAGATCAAATTACAGTTGTCCATAACGGCAATCAGGTAACGTCGATACCCGATAGAGCCTCCTCGGAGGAGACGTTACTCTGGCCGTTTTTGTATCACCCATCCGCGAAAGATATTCTCTTGATCGGCTATGAGGGGATACCGGCTGAAAAATATCTTCCCGTCGGAATAAATTATCTGAATCTTTACCCGGATAGAGCTTTTACCAACCTGGGTATTAGCTCCGAATCGGCATTTGAAATTTCCGATCCTCTGCGGTTTTCAAGCGGGAAACGATTCGGTATCGTCTCGCTTAATCTCCACGGCGGCGCCGATCTATTCGAGTATAGAAAAGAAACCGACCTGTTTATCGAGCGTTTAAAAAGTTTTTTAAAAGATGACGGTGTTTTATTCGTAAGCGCGCCATCGGACGAAAATTATATTTCACCATCGCTGGGAAGATACCTGACCTCGCTTTACAATACGTTAAAAGCGAGTTTCGATACGGTAGCGGTGATACCGGGGGCGAAAGCGGGATTTGTTTGCGGTAATCGAGAACTTATAAGATTCGAAATGAATCCCGATTTGAGTTTAGCGGCGCTGGGTATAGAATCGCCTTATTTTAACTCTCCCATGATCGAAAACAGGTTATTGCCGTATAGGGTAGAGAATTTCATGAAATCCCTGGTAAATGACGGGGCCATAAACAAAATAGCAAAGCCGCGGGCGGTTTTTCATTTTATGAAATGGCAGGGTACGGCTTTCGGCCGATCCGGACTGTTTTTCGATCTGTATCGATATCCATGGGTCCTGCTATTACCGATTCTTTTCGTTCCTATCATTATTTCGAGGCTGAAATCTATCTCCATTCCGGCAATTTTCGGAGTAACCCTCTTCGGTTTCACCGGAATGGCATTGGAGATAACGTCGCTCTACCTTTTTTCCACTCTTTTCGGCTCTCTTTATCTGCATATCGGAATATTGATCGCCTTATTTATGGCCGGGCTGGCGTTCGGCGCGGCGGTTATCCATAGGCTTAATCCGTATCTTCTCGTAGCGATTAATTTAATCGCCGTTTCCGCCCTGGGGATTTTATTCGGGGTTATGGAGCCTCTTTTAAACTTGAAAGTATCGCTAATTGTATTGTATATGATATCGTTCTGTGGCGGGTTCGCCACCGGCGGAGGTTATGCCGAATTCGCGAACCGCGGTTCAAACGACGTTTCCGAGGGCGCAACCTTATACGGCGCTGATCTTTACGGAGCGCTATCAGCCGCGGTCGCGGTCCCCGGTCTGTTGATGATATCGGGACTCGGCGCGGTGATGATATTGATTGGGGCGGTAAGTTTGATAATAACGGCAACATTATTTGGCCGATAAGAGTAAAAGTAGAAAAATAGAAACCGATGCTTCTCTAAGTTTGTTGTATATACGGAAGCCTGAATAATACGGAGGATTAATGAAAAACAGGATTAAGATAGGATCGGCGGCTGTAGCGGTATTCGTGGTTATCGCTCTTTTCGCTATATCTTTCGCCCAGCATTCAACAGACTCTATTTACTCGCTTGTGAAACTCTCCTCGGATATCGCTTTCAAAATAAACGCGCGGTATGTCGATGAGCTCGTTATAAAAGATCTTATTCATTCCGGAATAAGGGGGATGATTGACACTCTCGATCCCTTCTCCGAGTTTTTGGAAAAGAAGGATTTCGATCACCTGATGGAAGCCACGTCGGGGAAATACTCCGGCTTGGGTATGACTATATTCTTAAAAGACGATTGGGTGACCATAGTCTCGCCTATGGAGGGTATGCCCGCCTACAGGATGGGCTTGAGAGCCGGGGACAGAGTAACCGCGATCGACGGTGAATCGACGAAGGGCATTTCCACTATGGAAGCGTCGAAATTGATGCGCGGCGAGGCCGGCACCGAAGTCACTCTGACTATTTCCCGGGAGGGAGTCGATGAGCCTCTTGAATACACTATCGAGAGAGCGGTTATTACCATCAAGATGGTTCCGTACGCGGGAGTTATACATAAAGGCGATAGCAAGATAGGCTATATCAGGCTGGCCAGGTTCGGGGAGGAAGCCGACAACGAACTCGATGAGGCTATCAAGCAGGTAACGAGCGAGGAAATAGATGGCCTGATTTTCGATCTGCGCTCCAACGGCGGCGGATTATTGAACCAGGCTGTAAAGGTTTCCAATAATTTCCTGCCCAGGGGCACGGAGATTGTTTATACGCAGGGTAGAATCTCCGATCAAAATAGAAAACATTTCGCCTCTAAAGATCCGCTGTTTCCGGATATCCCCATGGTCGTTCTGGTTAACGAAATGTCGGCGTCGGCATCGGAAATCGTGGCCGGGGCGATACAGGACTCCGATAGAGGGGTGATAGTCGGAAATACCACTTTCGGCAAGGGACTGGTTCAGCAGATATACCCGCTTACCGAAGGCTCGGCGCTGAAACTGACTACAGCTAAATGGTATGTGCCGTCGGGTAGATGTATCCAGAAGGATTCCCGTTCCACGCGTCACCCCGAGGATTTCGCCCATGACACCGATTCGACCGCAATCGATTCCAGCGCGTTGGAGATGTTTTACACCAAAGGCGGCCGTATTGTTTATGGCGGCGGAGGTATCAGCCCTGACGTCACGGTGGAAAGAGAGGAACTATCTTCCCTGTCGATGAATCTCGAGCGTCTTTCGATATTTTTCGATTTCTCCATACGATATACTACCGAGCATCCCGATCTTCCGGCCGATTTCGAAGTCAGCGAGCGGATGCTCGCCGAATTCAAAGAATTCATGACAGAGAAGGAATTTACCTACAAGGGACGATTGGAAAAAGCGTTCGACGAATTCAAAAGCGAAGTAGATACCGTGGGTAAAACAGACGAGTTCTCCGAGGAATTCGCTCGTATCGAACAATTACTTCATACGGACAAGGATGACGAATTCGACAGAAGCCTCGCTTATATCAAACGAGGGATAAAACGCGATATCCTGACTCGGCTTTACGGCGAGTCCGCGGTTTACGATCAGATCGTATTGCAGACCGATCTATACGTTAAGGAAGCGGTGAAGATCCTCGTATCCCCCAGTGAGTACGCCAGCATATTGAGCGAATAAGAGCGAAAAAAAACTGCGAAGGAGCCGATCCATACCGGGTCGGCTTTTTTTATGGCCCGACATTAGGAAAAAAATCACATAATTACTTGACAAAAAACGTGGATTAAGATAGAATCGTTCACAAGCGCTCCGGAGGGGGAGTTGTTGATAAAGGGTATATTTGTAGAGACCCCCAATTTTGTATAAGAAACGGGTGCGTAAACTACGGTTTTAGGGTACTCTGATGAGATTCCCGGCCTCAAGGAGGGAGAGGTTCTATGATCTCCGCGGAAAAAGCTCTGCAAATTGTGCTGGATCACACCCGCACGCTGGAACCGGACGAGGTTCCGATTTTAAATTCGCTCGATATGGTATTGGCCGAGGATATTGCCGCCGCTGAGGATTATCCGCCTTTCGATAAATCCACTATCGACGGGTTTGCTCTCAGGAGCGCCGATATCGCCGGAAGCGATCGAACGAATCCGACCACGCTCATTCTCGACGGCGATATCAAGGTTGGCGATCGATGTGAGCGGCGACTGGTGCCCCGTCACGCTGTGAGGGTAGCCGCCGGCGCGCCCCTGCCCGAGGGCGTGGATACTGTTATAACCGGCGATTACGCCGTTCGGGAAAGCTCGAAAAAGGTTAAAATATACAAAAGCCAAAAGCTGGGCGAGCATGTTATCATCAGGGGCGATGATATCGAGAAAGGATCGGTGATCTTTCCCAAAGGGAGGATTGTAAACGCCGCCGATATAGGTCTTCTCGCCGCCACCGGAGCCGGCCCGGTAACCTGTTATCGAAAGCCGAGAGTTTCGTTTTTCGCCTCGGGCAACGATTTGATCTCGCCCCTGGCTCCGGCCGAAGCGGGGAAAATCAGGGCAAGCGCTTATTATACTCTGCAGGTTCAGCTTCAAAGGTACGGAGCCGACCCGATCGATCTCGGCATTCTCAAGCTCGATCCGGAGGAGATCAAAGACAGGATAGAAAAGGGGCAATGTTGCGATATGATGATTGTCACCGCCGGAGCGTCCGGGGACGATTTCGATTATCTGAAAACCATTTTGCAGAAATACGGCCTCGATCTGATATTCTGGCGCGTGGCTATCAGGCCGGGAAAACCGTTCGTATTCGGTATGCTCGACAACGTGCTGGTGTTCGGGCTTTCCAATAACATCCTTTCCTCGATGGTTGTGCTCGAGCATTTTGTCAGGCCGAGCATCATGAAAATGCAGGGTAAAGGCGGGAACCGGCGGATGGAGGTCAAAGCGCGCCTCGAGAAGGATATCAGGGCCGGCAACGGATTTACGCAATATGTACGGGCGGAGATTCGCCTTACCGACGACGGATTCGTCGCTACGCCTTTAGGCACGAGGACGTCGTACCTGGCCGAAGCGTTTTTGACCGCTAACGGTTTTATAACCCTTCCTCCTCACGCTCCCGGATTCGGCGCCGGGGATATGGTGAAAGTTCAGATTATCTCCGATCATTTCGGCCTGAATTAGGCGCTTGCTGTCGTTCCGGACACCGATCCGGAACCTTACGGCACGCAAGCCATCACCTTGTCATTCCCGCGAAAGAAAGTGTTGGCAAAGTACCCCGACCGGAAAGTCGGGGCTGCTAATTTAAGTAAATAATTCCCTTTCCCTTTTAATAGCCGGGGCTTTCCAGCCCCGGTTCATTGGACAGGATTTCATCTCAAGCTGATATAGAATGTTTATCAACAGACCCGAAAGCCGAATCCAGGAGGGGGCAACGCCCTGAATTCCCGATCGAGGTCGGGAATGACAATGGACGGAATATCAGCTTTTTGACATATAGGCAGACAGAATCACCTGTTCCATAGCGGCGATTTCGTCATCAGACAGAAAATCGAAGTGACTTTGGCGTTTCCACGCGGAAAGTCGTCCGTTATTTTGCAGGCAGAAGCGAATGAACAGATCGATTTTCTGATCAGGCATATCAACGATCTCCTGGATGGCTTTTTTCGTATCATCGTAGTTAACGAGAAACGCCAATTCATCGGCAAGTTCGGTATTAATTGTCTGATCGATGAATCGAAAAAGAGCTTCGGCCTGAGGTGTCATATCGATATAACGATACCATACGGCGGTATCGTTAAGTACGGTCATGCGGCCTTCTTCGTCAAGAGAGTATTCCACTAAGGGCATAAGATGCCCGGAGAATGCTTCCAGAGAGTTGTCGTAGTCAACAAGGTTTTTTAGCATGGCCGCGGATATCGGGAACATGACTTCTTCGGGCGTAAAACCTCGTCGGGCAAGTATGTTGTGAATCAGGAATCGATGTATACGGCCGTTCCCATCTTCGAATGGGTGTAGATAAACGAATCCGTAACCGATGGTAGCGGCATGAATCAAGGCAGATATATCGCTATCATCCATACGTTCGTGCGCCGCTATGAATCCATCCATCAAACCGGACAAGTCATCGGGTTTCGGACATGCGAAGTGTATCTTTTCTTTTTGCCAGGCGAGTATTTCACCGACGTAATTTTGCCCCGACCGATAGTCCGAATCTCTAAATCGCGGATCTACAATACGGTTTTGAAGATCGATAAGCTGAATTTTACTACAAAAGTCCTCTTTCTCTGCCAATTGGAGCAGCGCCACAAAGCGCTCGGCCCGGGTCGATGTCGGCTTTATGCGTTCGATCTCAAAGGATGATTTCGTTTCCTTTGTGTAGAGATAACTTAGCGCTCGTTTTAACAATTCCGGAGAATAGGCAGACACCAGCCGACGACATTTGTCGGGAAGATCAGCCGTTTCGAAATCGCTAAGGGTGTCAGTACGACGAACCATCGGGCAGAATTGGCTGGTCCCCGGCAAATTGTTGTTAATCCTCTGGCGACGAACCCGACGGCCCGGGGAAACCGTGTAATATTCATCCGGCTCAAGCAGATCTATATAATTGCCCTGTTTCAGGTCCTCCAAAGGAAGCGTTTTGCCTGTCAGAAACTCATATAGAAACCATAGCCGCCTGGCATACTTGCCGGTCGGTTTGGACCGGATATATTCGAGAATATCCTCTTGCGCCAAATCCTGAAAAAGGCAGGAGAGTATCGCGAGGTTCGTGCCATCATACTTAAGCGCGAATTCAAGGTGATCCCCAAGCGTATCCCCGGGCCAATATTTCGACGGATAAATATCCTTTTCGACTACGCTCGTAGGGTCAGTCCGGCGGGATTCGGTGATCGCGACAAGGGAGCTGTGCCAATTCGGAATAACGTTAAGGTGATACTGTTCAATAAGTTTTGAGTATCCAGCTGGCCTGTAAGCCGATTTATCCCGATCGCTTTCAATCATAATCCCCTCCCTAAAACGATTACGATGTAAGAATTATCATTATAATTCGGCATTTGTCAAGAAAAATGATTACAAATATTCGAGTTTCGCTACCCTGGGTTTAGAAAAGAAAATCGATTATAATTACCGAAAAAGAATTATAAAATGATAAATTTCCAGAAATATCATTACAGTCAGGATCCCCACTCTCCCGACACCTGCCTGTCATTCCGGACTTGATCCGGAATCCATACGCTAGCCATTACGTTGTCGTAGCCGGGCGTCCCGAAAGGACCCCGGAACCCCTGATTTCTATTGACATCCACACCAATATCGATCATATTATACACGATCGTGGATAAACTGCCGCGTTCATTTCCCTCCCCCCGGGAAGAAAAGGATGATATGCGTGTACCTGCTGTAGCCATAGGTCGGGTTTTTCACAAGCCATTGGAGTGGATAAAACCCGACAAAAAAACTGAGCATGACTGATTTTAAATACATCGACGACTGGGAAAACGAGGCGATCCTCAAAGCCTACAACGCAATAAAAACCCGGATTCAGGGTTTCAGCCCCGATTCCCTCAAGGTAGTCAAAACAGTAATTAATCATCGCAATTATTGGAAACCACTCCAGGTCAGAACGCTACTTTTAGCAGAATCCCACGTTTATACCGCCGACGAGGAATGTTCCATCAAGCTCAATTACCCCGATCATGACGATTTCAGTGAATTACCCGCAGAATTTGTTAGATTAGTCTATTGCCTTGGTTATGGGGAATGGGAACTCGTACCAGATGTTTCCGACAACGCAGGGACGTGGCAGTATTGGAAGATCTTCGCGGCTTGCGCTTCCGATACCCCCGATTTTGATTTTGACCGGTATCAAAAATCCGGAAATTATCATTACGTTCAGAGACTCAAAAATAAACTGAATCTTTTACGCCGGCTCTTGAAAAAGGGGATATGGCTGGTCGACAGTAGTATTGTCGCTCTCTATGGATATCATATCAAGCCCGAGCCTGAAATCCAGGAACAGGCGATTGCTTTTTCCTGGAATAACTATATTTCGCGTCTAATAGAGATTAACAAGCCCGAAAAGGCGATAATAATAGGCAAAGGAGTGGAGAAGGTTATCGGTTCCAGGCTGGACGATATTGGTGTTCCGTACGAAACTGTTCCGCAGCCCCAAGCACGGATGTCCTCCCAGAAATTGGAAGAGACGCACCTGAAATACCAGAGGATTTGTAATAGGATGTAAGGAGAGGAAAGGCTGTCGGGTCAGTCGACCCGGTTGCAGGTTAAATAAAAGGAATGAGAGGCGAGGATTGAATCGATCAGATTTAATAAGAGAGACAGCCATATATAAAAAATACAAACATTTATTTGATGAAATTCTAATATTATTGGAGGAATCTCGATCATTGAAGAAAGAGTCGATAGGGATGCAATTAAAGGAACTTTCGCATCAGCACATCGCATTTTCTGTAATCCTCGTGCGATGCCAAAAACTCATGTATTCTGTCCTGATATTATGTAGCGTGGGGCATGGAGAAGATGCTGCGGTGCTTGTCAGAATATTATATGAAAATTGGATACAAATGCGATTTATTAGAAAAAATGACTTAGCAAAAAAATTTATTGATTATTCATTAATTGCTCAAAAAAACTATTTAGATATCTTGGAACAATCGTTTCCTGATATGCCGAATTCAAAAACCCAAGAATATAGGGATAATAAGTCGAAATTAGACGAAAATTATAAGAATGTTGTTGATCAATTTTTGGATAACAAAGGAAAGGTCAAAAAGCAGTGGAGCATTTCCTTAAAGGATATGGCTATTAACCTCGCCAAAGATGAGAAAATTGAAACGGATAAGCGAGAAGATAAGAAAAAACCTAGTAAAGAGGAATTACTATATGAAAGGATTATGCGCCATTTATCTACTTTTATACACTGTGATTCCCGAGGATTAAATAATTTCGTTTTTGATAATGCTAATACGATAATATTTGATAGCCGACCCTCAGAAAAAGAGGTCGATCATGTTTTGATTCGGTCCAAAGCGTTTTTTAGTAAAATTAACGCTGAATGGGCAATTACTTATAATTTTTCGCTACCAGAAACAATTTTAAAAAATTCAGTGGTTGAATCTCAGGATTTATAACCCTCGGTATGGAAAACTAGTAGACCCCCCCCCTAAAAAAATCCGAAAATAATCCTTGACACCTGCACTAATGTTCAGTATCTTACTGTCGAGACAATAGGTAGAGGGGGGCTGGATCCCTTCGGGGCGACAGCCAGGGCATTTGAAATCATATAATTCCGGTCTTTTCACAAGGGGAGGCGTTATGACCAGGAAAATGGAGTACGATCTATTCGCCGCGCAACGTAAGTGCCAATGCGGCAGTGAGATGATCTTCGACGGCCAGTTGATGGTCTGTGTGGGATGTTACACCGTGTTCTGCCCGAACTGTTTTAACGACGCGGTGTCCGAAGGGGGATGTTTCGCCTGTGCCTGCTGCGGCTGGAGCGCCTGCGCTTAAATGAATATCGAGATCCTCGAAAAACATGGTATCCCGGGCCAGGTTATAAAACGCTGGAAATCGTCGGGGATGAAATTCCTGCTTCCGATCCAGGCGGAATCCGTAAATGGTTACGGAATACTCGATGGCAAAAGCGTGGTCATCAACGGCCCCGGGACATCGGGGAAAACTTTCTGCGGTGAGATGGCCGCCATACGAAACGCGGTGTTAGGCCGAAAAAGCGTCTTCCTGGTTCCCTTAAAAGCGATCGCCGAGGAGAAATACCGGCTTTTTAAAAATCGTTACTCGCCCTTGGGAATCAGGGTAGCCATGGCCACCCGGGACCATATCGACTGTAATATATCGCGCGGGGAATATGATATACTTATAAGCGTTTACGAGAAATTCAATTCCCTCACGGCTACCGATATCACCCTCTTACGTAATACAGGTTGTTTCGTCCTCGATGAGTTTCAGATGATCTCAAACGGTGAGCGAGGATTAGTGCTGGAACTGCTCATAGCGAAGATACGCGCGTTCAATCCGGGATCGCAACTCGTGGTTTTGATGGGAGAGGGTTCGTTCCCGCGGGACGTGTCCGAATGGCTGAAAATCCCATGTATCGAGGAAAACCGTCGTCCGGTAGATCTGCGCCTGGGAATACTGCACAGGGGCACCTTCCATTTTCGAGGCTTCAACGATCTCCGCGAGGGGGAGGAGTTTTGGCTCGAGCGGCGGGAATCCGATTATGAGGGCCCTTTCAATGATCAGGCCGTCGCCGCTATGGAGGCGCTTATCGGCAAAGGGGAACAGGTAATCGTGTTTTGTTCGAGCAAAAACGGATGCGTGAAACTCGCCGGGCATCTCGCGGAAAATCTGAATTTACGTGGCGCGGCGGAATGTTTGAAGAATATAGATGAAATCCCGCCGTCAATACAAAACGAGCTATTGGGACAATGCCTTCATGGCGGGGCAGCGTTTCATCATGCCGAACTCGATTCCGATCAACGGGCGTTGGTCGAGGACGGTTTCCGGTCGGGGGAGATACGGGCGCTTGTCTCCACGACGACTCTTGCCTGGGGAGTCAATCTTCCGGCGAAAAATGTATTTATAGATATGATGAAATACGGAGGCAGGAAATCGTCGAACGGCAGCCCTATGCTTCTTCCCATAAGCGTGACCGATTTTCAACAGGCGGCGGGGAGAGCCGGACGGCTTGGCTCGGAGGACGATTTTGGCCGGGCGGTGATGACGGCATCGACACCTTACGAACATGAGATCCTCTGGGAACGATATATCTATTCTCAAAATGACCGTTTGGAAACGAGGTTTGAGAATAGCGACTTTATCGATCTGGTATCCCGTCTTGCCGCCTGCGGGGCGGCCGGATCGGCAAATCAGATGATCGCGATCGTTTCTGGCCTGTATTGCTTCAGAAACGCCGAAAATAGCGACGATGTTCGATTCCTGGTATTTTCCGCCATCGAATACCTGGAGAAAGAGGGAATTTTAGTTGTGGAGAAATCGGGGTATTTTCGGGTTACCTCATTCGGGGAGACCGCCGGATCAAGCGGCCTGTCGATGGCGACCTGCGTTAGAATCGCGAGCGCTATCGGAGAGGGAGAGATCATAGAACCGCTCGAAGCGCTTTTTTTCTCATTCGAGCTAAAAGAATGGGCGGAGCAGGCCGGGTTCTATTCGAGAGCGAATATTTCTCAGGATAACCTTCTTGACAGGCTTTCCTATCTTACCAATGATATCATGGAACGATCCGAATATTTTCAATCGTACCTGCGAAGGATAAAGTCAAGGCCGGTGGCGGCGATGTTTACCGCCTGCCTGTTTGCCCTGGAATGGATCAACGGGACCCCTACGAGAGATTTGGAAGCTCTTTTCCGCAGGGGAAGCGGAGGTCTCAGGCGGGACGCCAACACGCTTTCCTGGATTATCGGCGGTATCGAAAAAATAGTCCGTTGTTTGAAATCGGATTGGCCTGAGGATAAAATCGAGGAAATGTCTGCGCTATTGTCGCGGTTGAAATACGGGGTGGATAAACCGATGATTCCGCTGGCGAAGAAGCTGAATATAGACAGGGAGTTTATAAGGAGGCTTTACGATTTCGGGATTAAGACCGAAAACGATCTTTACCAGGTGGATTATCAAGCTTTCCGCGGGATTTTACCCGGTTCCGTAATCGCCAAAATAGCCGAAAAGGCCGGACGATTATCATCGGAAAATCCGTCGTCTGAGAAAATGTCGATATCTGATTATATCCTGTTTACGGGGGAGACAAAGAGATGTCTTAAAGAGGTAATCATAGCGGACAGGTCGATTTTTCTTCAGCCGAAACTGTATTCTTATCTGCAAAAACTCTGGTGGGGGTATAAATCCGGTAAACAATGGGTTAATAAGAATAGTCTCGAACCCGGTTTCAATCAGGCCAGGTATATTTTTAAGTTGCGGCGGTCATTGCGGGAATATGAGGGCGTTTTAGAGATCGTTTCCGATGGGGCCGGTTCATATCGGTTGATATTACCTGAAAGCAAAGACCTGGCCGATATTGTTGCCGATGATGAGCAGATCGGCGAAAATAGCCGGTGAGGCTGTTATTATCGCCCCGAGATTGTAACGCCAGATCTGTTTTCCGGTCTCGGTATCGAGAGCGTAGAGATACCTGTCATAACAGCCGAAATAAACTCTGCCGTTGCTAACAGCCGGGGAGGAGTAGATAAAGCCCTCGGTTCGGAACGACCAGATTCCCTCTCCATTTTCGGCGTTCAGGCAATACAGGGTCGAATCGGTGGAGCCGCAATAAAGACGATTATCGTAAATCGCCGGAGAGCTGAACATGGCGCCGTTGGTATCGAATTCCCAGATCTTCTCGCCGCTGTTTCTATCTAAAGAGTAAATTTTCCCGTTGTTGCTTCCGAAATAAACCCGGTTATTTTCCAGCGCGGGGCTGCCGCTGATATCGCCGCCGGCCTCGAAACTCCATAATAATTCGCGGGCTTCCATATCGATAGCGTAGAAAACCGAATCGCGTCCTCCGAAATAGAGCGTTGTTCCGTCGTATGCCGGTGATGAGATTATCCAGTTGGACGTTCTGAATGACCATTTTACCGTTCCATCCTCAGAATCGAGATTAGACAGTCCTCCGTCGAAGGCGCCGAAATAAACGTCGGTATCGGTAACCACCGGCGAGCAGTCTATGGCGGATACTGCCGTGAATTGCCAGACAGATTTTCCGGTCCGGCCATTAAGACGATACAATTTCCTGTCCCAACTTCCGAAATAGATATCGCCTTTGTAATGGGTCGGGGTGGAGAAAACTTTCTTCGGGGTAGGGAAGCTCCATAGCCGCTCGCCGGTATAGACGTTGGCACAGATAAGCCCCTTCTCATGGCCGTAGAACAACAGTCCATCGGCGATCGCGGGCGATGATGACGATTTCGCGCCCAGATTCAATTGCCAGGCTATCTCTGGATTATCCGACGGTCCCGGGTCATCGCTTACCCCGGTTCTCGAAAAACTTCCCCGGAATGTCAGCCAGTTATTTCCAATTTTCGGTTCGGCGCAGGCGAGAAATAAAATGAGGGATATTGAAAAGATAGTTTTAATCATTTGGTATGAGCCTCCAGGGAATCGGCGTAAGCCATAATTGATTCGATATCTTTCGATCCGGGGTAATTACTCACGAATACCCTTAAGAGAGCGGCGGCCGCGGACGGATTTTTCAGCTTATCGGTTAGGATATCCGCGGCGGCGGGATTGGCGGAATACCCTTCGGGAGTTTCGGGGTATTTCGAGGCCAGGTTTTTTAAAACGTCGACGACATCCTCCCAGAGTTCCCGCTCTACCATACTTCCGGCCAGATACGACATCGCCCGCGCCACAATATCCCTTCGCGCCGAGTAAACATTGATAAGCCTTCGATAATCCCGCTCGGCCTCTTCGAGAGCGTTCTCCGCGAGCTTGAAATTGCCTTTCGAACGGTAATACGCGGCCACATGTAACGGAGTTTCCATCCCCCGGCGGGATATGGGGAAATTGGCTCTTACGTAATTGAATTCCCCCAGCGCCCGGGGCCAGTTATCTTCCATCTGGTAACTGAGAGCTTTTAGAAAAGCCGCCTCCGCTAAAATCCGGTCGGGCACGCCGCTAATATCCTCCACTATGGAAACCTCTTGACGAGCCATGGGGTATTTTCCCAGCGCGAACAGGGAAGCCGCCATGCCGAATCGCGCCGAAGCCATGAAGGGATGCTTCGAATAATTCTCCACGAACTGCCGGTAAGATTTTTCGGCCCCGGCAAAATCGTTGAGATTATTACGCTGGATATTGGCGATATTATACAGCACCAGCGGCGGTATTTTTCCCGTTTGGGGATCTTTAACCCGGGAGAGGACAACCACGGCGCTGTCGCCTAGCTCCCCGAGCAGAAAGGCCGAGGCCAGCTTGCCGATAGCGGCCTTGGCGAGAGGCGTGCCATGACGCGAGTTTAATATACCCCAGTAATAATCGATTGCCCTGTTTAATTGGCTCTTAAACTGGCTTTCATTTTCCATATCCCGGAGAATTCTCGCGGCCGTCAGGGGCGAATCCAAGGCGTTGAGATTGAGATCGGATTCAGGTCCGGCGGACTCGAGGTAATATTGCGCCACGGCGTTGTATAATAACACCGCGTCGCGAAATCTATCTTGTTTGAAACGCACCAGCGCCTGCATGAATAACGCGGTTTGTACCTGGTGGGGCTTGAATCCGTAATGATTTATCAATTGTTCGAAGTTGTTGAAAGCGTCCTCGAGGTATTCCATTTCCATATTCAGTAAACCCAGATTATAGTAGGCTAATCCGGCCATCTGCCACGATACCATCAGGGGTCCTGATACGCTGTCCGCGGACGCTGAGTCTTCCGGGGGCGGAGGGACCATTTCGGTTATCGCCGTATATGAACTTTTTAGAATTTCATATTCGCCGGAATCGAGTTTCCCGCCGCTTAAGTAAAATTGCTGCTTTTGCCTGTTGACACGGTTAACCGCCCGTTCCATTTCGAATTGACGTTCCATCTCGGTGCGCGAACATGAGACTAACATTAGCCCCGCAAGTATCGATATTAAAGTGGTTGAGCTTTTCACCCGCAAAATTTCCCTCAATTTTAGATCCCCGTCATATTATCGTATCGGTGCCGTAATCGCAAGGTAAATGATAATTTCTGATATTCGGGGGCGGTCAAAAAAAAGCCCCGCAAGTAAACGGGGCTTTTTCATCATCAAACGGTTATCTAAATCAGGTAGGGCGTACGTTAACCGCTTCAGGTCCTTTACGTCCCTCACCCGTCTCGTATTCGACCTTCTGACCTTCCTCAAGGGAGCGAAATCCCTCTGCAGTGATGTTTGAGTGATGGATAAACAGTTCGTCTCCACCATCGTCAGGGACAATAAAACCATATCCCTTTTTGACGTTGAACCACTTCACAGTACCACTAGGCATCTGTATTCTCCTCCGCCCCGAAAAAGGGCACCGAAATATTAATCCCCCGTAAGTATTACAGAGAAAGCCCCCGAGGGTTTTAAAGGCTGACTCCTTACCAGACAAAAAAATATCGAAATTGATTCCGATAGTCAACAGATTTTTACGATACCTTTAAAAAAAGACGAGGCAAAAATGATGCCGAATGGAAACATATTTGCTATCAGGCCGTTATTATAGTATTCTAATGGGGGGTTGTGGTTAAGACCCCCAAGCTGGCACCGATGTAAATTGATCTCTTTTTGCGGCACGGCCGCGACAAGATAGAAGGAGGAATTGATGAAAATTACCGATCGCGAGGACAACGGGATTGTCATCCTGGAATTGAAAGGGAATATCATGGGGGGTGACGACGAGGCGGTTTTTTACGATAAGCTTCGCGAACTGATCGATCAAAACAAGAAAAAAGTCGTTTTGGATCTCGCGAAAGTCGAGTGGATAAACTCCAGGGGATTGGGTATCTTAATCTCCGGCCTGACCACTATGCGCAACAGCGGCGGTCAACTTAAGATCGCCCGGGTCGTTGAAAAAGTCAAATCCCTCTTGACCATGACCAGGTTGATTACCGTCTTCGATTCCTATGAGACAGTGGACGAGGCGGTGAAGAGTTTCGCCTGATTAATCTGATCGGCGATTAATCGCATAAATAAGAGGCGTCAGGAACCGCTTCCTGACGCCTTTTTCGTTGCGTCAAATCGTAGTCCGTAAGGACGTGATCTGACGGTAAATGAAGAGGTCGGATCACGTCCCGAAATATCGAGGCTACGATCCAACCGAACAGAACGAAGCTACCTCTATTTCAACAATAACATCTTTTTCGACTCAACAAACTCCCCTGCCTGGATTCTATAGAAATACATTCCCGATGATATCTCAGACGCGTCCCAGACAACCTGATGATGCCCCGCTTGCTGTTCACCCTCTACCAGCGTCTCAACCCGGCGGCCGAGGATGTCGTAGATTTCAACCGTCACATCGGCAACCGAGGGCAGGCTGTATTCGATCAGAGTGGAGGCGTTGAAAGGGTTGGGGTAGTTCTGGGACAAGAGATATTGCATCGGTATTCCCGTTATCTGCTCATCGTCAATATCAGTATAAATTCCCTCGCCCCCGTAGGCGCCCATATCGCTTCTTAATTCGCCTAATCCCCAATCACAACCAAGCATGCTATCGAAAATAGCTGGATCACCGGCGTCAATGCAGGGTGAGTTATATACATCGCCGCACTCGGTGAACATAAGATGGAAATCACCATTTTCGGGGTCGCGGAATAGCGGGTCGATATCGATATTCCCCTCGCCTTCCCAGCCGCCCTGGATATTGCAATAAGTTATGATGGGATTGCTTCCTTCTATAAGTATTTCAGGTGCGGCTAGAGCCATATTTCCCCAAAAGACCGTATTTATTATCAGAGGATCAGAAGCTTCAAGACAACAAATTCCACCGCCAAAATCATCGGCCGAATTGTTGGTAATCGTGTTATTCTTAATTGCTGGACTGGATTGGTAGCAAAGAATTGCGCCCCCTTCTCCGTATTCGGAACCGGAAGATAAGTTGCCGTTAATAATATTATTACTTATCACTGGGCTCGAGTTAAAGCAAAAAATACCGCCGCCATCCCCGAATTCAGCACCAGATACAGTATTATGGCTAATTGTATTTTCACTTATAATTGGTCCACATGAGTAACAGGAAATTCCGCCGCCACCGTAAGAAGCCGAATTCTCGCTGATTGTATTGCCTTTTATCTCCGGGTTTGATTGATAGCATAGAATGCCACCGCCATCTGAACTGGCCAAATTGTCACTAATCGTATTCCCTTCTACTAAAGGATTAGAATTGGATGCGCAATAGATACCTCCTCCATCACCATCGAAGCCAACTGATGCCGAATTATTGGTAATGGTATTATTGATGATAGCCGGAGAAGATTCATGGCAATATATACCGCCGCCGTTTTCAGCATGCCCATTTTGGATGGTAAAACCGGCAATAACGGCCGTGCTGTCCTCACTGTTCTCAAAGGTTACAACCGAGCCGGATGAATCGCCATCAATAATTGTTGTCGAAATATAAGACGTATCCCCGATAGTCAAAAACAGCGAGCCCAACACGATATTATGCCCATCGAAATCGATATTCTCAAAATACGTTCCCGGCTGCACCAGCACCGTATCCCTATCGACACTGGCGTCGATCCCCTCCTGGATAGTATCGTAATCATCCGGAATGTTGATAATTGTTGCGGAAACGGATAGGGCAAATATCAATAAGAAAACCGCCACCAGAAAAACTGATCTAAACATATTGCCTCCTTTTTCAAAGAAGTATGATTCTCTGGAGTTCGACGTGTAAATATCTCCGAACTCTTTATAAGTAAAGTATATACAAAATAATATGGAGTTGTCAAGCATCATTTTACTGCTTGCTATTATCCATAATTTCTTGAACGCCGCCCTGATAAACGCCGTTCACTCCGCATTTGTTTTTCATCCCCCCGATTTGTGAAAGCTGTCCCGATCGTAACACACCGCGCAAAAGGAGCAATGATGTTCGGATTGCCGTTTTTTAAGAAGAAAATTGATATAGAACAAAATCAGCCTGCCAACCTGGCTCAACGAGCCAGGGCTATAAAGCCGCGTCATATAAGGCAGAAAGCGGGAACGTCTCTCAAAGGAGAACACGACAAGATAACATTTCCGGCCGATTACGGATATCATGAACGAATAACATTGTATCGTTTCCTGCGCGATCAGATCCCGGTGGTCAACGGCGCCGTCTGGACCTGGACGCGGCTTTGCTCCAGCCCCATGGAGTTCAATTTATCGTCGAAAACAACCGAATCGGCCAATTCGAGCTTGAAGAACGCCATCGAAAAATTAAACCGTCAACTGGCGCCGAATCCGTATTATAAATCGGGCGGTCTGGAACGTCTCTCCGATCTGTTCTTCAGTTCCCTTTTCACCGACGGCGCCTTCGCCGGGACTGTGGAGATCGGTAAAGACGGCGAGGTCATCGGTTTCCAGCCGGTCGATATACGCAATCTGACATTCGAGTATGAAAGCGACCGCTCCGAACCGGCCATGCGAGGATTGAAGATTTACTACGAGACCCCCGACGGCAAACTTCTTCTCGACCCTGAGAATTTCATCTATATACCCCTCGATGACGACTCCACCGATCCCCGCGGTAAAAGTATCCTGCAATCTATTGGTTTTGTCAGCCGGCTCGAGCAGAAGCTTCTGGACGATATGCAGAAATCGCAGGAGAAGGCAGGGTATAACCGTGTTCACGTACTGATAAAAAAACCGGAACGCCGCATGGGGGAGGCCGAAAACGATTTTATAGATAGAGCCAATAACTATTTCGATGATACCGTCGGCCTGTTTTCCGGCATCAAACCGGCGGATTCGGTAGTCACCTGGGACGATATCGAGCTTAAGACCGTTGGCCCCGCGGCCGGGGGAGCGACCGTAACACATTCATGGTACCTGTCTCATCGCGCGGTGGTCGAGGATGTCTGCGCAGGAGTCCATCTCGATCCTTTCATGCTCGGCTATTCTTACGGCAACACCCAGAGCTGGGCGAAATTCAAATTCGAATTAGTTTTAAGACAGGTTGTATCGGTTCAGAGATTGGCCGTGAGGTTTTTCGAATGGCTTATAAATAAGCAACTCGCCTTATCGAGCATTAGCGATGTGGCGGTGAAGTTCAACAACGAGAGTATCGACAGCGCCCTGGAGAGATATCAATCCCGCCACGAGGAGGCGAGGCGCGTTATAGAGTTATACAAATCGGAATTGCTCTCCCGCGATGAGGCACGCGGCAGGATATTGAGCCTGGAGGAGAAATAGGACAATGATGCCGTCATGCAAAATCTGCGATTCTTCCATTAGAGCCGAGATCGAGAAAAAAGACTCGGCCTGGAAAGCCGACCGGACTATCAAATGGGCCAGGGAAAACGGTTTGCGCTTAAACCGGGCGATACTCTCCCGCCATAGAGCCGATCATATTAAAAAATGCGAACCCAAGGGATCGCCGAAATCGATTACTATTAATAAAGGGAATAATATATCAAAAACGCTTCCGGCGAAAAACAGGCCGGTGGATGACCTGGTTTTTCTCGACGCTATCAAAGAACGGGCGTATAAAAAGCTCTTAGCCGGCGAATTCGAGCTGAAAATCGAATCGGCCTTCAAAGCGATCGAGATCAAACATAAGATTTCCGATGAGTCCTCCAACGAAAAACTCCTGTTAGAAATCCTCTCGGAGATCAGGGCCGACGAGTTGAAAAGGAGCCGTCGAAAACAGCCATTACTTACGGAATCCGCGTAAAATAACATCCATAATATGATAAAAAACATTCCCGAATCGCCGCGAAGCTGGCGGCGGGCGGTTAACGATACTGTCTATTTCGCGCGATCGTTTTTAAATATCGATCCCCATCACGGGCAAATCAAATGGCTTAATGGCTCCACCGGAACGGAAAACGCCCTGGTAACCGGCAACCGCTGGGGGAAATCGCAAATTCAGGCGGTAAAACTGCTTCATCGAGCGGTATTCCAGATAAGACCGCCGTCATGTGATGTAGCCGGTTATTACCGATGCGCCAATGTCTCTATAACCCAGGATCAGGCGAGCATAATTTTCGGCAAGATGGTTCAATTGATAAGCTGTTCGAAACCGCTTAAAGCGCTGTTGAAAAGCGTAAAACAAACACCCTTCCCGCATATTACTTTGAAAAACGGTTCGGAGATCTGGGCGCGTTCCACGCAGAACAGGGGTGAGTACCTTCTCGGCCACGATTTCGATTATATCAATTTCGACGAGGCCGCGTATGAACCATACGGCGAGTGGGTGGTCGATGGTGTTATCAAATTACGTCTGGCGGATAGAAACGGCGTCCTCGATTACTCATCCACCCCAAACGGTTTGAACTGGTTTTTCAAACGATGCGAACGGATCAGAAGAGAAAAACTCGGGCTGGTCAAGCACGGCTCGACTTTCGAAAATCCGCATCTATCCCGACCTTACCTCGATGATTTGAAAAAGGGCTTATCGGAATCGAGAATCGCCCAGCATCTCCACGGACGGTTCACGTCGTTCGAGGGCAGGCTGTTCCCCGAGGAGATTATAAGCCGATGTTTGCGGGCGCATGGGTCGGATTCTAAATTAAGATTTAAGCCCGAAGGCTTCCATATCCACGGTTGGGATCTGGCGCGCAAGATGACTCATACTGTCGGGATTACAATTGACGCCACAAAAAGGCCGTTTAAGGTGATCGAGGTCGCTCGCATGCAGAGGGAATGGCCGGTTACGATTCAGGCGATCAAAGATCGTCATAAAAAATACGGAGGGGTTACCATCATCGATTCAACAGGCCTGGGCGACGTTGTCCTTTCGGAGCTCGATGATATCGGGGCGATCGGATTCAATTTCGGCGGCGGCAACCGCGATCTGCTTCTGGCCAATTTCGAACGGGCCATTTTCGCCGGCGACGTTATCTGGCCGCACATGGAGATCCCAGACGGCGGGGGGTACTGGAGTCTCACCGACGAAATCCGGGCGATGGATAAATCTTATATCAATGTCGGCGACGGTGTCTGCGCGCTGGCGTTGGCGTTATGGCAGGTGCGGGAGAGAGATAACCAGGCGCCGTTTTTAAAGTCGTCGGTGGGGAGGATTTGAGGTTGAGGACATTCACGTCATTATGTTCCCTCAGGTAGTGGCGTAGCTTGACCTGACTTAGAAATATAGCCACCATATGATGTAATTTTCCGCTAATATTGTCCGATATCTTCAATTGGATAATTGAAGATATATGGATGTAAAAATTATTTCAGGGGGATCGAGATGTTAGATTTAACGTATATCCGAAATTTGAGTTTTCCCGTATTGATTATTCTGTTGTCACCAGCCCTTGCGATTTGCTCGAATGATAGCGAAGCAATTGAATTTTTCAAATCCGGAATTACATTCGGTTTCAACTGGGATGGTACGCTCTTTTGCGATCCCGAATATGTCGACCCGGAATACAAGCCGGAAAATGATGATTTTCTGCAAAAGTATTTAAAAGATAACACGCCAAAAGGCACTATAATAATAGATTATGGTTTAGTCGACCTCTCCGCCGAATATATAAGGGAAAGCATTAAGGATTCGCCCGGAGATACCGTGCAGATAATCCATTCAAAAGGAAAATTCTACGCGGCTGTTGAAAAGGTGTCGTATCTTATGGGGGAATGTTATCAGGGAATCGAATGCGTTTTGAAACCTGTTGATAAAAAATATGATATCCGACGGGTAGGGCATGATTTCGTTGTCTTGCGGAAGAATAAATTCTATTCGGGTACAACGACGCCTTTCCAGCAATTTGAAGTTTCCGATCCTTCTTATTCCGCCATAGTAGATTCGGCTGTAAATAAAATGGCGCTGGCGGCAATGGATTATAAGGACGGTAAACTGGGAAGAATCAACAAAATCAAAAAAGGGGTCGCTTATCAGCATTGGATGGAGGATCGCACGAATTCCTCGTATCCGTTTCCATTTATAATAATAAATTCGAAGGCTTTCGGGCCTCGGGCCGATGTTCGCCCGGATACCCTGATGGCCGCCGTAAGCGCTGTTCTGGTGGATAATACCTGGTACGGATGGGTGTCGCTTCTGGAGATTTACCGGCGCGGCGATTCCTGGGAAGCGAAAACCATTCTGGAACCCCATCCCGGGCGGCTTTTCAATATGATCTGTTCTCTCGATATCAACGGAGATTCCGTCCCTGAGTATTTCGTCTTCACCTGGGACGGGGCGCTCTATACTTATATCGACGGTAAGCTGGAATTGGTTGCTTCAGCCGGTTATCGCGGATGTTGAGCGAAAAACGTAAGATAATTTTAACTGGGGGGATGAAATGAAATCATCCGGTAATTTAAAGCCGCTTTTTATGTTATTTATTATTCTTTCAACATGCATGATCGCGCATGGCGACGACTCCCAAATTAGAGACTTTTTCAAATCAGGAGTAACCTTCGGGTTCAAGGGCGAAGATGGACTGTATTGCTATCCTGAATATAAAAAACCCAGGGTGGAACCCACGGAGGATTTTATAAGACCGAGAGTATATCAAATGTACGAGGAAAAAGACAGAAAGGATGTTTTCGACCTTCCCCGGGATTATATCGAAAATCACATCGCGGACCGGGTCGGGGATACGGTTATGGTAATTTTCGCCGGGAACAGCGTGCTGGGTGTTATCGATACGATCGTATATTACTGGCCGGAGCTGGAGGAAGGTGTGGTTTGCGTGGTCAGATCACTCGGCACGGAAATCAGGCCGCCTGGTTACCCTCCCAATATAATGATCCTCCGAAAGGAGAAATTTTATACAGGCCCATTTATCCCTTACGCTGAATATCGATTTGTGGATTACTCTTATCTCGACCTGAAAGATTCTCTTAAGGCAACTATGATCAAAAGCTTCGTCGAAGACCGGCTGACACATTTTGAAATCCTGTCGTCCAGGGACAATAATCCGCGCTGGTTGAGAATGCTGGAAGAATACAAGAATTTTCAAAAAACGGGCGAAAACCCGTTTTACACTATCAGCGTGAAATGTTATGGCGAGAAATCCGACGCTATACCCACCACCATGTATATGACATTTTCTTGCTTTGCTTCTTCCGAATCGGCCTGGGTTACCTTGCTTAAAATACATAAAGATGGATATCAGTGGATTCCGGAGACTATATCGGAACCGCATAACGGCCCATATTCGTTCGACTTCAACTGCGCGTTCGATATAGACCATGACGGCGTTTTAGAATACTATATTAATAACTCCATATACCATATAAGCGACGGCGAATTAAGGATGATATACAAAGGGCCGTTTATAGGCGATATATAAGCGAACCTTACTACATTTTCATATTACCGCGATCACTCTAATTGCAACAGTTCTCGAAGGCCAAATTTAAAAAAAAGGCCGGCCTCAAGGAGGGAGGGAAAGACCGGCCCTTAGTCGGCTCGCCTTGGCAGGCTCGCCTTCGAGATGATTTTACTCATCCCGAAACAACTGGCGCCGCCATAGGCGGTGCCATCAGGAGGGAACAAATCCTCTAAATCTTCACTCGTATTTATATTTCGCAATAAGCATGCCCTGCGTCCGACAAATTGGGAATCCCTGTATCCGGTTTAAAATTAGCGTGTTACGGAGATATTCCCGGCAAAAAGGCGTCGGTGGCCTTGGAAATCGAATAACCCCGTTAACAAAATAAGGAAGAATTTTGCATCCTTTTGCATTACTTCGGAATTGTCAAATATTCGAAAATCGTTCAATCATCATTTGCTTTGTAAATCGCCATAAAATGAAAACTGGAGGATTCTTGGATAAGTTAACAGAAATTCTGATAGAAAAACTCTCGGTTCGCAAACCTGAGGAGAGAATTGAGTTCTTGATCGATCGTATCAACGAGAGTATCAAACCGCCCAAAAAAGCCAGGCAGGATAATGTCAATATCCGGGTGATGTATATCGTCAACGATCGGGTTAATTCTCACGGCGGCCGGTTCAAGCGCGCCGATCTTTTGAAACTCTGTAGTTTGATTGTCGATACACCCGTTCTTATCGGGCATAACCGAGCCAGAGAGCCGCTGGCCCGGAATTTCCACGCCGAGCTCGAGCATATCGACGGCACCCTGTGGTTGAAAAGCTATTTCTACTGGCCGAGCGTACCCGATAGCAAGCGCGATACCCTTTTAGAGAAAATCGATTCCGGTATTTTAAAAGAATGCTCCATTTCGTTCGTTTATACTTTCCCGGAATGCTCCGAATGCGGCCAGGATATGAGAAATTGCCCCCACGAAATCGGCGCGGGCGAAGGCAATTCCAAAGTTCATTTTATCTATAACGGTATCAGCCAGGTCATGGAGACGTCGCTGGTGTACAAAGGCTCGGTCAAAGGCACGTTCTTATCCGATAAGCTCGCCGACCGTTCTACGGACGAAATCAAAATAGCGTTCGAAGAAAAACGGCTCCATCTGTCGATAGATCATGACCCGCGGAGATCATCCGGTATCAGGATTGTCAATACGGGGATTTCCATCGACATGAAACCGGGGACGATTAATCATCCGGACGATATGCGGGTCTCGCTGGCTTGTTATAAAGGCAGCACTTACCTGCTGGTGAAATCGAATTAATCGAAAGGCGTTCGTATTGGATACGAAGGAATCGATGATCAGGTTTTTAATAACCTTCGGCGTAACCGCGGCCGCGGCGGTATCGGGCTATTTCACCGCGTACGTCGGTTTGAGAGTGGAACTGGCCGGCAAGGCGGAGGGACGCTACGTAGTCGAGATGAATATCCGGCTCTCCCGGCTCGAGGCCACCATAAACGAGCGGTTCGCCACCAGGCAGGATCTGTCGGAATTCAAAAGGGAGGTTGTCACCAAGCTGACCGCCATCGAGATACTTCTTTCCGGCGACGGCCTTCGGTCGATAACGCCCGGACGCAGATAGCAATCATAAGCAGGAGGAAAGATTGAATTTAAATCGCGCCATTGAAAAAATCGATACGATCAAATCCCGAATCGATTCGGCATTCGAAAAAGGGGAGATCGATTTCGATCTCATCAACTCCGATCTCGGTTCTCTGAAAAAAGAACTCGAATCGATAACGCGGAATGAAAATACCGCTCAGGAATTCATCCCGCGCCAACCTATGAAAATCAACGATTTCAGATAAATTAAATCAAAGGAGAACTAATGACTGTACGAGTTCAGGACCTGCAAACCGTCGGCTTCCAGACCGCGACTTTCAAGTTGCATCAGACGGCCGGTTCCGACGATCTAACCGACGCCGATCTCGGCAAGGCGGTAACCATTCTCGGTAATTACGAGGTCGGGCCGGGCGCTGATGGCGATGTTTTAATCGGTAAACTTATCAGCCTCTCGTTAACCGATGCCGATGTCGGCAAAAGAGTAGCCACCGTCCAGATCGGCGGAGTTTGCACCCTGCCCGCCGCCGCTACCGTACCGTCGGTCGGCGATAAGGTCGTTGTCGATGGCAGCGGCTCGGTCAAGCAGGCGCCGTCGCTTGCCGGTGACGATCCCGCCGGGGGAAATGTCGCTCGCGGGACAGTGGTGGCCGTCAACGGCACATCCGAAATAACCTTGATACTTGGTTCATAAGAACAGGAGAAGATAATGGAAATAGAAAAATTGTTAAGCGATTTCGGCAACCCGCCCTCGATTCCGATTTCGAATAAAAACTTATCGGGTTCGGTCGATCTTACCCGGGCTAAAAAGATGGAAATAGACCGCGATTCGTACCTCGAGGCCCAGGCACAGGGGTTTTCCCTGACCGAGCTTTTAGAATCGCCCGAATACGATCCCAGCCCGGCCGGATCGCCCCTCGACGCTTTCGAACGTCAACTCGCTCTGAAAGGATTGCGTACCTCCGGCAACAGGCCGGTAACCGTGGAGATGTTCTACCGTGGCGCTCCCGCCTTGATGCCCGAGTTCATGCAGCGGGAGATCCGTCGCGGCATGAATATGCGTCCCGAATTAGGCAAGCTCTTAGCCTCGACCGCCGGCGTTTCGACCTCGCGTTATTCTCCCATCCATATTAACCATTCCGCCACCGATCCAGCTATGTCTTTGCGTCCGGTCGGCGAAGGCGCGGAGATACCGTCGGTTAATGTCACCGAGCAGAACAACACTATCACCATCCCCGATTACGGCCTGACCCTCAAGGTCACCTATAAAGCGCTTCGCCATCGCAGTATGGCTCAGTTTAAAGTCCTGTTGTGGTACATCGGATACAGACTGCAGTCGGATAAAGTCGCCCTGGCGGTCGATACCATCATCAACGGCGACGGCAACTCCAACGCGGCCTCGGTTATCAACACCGATATCACCGGCACGCTCGATTACGACGACCTGGTTAAATTCTGGAACGAGTTCTATCCTTACCAGCCCAACGTTCTGATATGCCATAAAGATAAAGTCCGTTCCATACTCACTCTTTCCGAATTCAAAGATCCGCTTGTCGGTTTCAGCTTCCAGACCAACGGCGAAATCACATCGCCTCTCGGCGCGACCCTTATCCGCTGCGACGAAGTACCCTCCGATTACATCATCGGGCTCGATAACCGTTTCGCTTTGGAGGAGGTAATCGGCCAGCCTCTCATGGTCGAATACGATAAGATCATCGAACAGAAGATAGAGGAAGCGGTCATTTCCGAATCAGTCGCCTACGCGAAAGTTGTTAAGGAATCGTCCCTGGTCCTCGACTCGGAATGGGTCTAACGGAAACGGCTGAATCATGCACAAACTCTTAGCCACATCGACGGCGGCCCGGCCTACCGGGTCGCCGCCGCAAAGAAAGATCTTTAGAATTCCCGACGGGATTTTCGCTGGACGGCTCGTCGCTTTATACATGGATTCTGCGACGGGGATATCGTTGACTTATTCCGATAATCCTCATTCGTCATGGTCTGCTCCCCAGCAGGTTATAAGCGATTCGTCCGATTCCCCCTTTTCCGCGTCGATGGATAAATCCGGGAATATCAGGATTGTATTTACCGATAGCGCCAGGGCGATAAAATACCTTAAACTCTCGTTTACCGCCGGTGCTTGGAGCGCGGGGAGCGCCGTTGTCGTGGTCAATGTCGATAGCTCGTACAATCCTTTTATCATGAAAGACGGCGACGGGAAGCTCTGGTGCCTGTTTGTCAACCATCAAACATCGTCCGATTCCAAATACTATGTCCGGGCAAAAGCGTCCGGCGACGACGGCCAGAACTGGGGGAGCGGATCGCTCGATCTCGGCGACCAACTTTCCGCGGGTACCACCGATATATGTTTTATCGCCGCGCGTCAACTCTCATCTTATCTCTGCGCCGTTTACACGTCAGGCCGCTCCGATCTCAAATTCAATCGTCGCGATCAGGTCGCCGGAACCTGGGGTGGAGAACAAACAATTCACTCCGGCGATTATATCGACGATGATTTCGATATCGCTGTCAGCCCCGATAAAAAACTCGGCATCGTCTTCGCCGTCAGTTCCGATTCCAAAATCTATTTCAAGGAATTCGATGGCGGCGGATGGAGCGGGCTTTATGAGATAGAGGCCTCACGATCAATTTCTCCCCAAATCCTCTACGACGATAATACTCCCGATATATTCTACGCTAAAATTCAGGGTGGCGATTACAGGATATTACGCCATGCCAGAAAATCGGGAGATGATTTCACCGTTAGCGATTTCACCTCGTCGGTCGGATTGTTCGAAAAGGTTTTCGTTTACGATGATTCAGCCGCCGCAAAATACGAAGATAAAACCTCGGAAGCCGAAGACGATGTAACCGGTGACGTTTTCCATTCGGAATCGTCGGCCTTGCTCGATGCTTCCGATGATTGCCTGTACTTAGGAAAGCAGGAGAAATTTTTCTGTACAGCGATATTGCTTTCGGTCGTCGGAGCCGGGGGGCAGGCGGTTTGGGAGTATTTCGACGGTTCTCTATGGAAATCGTTCGTGCCGCAGAGCGGCGCATATCATTTCGATTCTGCCGACAGCCTTGTCTATTTCTGGAGCGACGGCGAGTCGATCCCTTCGGACTGGCAGGTCGGTACGGTCAACGGCCATCAGGCTTACTGGGTTCGAGCCAGGGTCAACGTCGCTTTTACTACCGATCCTGTAGGCTCGATGATAATCCCGGCTCCGCGTTTAACCGATCTGGCGCTGGCGAAAAACGTCTATGAAGGTTGAGGGAATATGAATATCACTCTCGATTATTTAAAATCGAACCGCAAATGGCTAGTTCGCGATTTCAGGGTCTGGGGCGACGGCGGCGCTGTCGAATCCGATATGATCGCCACTGAAACCGACTCATCGAATTCGCGAATAGTTTACCTGCGGGAATTCGCCGGTGGAATCGAACAGAAAGTAAGTTTCGCGGACCTTGTTGATCATCGCGGAAATAATCTGCCGTCCTCGATCACCAACGCCGAAATCACCCTTGTTCCCAAAAACAACGTTACCGCTTACATCCGGGGGACCGTAGGGCCGTCGTCATTCAGGATTGCCAAAGATAGAACCGAACCCTCGGATGCTAAAGTCGATCTATTAATACTGGAGATGAATTGATGCCTTTTACAACAAGGGATATCGTAAAAAAACATATCCTCGATCATCATATAGGATCGGTCTCGGTGGAAAACGAGCCGATGGTCATGACCGCCACCGATTATACATCCCTTCAACGACGGATGATTCTAAAAGAGACCGAGAAGGTCAAAGGAAAAGAACAGATCGAGCCGTCCCGCGCCGATGTCAGCTTCTCAGGATCGGATACGTTCGATCTTTCTCACAGCGAACTGATACCCGATACCGTGGTGATCGCCGCCGATAGTTCGCTTGGAACCATCTACGCCGAAAACATCGATTATCATGTCGAATATGATTCCGGGCAAGTAAGCAGGATCTCATCCGGAACGATTCCGCCGGGGGCGAACGTGGTCGCGTGGTATATGCATTACAGACTATATCAGCGCGGGGTAGATTACGATTTCGATTACCAAAGAGGCCGCGTTCGACGTAAATCCTCTGGCGATATCGAATCGGGGCAACGGCTCTTTATCGATTACACCGCGGAGTTCGGGGGTCTCGACGATGAAGCCATGGACAACGCCATAACCGAGGCCAACGATCAGATACTCTCTTTCATCGACGATACTCATCGCGAATCTACGGATAGATCGCTGGTTACCGCCGAGACGTATCTTTCGGTTTCCATTATCTGCCGTATAAAAGCGATGGAATCGATCTCACCGTCCGGAAACCTGTCCAACAACGCCCAGGAGGCCAAATCGTGGTCGTCCCTCTCGGATACCTATAAAAAGGAAGCGTACGACTTACTTTCAAAATATTCCGGCTTGATCGGGTCTCTAAAACCGCCGTCAAAGGCATAAGCGATGATGATTAACATTGGAGAAATTACATTGAGATATATGTACAAAGTGAGATCGGTTATTTTCATTTTGATTGTCTGCTTCACCGCCCCGAGTATTCACGCCTCATCGGTCGGGCCAAACGACCCCGCAAACGCCTCGGGAACGAACTGGAAATACCAGTTTTATGTATATTCCTCCGATAACAACCGGGCGTTCTATAATAATTCGACCCAGGATATTCTTGCCGCCTCCTCGTATGGGTTTTTCGGTATTTCCGGGAGTATTGACGGAATCAAAGTTGAAATCGAAGGATTCGGGATATCATCGTCGCCGCCGGTCGGCGATCAGATCGATGTCGCTCTTACCAAAAACGGAAGTGGCCTGGCGGGATCGTGGAAAATAGGGGTGACTTTACCTAATGGCGTGATAAATGAAGACTATATCACTGCGGGCGGGGCGACCGATCTCTGGGGGACTACCTGGACTCCTTCTGAAATCCAAAACGCGAATTTCGGCGTCTTGATAAGAGACACCGATATTCTGATAAGCCAGTTGGATATCGATCACGTAAGAGTAACCGTTTACTTTACATCCTCCAGCGGTCAACGTCGGCTGAAAATAATGAAAATATTATCGGGAGAATAAAATGAACAGATTCGCGACCTTCGTCTTACTAATTATCCTCTATTTATCCGCCCCCCGATCATCGAACGCGGTTGATTTCGGCCTGGTATCGGTTAATGATACGATTAATTTCCCGCTGTTCTGTCTCGATACTCTCGGAAGATCGGCCGATCCGGACTCGGTGCATGTGATTACCTGGTACCACGGGCAGGGCGCGAACTCGTATACTTATTCCCAACGAAGCGTTTCGCCGAAATCGACCTCTTATATCGATACGGTCTCGATCGCGGGAACGGAATATTACTATTTTATAAATACCGTCGATAGTCTGGACGCGGCCGCCGGAGAGGGACCTTATTCGGGACAGGTGGTGCTTTGGTCTCAAAATCAACCCACCCCCAATATTTTCGGATTTACCAAGATAGGCGATGAAGCCAGAAATCTCTTCGCCCGAATAGATACATCCGTTTCGAGCAGATCGAGTTTCGATTATCTCAACGATGAGGTTATACTTGCCGACGACGCTATCACCGCGAACAAAGTGACATCGTCAACATGGCTGGAAATGCGCGATTATGTCTGGGCCAATATAGATACTCTCGCGTTTCCAACGGACTCGTCGGATTTCATGCAGTATCTCGCGCGCAGCGTTGCCGACGCTATCTGGGACGACGATACTACCGGGCATTATACGTCGGGTAAATACGGTTACGAAGTATTACAAGCTATGAAAGTCCTGCCCGATTCTATATTCGATAAAATAGACTCCCTGTTGTTTTCGGCAGGCTACGACTCTGTCTCCTTACAGCAAAAACTCGGCGCGTTCGGCTCGTCTCAATCGTCGTACACGAACCTGACCCTGCGACAATGGCTGGCGAATAGTGTCGGTATCGACGGAATCAGCGATCTGCATGGTAAAGTAGATAACCTATCACTTTCCGGGGGAGGCACAGAACCGGAAACCCTGGTCGTGTTGAATACAAGCGATTCGACCCTGGTGCAGGGGGTCAGGACGACCGTAAGGACGATTGATCAGACAACGGTGAAAGTGAACGGAATGACCACGGACTCCAACGGCAGGCTGATTCTCGATCTCGACGCCGACAGCTTTTATGTAGCCTTATCGGCTAACAGCTACAATCCAGGTTCCGATACGTTGGTTGTCGCGCAGGGGGGAGGGACCGATTCGCTCTGGCTGACCTCGTTCGATCCCGGCAATCCGCCATCCCCCGATCTCTGCCGGGTTTTCGGCTGGGTTTACGATTTTTCAGGACAGCCCCTCTCATATGTAACCGTCTCGGTTGAAATACCGACCGAATACCATCCCGTAAAATATTCCGAAACTATTATCACCCCCTTTAAGAAATCAGTCGAAACCAACTCCAGCGGATATTGGGAGATAGATCTGTTTCCCAACGCCCTGCTTTCCGATCCCCTTTCCCGATATTATTTCACAATCGAATACCCGTCGGGAGTGGTGTATAAAACAAAAACCGAAGTGCCCGATTTGAATAGCTGGCAATTAGAATAAACCGGAGGATTATTATGCAGAATTCCATGTTACCCGAACCGATACTTGCAGGCCTGTTTTCGTTTATAGGCGGCCTACTGACCGAGAAATCATTCGCCGCGTTGGGGACGATCCTAATGATATATCTGGGATATTTTGTCAGGAAGGAGTTGATACCGTTTCTTAAGGTAAAACGCAACAAAGAGATGGCTCAGCACGTTTTAATTATCGCCGATGACGTCACCGATTATTTTCGCCTTAAATTTCCACAGGCACACTGGTCGGTCTGGCTCGATCGCGCGGTCGACCGAATTATCGATATCACAGGTATCGGGAAAGACGGGGCGAGAAGAGCCGCTCAGGCGTCCATGGCTCGCAAAGAGAATCATCCGCAATCTACCAAATCCGCTTGATACGAAAATAATAATTCTAATTTTAGGGGGGTAAAAGCCCCCCTTTCAATAATCAGCGCGTATATTTTGTCCTCTGCCCGGAGATCTTTCAACCAATTTATCCTAAAGACCGGGCATTTACGTCCGAATATCCATACTTGAAGACAATTTCTATTAAAGATGGGGATTTAGAACGATCCTCGATAAAATATACAGGGAGGTAAGATTATGAGACAGGCAACCGCGATTTTATTGGCGGTCATGATTGCCATGATGGCCGGATGCGGCAAGAAAACCGTTTATCCGGATTCGCCGGAGGTAGCCACCGGCACGACTGACGCCGAGGGTATCGCTGAGATGGATGTCGGCCCGTTCACGGTTAATATAAAAGTAGTAAACATTTACGAACAACCCCTTTCGGGAATGAGCGCCAGAGCGTATCTGCTGAAGGATTATCTTTTGGCCGTGGCCAGCAGCCCCGCCGGTTCGTACTATTCGAGCCTTAACATGCTTTCGTACGAGCAAGCGCAGTCCAATGCCAGGCCTGCCGCACCAAGGGGAGCGGAGGGCGAAAACGCGACTCAATCGACCGCCGCCAGAGACGTCGATATTACGATCGTAATGAGAAGCGCCGGCTTATCGTCCTACGGGTTCGATGCTGCAATTGAGAATCTCGACGCTTTGGAAAGCGATGAGTGGGTTACCCCCGTGGCCCAGGATTACGATATGGCCGGGCTGTATAACCTCACCGGTACGCTCGATTATTCCGGCGGCACTTTCGTGCATCTTACCCCGCAGGTCTCCAATTCCATCGGCGCCGGACGGCAAACCGCGTCGTTTCTGGTCGGTAGAATTGCCGATGTCCCGACCTTTGCCAGTCTTGTGGGTCTTCAACTTCGGGTCTTCGACGGTGACACTATTCATGCCAAAGTCTTGAATTTTATGGATAGCCCATTGCCTATCGTGATTGTTGACGATATCGGAATGAATCGGAATTTTCTTGTCCAGTTCACGTTGACCTGGGGAGAGAACCCGGCAGATCTCGATTCCCATATCTGGACGCCGGCTATTGACAGCGTCATTCATCACATTTTTTACGCTAACGCCGGTATCGCTACCAGCGTGCCATATGTCGATCTCGATGTTGACGACGTTACCAGCTACGGACCCGAGCATATAACCGTCTGGGCGCCGTACCCGGGAACATATATATACGCCATTTATCACTATGTCGGCTCGGGCGATATCACAACGTCGGAGGCGCAAGTTACCGCTCTTCGGCCCGATGGTACCGTGGAGACGTTCAACGTGCCGGCCGGTTCGGCGGGTTCCAACTGGTGGTGGAACGTTTGCACTGTGGACGGCGAAACCGGTGTCATAACCCCGGTTAACAGTATTTCGGCCGATCCTCCCGCACCGGTTTTAATTCCCTCGATGCCGTCGAAAACCAGTATCGATTAATATTATCGTAAAATGATTGAAATACGAATTTCTAACGCCTCGGCTTTATTTGCCGGGGCGTTTCCATATCAAAGAAAGAATATCGCCTTTTTCGTTGCCAAATCCGGTTTTTCGGATATATTTTAGGGCAGGATAAACTGTTATGATGAAAATAGTTAATTGGCTTGTGATTTTAATCGCCGCCGGGCGAATCTCTGCCCAGGTTCCGTACAATACAATCCCCGATTGGCTTTCGCAAGAAGACAATTATCGAGGCACAGGAGCCTCAATCGACGATATCAACGGCGATCGATTCCCCGACCTGGCTGTATCCAACGGGAACGATATGCGCTTATCGCCGAATTTCGCCTATATTAACTCCAACGGTTTCCTGCCCGATACGGCAGGCTGGATATCGCAAAATTTCGCTTATTCCGGCCATTGCGAACTGGCCGATTACGATTCCGACGGTTTCCCGGAATTGGCAGTCTCCAATTTTATTACAAGCGGATGGAATCCCGGGCAGGCGCAGATTTATGGCAATAACGATGGCCAACTGACAGATCTTCCCGAATGGATAGCGACCGATTCGATCTTTACTTTCAGGCTGGCCTGGGGCGACGCCGACTCCGATGGTGATCTCGACCTGGCCGTGGCTACAGGCCAACCGTATCCGTTTCATTTGTATTTGGAGCAAAACCTCGTATTCTATAACAACGACGGCGTTCTCGATGACGAACCCGGATGGTTCTCGGCTGATTCCGACGCCTGCCTCGATATCCGCTGGGTCGATATAGACCGTGACGGCGATCTCGATCTGGCGCTATGTGAATCGGTAGGCCCGCTGAAGATTTATTACAATTTCGGCGATTCGATCTCCGCGGCTCCGGGCTGGGTCAGCTCCGAGGACGACAATCATAATTCCATGGATTTCGCCGATATAAACGGCGACGGATTCCCCGAGCTGGCGACAGCCACCAATACTCAAACAGGCGGATCGGGTTATTTTAAGATGTTTATGAACATTGACGGCGTTCTGGAAACCGAACCGTTCTGGAGCTCCGCGACGGCCGGGTACGGCTCCGAAGCAGCTTTTACCGACATCGATAACGACGGTGATTTCGATCTGGTTTGCGGACGATGGTGGGGATTGGTCTATGCTTTCCTCAATACTGACGGCCAATTCGGCGCTTACCCCGATTGGAATAGCGCCGGCTCATATTCCAGCGTCATTGAAAATATCGTTTTCGGCGATTTCAACCGAGGCGCGGAACGTCGCTATGAAGAATCATTCCCGGCAACGGGCGAGCGCCTTTTCCAACTGCCGCGCCGTCAAATTGCCGGAGTGGACTCCGTTCTTATCGACGGTTCCCCGTTGGATTTAGCGTTGTATTGCGTTAACCTCTGGGACGGCTGGGTATCCATCGGAATCGATCCTGTCCAGACGGTCGATGTTTTTTACAGGTATTCGGTTTCAAAAGATATGGCGGTCTCCAACTGGGACGGCGAAACTTATATCTTCCATAACAACGATCCCGGTTTCCTTCCCGGCGACATTAACGATTCCGGAACGGTTAACGGGGAGGATGTCGTATATCTGGTCAATTTCCTCAAGGGCGGCCCGGAGCCGTTAACCCGTTTTGCCGCCGATGTCGATGGCAGTTGCGAGGTGGACGATCTCGATGTTTTGTATTTGATCGAATATTTGAAGGGGGGAATCGCGCCAACGGTTGGCGACTGCGATTAGGAGTTTTTATCCATAATATGAGCCAACTACTTGACCGCCGAATCTGAAACCAGTATATTGAGAATGATGTCAAAGCCCGATTCGTTCATATCGAACGTCGATAAATAAAAACGATTGCCGGGCGTTTTTAAAATAGAAAATAATGAAGTCCTTAAAAGGAGGAAAATTGAGAAACTTGTTGGTTTTGATTCTGATCGCGGCTTTGTCGGGTATCGCCTCGGCCGGTGACAACGCCAAGAATACCTGCTATACCGAGGATATTGACGTTAAAAAGGGGACCTCATTCGAGGTGCCTATTATGTTGGATAACGCTGATTCCCTGATCGCCATTCAACTTCCTATCTATTACCGCTCAGAGGATGTCGACCTGGTATGCGATTCGATATCTTTCGTAGATACACGTCTGGCGGAAGAATCGTTGACTTTTTTCAAGATAGAACCTGTGGGCAAAGTCGCCTTTTTCGCTTACATGTCCATGGTTCAGATAGACGACAAAAAAACATTGCTCAATTCGGGGAAAGGTCCCATCGCCAGGCTCTGGTTTACGGCAGGCAATGACATCAAATCCGGTAAAGTGATGTTAGACAGCGGACCGCACGCCTATTATCCCCATGATTGGATCGATTACAGCTACCATTTCTGGATTATGGGCAGCCCCGAGGAATTGACTGTAGATATCGATTGTGACTTCAAGCCGGGTTATATCACTGTTAAGTAAGTCTCTTGTCGATAGAATTCGAACAAAGCCGACCTGAAAATGGCCGGCTTTTTTGTTTTCAGATCGTGAATTTTTATTAAGGAACATTAGATAGCCGCCGCGATATAATTCTTATGGAGAGAGAACGGTATCGGGAAATGATCTTCAAGGCCGCCGCGATTCGATTTGGAGAGCCCGGATAATCTTGACGCGGCTGATTCGATTGTTTATTCTAAAGACCGGCGAATTAAGCCCGAACCTAAGGGGGGGATAACAGGATCGTATCCCCGGGGCCGGATGGCCTTATTATCGGGAGGTTTTTTGAGACAACTGGCGATTATTCTGGCGATTATTTTGGGAATATCGTCCGCCGCCGCCAGGGAGAGAAAAGGCGAAAATATCTGCGGAGCCGAGAATGTCACCGTGGATAAAGGCTCGTCGTTCTCCGTGGGAATCTATGTTAACAACTTAGATACTCTGGCCGGGATGCAAATACCGATTTACTATCGCTCCGACAATGTCGATCTGCGCTGCGATTCGGTGACCTTCCGCGACAGCCGCTGTAAAGAATTCGCGTTGAATGATTTCAAAATCGAACCGGTCAGGCAAACCGTCTATTTTGTACTCATAGATACCGAGGGCAAATCGCTTGCCCCCGGCGAAGGGAAAGTCGCGACCTTGTGGTTTACAGTCGACGCTGAAAGCCCGTCCGGTCAGGTTGAACTGTTCTCCGGTCCGAAGGCTTACCTTCCCGATCAAAAGATCAACTATAATTACCTCTTCTGGCAACCGTCGGCGAAACAGGTCCGATGCCGATACCAACCGGGCTATATCACGGTCAAATAACCGATTAACTCAGATTCCTCATCATTGATTAAGTCGCAGGTCGGTAGCTTGCCGCCGACATGGCTATTTCAATAAAATTTCATGCGTCAGGATGGAATCGTTACTGACATCCTGATGCTTTAGAACCTATTAATGCCCCGCAAACAAAACCCCGAGCACGATTATATCCTGCAAGAAATGCGCTACAATACACGGGAACACGCTCCGTCGCGCGGCGAATAAACCGGCGAATAACATCCCGTAAAGAAATGTTAGTAACACCCCCGCCAATCCCTGGTAAAGATGACCCATTGAAAACGCGAGGGAGCCCAGAACCGCTCCGATCCAGAATCGTCCGGTGATACGTTGCAAACGGGTTATAACAAATCCTCTGAATATCAACTCCTCCGATAAGGCCGCTCCCGCCGAAAGCAAGGCCCAAAGCCCGCCTTCAACGGCAGTAGCGGGCATCAGACGAAAAAAATCGGTTTCGGGAATAAATCCCGATCTCATGATCGAACTTTTGATAACGATCATCAGCCCCCAGGCCCCGATGAAGAATATGATCGCCGATATAACGTTCGACCAGTTGATATCCTCCCGGGCCAACCCGATATCGGCAAACCGGGCGCGGCTTCGATACAGCGTCCACCATAGCGACGCTATGAGAATTATCTGTATGAAAAGCGTGGGAAGATATACCTGCGTTATTTTCGACGATATCTCCGCCGGGTCGGCTTTACCGATAATTCCCATCAGGAGACTAAGACCGGGATACCCTATAATTACGATCAGCAGAAAAACAAGCTGGATTTTAGGCAGGGGAGAGGGCGGATTTTGATCTATTTCGGACGATTCAATTCTCATGTTCATTCAATATAGGGGATTTTACAGATAAAGGAAAAGCCTATTCATCAAGTCCGAGCGCGTCAGGGGGGGCATAAGAAAACGCTTTGCCGGCCATAATCGATTCCGCGATTCGGGTTTTCTAACTAAAGCTGTCTGCCGCCTCCGGCGGCGGCACGGTCTCGGCGGGGATATAAGAGATCGGTTTGGATTCGAAAATGGTAATGGTGATGGTCTTGTTATTGATCACCGCGATTCGTTCCTCGGAAACCGGTTCGCCGTTCTCCAGTAACTGGATTGTATAAAGCCCTGATTCGAGATTGTCGAACATGAAAAAACCGGCCTGGTCGGTTGTTACCGACATATTTTTTTCAACTAGCCTCACTACCGCGTTCGAAAGATGCCGATTGTTGGAGCTTCCCATAACCGCCCCGATAAGTCGTCCGTTCGCCAGCGGAATATATCCGTTGAAATAAGCGAATATCGTCGCTGATATGATTATTATGGCGGCGAATACCCCTAAAATCTTCTTTCTGCTTTTCGGGTGATGACGAACCATGAATAATTGATCTCCGATCCGAACCTCGTCCCCGGGGAAGATCCTGACATTCCCGGTAAATACCAGATGATCTCCCGCAAGAAGGACAATTCCCCTTGATTTGGCCACCCGCGGCATATCCACTGCCGGCATTTTTTCGGTACTTGGCTGGCTTATGCTAACCGAGTGAGCGTATTTATTCGGTTCGTCTTTTACCTTGATCTTCTTGGTTGCCGTCCCGTCGCTATTGCCCCTCAATTCCGAAGCCGCGGTTCTAACCCCGACCGTCGCCGTTGCGTCATATCCCGTTATCATCGGGCTCGATAATTCCGGCTTTTCCGGTTCCGACTGAACCGGAGAGTTTAATTTCGACGATGACCCCGATTCCGTTTCAATTTTCAACATATCGAAATCATTGCCTGTAATTACCACGGGCTCCCGCTCGGACGAATCCGCGCGTGACGGCTCATCCGGCCCCGTTTCCCTGCCGGGATCTTCCTCGCGGCTATTCATAATGAAATCGATCGGGTCCGAAATGTCCAGTTTATCATTATCGATATCGTTCGAAGGAGCCGTGTCTTTTACGGAATCGTGAAATCCCGATTCCTGACAGGCGGCAACATCGACGTTCCCCGCGTTAAGCGGCTGGCCGCAATCGCCGCAGGAGACGGCTTCCGCCGTGATATTATCCGTGCCGCAGTTTTTACAAATCATCTAATCGCCTCCACTAATATCCCTGTTTACCGGCGTTGCCTGAAAGTCGAAAACTCTTTAAAGTAATCGGACATTTGCTCTTATCTCTTTAGATTTTTAGGTAAATTCGTTCCGCTCAAAAGTGGATAAAATCGGTAATTTTCGTCATTTTCCCCGATATCAGTAATGATTGACATTTGAACTTGATTTATAGGAGAAATATGGTATCTTTTCCCGGAGCGGTATGAGAGTGAAATCGACATTACTGGGCCTTTCGATCCTGGCGCTGATTTCGTCGGGGGAGAACGATATTTTTTCCGGCAAAAACATCCGGGATTTAGGTGAATGCACTATCGGTGTATTTTCCGGGCGGGCCACCGCCGACGGGCGCCCTCTTCTCTGGAAAAACAGGGATGTGACCCGGCCGGTGCAGAAATTCTGCTATTATGAACCGTCGCGGGAAAATGACCGGTTTTATGCTTTCATAGGCAATTGCTATTCCGACGATACCACCAGGCTATATATGGGTTTAAATGAAGCCGGTTTCGCCATAATTAATTCCAATTCATATAACCTGGGAGACAGCCTGCCAGACGGCATCGACGACGGCATATTATTGCGCATGGCTCTCGAAAGGTGTAGAACTCTCGAGGATTTCGAGGATCTCCTGGAGCTTACTACCGAAAAGGGAAGGAAAGATTGCTGGAATATCGGAGTTTTCGATTCCGACGGCAACGCCGCTTTATATGAATGCTCGAATTTCGATTACGTGAAATTCGACGCCAACGATCACCGGCAAACGCCTGATGGCGTGATTATAAGGGCCACCTATGGTTTGTCCGGGGGAGCGAACGATCGTATCGGAATAGAGCGGTTTAAAAGAGCTAATGTCCTTGTGGGCGATCGAAATAGCGAGGTCCCTATCGATGCCGAATTCGTGTTCCAGGTGCTCTCGAGAGATCTGGCCAGCCCCATTGATAATCCTTATCCGCTTCCGTATTTGGGCCGTCAGAACGGAAGACCGCCCGGTTTTATTTTCACTCAAAATATCACCATCAATCGAAACAATTCTCGTTCCACTATGGTCATTCGCGGATCCAGACAGGATGAGGATCCCAGGATATCCGCTGTTTTCTGCTCCATCGGGCCACCTGTTTTATCGGTCGCCTTTCCTCTCTGGGTAGGCTCCCGGGAGGTTCCTGTCGAGTTGAACCTGGGGAGATTGACCCCCATGTATTCCGTTGTCCAGCGGCATATGTCCGGTCTGTACCCATTGGATAAAGACCCGAATTATCTGAATAGCCATTACCTTCTCGGCCCCGATGGCGAGGGATTATATAATTACACCCTGCCGCTTGAACAAGAGGTGTTCCGCCTGGCCGATTATTATACCGAACAATGGCGCGATAATATCCCCGCTGCCTCGGAATTCGCCAGTGCTCAGAATACAATCGCCGAGTTGATTTTCGATGAGTTCAGCGAGATACCATTCGGCAAACCCGATGATTACCTGCCCGAAACCAGTTCGCTTCCGATAGTCGAGAATTTTCCCAACCCCTTCAATGCCCGGACTGCTATACATCTGCGGGGTTTCGAAATCGGCGAGCCTGTCGCAATCGAGATATACGATATTACGGGACGCCGGGTGAAGACATTCAGCATAGCCGACGGAGAAGGCGATCTATTGATCTGGGACGGCACCGATCTGAACAATTCCCCGGTATCGTCGGGCGTGTATTTAATAAGAGCGGAAAATTCCGGCCGCGCTGTTTCCACCAAAGCTCTTCTATTGAAATAGGCTTGTTCCAATTTAAGAGCCGGACGGCAAAGAGGGTATGATAATTAATAAATCCAGGAATCAAATGAGCGTGATAGTCGTCTTCTCGATGGCGGCGGTTTGTATGATCGAACCGGTAGGCGCGGATTCATTCCCGCCAGCTGCGTCGGGCGAGTGCACGATCGGCGTTTTCAGCCCCGATATCACCAATGACGGCCGTCCGTTGCTCTGGAAAAATCGCGACGTGTCCAACGCCGATCAACGATATATTCATTTCGACACATATGAACGTGACGGCGTAACGACTATCCCGTTTATCGGTAATGTCTATAGATCGGATACCACCAAGGTTTATATGGGCGTAAACGCCGCGGGGTTTGCCATCGCGAATGCCAATTCGTATAACCTCGAGGATTCGCTGTATAACCAGGGTATAACCGACGGCGCCTTGATGCGTATCGCCCTCGAGACATGCGAAACTTTAGAGGATTTCGAAACTCTACTCGATTCAACGGACGCTATCGGGAGGGAAAGCTGTTGGAATTTAGCGGTTTTCGACACCGATAACAAATGCGCCATGTACGAGTGCGCCAATTACTCTTATGTGAAATTCACTCCCTATGATTTTGACGGTCAACTGGGGGGATATGTTATCAGGGCGAATTATTCGCTTTCCGGCGGCAATGTGTTCGAGGGCAGAGGAAGATTCAAGCAGGCGGTTACCATAACCGAAAACCGACTTTCGGAGGAACCGATTGACGCCGATTTTATTTTGAAAAATCTCGCCCGCGATCTGCGTAACGTATTCGATGATCCTTATCCGATGCCGTATGAAGGCTCTCAGGAGGGCGGTCCTCCGGGTTATATTTTCAATTTCGGAATAACGATTGCCAATTATTATACCTCGTCCGCGGTGGTTATCCGCGGAGCCGCCTCCGGCGAGGATCGATCTCTGGCGACTACTTTCGCCGTGCTCGGATCGCCGTCGATATCCGTGGCTTACCCTCTTTGGGTTAAATCGGGTTCGGTTCCTATGTTTCTTTCCCACCCGGAGGGAGCCCCGATGTTTAATTATTGCCAGGAGAGAGAAGGCAGGCTTTACGACGACGATTATTTCTTGTTTCATCTGAATACTAAAACACTGGTGGATGATAACGGCGGGGGAATCTACAGCTATACATTCCCCCTCGAGGATTGGGGTATCGCGCAGGCCGACGATTTACTCGAACTGTGGCTGGAAACGCCTCCTCAGCCTACAGACGTGGCCATAGAGCAAATGAGAATCGCCAACGCCATCTTCACCGGTTTCCAACTGGAAACCGCGGAGTATCTTCCCGACGGTAAATCAGGCGTGAATTACCCGAGCGACGATCTGGTTTTATCTAATTGCCCGAATCCATTTAATTCGAGTACCCGTATTACATTCGAGGGGATGAATCCGGGGTATCCGGCAACTCTGCGCATATTCGATACCCTGGGAAGGCTCGTACGGGAACTTGATGGAACCTCGTCGCGGAATAACATGTTTGTTTGGGAGGGACGCGACAATAACGGGAACGATGTGAGTTCGGGAGTTTATTATTACCTGCTCGAATCGGGCGCTAAGTCGCGTTTGGAGAAAATGCTCTATCTGAAATAGAGCGAACAGGGAATATCGAATGTCTGATGTTTGTTTAATATTAATTAAAACAGTTTAGAGAAGTAGGAGAGGTTTAATGAGACGGTTTCTATTGCTTCAATGTCTTGCTTGCATTCCCGCGATTCTTCTGGGTTCGGCGGCGCTAACGTTTGCCGACAGTAATGTCGGTTCGGATGCCGCTTTCGCCAGATTGAAAGCCGAACAGCCTCTGGTGGCAAAATTCCAAAAGGGCGATTATATCACTCGTGTGTATGGCCGCGCTTTCGGTAACGGCTCCAGCCCCGAGGATGCCGCCTCGCGTTTTAAAAACGAATACGCCGACCTGTTTAACGCCGAGGCCGAAGATCTTCTGCCGGTCAGCTACCTACCCGACAGCCGGCAAACCCTGCCCCTCATGTACGATCGGGAAACCGGACAGTACAGGTTCACATTGGTTTATTATTCTCAAGTCAGAGACGATATCCCCGTGTTCAGGTCGGATCTCCGGCTCCTGGTGCTGAATCAAGCCGATTACCCGTTGGTCATGGCCTCCTCCGGCCTGCGCGACCTCGGTGATTTCCATCCTCCCGCGGGAGCGAATATAGATCCGATTATGGCTCAGAACGCCGCTAAATCGTTTTACCCGGATTTGGTGAATTTCAACGATCCGCGCCTGGTAATCTGGGGTGGCCTGGAGGACATGGTTGTCAGGCCCGCGCTGGCCATGGAGATAATCGCCGATAACGGCAAGCCGGCCGCCGATGATTTCGAAAGATGGCTGTTTTTGGTCGATTCCCGGACCGGAGAGCTTCTTTATACAGAGGATATGATTGCTCACGTGGATATCACCGGCAGTGTCTCCGGGATGGCCACCGAAGGTGTCGGAGCTGATATTTGTGGAGAAGAAATAGCCTATACCTTGCCCTATGCCAGAGTATTCGTCGAAGGCGGATCCGTGGTATTTGCCGACGAGAACGGCGATTTTGTACTTCCCAATAATGGAGATACCCCTGTCGAGGTGCATTCTCAATTGCGCGGACAATGGTTCAGGGTCAACAATATGTCCGGCGGAGAGGCCGAACTGATCGAGGAAGTAACCCCTCCCGGCCCGGTTAATTTTATGCACAACGAGTCCAATGACAGCCAGTATAACAGGGCCGAGGTAAATGGATACTTACAGGCGAACGTGGTCAGGGATTTCACCCTTAATTATTATCCGGAATACCCGGTTATCCATCAACAACAGAATTTCACTGTTAATGTGAATATCGGCCAGAATTGTAACGCTTACTACGATGGTTATTCAATCAACTTCTATACCTCCGGCGGCGGATGCTCCAACACCGCTTTTTCCACGATAGTTCACCACGAATACGGTCATCACCTGGTAAATGTCGGCGGAAGCGGACAGGGCGCCTATGGCGAGGGTATGGGCGACGTTATGGGTATACTCATCACCGATACCCCGGAACTCGCGTTTGGTTTCTTTAACAACTGCAATCAGTTTATGAGAACCGGCGATAACAATTTCCAGTACCCATGTTCCGGCGAAATCCACTATTGCGGCCAGCTCATCTCAGGCTGCGTTTGGTCTACCCGCAACGCTCTAATTGAAAACTATCCGGATGATTATATCGATATCATCTCCTCGCTGGCCATTAACACCATGCCGATACATCGCGGTACGTCTATCGATCCGAGCATTACTATCGATTACCTGACCGTTGACGATACCGACGGCGATATCTGGAACGGCACCCCGCACGCCATGGAGATTATTCAGGGATTCGTCTTCGATCACAATATGGATTTCGGAGTAATACCGCAAATCGTTCATGAACCACTTATAGACAACGAAGATCCCAATGCCACCCTGGCTGTTACCGCCGATATCTTCACATTCTTCTCCATGGAGGGCGGATCGGGCAAGATCTACTATTCCTTTGGCGGCGATTTCGAATCTATCGATATGGTAAACACATCCGAAGATACGTGGGAAGGCGAAATCCCCAGGCCGGATTACGGTACAACAGTCGAATATTACCTCGAGGCTATCGACAGCGAGGGCATCTCAAATACCAGCCCCGAAGGGGCGCCCGACTATGTTCATACTTTCTTCTTCGGCGCCGATGTTATTCCTCCGGCCATGGAAGTGCTCGATTCTCCGCCCAATACGGTCGATCTGTTCGGGCCTTATGGACCATTTATTATTTTCGTGTGGGATATCCATGGTGTCGATGATTCGAACGTTAAGATCCATTACAGGGTCAACGATGAAAGCGAAGAGGAGCTTAATCTTTCCGTTGCCGGAGACGATAACGAATTCTCGCTGGATCTGCTCGATCTGGATCGTCAATTGAACACAGGCGACGTAATTTATTATTACTTCACCTCCTACGACGAAGCCTACGAGCCGAATATGGCCAGGCTCCCGGAATCGGGCGATTTAGAACTCGTAATGGCCGCCTCGGAGGTTTTCGAGGATTTCGAGGAGTTCGGAATAGATCGATGGTTTATCGAAGGCTCCTGGAGTTGGGGACAACCTGGTTATAATGGCGGGCATTCGTTGACTTTAGGACCGACCTACCCCGACAATAGCGATGATATGGCTTATATGGAATTCGGTTACGATCTTTCTCCCTACACTCACGCCCGTATAAGCTTCTATCGCAGAACCGCTATTATCGGATCGGACTCATGCTTCGTTTTGGCTTCCAACGACGGGGGAAATTCGTGGCAAACTGTGGGAGTTATTACCGATTTCATCGATAATCCCTTCTATTACGAAGAATACGATATAACATCGTTAATGGACCCCGATCAGCATGACTACAGGGTCGGATTCAGGTTTGTCTCCGATGATAACACAACGTACGGGGTTTTGAATCTCGATGATATCGGCTGGGTGATCGGTCCCATGACAGATATCGACGATGGTATCGCCGAACTGCCCTCGGAGTTTACCTTAAATCAGAATTACCCGAATCCGTTCAATCCGGAAACCAATATCAGTTTCGATCTGCCGACAGGATCCTTAGCCACTCTCGATATCTTCGATATTATGGGTAGGAAGGTGGTTACCCTGGTAGATAAAGAACTGGAAGCCGGAAGCTATACCGTAACATGGGACGGCAGGGATCAAAGCGGCGAAAAGGCCTCATCGGGAATTTATTTCTATCGTCTTGCGACCGGGTTCGGTGTGAGACAGGCGAAGATGACCCTGCTCAAGTAGGAGTCGAATTTGAATCAGGCTCGAAGATATATCGGCTTGGCGGCGGTGCTATTCACCGTCGCCTTCGCCTTATCAGCGGGTGCCTGTGAAGTAGATAAAATGCTCGAATATCGCTTCCTCTGGCCGGGGTCGGAGGAAGCGAAATTCCTTTCACAAAACCCCTATTCCAACCACGGAATAGCCCTTTTCGATTCGGTTCATTCATTCGACGCTCTCCATTACAGGCTCGATCTGAATTTTCCCATGGAGGATAACTATTTCGAAGGCTCTATGGCCTTAAGGCTCGAGGTTATGGATGACAGCGTCTCCTCGGTCGGCCTGCACATGGTACACTTGCTGGCCGATTCCGTATTCGCCGAAGGTAACCCGTCGACCTTCGATAGAACCGACTCCACCATAACGGTTCATCTCGACAGTTATCGATATTCAGGCGATACCCTGACTATAGAGATATTTTACCATGACTACACGACTAACAGGGGATACTATTATTATGAACGGGACGCTTACACCATGGCCGAGCCGTGGGATGCCCGATGGTGGTTTCCCTGTTTCGACGAACCCTGGGATAAGGCGACGTCGGAAATCTATGCTACCGTCCCGGAGGATTACGACGTCGGTTCCAACGGTTATCTGGAATCGGTGGAGCATGACCAGCAAAACCATACCCGTAGATTCCATTGGGTTAACGAATATCCGACAACCACTTACCTTATTAGCCTGGTGATGGCCGATTACGCTGTCTGGACTGATTACTATGTGATTAGCGATGTCGATTCGATCCCGATATTGAATATGGTTTACGCCGAGGACTCCAGCGACGCGGTTTATGATTTTGAGAATATCCCCGATATGATCGGAGTATTCTCCGAACTGTTTTATCCGTATCCTTACAATAAATACGGACAGGCGGCGGTGTTCCCATTCCCGTACGGGGCGATGGAGCATCTGACCATGACCACCATGCATCAAGACTGGATTACCGGTGATAGAGCGGTCGAGGGCGGCTACTCGCACGAACTCGGCCATATGTGGTGGGGAGATTTCGTCACCATGTCCGATTGGCGTCATATCTGGCTCAACGAGGGATTCGCCACATATTCCACCGCGCTCTACGAGCAGGCCGCTTACGTCGATAGATTCGATATTACAATGGAGGCTTACCGGCTGGCTTATATCGCCGACGCGAACTATTGGGGACATTATCCCCTCTATGATCCCCCATATTTATTCTCCGCGCCGGTTTACGTCAAAGGGGCATGGGTGCTTCATATGCTCCGAGGCATAATCGGCGATTACGCTTTCTTCGGGGGGCTGCATTATTACGCCTCCCTTTATGGGCATGGTAACGCGAGCACCTGGGATTTCATCGACGCCATGGAGACTGTTTCCGGCGAGGAACTCGATTGGTTTTTCGATCAGTGGATTTTCGGTCAGGCCCATCCGATTTATAATTACGCCTGGTCTTATTCCGGCGATAATCCCTATACCGTTCATCTGGAAATCCAGCAGGTTCAGACGGAGGCGCCTCCCTTTAGAATGCCCATTCCCATAAAGATCTCAACCGCCGACGATAGTTTCGATTTTACTGTCATTAATCAATATGAATACGAAACCTACGCTTTTTCGATACCCGATTTACCGACCGGCCTGCTCCTCGATCCCGATAACTGGGTTTTGAAAGAATCGGATGAGGTCACCGGGATCGACGGGGGTGACGCGCCGATTAAGCCGACACAGGCCTATCTGGGTGATCCATATCCCAACCCGTTCAACGGCTCGATCAATATAAGCTTCTCGATCGAAGGATCGTCACAACCGGTAACTCTCTCTCTTTTCGATATCACCGGCAGATTCGTTACCGGGATAACCTCCGGCGATTTTTCCGCCGGACATCATCTTATCCGTTTCGATATCGGCGGAGCTTATGAGAACCCGATCTCCTCAGGGGTGTATATCTTAAAGTTATCGTCCCCCTCGGGCGGCGATTCCCGCAGGATTACCTTTATCAAATAAAGGGCATGTTGAAAAAGCCAGATTTCTGTCATTGCGATCCCGTCGAAGACGGGAGAAGCAATCTAACTTAACTGAAAGCAAATAAGTTAGAGATTGCTTCGCCCAGCCACTTCCGCGCAGGGACGTGGTCGGCCTACGGCCTCCTCGCAATGACAATTTCAACAAACCCTAAGGTATGGGGTAACTCCCATATCTTTTGAAATATTCCTATCTTTATAGACTATCCGCGTGATTTCTCCGGTAACCGCCTTAGCCTTTAATCTTTTATAGAGCAGCAGCTTACAACGAAATCAGGGTATGGGCGCCGTTAGGCACACGGTTTGCCCGTTTTAATGACGAATACAATTTATTCGGGGGATTTATGAATAGGATGTTTGTTCGTGGAATGGCGCTGGATAAGCTGTTGATAGCTGTTATGGCTGTTTCGGTATTCTCCACCGCTATCTGGAATTACCAGATGAAAAACAGCGATACCTGGGCCGATCCGCTTATCGACAGCAGGGCGGAGGAGCGTATCAAGGGGGCCTTAGACGATATAAAGTATCATCTTACCCTGGCCGGCTACGAATATAATTCCGATGGAGAGTATCTTTCCATTAACAGCGACGGGGAATCCGATTCGTTTACCATATGCCACAAGCAGAATAAAGTAGAATACTATATCGATAGCAAAGGCAATCTCATTCGACGTATCGAGTCGATGGAAAAATTAATGGCCGAAAATGTCAGTTCGCTAAAACATCTGGAAGTCGGTCCAAATACCATCGTGATCACGATTACAAGGGCTCCCTATACTCATGAGAGGGAAAACGAGATCGAGACCTTTTCCAAAAGTTACTCGGTCGTTGTGGAGATGAATAGATTATTGTGAAAAACCGGGTTTTGATCGGCGGCTAATTACGGATCGTCGTCTGCCGATAAATTAATGATTACCCGAAAACCCGGACAATATGTCGGGTGGCGAAAGGAGTCGGACGTGTTATCAAGCTTTAATAGAGAGAAAAAATCGTGGTCTTCAGCGGGATTTACCATGGTGGAGATGATGATAATCATAGTAATAATCGGGATAATGGCCGCCATAGCGGTACCGTCGTTTAGCACGATCATACCCAAGTTGGAGGTCCGTGCCCAGGCCAGGGCTACTTTGAATTATGTTAGACAGGCCCGAAGCAGGGCGATTTCCGAGTGCTCACAATACGGCGTTTTCGTTGATGCCGCCAACGGTGAATATCTTTTGTTTAAGGACACGGTAAGTCCGGCTCTGATGACTTACAATATCGGCGATTCGATTGTTGTCGGGCCGGAGTTAATCGACCCCGATGTCAATCTAGTGGCATCGACATTTGCCAATAATACCGTAATATTTCAACAAACCGGCCGGGCCTCGCAATCAGGGGTGTTTACGTTCGATAAATCCGGCGGCGGGGCTCAGTATTCAGTTTCGATACTTGGGGCTACCGGTAGATCAAAGATGCAATAGTCTGCAATAAGCTTTATTTTGCATATCTTCGTTTTTTTCCCAAAATTTGTTAACTTTTGGAGTTTTAGGACGATAATATTTCTCAGTGAAACAAAAAATCTTGACATTGGGAATGGTAGGCGATAAAATTACAGCGCATGAGTTTGCAGACTTTTAAGTTCGATAAAGAGGAGGCCTAAGGTGGGCTTATTCTCCAAATCCAAACTGGCAGTCGGCCTTGATATTGGCGCCAGTTCGGTAAAACTGGTCAAGCTGCAGAAAAAAGGCACGGGTTACAGTCTTCGCGCCCTCGGAATCAAGGACCTTCCATACGACGCGGTATCGTCAGAAGAAATTAAAGACCGCGACGCGGTTATTTTCGACATCCAGAGTCTTGTGGATCAAACCGACCCGAAAATAAAAGATGTGGTTGTCGCGATTTCCGGGCACGGTGTAATCACCGATAAATTTACAATGGATAAAAAATCCGGATCCGAGGCCGAGCAGGCGATCCTGTTCGAAGCCGAACAGCGGAGCCCTTTCGATGTCGAAGACGTCATGATGGATTATCATGTGATTAAAGTAGATGAAGAGACCGGGAAAATGGAAGTCCTGTTGGTGGCCGCCCGCAATGAGTTTTTAAAGAGTTATCTCGACCTTATCATGGACGCGGGTTTGAGACCGGTTATCGTCGATACCGACGCTTTCGCTATTTTAAACGCGTATGAGATTAACTACGAAATAGACCCTGCGAAAGTAACCGCCCTCATAAATATCGGGTTCGACTCAACGAATCTGATTTTTCTCAAAGACGGTTTGTACCATTCCACCAGAGACGTTTCCAATGGGACGCGCTTGATTTACGAAGCGGTGAGTCGGGAATTCAGGCTCAACCAGGAAATGACCGCGAAAGCGTTGAAAGGGGAAATGGATAGTTCGATAGATCAGGATATGTTCAAGGCCACCGTGGCGACATCTTTCGAGGAATTGATGGCCGGTATCGAAGTCGCTCTTTCATATTTTAAAAGTTCTTCGAGTATTGACGATCTGGATTGGGTTGTCCTCTCCGGCGGGGGAGCCCTGGTGCCCTATCTACCGGAACTCTTGCAAAATAAGCTTGGCATACCGGTGGAGATATTCAACCCGCTTAGAAATATCGAGTATGATCCGGATTTATTTACCCATTATCAGCCTGAGAAAGTGGCTCCGCTATTGACGGTGCCTATCGGTTTGGCGGCCAGGAGGCTGAAATGATAGAAATTAATTTACTGCCCAAGGAACTTCAATGGAAAAGATTCAGCTTCCAGTTGGACAAAAAGCTGGTCATCCTGCTGGTTGCCGGAGTTGTCGTATTGTCCGGTCTGGCCGGCTATAGTTATGTTATTCAGGCCGGTAAGATAACCACATACGAAACAACTATCGCCTCCCTTAAAGCCGAAGCGGAACAGTATGCCGATGAGATCAAGCAGATCGATGAAATGAATACCATGATCACCCAGATGACCGCCCGCATGACGGCCATCGAGATTCTCGATCGCAACAGGGATTACTGGGTGGATCTACTGGAGGATCTTATCAAAAGGGTGCCGGAGTATCTGTGGTTAACGTCGGTTCGGGACGCTTCCTCCGCGGTCGTTTCCAAAACTCCCGGCAAAACCGCGGCTCCCGCGAAATCGACCATCGAGGGTTTTTCATTTTCCCTCAATGCCCTGGCGACATTTATAGTGAGGCTTAAAAAATCGGATATCCTTAAAAACATAGAGATATCATTGATAAATTTAGAGCAAACGGATAAAACGAAAGCGTACTTTTTCAAACTCACTTGCGATTTCAACACTCCTGAGACGGTGGCCCCGACGGAAACCGCTCAGGTAAAGGGAACCGCGGGGGGGCAATTTTAAATAGCTGAGCGGCGTCTCTAATGGGACCGGCGCTCGAATTCATGTGGAGGGGAATACATGAATTTGAGGGATCCTAAAAATCAGATTTTCATTGCTGTCTTTATTCTATTCGCGGCGGTGATATATTATTGGAGTGTCGGTATTTATTCCTCCCACAACGAGAGGATCTCCTCTTTGGTCGTGGAGCAGAGCGCCCTGGCTTCCAAGCTTAATTCGGTAAAGCAAAAAGCCGCCACCAAAGAAGAGCTTGAAGCAGAATTCAGGGATTTACAGAAAAAAAGTAAAAGGGTCGCTATTCTGCTGCCCGAGACAAAACAGGACGAATCGTTTCTAAATCAGGTTCATGGAGCGGCACAGTTAACGAATTCCGTTGTCAGAAAAATCACTCCTCTGGGTACCGTGCCTACGGAGTATTACGAAACCAATAATTATTCGGTGGAAGTCGAGTCTTCCTACCACGGCCTGGGGAGATTTTGCGCGCAGGTTGGAAACTTCCCCTTCATAGTCAACATATCGGCGATGCAGCTTAAAACATCCAAGGATGGGGGCGGCGCCACATTGCTCGATCCAGCAATGGATATTAAAGCGGAAGAAACGGTTATCGCTATTTTCAAGCTTTCAACTTATAACGTTAGACAGGGTGCGGCAGGATGAAAAATATAAAGATTTACATTTCGATTTTGGCGGCTGGCTTCTGCCTGCTGGTTGCCGGCGTTAGTCCCGTTATGGGCGCCAATGTCCTCAAGGATATCAGCGTTCAAAAAGCCGGGGATACGGTGCTTGTGGTAATTACGGTGTCGCAGCCCTGCGAGTATGATACGTTGTTCCTTTCGGGCAAACCGGAACGTATCGTCGTGGACTTAAAAGGGGTATCAAACGTCTGGACAAGGAAAAAATTCACCCGGCTGCCTTTTAAATCCATAATCTCGATCCGTACAAGCCAATTCCAGAACAATCCCCTGGTTACAAGAGTCGTTCTCGATATCGGCAGACCGGTGGGTTTCAAAACTGAGAGCAAGGCGAACGAAATATTAGTAAAGATTCCGGTCTCGAAGGACGAAACCGAATTCGCGGTATGGCATGCCAAAACCGCCGCCCCGGTTAAATCCCCTAAGAAAACTACCGTGGTCAGGAAGAAGGCAAAGACAAGTACTAAAAAAACCTCTTCCGGTGTAAAAATAGAATCATATCCCAAGCGTAAAGTCGTATCCTACAGAACCGGGAAATATAGAGATCCATTCATGCCGTTGGTGGGAGGGGTCATGGGACAGATGTCATCGTCACTTCCCGTTCTGGAGAACCTGACGCTCGTCGGGATTCTGGAGGATATCGACGGCAACCGCGCTTTGCTTGAGGACTCCGATGGCAGCGGATATATGCTTTTACCCGGCGATAAAATTAAAAGCGGGTATGTTGTTTCGGTGACAAAATCGAAAGCTATTTTTCAGATAACGGAATATGGATGGACTAGAACCGTCGCTTTGGAACTCGACGTTCCGGAGTTAAGATAAAAGGGGAGTATAGAATGCGCAGAAAAGTATACATCGCCGCGGCGGCTCTTGCTCTGAGTTGCGTGCTGTTTGTCAATATCGGAGCCTTGAAAAGCCAGGAAGGCGCCGATCTGATCACCGAGGCAGAAGTTATGCCCAGGGTTATTAAGACCCTGTCGTTAACCAACGCCGATATAAGATCCGTAATTATGTATCTATCGTCATACGGCGGAATGAATATTGTCGCTTCTCCGACAGTTCAAGGTACGGTAACGCTTCATCTTTCCAACATCACATGGAAAGAGGCTCTGGATATTATTCTCGAAACATATAATCTCGTAGGCGTGGAATCGGAAAACTATATTCGCGTGGTTAAAGCCGAGGATTATTATTTACAGAAACAGGCCGAGGAAAAGCACAATATGGAGCAGGAATCGTTAAAGCCGCTTCGTACCGATATTTTAGCCATCAAATTCAATGTCGCCAAGGAGATTAAGACCGCGGTAAAAGGGCTTCTTTCCGCTCGCGGATCGGTCGAGGTAGACGAGAGAACTAATTCGCTGATTCTTCGCGATCTGCCGGATATTCTCGATAGAGTGAATGAGCTTGTCGAGGTTCTGGATAAAGAGACCAGGCAGATCAAGATATCGGCCCAACTGCTCGAGGTCGAATCCGCGTTTATGAGGGAAATCGGCGTCGACTGGAGATTTATAAACTACGACAACTTTATCGGTGAGACCGATGGCGTTGGCGACGAATATATCGGTGATCCTTTGTTCCCGACCAACCCGGATCGTCAGAATTTCGCCGAAGAGGAAATCAGGATTGGCGGTTCCCAGGAAGTCGTGAATAACAAGTTGGGGCAGTTCTCCTTCTCCAGGCTTCTCGACATAGGAGACAATCAGTATAGCGTGGGCGCGATTCTTTCCGCGATTGAATCATCGAACAAAGGCAAAATCATAGCTCATCCAGAGATTACCACTCTCGATAACGTCGAGGCTTATATTCAGATGGGCCAGAAAATTCCCATCAAGCAGTTCGACCCGTCGGGAAATACAATTATCACTTTCTACGATGTCGGCACCAAACTGCGCGTAACCCCGCATATAACGTCGGAAAACAGAATATTATTACATCTCATTCCCGAACGCAGTTCCTACCAGTTCGATCCCAACGGCGTGATAATCAACAGCCAGAACGCCGAGACGAACGTGGTTGTCGAAAACGGCGAGACTACCGTTATCGGCGGCCTTACCAACCAGGAAGTGAAACATATCAGGGTCGGTCTGCCCATACTGAAGGATATCCCGATATTGGGTTTCCTTTTCGGTTATGACAAAAGAGAGGTCATATCAAGAGACCTGGTCATTTTCGTGACCCCAACCATAGTTGAACAGCCGGTTCAGGCATTCAACGAGTAAGATACTTAAGCTTTGGATATTCGTAAGCCCCCCGCTTTTAACCGGGGGCTTTTTTTCTTGCTGAATTACGGCGCGATTCTCATTTAAAAGACCGATTTATATTGTCGAGAAAAACGTATTCTGCCTTGCCATAAAAATCGATTACTCTTATATTCCAAAGCCGCGAGGAGGCGTTCGATAACTCTTACTAAAAGAGGATTTTATGGCCGGGATACGGACGATTGACAAAAGCCTTATACAGGTTCTCAGGGAAAGCCGGGACAGGTTCGGCGAAGCTCCCTGTATGAAGAGATTCGATGGCGAAAAATTCGTGAGTATCTCCTACAACGATTTCACGGATCAGGTATTCAGGATCGCTAAGGGATTGCTGGCCTTGGGGTTCCAAAAGGACGACAAAGTGGCGATACTCTCCGAAAACAGGCCCGAATGGGGAGCGTCGTACCTGGGCGCCTTGGCCGCGGGGTGTGTCGATGTTCCGCTTGACGCCCTCTTGAAAATCGCCGGATGGAGCCATATCATCCGGGATTCCCAGGCGAAAGCCCTTATAGTTTCCAAAAACCTCCTGCCCGAATTCGAGCAGATTTTCGACGATTTACCCGATCTCGAGTATCTTATCTGCATGGATAAACCCTCCCCAGGCTCCCAGGCTATATCCCTCGACGAGCTCGAGGAAAAAGGGGTGTCCTGGCAGGGAGAGATGCCGGAACCGAAAACATCGGACTTGGCGGCGATACTTTACACGTCAGGAACCACCGGGCAGGCCAAGGGGGTCATGCTCACTCACGGCAACATAACCTCCGATGTCGACGGGGTATTGCAGATGATCAAAGCGGGCCCGGAAGACACTTTTCTTTCGGTACTGCCCGTTCATCACACGTTCGAATGCACCTGCGGATTCCTAACGCCTCTGGCCCTTGGCTGCTGTATAGCTTATGCCCGCGGTTTGGCCTCGAAGCTTATCGTGGAAGATATCAAGAGCAATAACGCCACGATACTTTTGGGCGTACCGTTACTGTATGAAAAAATGTACGCTGGAATTATGAAGGCGATTTCCAAAAAACCGCCATTGACCAGGGTTATTTTCAAAGCCACTTACGGGATCAGCAAAGTGATGCTCGATATGTTTAAAACCGAGGCGGGGAAAAAGATATTCAAGGGATTGCGCGAAAAAGCGGGGCTGGCCACCCTCAGACTCATGGTCGCGGGCGGCGCTCCCATGCCGCCGGAGGTCGCCAGGGCCTTTAATCTGCTCGGGTTTACATTTATCCAGGGATACGGGCTGACCGAAACCTCGCCGGTACTGACAATCAACCCCCCGGAAAATCGCAAAGATGCTTCCATCGGTATGGCTGTTCCCGGAGCCGAGTTGAAAATTGTCGACGCAGACAGCCGCGGTATCGGCCATATAATCGCCAGGGGACCGATGATTATGAAAGGGTATTATCGAAATCAGGAGGCCACCGACGAGATTTTCAAAGACGGTTGGCTTTATACCGGAGATTCCGGGTGGGTCGATGATGACGGGTTTTATTATATCGCCGGCCGCTTGAAAAACGTGATAGTTACCCCCGCCGGGAAAAATGTCTATCCCGAGGAGATCGAGGCGGTCTTGAATATTTCGCCGTATATCCTCGAATCGCTGGTTATGGGACGCCCCCTGCGCGGTACCCGGGGCGAGGAAATCCAGGCGGTGCTAGTACCCGATTTCGAGTATTTCGACACCCTCGCGGCCGAGAGAGACAAAAAATTTACCCAAAAAGAGATTGAGGCAACCATTAAAAGCGAAATTAACAAGTGCTGTTCCACCCTGGCCGACTTTAAAAAGGTCAAATATATTCAAATAAGGGAAGAGGAGTTCGAGAAAACCTCCACCAAGAAGATCAAACGATACCTGTTTCTCCAGAAGAGCGAACCTCTCGGTCAATCGTAAGAAAAAGAGGCTGATTAATGATTTACGGCGTAATACTTGCCGGCGGACGCGGCGAAAGATTCTGGCCCCTTTCACGCGAGGAACACCCCAAACAGCTTCTCAAGCTGACGTCGGATAAAACCATGATAGAGGAAACAGTCGACCGCCTCGAGGATTTTATATCTAAAGAGAAAATAATAGTGGTAACCGGCACTCATCTTAAAGATAAGATCAAAGGAGCTGTTCCGTATCTTTCCGATGATAATCTCTTGCTTGAGCCTCAAGGCAAAAATACCTGCCTGGCCATCGGACTGGCCGCCACCCATATAGTCAAGGAGAATCCCGACGGCGTGATGGTGATCCTCTCGTCTGACCATCTTATAACCCCCAGGGAGAAGCTGATATCGCTTTTCAAAGCCGGTTCCGAAATTGCCGCCCAGGGCGATCATCTGATCACAATAGGGGTCGTTCCCAATCGAGCGGAAACCGCCTACGGATATATCGAACTCGGCGACGAATTCGGCTCCGCCGCCGGTATTAAGTTCTACAATGTTAAACGGTTCAAGGAGAAACCAAGCCCTCCTAAAGCCCAGGAATATTATCTCGATCGTCAGCATTTGTGGAATTCCGGCATGTTTATCTGGCGCGCCGATTCTATATTGAAGGCCTTGGAGAAATACGAACCGGATATTCATAAATGCCTGATGAACTATATGTCCGAGATTAACGGGGGCGATATCCAGGCGGCCAGGGAGAAACTTTATTGCGATTGTACGAGCATATCCATAGATTTCGCCATCCTGGAAAAAGCCTCGAATGTCCTGACAATGAAAGGGGATATCAGGTGGGACGACGTGGGATCGTGGCTGGCTATGGGCAGAATCCACAGAAGCGACCGCGATAACAACGTGGCTGTCGGGGACGTGTTACTTGACGGAAGTTTCGAAAATATAATCGTAAATGACGCCAAAGGGATTATAGTCGGATTCGGAGTTTCCGATCTGGTAATCGTGAGGACCGGCGATATTGTCATGGTAGCCCATAAAACCAGGGTGGGAGATATCAAGGATCTGCTATCCAACCTCTCGGAGAATGAGAAATATGAAAAATACCTTTAAAATCGTTCTTTTGATACAAACGGCGCTTATGGTTTTCGCGTTATCATGCAACCGCTATGCCGTGCCGAATTCGCCGGAAGCGTTGGAGGATCGAAGAACGACAAAAGAATCGCGCTATAACCTCATGGGATTCGTCGGCGATAGAGAAGTGATAACGGCCGATGTCCCCGCCGTTGACGATACTCTTAAGGAGGAAAGCGTTATGATTTCCCTGCCGGAGTATATTCCCGCCGACGAGGAGGTTGCCGAGATTTTCGCCGTCCAGGTTTTCGCGTCGAAATCAAGCGAGGACGCTTTCGAGTTCGAAAAGTCGATAGCGCCGTTATTCGACGAGGTATCGTTTACCGATTATAAACCGCCGTATTATAAAGTACGCATAGGCAACTGCGCCAACCTCGAAGAGGCGGAAGCGTTGCTGGAAAAAGTGAAGGATTTCGGCTACAGAAACGCCTGGTTGGTGAGGATCAGAATACAATAAAAAGGACGTCGACTTGAGCGAAAAAGAAAATATCGCGAAATTCGCGGAATACATCCGGAATGGAGATATTCTGTTATTTCCCACGGATACCGTCATGGGAATAGGTTGTAGATTTGATTCCGAAGAGGGGATCGCGAGGTTGCGTTCCATTAAGGGGAGTAAGGAATCGATCCCGTTCGCGGTATTAATCTCATCCGAAGAACAGCTTGAGACGCTCAAGATTCGCAGGAGCCGATTTACAAACATCCTTATATCCCGTTTCTGGCCGGGAGGTCTTACAATAGTTATGTCGTCGGAGGAAAACTACCCCTGTTGCGGCGAGGGGAATAGTATCGGATTGAGGATGCCGGATTTCGATTTCCTGCGTAAAACAATAGAGAAAGCCGGTGTGCCATTGGCGGCCACAAGCGCGAATTTTCACGATGAGCATGCTCCCAGGCGGATGGAGGATGTCGATAGATCGATTGTTGAAAACGTCGATTGCGTTATGGATTTCCCCGCTCGCCTTCTGGGGACGCCCTCCACGGTCGTCAAACTGGAGGCGGGAGAACCGAAAATTCTGCGTGACGGCGCTATCCCGTCGAGTGAGATTCTCGATGCTTTCGGAGAGGTGATTTGAAAGACGGCAAGTTCAGGATAATAATAGTCTGCACAGGCAATACTTGCAGGTCTCCAATGGCCGAGGGGATTTTGAAATCGATTCTCGATCATCGCGGTGAAGACGGCATTATCGTCTCCTCCGCGGGGATCAGCGGTATGGACAGCTACCCGGCCGCCAGTAACGCGATCGAGGCGGCCAAACATTGGAATATCGATATTTCCGGCCACAGGGCCAGGAGCCTGACAGAAGAGATGATCGCCGACGCCGATCTGTTGTTGGCCATGTCTTCGGAGCATGTCGAATTTATTCTAAAGGCCGATTCCAGCGCCGTGAATAAGACCTTTTTAATGAAAGCGTTCCCCAAACCGTACTCACCGGCGCAGGAGAGGGTCGATGATCCCATCGGCGGACTGCTCGACCAGTATAACAGGACATTTCTCGAACTCGATGATCTCTTGCGTCAGGCCGAGGGGGAGATATTAAAATTGGCGAACGCGGCGAAGAAAGATTCTTGATGCATTTCTATTATTCATTCATTATTCCTATCATCCATTTATCCCTTTTATCCGTTTCCGGATTATGCCAGACCCCGTCCGAAAACAATTACGCCGATTTAGATTCTGCCGCCTCTGTTGAAAACGATCGGGAAAGCGCTCGAAGCTATTCCTACTCCGATTCGGCCTGGTGGTATCGCAAGGTAGAAAACAGTTCGTTCGGCTTGGGAGAGTATCTTGAGTTTTCCGTAAAATACGGTGTAATCCCCGCGGGGACGGCGGTAATGAAGATCCCCGAGATAATCGATTATGAGGGTAAACGATGTTTTCGGATAGTCTCCACCGCCAGGTCCAACGATTTTGTATCGGTTTTTTATAAAGTCAGGGATAGCGTGGAAACGATTGTAGATTACGACGGGATATTTTCGCGTAGATTCCATAAAAAACTCAGGGAGGGCGGTTACAAGGCGGATAAAACCACCCTATTCGACCAGAGAAAACATCTGGCGATTATCGGCAATGACAGCCTCCCCACTTACGCTTTCGTACAGGACGCCCTATCGAGCTTGTACTACGCCAGGACCCAGGATTTGGTGCCGGGTTCGGAGGTCCTGATTGATAATCATACGGACAAGAAAAATTTCCCCCTTAAGATAGTCGTCGAGCGGCGGGAAACGGTGGAGGTCCCCGCGGGGAAATTCGATTGCATTGTGATAGAGCCGATTATGCGCGTCGAAGGGATTTTTAAAGCTAAAGGACGGATCTGGATCTGGCTGACCGACGATCAATACAAAATCCCGGTTAAGATGCAGACCGAGGTCTTCTTTTTAGGATCGATATCAGCTCAACTCAAGAAATACACTCTCGGAGAGATCGAGGGAACCGATGAGTAAATATAAGAAAATCGATATATCCCGCGTTAAAACTATAAAATTCGATAGTCGGAAGACGAAAACGGAATTAGCCCAATTCGGGGCGCCATTCGATCCCGCAGATGATTTCGTCTCTTTTTTGGATTCCCTGCCCAATCATCTTAAGGCCCGCGACCTTCTCGAACTCTCCGCGGGAATCGCCGGGGTTGCTATGGAGAAACGGATGGCGGTCTGGATGATGGGCGCGCACCCTTTGAAAGTCGGCCTTTCACCGATAATCATCGATTTGATAGAAGGTGGTTTTATCGGGCATCTGGCGGTCAACGGCGCCTGTATTATTCACGATACGGAGCTTGCCTTTTTCGGTAGAACGTCGGAGGAAGTCTCCGAAGGCCTGCGCGACGGCAGTTTCGGCATGGTCGAGGAAACCCCGAAGATAATTTTCGACGCGGCGGCTGAAGCGAAAAGCGAAAAACTCGGGTTGGGCGAGGGGATGGGGAAATATATTACCGAGAATAACCCGGAGTTCGAGAAATACTCGATTATGTCCGCCTGTTATAAAAATGATGTTCCAGTATCGGTTCATGTGGCCATCGGGACCGATACCATATCTCAGCATCCCGGTTTCAACGGTTCTTCTTTCGGGGCTTTGAGCCACCACGATTTCCTGTTATTATGCGAATCGGTTTCGAAGCTTGCCGGTGGTACGGTGATAAATTTCGGCTCGGCGGTAATACTTCCGGAACTGTTTTTAAAGGCGCTTACGGTTGCCCGAAATATCCGGGGCGCGATCGAGGATTTTTCAACCGCTAATTTCGATATGATACAGCATTACCGGCCGAATGTTAACGTGGTAACAAGACCGCTTGCGGGCATCGGTAAGGGATACAGCTTTACCGGTCATCACGAGTTGATGCTTCCGCTTCTGGCCGCGGTTATCAAATACAAGTATAAAGAATTATCCAAGGGGTAATAGCATGTCAAAACTGGTGGAATGTGTACCGAACTTCTCCGAGGGCAGGGACCCTCAGAAACTGGCGAAAATTTTGGCCGAAATAGAATCGGTTGACGGCGTTCAGTTGCTCGACCAGGAAATGGATAAAGATCATAATCGGGCTGTGGTGACTATGGTCGGGGAGCCGGAAGCGGCGCTGGAGGCCGCTTTTAAGGCTATCGCCAAAGCCTCCGAGCTTATTGATATGGAAACTCATGAGGGAGAACATCCCAGGATGGGCGCCACCGACGTTTGCCCGTTTATACCCATCTCCGGCGTCACAATGGACGAATGTGTGGAACTGGCCAAAAAGCTCGGTGAAAGAGTTGGCAATGAACTTAAAATACCGGTTTACCTCTACGAATCCGCGGCGACCCGCCCGGAGAGGACAAACTTAGCCGATGTCAGAAAAGGACAATACGAGGGTATCAGGGACTCGATCGGCGTCGATCCCGATAGAAAACCGGATTTCGGCCCGTCGAAAACTCATCCCAGAGCGGGCGCCATCGCCATAGGAGCGAGGCCATACCTGATAGCTTTCAATGTTTATCTTGATACACAAAACTTGCAGATAGCTAAGAATATCGCTAACGCCGTCCGCGACGCTCAAGGCGGTTTCCGATATGTTAAGGCTATGGGCTTCGAGATAAAAGAACGCAGGCAGGTGCAGGTCTCCATGAATCTGGTCAACTACGAAAAATCCCCCATCTTCCGCGTTTACGAGACTATCAAAAGAGAGGCTCAGAGGTATGGAGTCCCGGTTGTCGGATCGGAGATTGTCGGATTGATTCCATTGAAGGCTGTCACCAGGACCTTCGATTTCTTTCTCGGCCTGGAGAATTTCAAAATGAACCAGGTGCTCGAATATAAACTTAAATCCCGCAAAGTGGCCGCCAAGGAGGGAATGAAGGGTTTTCTGGAAACGGTAGCCGGTAAATCGGCCACGCCGGGAGGCGGTTCGGTCTCCGCGTTAGCCGGCTCGTTGGGAGGCGCGTTGGGAGCTATGGTATGCCGTCTCACGGTCGGCAAAAAGAAATACCAGCCCGTTTCCGAAGAGTTGAAAAAGGTTATGAGTAAAGCCGATGGTTTACGCTCGGAGCTGGCCTTTTTAATCGAAGAGGACGCCCAGGCGTTCGATCAGGTTATGACTGCCATGAAATTGCCGAAGTATACCGATTTTGAGATCGAACAGCGTAACGCTAAAATTCAGGAAGCCACTTTGCTTGCTACTTCAGTACCCCTCGAGGTCATGAAAAAATCGGTTGAGGTGATGGAACTTTTACCCGTTATAGCCGAAAAAGGTAACGTAAACTCGATTTCCGACGTGGGGGTCGCTAATCTCATGGCTTATTCAGCTGTCAAGGGGGCTTACATGAACGTCTTGATAAATCTGCCTGGCATAGACGATGACTCCAGGAAAAAAGAATTCTCTGATTCCGCCGGGCAATTAGCAAAGAAAGCTGAAAATCTGTTCTCCGATACCGAGAAAATAGTAGAAGCGAAATTAAAATGAAAAGAGACTTCATCGATTTACACCTGCATACCTCCGCCTCTGACGGAGTGCTTTCGCCGGAGAAGGTAATTGAAAACGCCTTGAGGCTGGGTCTTAAAGCCATCGCCATAACCGATCATGATACGATTGACGGTTTTACCGAGGCTCTCCATTCGATCGACGGTGATATTTTGGAGGCTGTGCCCGGTGTCGAACTTTCCGGATTTTACAAAGACTCCGATATTCATATTCTCGGTTATTATATCGATTACGAAAATCCCGAGTTTGTGAAGAAGATCCGTAAGTTTAAAGAAGCGCGATACGAACGCGGAGAGAGTATGGTCGCCAAGCTGAACGACCTGGGAATTAACCTCTCCATGGATACGGTCAAAGGTATTGCCGGGAAAAGCTCTCTCGGTCGGCCTCATGTAGCCGACGCTCTCTTAAAAGAAGAATTTGTCCAGACCTACGATGAGGCGTTCGCCAGGTATCTCGGTTACCACGCTCCCGCTTATGTTCCCAAAGATATGCTGACCGTTTCAGAGGCTATCGATCTGATACATCTTATCAGGGGAGTAGCCGTACTCGCTCATCCCGGGACCCTTAGAAAAGACCTGTTCATTCCCGAGCTTGTGGAGATGGGGCTCGATGGTATCGAGGCTTATCATTCTCAGCACTCCAAAACCGATGTCGCCAAATATAAAAACATGGCCAAAAAATACGATGTGATATATACCGGGGGGTCCGATTGTCACGGCCCTCGCAAGGGGAAAATCCTCATGGGCTCTCAAAAAGTTCCTTACAGCGTCCTTGAAAAACTCAAGAAAGTCAAGGAGACCAAATAATGCTAAAGCTCTCTTATGTTACAATTCTGATCATGGCTTTATCCATATCGGTCTTTGCCGAGCCGCCGGAAGACGCCATAGAGTTTTTTAAATCCAGGATGGCCGAAATAAAAGGGGAGGTTCCGCGCCCCTTGATCGATGCCGATCTCCCCGCGGTCAAATGCGGGACGCCGGTTATGACCGCGGCGAAACTATACCAGCTGGTCGGCGAAAATTCGACTTTGCTCGAACCCCTCGATCGCCCGATCGACCTGCCCGAGACGTTCGGCGGCGATCATATATTGGTTCATTACGCCCTTACAGGTCTCGATGCCCCTTACCAGGCGAACGTCGATATCGATCCGGCTGACGGTGTTCCCGATTTCATAAACAGAACCCTTGAGGCGTTCGAATATATCTGGGATTATCAAACTGTAACACTCGGGTACACAACGCCGCCTACCGACTTCGGCAGGGGCGGCGATAACCGTTACGATGTTTACTTGGAAAATCTCGGTGCTGGTTTTTACGGATTCGCGAATCCCGAGGATGTTGTCGATGGATACAGGGCCAATAGCTTTATCGCCATCGAAAACGATTTCGCCGGTTCCTATTACGCTGCCAATCCCGTAGACGGTATGAAAGTAACCGCCGCCCATGAATTTTTCCATGCCGTTCAATTTGGGTATGATGCTTTCGAATACGATTTTGAAGTCGATACTTTGCCGCAAACATACCGTCCCTGGTGGTTCGAGGCTTCCGCCACATGGATGGAGGATGTTATATATGACGATATCAACGATTATGTCGGATATCTTCCGTTCTTCCTGGGGTATAGCTGGATGGGGCTGGGCAGTTTCTCATACAACTACGGCGACGCTCGATCTTATCATCCTTACGGGGCCTGCCTCTGGCCTATCTATATGACAGAAAAATACGGCGTTGATATTGTCCGGGAAATCTGGGAGATCTGCGGTCAAACCGCCGGGTATAACGCCTTGTACGCTATGGAAAGCGTGTTGGGGACACGATCATCATCCCTTTCCGACGGTTTCCTCGAATTCGCTGTCTGGAATTTTCATTCCGGTAATTTCGCCGATCCTGCGAATTTCTATAGCGAAGGGGCGTTATTCCCCGAGGTCGATATCGCAGGTGAGATCGACAGCCTCGATGTCTTTCCGATGCATATAAGTTTTTTATCAAACCCGCCTGAGCACCTCGCCGCCAACTATATTATCGTCGCGACCAATTCCAAACCGGGTGGTATGAGAATTAGTTTCGACGGGGAAGACCTCTCCGGAGCGTCTTGGTACACCGGTCTGATCGGTTACTGGCCAGGAGAAAGCGCGTGGAGAGATATGGGAGTCGGTTACAGTTCGGGAGCCGGTACCGATGAATGGAGAAATTGGGATATCGATAGCCTTCTGGTAATCATTCCCACCGTCTCCGGTCTCACCCCCATCCACAATCGTCAATTCAGCTTCGACGGTACGGTCGTCTACGATCCCAGCCTTATAGGGGATACAGATCTTACAAAGGGATTCGATTTACTTCCGGCTTATCCGTCGCCCTTTGTAATCACGGGAGGCGGATCGGAAATTAATATTCCGTATTCCCTCGACAAACGATATAACAGCGAATTGCTGGATATCTCCGTTTTCGACGCCTCCGGGTCTCCGGTCGTAAAATTAGCGATTCCCTCGACAAGCCCCGGTTATCATGAAAACGGCATTACCTGGGATGGCAAAAACGATAATAAGCGATACGTCGCCTCCGGAATATATATCGTTCACATGGAAGCCGAAGATAATTCGGCCCACATAAAAATCGCTGTTGTCAACGGGAACTGATGATGGTCGAGCATGGCGCCGGAAGGTTCGGTCTTTCCAGTATCGCGCGGGTAGCAGTATTTGCCGCCTTCGCGTTCGGCGTTAACGCTCCTTTCTGGGCAATACCCAACGTGGAAACGTTCAGCCTGGCTTTGTTTCTTACCGGGCTTTTTCTGGGGATACCCAACGGCCTGGCCGCCGCTTTTGTGGCCGGAACCATATTCATATTCTTCAATCCCAATGGTCCCCAGCCGGTGATTTTAGTCGGGATCGCGCAGGTATTTGGTTTCATGCTTTTCGGCTTGGCCGGAGGGGCGTTAAGAAAATTCGTTTTAAGAGAAAATAAACTATCGAGGCTCGCGGTCATCCTGGCTTTAGCCGGTTTGATCCTTACCTTTTGGTATGATCTCTCCACGAACCTGGTATTCGCGCTGGTATTCGGGCCTTTCTGGCCGACCATCATCGGCGGCCTGACCTTCGGAATCGTTCACCTGGTCAGCAACACGATCCTGTTCGGGTTTTCGGGGCTGATTGTAAAAACAATATGGAAAAGATTAGAATATTACTTGCCGCCGCTTGGTTCATAATCCTGTTCGTTTCGCCCTCGGCACAGGATACCATACCCGATTCGCTTAAAACCGACGAGTTTCAATTGCCCGATACGCTTGAATTAAGAGACGTCGAATATGAGGCCGATTCCACAGCGCTGGATCGCAAATCGAGGCGCGATCCTATCGATAAAAAACGCGCTTCTCCTGATACCATAGGAACAATCGGCGATGAAGAAGAGCCCGCGGTTAAACCGGAGCCATATATCCCGACCGCTTATGAAAATAGAAATTATCTCTCCCGGGGGGTCGGCGACGAACTAGCGAATCCCCGATTGTTAATTCTTACTCATGGAACTGTGGGAACCCCTCAGATTCCGGTTAAATACCTTAATGTCGCCGGGATGGACGTTAGAGTTAACGGTCTCCCGTTTTCCTATAACGGTCTCTATCGGCCATATATTATCGGCGTCGACTTGAACGTGATTCCCTGGGAGATCTTGAATGACATAACAATTCGCGGCGATTATATCGATCTCTCCCTGGGCGATCCGGGAGGGAAACGGACTATATCCGATGTGGAGGTTTCCAGGGGTCCTTACGGTTACAACTCGTCTCGGTGGAGGTTTTTTCAGCCCCTCGGATCGAGAACGACAGCTTATTTTACTCTCGGCTTTAAGAAAACCGATCCCTTCTATACCAATTCGGATTACGATAGCTACCATGTCACCGGCGGGGCGGAACGGAAACTGTTGGGTGGTCTGTTAAGCCTGGATTTATGGAGACATCGCGCTAAAACCGGTCTGCTCTCGTTCGATTTTCTGGTAAATCAACTTGCCAGGCAAAGCAGGGGGCTGGATCGAACGGAAATCAGCTATAATCGAAAAATCTCGGATCGGCTAAAACTCGGGCTAACAGGCTTATATCATCGATCCGCGCAGACTATTAATGGATACTCCGCTGAGTTCAAGACGAAGAACGATATCGGCGGAGGCAAGGCCGATCTTTCATATCGAATCGATTCGCTCACTTTAAGCTTATCATCCGCTTACTACAATACGAGGTTATACGGCCATGATGGGATAAAACCATCGATTAATATCTATGAACATAAAGCAAAGATATCCGGATCGTGGAATAAGATCATTTACAACGCCGGTATAGGTTATTCATGGGCGGGAACGGATCGGGGAGCGATATTACCTGACGCGGAGATCCGCTATGATATCACCGAGCGATATTTCGCGAACCTGTCGATTTCCAGGTACCGGAGATCGCCTGATCTTTACCTGCTTTATTATGATGATTACGTTACCGGTCTCGGTTCCAGTATCCTGGAGTCGTATCGTTTTCTTCCGGTCTCCGCTCTTAAATCGCCCTTAACAACCGCCGTATCCGCCAAATTCGGCGGGGGATTTTCGATTTTCGACGCGCGTATCGGGCTTTCCGTGAAGAGTATCGAAGATCAGGTCAGGCTTGCCTATTACTATCCCGAAATGGGCGAGGTGATCGTAACGCCTGTTAATTATGAAGATCGATTTTTTGAGGCCGACATCGCGTTTACAGGGGAACTCGGCCCCGTAAGCGGGGAGATCTCGGCAGCCTATCGATACTGGGACGAACGGTATTTCGATGACGGCCTGGAAAAAGGGCCGGCTCTTCTCGGTTTCGGAAAGCTCGCTTTCGAAAAACAGCTGTTTATCCCCGATCTCTTCATAGGGGGATCGCTTGAGGCGCGAGGGTCGTCGCGGCGCGATTACCGGAGCGTCCAGATCGGCCTCACCGACGGTTTCGTAATCATAAGCGGACGAATTATTTTCAAATATAAAGATTTTACTTTCTATCTGAACGAGGACAATCTAACGGCCCGAAAATACTATCCCCTTTATCCTTACCCCGGAACTCCAAGAGCCGTATGGTGGGAGTTCAAATGGGAATTTTCCGGCTGATCGTCGCCGGGCGTTTTTCTTAAGATGACCCGATTTTTTACCTGCATAATCGCCGCCGAGGTCATTATATTAGGCGAAACCTGATAATGCCAAGGGAGGATTCATGACCCGTGAAGAGGCTCTCGCCTGGGTGGAGAAGGAACTCGAAAAGCCGAACCTGATAAAACATGTTCTCGCTGTGGAGGCGTCGTGCAGGCGTCTCGCCGAACATTTCGGCGAGGACCCCGATTATTGGGGCATGGTCGGCCTCCTGCACGATATCGATTATCAGAAGACAGCCGATGATCCCGAAAGACATACGAGGCTGGCGGCCGAGTGGCTCGAGGAAAAAGGTTTTGACGATGATTTTATTTACGCGGTTATGTCTCACGCCGGGCATGTCGAGCCGAAATCGAAACTCGATTGGGCGCTTTTTAGTATCGATCCCGCGACCGGACTGGTAGTGGCCGGCGCCCTGATGCATCCGTCGAAATCTCTGGCCGGGCTGACCGTTCCATTTCTGTTGAAACGGTTCAAGGAAAAACGGTTTGCGGCCGGCGCAAGACGAGAATCGATATCAGCGTGTCTGAATCTCGGCCTCGAGTTAGAGGAGTTCCTCGAACACGTTCTCACGGCTATGCAGGGTATTTCTGGTGAACTCGGTCTTTAAAATTAGTATTATCTCGCTTCTTTTATTCGCCGCCGCCGTTAATTCCGCCGCGGGGGAGAATAACGATGACCGCTGGCTGGGAAAGGATAAATTCCTGCATTTCGGATATTCCGCTTTTTTCTCCGGCGCGTCGTCTATCGCCCTCAACCGTCATTTCGACTATGACCGTAACGACGCTATCGTTATCGGTGTCAGCGTAACAGTCTCCCTCGGCGCGGCTAAAGAACTGATTGATTATAATTCACCGGGGGAAACGTCGAGCTATAAGGACTTCATCTGGGACGTCGCCGGGGCGTTAACCGGCATATTTATCGCCTCCCTTGCAATATGAGATATTTCAAAACGAAAATATTCGCCTGGTCGCTTTACGATTTCGCCAATACTATCTTTTCTATGGTTGTGGTCAGCTTGAATTTTCCGCTTATGATTAAAGGCGTTTATGGCGGTTCGGATCTGCAATTATCCTTTTCGCGCTCGTCGGCTATGGTACTGGTCGCCCTGACTATGCCGCTCCTCGGAAATATCGCCGATAAATTCGGCCGGCGGATGCCTCCTTTGATAATTTTTACTGTCCTCTGCTGTCTGGCCACCATTTCTCTCGGGCGAAGCGATTCTATGTTCGTTAATCTGGCGCTGTTCGCCCTGGCGGTCTATTGTTTCCAGGGCGCGCTGGTATTCTATAACGCGATTCTTCCCCAGGTGGCGGGACCGAAAAAAATCGGGCGCGTTTCCGGTTACGGTGTCGCCCTCGGGTATGTCGGGACGATTTTCGGACTGATAGTCATCGGCCTTCTCGTGGGACCCAAATGCTATTCCGACACGTTCGCGCTGGTCGCGGTCTTATTTACGCTGTTTTCGCTTCCATTCTTCGCCATCGTCCGCGATCAATTTCCGAAGAAAATAAAAAACCTGGCCGCGGTGGCTAAAGAATCGATAGTCGAACTGGCGGGCGTTTACGGCGACGCTAAATCCCGGCCTGGCATCCTTCGGTTTCTGCTCGGGAGGTTTTTCATTGTTGAAGCGCTGGAGACCATCATCTTCTTCATGGCCGTATTTCTTAAAGAGGGCGCGGGGTTTTCAGACCAGACCGCCGTTTTCGCCAACCTGACTGAGATCACCGTCTTCCTGATTGTAGTCACCATTTCAACCGCCATAGGATCTCTGGCATGGGGGTTCGTCACCGAAATATTCGGTCCCAAGAGATCCCTGCTGACCATTATCGTTTTATGGATCGTCACCCTCACGGGAATTATCCTTTTTAAAGATAAAGCTATTTTATATGTTCTCGGCTCTCTCGCCGGAATATCGTTGGGCGGTGTCTGGACGTCGGAACGTCCTTTACTGGTTAACCTCGTTGGCGACGATTCCAAGCTGGCCGGTTATTTCGGGCTTTTCGCCTTAAGCGGGCGGATGGCCGCGGTCGTCGGGCCGGTGATCTGGGGTTTGATCGTCTTGTTGTTCGATTCATACGGCGCCGCGAAATATAATTTCGCTATAGGATCGGTGCTGGCCATGATGATCGTCGGTCTGTTTATCTTAAGGAAGGTCCCCGATGCGAGATAACCTTTTGCATGAAATAAGGGGGGTAATTCATATACACTCGAGCTATTCCGATGGCAGCAAGAGTATCGAGGAGATCGCCGCCATAGGGGAGAGGGCCGGTTTGGATTTCTTGATGTTTACCGACCATAATACTCTGCAGCCTTTACAGGACGGCAAACAACGATTCTACGGCAAAACCGCCGCGATTATCGGGTACGAGATCGAGGATTCGAACGACGAAAACCATTACCTGTCATTCGGGCTGGAGGATGTTTTACGTTCGGACCTGAAACCGAAAGAATATGTCAGGGCGGTAAAAGAGGCCGGGGGCCTGGGGATAATCGCTCATCCCGATGAGATCAGAAACGCTTTTCCACAATACCCGAGCTACCCCTGGACAGACTGGGATATCGACGGATTCGATGGTCTGGAAATCTGGAATCATATGTCCGCATGGATGGAATCATTAAAGAGAATAAACATGCTCAAGATGGCCATCTCACCCCGCAGGAGTTTACGGGGTCCGACAGAAAGGGTCCTGGCGTTGTGGGACGAGATCTCAAAAACCAAAATGGCCGCCGGGATCGGTTCGGCTGACGTTCACGCGCATCTATATCGCAAGGGCCCTATCAGGCTGACCATATTCCCCTATAAAGTGCAGTTTAGATCCATAAGAACTCATCTGCTTCTGGATGATCTCTTATCTACCGACATAATTGAAGCAAGAGGGCAGATATTCTCGGCCATCAGGAATTGCCGCGTTTTCGTCTCCAATTTCAGATGGGGCGAAGCCAGAGGATTCAGATTCTTCGTTCGAACACATGATACGATATTTCATACCGGGGATTCGGTTAAGATCTCCTCGGGCCCGGTACTATGCATGTCGTCCCCGAAAGAGGCTGAAATCAGAATCATAAGAGACGGTAATCCATTTGAAAATATAGTCGGGGAGAAGTTCGAAATCCCCGTATCGTCACCGGGGCTTTACCGGGTGGAGCTGTATATCGGCGGTAAGGGATGGATCTACTCCAATCATATAAGAATAACCCCATAAAAAAAGTATAAGGGCGAAACAATACTTGGGTAGAGGGGGGCTGAAACTACCCACGTTTAGATTTCACCCTTACACTGACGAATAATTATCGAAGTTTCGTTTAATTGTCAAGCGGTATTTGAGGGTCTACATGTCGGTAAAGGTAGTTTGACAGTCGATTATCATCATCCAGGCGAACCAGCAAGAATCCGGCAGCCAGTTGCTTTTTCTATAATCAGTAGATACCGTCTTTCAAGTCAAGGGTAAATAGTCAGGGTTAAACGGTATTTTTCTTTTCAATATCGCTTGGATTAGAAGCAATAGTTTTTTCATAAC